>Ga0181526_10002010_pt1 | contig 18391 bp, 13 predicted proteins | sample PEATcosm2014_Bin_35_FD_119750 | JGI IMG/M metagenome (GOLD analysis project Ga0181526, IMG submission 119750) | Peatland microbial communities from MTU Mesocosm Facility, Houghton, MI, USA - PEATcosm2014_Bin06_30_metaG | ecosystem: Environmental > Terrestrial > Soil > Wetlands > Peat | place...
CCGCCCCCGCCGCCGTTGAAGCCGCCGGCCGAGCCATTGCCGGATGGGGGGCCGCCTTCGCCGCCCACAAAGATCGCCAGCATCTCTCCCGGAGTGACGGAAATGGTGGCCTGCACTAAGCCGCCGGCGCCTCCCGGTCCGCCGGGGTAGCCGCTGGAGCTTGGAACGTTGCCGGCACCGCCGGCCCCGCTGGCGGTAATCGTAATCTGCGTCACGTTTGCCGGGACTTTGAAAGCTTGCTTCTTCCCGGTATAAACGAATTTTCGCTGGCCATGCGGAGTATTTGGGATAGCTAACGATGAGGGCACATTGCCAGCGCTCCCGCCGCAGCCGGCCAACAGCCCTCCGCTAAGGCACACACTGGCAAGACATCGTAAATGTAGCAATGCTGTTACCCCCGCTTGAGGGTCTAACCGCCTACCAGGCGATCACGACCTCACCGTTTCCGCGTAGTGCGGCGCCCGAGGTCTCATGGATGTTCGTCGCCGACTTCTCGACGAACGAGGTGCCTCCGCCGCCACCACCACCGCCGCCGGACTCGTCGTAGAAGGAACCGGTCGCGACGCTATCGTCATAGCCCCCGCCTCCTCCGCCGCCACCACCGTAATAGCCGCCTCCACCACCGCCGCCTCCGGGCCCGCAAGAATCACTAGCTCCCTCGCCGCCATCGAAAAGCGTTCCCTTGCTTCCATCAACGGCCGCGCAAGTGTAGTAGCTGCTAAAACTTCCCGACGATCCTCCCGATCCGGCGCCGCCGGCGCCTCCGCTTCCCTCGGACGCTCCTGCGCCGCCGCCACCGCCGCCGCCGTAACGGCCGCGGCCGCTACCGCCGCCGCCATTGCCGCCGATCGTCGCACCCCCGACGCCACCGGTGCCACCGAAAAGTAGTTCAGATCCCCCGCTGCCGCTGCAAGAGCTGCCGCTGCAGGCGTACAGGCTGCCGTCCTCACCACTCCCACCACCGCCGCCAGCGACGAGGACGCGATCTGCCAATCCGTCTTTAGCGGTCCGTACGTCCGAACTGCCGCCGCCGCCGAAAGCGTCGCCAGCTGTAGCTCCGCCGCCGTTGTAACCTCCACCGCCCGCGCCGTGCTTGTTCTGGATCCCTCTCCCGCCGACATTGATCATCAACACCTGCCCTGGCGTAACGGGGATCGTGGCTTTCACCTTGGCCCCCAAGCCGCCCGGATTTCCATTGCTCGAACTAGAGTAGCCGCCACCCATAGCGCCGTACGCGGTGATCGTGAGTTGTGTGACGCCCGACGGCACCTTGAAACGTTGAGGCGCGTGGGTGAAGTGAAACGTTCGGCTTGAAGTCTGAGGCGAATCGCCGTTCGGGCCGGGTAGCGCGCTGGGGCTCCCCAGAGCACCGCAAGCTGAAATAACCGCCACTGAGACGATGCTCCAGCAAATCTGCAGCGTACGTCTATAAGTCAAACTCATAAGCTCTCCTCACGTTCGGTCGTCCGAACGGGGCCACTCGAGTATGCTTTCGGTTCTCTGCCCGTCACAAACGGCCTCCGGTCCGGTTATTTAAGATGCTCTCCGGCGTCGAACCAGGCTTTGAGTTTCGGAGCATTGTCGTTTAAATACGTTGGGTTGCTGAGCCAGAGCGAATAGGCTTCTGCGAAGAACTCCGCCGGCTTGCCTGGCCAGTTGTCTTTCGCATACTGCGTGAGCGGGGTGATGTGGTTCGCATTGACCAGCGTGACGAATTTAGCGAGACGTTTAGAGCCGGTACCCGCGGCGTCGCTCACCGCCGCCTCGGCGGTTTTCTTGGTCGCGAGGTTGGCTTTCGAGGCGTCAAGCTTGATGCTAGCCTTTGCTCGTGATTGGGCAGCCGCGAACCAAGCGTCTTGAGTTGTCAGCGCGGTAGCGAAGTCGGTCAGGGCCGAGTGCGTCGCAGGCAACTTTGCTTTCGCGGCATCACGTTTCACAATCGCGGCCGCGGCCGCGGCCTCCAACGACGCGAACTTTGAACCATCGGTGTTGTTCGCGTAGGCATTGACGGCCCGGAGCGCCGCGAGAAATGCGTTCGCGAACGGTAGAGCAGCCGTTTTTGCTGCACCCGGATATGCGTTGAAAGCGGCGAGCGCCGCCGTGCTGGCGGTGTTGGCGGCAGTAACAGCGGTGTTGGTAGTGCCTTGCACAGCTCCGAGAGCCAGTGTATCGTTGTTTGCGACGGCTTGTGCTTCGAAGGTAGCGAAGTGCGCGTCCCGCAGCGCTTTGGTCTCGACGGCATGCCCCGCTTCGTGAAGGATAGTTTCTATGCTCGGGAGGGCAGCGGTGCCGCTTCCGCCTTGGAACGACGTGGCGTCATGCACAAAAGCCAGATCGGCAATCTTTAAAGTCTCGGTTCGGCTCGCGACCGACGGCGTCCCCGCGGATCCCGGCGTTACCGACGCCCCCTTCTCGAACTCGCCGGAACGAGGCTTCCCGGCCGGATCGGTGAGGATGTTATCGCGTTCCAGTTTCACACCCGCCAGCGCTGCGCGATCCGCGGCGGGAAGATGCGTCAACGCAGCGTGCGTCTTGTTGAGGTCGGCGAGCGACCAATGCGCGGTGCCGTCGTCGACGCTTGCGAAGCCGAAATCGGATATGAGTGCAGCCTTCGCCTTCGCTTCGTCGGGAAAGGCCGACGGGACCGCCACGGCGCCGCGGTTTGCAAGCTCGGCGGTGGCATTGCCCGCTTTGTCGATTTTAAGGACGATTTGACCCACCGGAGCGGCGCCGCCAGGCGGCGTCGGAGGCGTGGGACCAATCTGCGTCACGACTTGAATTTGGGTGCCCCAGTTTTGGTGCAGCGCTCGCTGCAGCAACACGTTCCAGACGAAAATCTCTTCGGGTTGGCCGGCGGCTACGCCGGTAACGTTGACCGTCGGACCCAGATCCGGATCAGGCTTCTGCGTTTGTTTGGCCTTGACGTCTGCCGCGATTGAAGCCATCGTCGTGCCCTGGGCCGGCGGCGAGAACAGTTGGGTGCCGGTGTCATAAAGGAGAGGAGCTGCCGGTGTGCGGCGGATGACGCCGGCTTGCGCAGACCCCGAGTGGGTTTGCACAAAATGTGCGAGTTCATGTGCGAGCAGACCCTGGCCCGACAGGCTGCCGGGCGCGTACTGATCCTTTGCGAAAACGATATGCGCACCGGCAGTATAGGCGCGCGCGCCGATCGCCGTCGCTGAATGTGCCGCGAGGCCGTCGTCGTGCACGCGTACTTTTGAAAAATCGAAGCCGAAGCGCGGCTCGAGAAACGCCCGCGTCATCGGATCCACGGGATGGCCGGGCATGTCGAGTACCCTGTGCACAGAATCCGGAATCGCGCTACTCACCTCAGCCGGCGGAGGCCCGTCAGCGTCGTTTCTAACGGGGGTGCCACCGACGGCCCGCTCAGCGACTCGATCCGCGTCGGCCTCGGCGGGATCGTCGTGCCGTCCAATCTCGAGATTCGGCCCTTGAAGCAACGACTTGTCGTTCGAATTTCCGGGCGAAGCGGTTTCCGCTTTTGCGGCTAATGGAGCGTACACGGGCTGGGCTCCCTCCGAGCTGACGGCGTTATAGTTCGCGAGCCTTCACAGCCAGCAATGAATTGCCGGCCTCAAAAAGCGAGAAAACGTCATCGTTGGACTCTCCATCGGATCTGGAGGCGCGCCTCGAGCGCATTTCCGCCCCGCGAGGGTACTATCGGCGCGTAGCGATCGGCTCTTCTATCGCTCTTGAAGGGCTCTCTCCGACCACACCACCTCCGCCCGCGTCAGTCGCTCCGGCTACATCCGAATAACAAACGGCGGCGCGAGCGCCGCGCGTTCGTGGCTGTCGCGAGGCGCCAACGTGACGCGTAACGTGTAGGTCCCATGCGCCAAATTTGGATAAAGGTCAGATAGCAGCAAGACGCGCCTTTGCCTATTTGCGCCGACGGTCTTGCAAGGGTCCGCACTTGGTGTGGCGTCGACTCGCCCAACTACGTTCTGCCCGCTGCCCCATACGGGCGCGTCGCCGGCCTTTGGCGACTTCGAAATGGCCTTGCCGGAGGAGTCACGGAGAAGATACTTCATGTCGTAAATACCCGAAGCGCAGATGACGCTGTGCTGATAGGGGCTATCAGTCGTAAATTCTTCGGCAAGTATAAGTTGATCGCCCGACGTGCGCTCTACCGAGACTTCCACCTTGAGATGAGGAAGCGAGGCAGATCTGGTTACGCGCTCTTGACCCAACGCCGAAATCCGCGTCGCTATGGCTACCAAAAGTACAAAGAGTAAAGCTCTTCATCGCTCAAAACCTTGTTGCGGCATGGAGGATAGCGGGCCTGCATCCCGTCCAGCGAGCGCTCGTGGAGGCCGGCGGCAATACCGTCTCGGCTATCGAGATACTCGGGCGTAGGTGTCGGACGCGAGCGTGCCGGGCGCAGACGCGTGGCTCGCACCGCGCCTGCAGTGGGAAGGAGCCATGTTAGCGCACTTCTTGAGTTAGCCAGGCGACATGGAAGCGGCTTTAGAACGACAGGCGATGGTTCAGACGCTACGAGGCGACGATCGCACCGAAAGTGCCACCTGGGCGCCAATAAAGCGTCCTAGGCTCATCGAGCGTCTTGCGGTTTCGGCGAGCTTCCCCATAGCATTGTTGGTCGCGCCGGCGGGGTATGGCAAGAGCATCGTGCTCCGCCAATACCTTGCTAGTTTGCTACAGCCGCGCGTGCTGTTCGCGCTCCGCGCGGAGCACGCAACGCTGCTGAGCTTTCTGCGTGGATTTGCGGAAGTCTTGGGCGAGAGTGCGCCGCATGCGATCACTGCACTGGCGGGGGCATACGAACGCAATCAGGCCTCGCCCAAGCGCGGTACCGATTTGGCAGGCTGGATGAACGCACACTTGGAGTCATTTTCTGGGGTCATCGCTATCGACGACCTCCACGTCGCAGACGACGATGCCGAGGTAACAAGATTTCTAACATCTCTAATCGAGCGAAGCAAGGACCGTATCCGTTGGATTCTCGCCTCCCGATCGACGACTGGGCTTCCAGTGGGAAGCTGGCTCGCCTATCACGATGCCGACTTAGCGATTGACGAACACGATCTCCAGTTTACCTTTGCAGAAGCCGCGGCTGCCGCGCGCGGCTTAGGCCTGTCCATTCGTGACGATGAACTTAGGGACTTGCTGGCTCTGACAGAAGGCTGGCCCGCCGCCATGAGCTTTGCCTTGCGTACGTCCACTCGATCGTCAGACCTTCGGAATGTTTCGGCCGTCACGCGTGAGATGATCTATCGCTTTCTCGCTGAGCAAGTTTACGGCGCGCTCGATGAGGAGGAGCGCAGCCTGCTCGAAGTCGCGATGGTGCTGCCAACGATCGAGGTCAAGGTGCTCGAGCGTGCTGGTTTCGATCGTGCGTTGCAGATCGTCGAACGCTTACGCGAGCGAACGGCCTTTATTCATGAAGAATCGCCTGGCGTATACCACTGTCACGATCTGTTCAAGAATTTCCTGCGCCATCAAAACGCGCTCGTAGGGAAGCGCTCCCACCAGATCGTTCAGGAGCGAGCGGGCCGTGCCCTTGAGGAGAGTGGCGACATTGAGCACGCCATCGCCGCTTATGGCGCAGCGGCGTCACGCGAAGATGTACTCCGTCTCCTGGAGAAGCACGGGTTTGACCTCCTGGAGCGAGCCCGCAGCGACGTAGTTTGGCGCGCCGTCAAGTCGCTCGACGAAACGACCCGGCGCGAAAACGCTACCATCCTCGCCCTGCACGGCGCTCTCCAGGCGATTGCTGGCAAGTTCACCAGAGCCGAATCGCTCTTGCGCCGCTCGCTCGCTCACGTAGGCGACAATCGCGATCTAATGGCAACAACGAGTCTGCGCCTCGCCTCAATGATGGCAAATCAGGGTCAAGACGTTAGCATCCTATTGGAAGAAGTTGGCGCCGATCTGGAACAAACCCCCGCGCACCGAGCTGAAGCGATATCGCTGATCTCTGGTCAACAGGCGGCGAGCGGCGATCCCGCCATTGCCGCCAGCGCGGCCATGCGCGTCGAGAGAATGCTTTGTGATGTCGATTCTGACGCAGTTCGCGCGAAAATCCTCCATCGTATAGGCATCGCCTACCATCACCTAGGCATGGCAGCGCGGGCTTTCGAGGTGCTGAGGCAGTCTTGCGAGCTCGCGGCGGACTTGCACTTATTTGGCCTGGAAAGTAGGGCAAACGCCGTGCTTTCGAATTTAGCACTGCATGAGCGTGACGATGTCGAGCAACAGTTGCGCTACGCGGAATTGGCAGTTGCATCTGCTGCAAAGGCCGGCGATTCGTTCGCGTTGCAAACCGCGTTGCTTCAAATGCTGAGCGCCGAGATGCGCCGAGGCGATGTTGAAGCGAGTATCGCGATAGAGCAACGGTTGGCAACAATGAGAACCAGTGACCTGGCGAGTCGATATCTTACGATCTTTCGCTCGGCTCGCTTGGCTTGGGAAGGGCGGTTTGGCGAAGCGCATCATTTATTATCTTCGTGTTGGAACCAAATGACTTTTAGCGTTGACCGCGTCTCATGCGGAGGTGAATACGGCCTTTTTCTAGCGCTTGATGGAAAGCGCGAAGAATCCGCAAAGTTGGTGAAGGAGATTCTGGAGATCCTGGCGCTCCAAAAGGTAACCGGACTCTATCGAATACGCGCAGCTGCGATCACGAAAGCACTTTGCGCCCTAACCGAGGCTACTAACGGTCGTATGACACAGGCTGATCGAATTCTGAGCAGCCTTCGATCACACAACGACGGCATTGTAACTCTAGTAGTAAGAATCGTCGAGAGTATCATGTTGAGAATGCGACACGGTGGTGAAAGCGGAGCGGACCGCGTGAGAGAGAGCGTTCGGACTTTGAAAGAGTTAGATTACGCGGATGTCGCCCGTCTTTTGAAGGCCGCCGATTCAACTATCGTCAGGACGGCTTTGGAGCGACCACGGACGCGCGGCCTTACGCAGTCGGAGGTTGACGTACTTAGGCTTCTTGAGCAGGGTTTGATACCGAAGGAAATAGCAGAACGTACATCCCGCAGCGTCTACACAGTGCGAGCGCACATTGCAAACGCGATCGCAAAATTGCACTGCCACGGCCATTCAGAGGCGATTCGTGCCGCACGCCGGCAGCGATTGATATAGCCCAGGTTGGGATCCTTCCCGTCCCTGCTTGAGATTTGGCGACCGCGGGTGTACGAATGCTAGCCTCCTGGCGACAAGGCCGAGCATAAGGCCACACAGGTGGCACTCTTCCATGCCAATATCGCGGCATGGAAGAGTATTTGATAGGGGCCGGCGCGATTTTGACGGCGGGCCCGGCGGCTACGATTCGGGGAGCCACCCTGCACGCGCAGCCCCTTGGGGCGCTGGCGCGACAGGTTTCTGCGGCCCTGATCGACTTCGAGTCTGCCGGTCCCGATGAGCTTTCCCGCCTCCTCGTCGTGGCGGCGGGCTGGACCGGCTCGCGCTTCCACGCCGAGGTGGTCGCCCGGCTTCTCGCCTTGCGCGAATGTGGGCTTGGCGACGTCATCATCACTCTGGCCGACGCCGTCCAAACGAAGGAAGTCCATCTCTTCGCCCGGTGGTCACCGGACCAGACGACCCTGGACTCTCTAGAAAAGAGCGGGATTAGAATACTTGCCCATCCCCTCGAAGCATTGGGCCAGGCGGCGCTCATTTCAGGGCAGCGGGTGCAGCGTTGGCGGGTGCCGGTCCGCGCAGCCTAATGCGCTCTTCAGGCGGCTCCAAGGGTGAGCAAGCACGATGCAGCGTAGATGTACAACATGCCCAATGCCCGCGTTGCGGTCATCGACGACGACCGTATGGTTCGGGAGATGCTCGAACTTGGGCTCTCCCGCGAAGGCTACGAGGTCCGGACCGCCATGGACGGCATGGCCGCCCTCGAGCTGGTCAAGGTCTTCGATCCCGAGCTGATCGTGCTCGATATCATGATGCCGAAGATCGACGGCGTCACCCTCCTGCCCCGGCTGCGGGAGATCACGCAAGCCCCGATCGTGATGCTCACGGCCAAGGGCGGCACCGAAGACAAGGTGCGCTCCTTAAGCTCGGGAGCCGATGACTATCTTGTAAAGCCGTTCGTTTTTGAGGAGCTGATCGCGCGGCTGCAGGCCAAGCTCCGCCGACCGCAACTTATTGAAGAGAATGTTCTACGCTGGCACGATGTCTCGATCAACCCCGGCACGCGCGAAGCCTGGAGGGCCAAAGAGGTCCTCGAGTTTACGCAGCGCGAGTTCGATCTGCTCGAAGTCTTTCTGCGCGAGCCGCGGCGCGTCTTCAGCAAGGATCATCTGCTCGAGATCGTCTGGGGCCACGACTTTGAGGGCGGCCCGAACATCGTGGAAACCTACATCTCGTACCTTCGCGCAAAGATCGATCGCGCGGGCGAACCGGGTTCTTTCATCCGGACCGTTCGTGGCGTGGGCTATGGCCTATCGCTATAATCCTTCGACGGAGCCTGTCCTGAGCGAAGTCGAAGGGCTCAGGATGACAAGGTGAAGCTGGCTGCGAGGCTTTCGGCGCTCTATGCTGCGCTGCTGGGCGTTACGGTTCTCGTCGTCATCCTCGCTTCGTCCATCTCGCTGGTCTTTGAGCTGTGGAGCTTTTCGCGCGACGTGATGGTCGCCAAGCACGAAGAGGCCCGCATTCTCGTCGATCAATACCGCCGCGAAGGCGTGACGCTGCAAAAAGCGGCGCCCGAAATTGTCGACGCCCTTAGTGGAATCGGCATGCGCGTGACGGTGTTCGATATCAAAGGGCGCTATCTCGCCGGCGACAAGACGCTCCGCCCAAGGTCGCTCGCGGCAGTGCTGGCCGCCGGCGGAATGTCGCATTACATCCCGTCGTCGATGCGCGGGCCGCAAGAAATAACGGATCGATATATGCACGGGCCGCCGATGCCCCCCGATCCGACGCGCCTCGAGCCGCTATCGCTCACCTATGTCGAAGGCGGCTACGTCGGCTTCGAACCATCCTTCCCGCTGCTGCTCGTTTCCCTGATCCCGTATTGGCGAATCGTGCTGACGATCGCGGCGGTGGCGATCGTGCTTTCATGGTTTATCGGCCGCCTCTTTGCCCAACAGGCCCTCCGGCCGGTGAACGAAGTGAGCGACTCGCTGCGCGCGCTGGCCGATGGCGATTATACCCAGCGCCGGTTCCTGATGGCGGGCGTTGACGAGGTCGCCGACCTCACGGTTGCGTTCAACGACGCCGTCGCCAGCGTCGCCACGGCCATCGAGCACCGCAAGCATGCCGAGGAGCGCATGCGGCAGTTTGCCGCCGACGCCGGCCACGAGCTGCGCACGCCGCTGACCGTTATCGCAGGCTACATCGACGTGCTGCGCCGCGGTGCGATCGAGGAACCGCGCATCGCGCGCCAGATTTTAGCGACGATGTCGATCGAGAAGGAGCACATGCGCGGCCTGATCGAGCGGCTCATGCGCCTCGCACGCCTCGACTCCGAAGCGCCGCCCAATATCGAGGCCGTCGACGTTGCCGAGCTTCTCCGCGGCCAGTGCGAAGCCGCGCGGCGTTTGGACGATCGGCGCGCGATCGACTATAGCGTCGATGGGCTCAAGACCGTTGACGCCGATAAGGGCGAGCTGAGCGAAGCGGTGTGGAACGCGATCGAAAACGCGTTGAAGTACGCGCCCGACGCGCCGATCCACCTCAGCGCCCGGCGCAACAACGGCCACGCCATCATCACGATCAAAGACGAAGGCCCGGGCATGTCGGAGTCGGAGCGATTGCACGCCTTCGAGCGCTTCTACCGCGGCGATCAGCGCGGCGAGATTACCGGCACCGGCCTCGGCCTTGCGATTGCCAAACGCGCGATCGAGCGCGTCGGCGGCGACATCGCGATCGACAGCGCGCCTGGCCACGGGACGGCGGTTACAATTACGCTCTAAGCCGATGCGGCGTTGGGCGCGGCGCCGAGCTGCTGCCAATTGATGCGCACGATTTTGCCGACCAGGAAGATCCACGCCGCGCCGCCGGCGAGCGTGACAATCGCGACAACAAGAAACGGCACCGTAAAACTGCCAGTCCGATCGACGAGGATTCCCGTCAGTGCCGGCGCGATCAGGCCCGCGACGTTGGCGATCATATTCTGAACGCCAACCCAACGGCCCGTCGCCTCGGGGCCTCCGATGGACTGCGCGATGAGGTACGTGTTTACGCTCAGACACGGACCGAAGACGCCGGTGAGCATCAACCACACGGCTGACGCGGTGTGCCCCGAGTAGGCGCATCCGATCAAGCAGAGCGCGACGCCGCCCGCGCCGATGCCGCAGCTCGTTTTTCGTACGACCGTCGCGGAGAATCCGCGCGCGATAAAGTGGTCGGCGAGCCGGCCCCAAACGTTTTGTCCCACCCCGCCCAAGAGGTACGTTACGCCCGCGATAACCGCCATCTGCTGGAGCGCCCAGTGACGTTCGTGTACGAGATAATAGGGTATCCATGTCAATATGAAATAGAGCGCATAATTTCCGCAAAAGTGGGCAAGCGCCGCGCCCCAAAAGGAACGCTCCCGCAAGACGAGTGTCAGCGGTGGACGATCTGCACGGTCTACTTTATGCCGAACGCGTTCGCTGGCTCCGGATACGAAAAGCCACGCCGGAAGCCAGATCAGGCCGCACAAGCCAAACGCAATGAAAAGCCAGCGCCAACCGTGCTCCGCGATCAGCACCCCGCCGAAAAAAACGCCGAACGCCGATCCGAAACTGATTCCCGACTGCGTGACGCCGTTCGCAAAGCCGAGATAACGTTGCGTTACGCGTTCGGACACGAGGTGCGCCACCGCCGGAAACGAGACCGACTCGCCGACGCCGAGGAGCAACCGAAGAGCAAACAACATCGCATAGCTCGACGCAAACCCGCTCAACACTGTCGCGAGCGACCAGATCAAGAATCCAGCAACGAGAACCGGCCCGCCGCCGAACCGATCGACGAGCCACCCGACCACCGGCGACATCGGCACGTACGTAATAAAAATGGCTGTCAGCAAGAATCCAAGCTGCGTCGCGGAGAGATGGAGTTCGTTCTTGATGAGGCTCGCCGCAGTACCCAGGTTGCCACGGTCGATGTAGTTGATGAAAATGGAGAGGGCAAGCAGAATCAACATCGCGATGAGCCGCGGCGATGGGCGGCTTGGCGTGAGGCTGCTCGACACAGGCGTGGCATTGCTCGGCGTGCGCTCGGCAACCTGGTACCCAAGCTGCCGTGCCACCGTTTCGGCGGCCTCTGCCCGCGACCGCGTACCAACGAGCCTCTAACCGACTCTCAGCGAGGTTCAAGGCTCCGGCGACTTTCGTTCCCCTATAATCGGGCGCAACGATGCGACGCTATTGGGCCCTGTTGCTGGCATTGCTGACGTCGGCGAGCTTTGCTGCGCCGGCGCTCGCACAATCCGATAGCGGCGAGATCGACATCGTGGTCGTCGATGCCACGACCAAGCAGCCGCTCGAACTCGCTCGCGTGCTGCTCGACGGTCCGGTCATTACCTCGGAGATTACCGAACGCAACGGCAAGGTCACCTTCACCGACGTTCCCGACGGCATCTACCGCGCTCGCATCGTTAAGCGCGGGTATTCCAGCCTTACGTCCGCGTCGTTCGAAGTGCTCGACGGCCGCCTCGTTACCGTCAGCTTTGCGCTGGCATCGGATACCGGCGGCCTCAAAGTGATCGGCCAGGTTACGGCCAAAGCGTCGGCGACGATCTCTGCCACCAGCATCGATCAGAACTCGCCGCAGCGCCGGCTCTCCAACGATCTGGCCGACGCGCTCAACAAGCTCTCCGGCGTGAGCGTCTCGACGTCGAGCGACGATAGCGACGCGACGCAGACCATCTCATTGGAAGGCCACGACCCGACGCAGACGCAGCTGACGCTCGACGGCATTCCGCTCAATGCGCCCGGCTCCGCGGGAAATCTCGGCGCGTTTGCGACGGATTTGTTTCAAGGCGCCTCGGTGCACATGGGGCCGACGCTGGGCGGCTTGGGCGGCGCCGTCAACTTCAGCACGCTGCAGCCGACGCTGAGCTGGACCACCCAGATGCAGCTCTCGACCGGCAGCTACGGCCGCTGGAACTATTCCGTCGCCGAGACCGGCTCGGACGGCAAGCTGGGCCTCGCGGTGCAGACCGTTCAGCGCCTCTACCCCAGCCTGGCCGACGGCGACCTGTTCGAAGACGCCAGCGGCCTCGACTACGTGCACGACGGCGACAGCGCGATCTCGGGTAACGTGATGACCGCGCGCTATGAGTTCGGCGACTCTAACTCGCTGACGGGCCTCTTCATGAACTCCACGCGCAATACGAACGTCATCTGCTTGCGCTACAACGGCGATCCGCAAACGACCCTGCCGTGCGGTTACGGACCGAACAATACCGACGACAACAACGTGCAGCTCTACTCCCTGACCGATAACGCGCTGCTGGGCGCCACGCAGTTGCAGGCCTCGGTCTTTTCGCTGGACTCATCGAGCTTGTTCAACCAGTTGGCGCGCTATGTCAACGGCGAGCCGTCGCCCAACGGGTACTCGAGCGACACCAAATCGAGCGGCTATGTCGTCAACGCGACGCTGCCCGCGCAGGCGCGCCACACGATCTCGTTTCAGGCCTACGGCACCTCGTCGCAGTTCGACACCACGCCGCTGGTTCCGCAAGCCTTCGAATATTACAACGGTTCGCAGACGACGCAGTACTCCGTGGTGCAGGGAACCGACACGATTCATTCCAGCGATAAGCTTACGCTCGCGGGATCGGCGGGGCTCAGCACGGCGACCGGCAACGCGGGCCTTTCCGAGCTGGCCACCGCGGCGGCAACCTGGAAGCCGACGACGCGTGACACCTACAGCGCGTCGTATACGCTCGGCGGCGCGGCCGCGACGCAAGGGCGGTTGCAGATCCTCAGCGATCCGGCGTCACTGCGCTTTGATTGCAACGGCAAGGTCGCCTTCGGCAGCGCACCCGGCGAACAGCCGACGCGCAGCTCGTCGAACTCAGCGCGCGTGAGCTACACGCACGAGCTGCACGGCGGTAACGTCTCGCTGACGCTCTACCGCCAAGTGCAGACCGGCGTGCTGCTGCCGGTCTATGTGAACGGCGTCGTGCTAAACCGGCTCGGGGAGCTGCCGCCGGGCTACCTGCAGCAAGTCGGCGAGATCTATAACTCGCCGGCGGGTTGCAACACGCCGGCCTACACGCCGTTTAACGCGCAACAACTCTACATGACGACGCCGATCAACGGCGTGCAGCGCGTCTACCAAGGCGCGGAGGTCACGGGATTTGTGACGCTGGGCGCCCTGGTTATCGAGCCCTACTACAACCTGACGGGCTCCGTCGCCAACTCGACGAGTTATATTTTCGACAACGCCTACTCGATCACGATTCCGGGCCAGCAGCTTCCCAACATTCCGCTGCAAAAGGCCGGCGTCGTGCTGGATTATAAGGCGCCGCACTCGATGCTCGAATGGCTAGCCGACGCGCAGCACGTGAGTTCGAACAATCCCAACGACCTGCCCGCGTACACGACGTACGATGCGGGCGTAACGGCGCAGTTGACGCGCGGCACGCTGACGTTTGCCGCCACCAATATCACCGACACCTATGCTGGCGTCTTTTCGAGCCCGGCCTATGCGGTGCCGTACACGACGGTCGGCGGCTACGTGATTCCCAACATCGCGCGGCCGTTGACCCCCCGCACGTACTCGCTGACGTACTCGGTGAAGTTCGGGCAAGGCACGACGTCGCAGACGGCGACGGCGTTTCGCGCGCGCGGTTCCGGCGGCGGTGGCGGACTCTTCGGGGGTGGCGGCGGTGCGCCCGGAGGCCCGGGTGGCGGCGGTCCGGGTGGTGCAGGTGGTGGTGGCGGCGGTTTCCGTTCGCTCTTTTTGCCGCTGCCGCAGACGCCGCCGGCCGATCCGTTCGCGGTCGGCGCGAATCCGGCGACGTGCAGCTCGGAGAACGCGGGCAAGGCGCGCCAGCTCTCCACGGAACTCAAAGCCTATCAGGCGCAGATCGAAGCGGCGCGAACGGCGGCGGGCTATCCCGCAACGATGCCGGCGCCGGCGCTGACGGATGCAACGGTCATCTATCATGGTCTCGGCACGACCTACGCTCTGGCGGTGACGCCCAAGGGGACGGGGATGCTGCGCGTCGTCGCGGGCTGCATGTCGCTGCACAGCCCGCGCGCCGACGACGTGACGCAACGCAAACTCTACGCCGCGTCGAACCCGATCTTCTTCGTGCCGCAGTTAACCTTCATGCCGGCAGTCGGCATGTACATCGTGGCGCGTCAACCGCAAGCGGGGCAGGAGACGTTCCGCGTCTACAAACTCCCCACGACGCCGCCGAAGAATCCCTTCGAACTGCGCGTCTCGGCGTCGTGCACCGGCGCGGTGCAAAACTTGGCGACGCCCTCGATGGCGGAGCTGCAGAAGCATTTCGCTTCGGGCGCGCCGACACCGAGCTGGACGATTACGGCGCACGACGCTAAAGGCGGAACTTGGTACGAACTCGAGCCGGGCGATCCGACCGTGATTCCCGCGTTGATGCTCTGCGGTAGAATCGCCGCCACGACCGACGATGAATTGGCATCGCATGGCTTTGCCGGCAAAGCCGTACCGGAGCTGAACTATACGCCGAGTTTGGGTCTGTATCTCGTGCGCCCCAACCGGCCTGGGCCGCGTCCGTCGCCTTCGCCTTCGCCATGATGGGCTCGGGGGCGACGACGAACTACGGCATCGCTACAAGGGCGGCGGAATGCATTTGCCCGACGCGACGCGACAGATGACGATCGGAGCGGGCTCCTTGAGGCCGGTAAACGGTGAGCCTTTCAGCGCCTTCAGCGCGCCCGTGCTCTCGATCGCGTACCCCGAAATGTTGTCGGAACTGACGTTGGGTACGTAGGCGAACTTCCCCGCCGGATCGACCGCCACGTACTCGGGTCCGGTGCCGGCAGTGAACGGCGAGCCTTTCACCGCCGTCAGAGCGCCGGTGGTTGCGTTGATCGCATAAGCCGAAACGTTGCTCGAGGCATCGTCGACGACGTAGGCGTACTTTCCGTTGGGATCGACGATGACGTTCGTCGGCGAACTGCCCGTCACATACGGCGAGCCTTTCACCGGCTTCAGCGCACCGCTACTTTCGATCGTGTAGGCAGAAACGGTATCGGAGCCATAGTTTGGTGCGTAGACAAACTTGCCTGACGGATTGACCGTCACGCCCGCAGTCTCGCTACCCGCCGCAAACGGCGAGCCCTTGATCGGCTTCAGCGCGCCGTCGCTCTCGATCGTATAAGCGGAAACGCTACTGGACTCATAGTTCGGAACGTAGGCAAACTTGCCCTTAGGATCGATTGCAACGTATTCGGGCTCCTCTCCGGTCGCAAACGGCGACCCCTTCACCGCCGTTAGAGCGCCGGTGGTCGCGTCAATCGTATAGGCGTCAACGTCATTTTCTCCGTAGTTACTGACGTAGGCGAACTTGCCGGTTGGATCGACGGCCACGCCGCTAGGCTCCGTACCGGCGCTAAACGGCGACCCCTTCACCGCCGTCAGGGCGCCGGTGGTCGCATCGATCGTATAGGCTGAAACGTTACCGGCGCTGCTGGTTCCGGTGTTGGCCGCGTACGCGAACTTGCCCGTGGGATCGACCGCCATTGCCGTCGGGCCGGTGCCCGCGGCAAAAGGCGCGCCCTTTACGGCCGTCAGAGAGCCGTCGCTCGCGATCTTATACCCGGAAATATTGTCGTCGCCATAGTTGCCCACGTAAGCATACTCAACGCCGACCTCGGGAAGCACCCCGGGGAGCATCGAGTTGGAGCCTCGCAGCCCGCCGATCTGTCCTTGCGATCCGCCGCATCCCGCCAACATCGCGATGAGCGCGACAGTACCCAACGCGGAACGACCAAGATTGGAATTCGTCATGTCGTTGCTCCCCCTATCGAGCCGGAGGATTCGGCGCTGGCCCGGGCGGCTCCCGGAGGACGTTAACTTCGGGCGACCGTCCTTGGGTGCGCGCTTGCTCGACCATTTCGCGCATGCGCGGATGCTCGCCGGGGATCGTCGTCACCCACGATTCGAAGCGCGGCACGGGCCGGCTCGCGCGAAAGAGAAAGTACCAGACGTTCATCTCGCCCATGAACTTGAAGCGCTTCTTGAAATCCTTGGCCAGTGCTTCATAGGAGTCGAACGAGACCAGGTAGTTCGCAAACCCGCCGTACTCGCGATCGGTTTGAAGCAATGCGGCGGCGTTGGCGACGGTGGCATGAACCTTTTTTGGCGTGCGCAGTATTCCGGGCGTTGCCAGGACGCGCTCGACGTCGAACTCGTCGTACGCCGAGACGCGGTTTGGATCGAAGCTCGCGAAGGCCTCACGATAGGCCTCCCAGGGCTCGGCGATCTGCTTCCACCGCACGCCCGCTTGAAAGACCGCGCGCGTCATAAGCTCGAGGTAGTCGGCCAACGAGGCGGGTTCGATCACGTCGGGAATCGTTGCGGCCACGGTGTTGCGCGGCGGGTACGGCGGGTCGCCGAAATGTCCCTCCCCGGGTTGCAGGGACCGGTCTCGCGGAGGTCGCAGAACCGGGGCACGATGCCACTTTCTCAACCGCCTCGACGGTAGATCTTAAGGAGTTCCCCCTTCCGTGTATGTAGATGAAGAACTAACTTGCGTGGACTGTGGACGTCCATTCGTCTTTAGTTCCGGCGAACAAGCCTTTTACCAGCAAAAGGGATTTCAGAACAAGCCCAACCGTTGCCCCGATTGCCGTGCGGCGCGCAAGCAGATGCGCGGAAATGGCGGCGGGAACGGCGGCGGTGAGCGCTCGGGGCGTCCGCGGGAGATGTTCACTGCGACGTGCAGCCAGTGCGGCGGCGTAGCGGAGGTTCCGTTCAACCCGCGTGGCGATAAACCGGTCTATTGCCGGGATTGCTTCGCCTCGCGCCCGTCCTATCGCTAGGCTTCCCAATACGATTCAGTAGTCTGGTTCGTCGTTTACCGGCCTCCGGCTGCGGGAAGAACCGATCAAGGGAGGAGTGAACGAGTGGGAATTCTTTTGTGGATTATTTTTGGGCTCATCGTCGGCGTCATCGCCAAGTACTTGGTGCCCGGCGAGGGCCCGGGCGGAATCATCGGTGACATTATCGTTGGCATCCTGGGCGCCTTCATCGGTGGATGGGTCTATGGGTTCTTCGGCCACGTCGGCGTCACGGGCTTCAACTTTGGCAGCGTCATCTGCGCGGTGATTGGCGCCGTAATACTGTTGGTGATTCTACGCGCGGTGACACGCCACCGAACGGTGTAAGCCCCAGAGGCCGGCTCTTAACCCGGACTTCATCGCGCGGTAACATTGGGTTAACGCTCCACCGCTACCCTTCCAGCATGCAGATAACGTGGAAACCCGTTGACCATGGGACCGATTCGTCACGCGCCAAACTGCCCGACAGCGCGTTTGCCTTTCCGCAGGAGCGCAAAGAACCGCTGACCGACGCCGGTCATGTGCGCAGCGCGATCGCCCGCTTCGGCTCGGTCGACGGCGTGAGCAGCAGCGAACGCGCGCAAGCGTTTGAAAACATCAAGGCGGCGGCCGAACATTACGGGATCGCGCTCAAGGCGTCGAGCTGGCACGACCTGGTAGGCTAGAGAAGATCGGCGAAAGCTTCGGCTGCGAACGGCGGGCACTCGCGCTGTGCTTCGGACAGGTTCGCAAGCCGCCGTTCGCAGGCATACTCGCAGTGAAAGGCAAGCTTTACGGCACTACCGGCTTCGGGGCCACAAAGGGCATGGTCTATGAGATGAACCTCGATGGAAAACACGCCCGTGTACTCCACGATTTCACGGGCGCTGCGGATGGCTCTGGCCCCAACGGCCTAACCTTTCTCGACGGCGCGCTGTACGGCACGACGACGGACGGAGGCTCAGGTTTCGAATCGTCAGGCACCGTTTTTAAAATCACGCTGCCGACGAATCCCTGATCACTTACCCGTTATCCGGGCCAGTTGTCCGCATGTCCGTCGCGCGGTGTGCTCCTTTATCTGATGATAGACATGGCCTTTACGGCCACGGATGCTCTATTTAAGAAGAAGGAGCCCTACAATGCGCGTCTCCCCGCTGGTTCTCTGGGCCGCTTTTGCCGTGCTTGCGGGATGCGGTGGCACTTCACCCTTCGTCCTTCGACAGGCTCAGGATGACAAAGCTGGGGCGACGCATTCGGCGCGCGCGGCTTGCAGCGGCAGCCGCATCGGTCAGGCGCAGTGCGACGTCCTGATCGAAAACGGCGGAGCCCACTCGATGTACGCCGGTTGGTCCGCTAAGGACCTCGAAGCGGCATACGACCTGCCCTCCTCGACCAAGGGGAAGGGTCAAAAGGTGTTCATC
>Ga0181526_10002012_pt1 | contig 18378 bp, 16 predicted proteins | sample PEATcosm2014_Bin_35_FD_119750 | JGI IMG/M metagenome (GOLD analysis project Ga0181526, IMG submission 119750) | Peatland microbial communities from MTU Mesocosm Facility, Houghton, MI, USA - PEATcosm2014_Bin06_30_metaG | ecosystem: Environmental > Terrestrial > Soil > Wetlands > Peat | place...
AAAGAGCCGCGGTATGCCGCGGCGATTGCGGGAATAGCCAAATGACTAGTTGTCCGGATGGTACTTACGGCTGTCGTGCCAGTCCGTGAGACTGAGGACGATATTGCCTGACATCAAGGCGCCTTGAGGCGGCGCCAGTAGCGCAGGTCTACTCCGATCCCTCCGCCCCACCAGCGCTGAACGCTTCCAGTCGCTCGATCAGCGGGCGCGTCTCCCGCTCAAACCGCCGCGCGCGAACCCTCAGTCCACCCCAGCCCGCCACAATCGCCAGCATCGAAAGGAAAAGGTGCGCGGCCAAACGCCACTCCCACAGCACGCCGTGAAGCAACGCCGCCTCCATCACGTTCAGCCCCGCCATCGGCCCGGCCAAAACCCCGGCGTACTGCACCGGTCGCGGCCTTGCCAGGCGGCGAAGCTTTTCAAGGGCGGTGGAAGCGAATCCAGCCGCTGGCGCGGTGAATTCAAGACGCGCCAGACTGACGTGCGCCATCCAATCCACTCCGAGTGTCACCACCGCGCCCGCAGCCACCAGGAGAGCACCGGCCAAAGCTGCCGGCGATCCCCACACCACCGCCAGCATGACCCCGGTGAGTACTGCCACCGCAGTGGTTTTGACAGCGAAAATGGTCAGGTGCTTCCGGCTGTGGCCCCGAACATGCCGCATGAGATCCTCCACGGAAATCCGGGGAGCGGTGGTCTGTTTCTGCCACAGTACCTGCAATTCCTCAAACGTTTCCATATCGCGGCTCCCTCAGAGATTTTTCGAGTGCCTGCTTGATGCGCGTGATCTTCACCCCAACGTAATTCACCGTGATGCCGGTGATCTCGGCGATCTCCTTGTAACTGAGACCCTCCAGCAGCAGCGTGGCGATGAGCCGGTCCTGTTCCCCGAGAGCGGCAATCGCCTGATGCAGCGCCGCCATCCGCTCCCGCTGGTCGATCTTGTCCGGCGCCGCCAGCCCCTCGTCCGCCACGTCTTGAAGCGGTGCAGCCGGCATGCTTTTCCGCCGGTACAGCAGCGCGCTATTCACCGCAATGCGATAGAGCCACGTGCTGGCCCGCGCTTCGCCGCGAAACTGCGGCAGGCTATTCCATACCCTCGTCATGATTTCCTGGAACAGATCTTCGGCGTCATCCGGCGAGGAGAGGTATCCACGGCACAACCGCACGACCCGTTCGCGATAGTCGTGGAACAGTTCCAGGAACAGCCGTTCCCTTTGCTTCGCGTTCATTGCCCGATGAAACCCGCAATCTGCCGCGCGACCCACTCCGGATCGTCCAGCAACAGGAAATGCTGCGCGGAACCGGAAATCTCGATCTGGCAGCGTGGCGCCGTCCGGTACTGCTCCCGGAGAGTCGCTTCCACCGAATCACGGGTCAAGCCGAGCGATTCCCTCCCGCGCCACGACCCGAGCACCAGAAGCGGGCACCGGATATTGTGGATTGCCGGACGCAGATCCGTGGATAATGCTTCGAACTGCGCTTCGGCGATGGTTTGCCGATCGGACGCCAGCATCCAGGAGAGCACCGTCTGAAATTCCTGTTCCCCGGTAATCATCATCCGCAGTGATTGGGTCTGTTGCATCCGGTACTGCTCGTCGGTCAAGCCTGCCAGCACCGGCCGCAGGGCGGCGGCCAACTGGCGCGCGCCGTCGGGCGTCATGTCCGGTTTCACCATAGCGGCCGGGAAGGGATACGCATCCAGAATCACCACCTTCCGGAACAACTCCGGCCGGGAGACCGCCAGCGCGAGCGCCAGATTCCCGCCGAAGCTATGGCCCACCAGCACGGCGTTGCGCCAATGCCTCTCCTGGACCAGTTGCGCCACCGCATCGCGCACCGCGGCAAAATCGATCTGCGTTCCCGGCACACCGCCAAACCCGCCGATCGACACCAGAACGCTGTGACGGCCGGACAGGCGCCGGGCTACCGCATTCCACACCGCGCCCCGGCACCCTAGCCCTGGCAGAAACACGATGGCGTCACCGCTGCCGCTCTCCTCAACGGAAATTGCGCCCGAACCCGCGCCGCTCGCCAGCGCAAGCCCGGTAATGCTCAGAAAAATACCGCCCAAAACCCATCCGGCCGTGGTTCGTTTGGCCATATCATTTCTCCCTTCACCCCATTTAGAGCCGGCCGGCCGCGTTTTCTTACAGGGCGAGGGCGTAACGAGGCGGCACGGAAATGGATCTCCGCCAGTATCTCGTTCCGCCGCTTCATCTTGCAATTCAACTGAGGTGGTCTCCGGCCATGCCGGGCGGTCCGAGGGTCTTCTGCGGCATGGACGGCTGACTGCGGCGGTCCTATCCGTTTCCGATATCGCCGCTTAATGCCCAGGCACCGCCCACGCAATCCGAGGTTGCACATCCGCGCGTCGCGACACTCATCCGACGGCGATCAGACTCTCCGTCGTTCGGAAGTAGAGGACACCTTCCGATATCGCCGGCGTCGCGTAGCACGGTGCGCCCATGCGGTTTCGGGAGACGATCCGGAACTCCGGCCCGGCTTTCAAAACGTATACGTCGCCGTCCTCCGAAGTGCAGAACACCTTACCGTCCGCGGCCACAAGAGACGCGTAGATAGAAGCTTCTGGGCTCAAACGCTCTTCATATATTTTCTTTCCCGTCTGCGACGCAAAACAGCGGACCACGCCGTTCGTGTTGCCGAAGTAGATGTAGTCACCATAGACGACGGGAGTGGAGATGTAGGATCCGCCTTGCCACGAATCCCAGACGATGGCGCTGTTTGACGTGGCTTCGTCGGGCGGGGTGATGTCGCCCCGAGCGTCCGGCCGAACAACGAAGATAGGCGATTTGCCGCCGTGCGCACTGGTAATGTAGATCCATCCGTTGGCCACGAATGGGCTGGGGATGGGGTTGTCTCCGCCGCCGTGCAAGCGCCAGATTTCCCGACCGGTCTCCAAATCGTAGGACGTGATCCATGGCCAGCCGTTGGCAATCGCCTGGGTGCCGGATTCGCTTGCGCTGATTAGGGGAGTGCCCCAACTTCGCTCGCACACACCTTTGCGGGAAACCCGCCAAAGATCCTTGCCATCCGACAGACGCAACGCGGTGATGAACGGATTTGCAGGGTCGTCACAAAGCAGCACCAGACGGTCCTTGTAGATGGCAGGGGAACTGCCGTACCCCCAGCCGATGCCGTATTTGCTGATGTTGACGACTCCGAGGTCGCGGCTCCACAACAGCCGGCCATCAAGATCATAGCAATACAAACCCTCGGAACCGAAGAACGCGACCAGATGTTCGCCTTCAGTGGTCATGGTGGTGTTGGAGTGGGTGGCTTTCTCGTGGCGGGTCGCGCGAGGCGGTGCTTGGCGCGCCACCTTCCGCCAAAGCTCGCTCCCAGACTGCCGGGCATAGCAGAGGACCACCCAGCTCTGCTCCTCGTTATCTTCGGCGGCGGTCGGCTCCCCACCGGTATTACCAACTCTCAGTGGAGCCTTGCCGGATTTTCGAACCGCGGACGGCAGGTAAATGCGGTCGCGCCAGACGATGGGGCTGGAATGGCCGAGGCCCGGGACAGGCACGCGCCAACGAACGCCGCTTACCGAACCGGCGGCAGCATCGGCGTTCCAGGAGGCGCGGACAGGGTAACCGTCGGCGACGCCGCACGCACCGGCGCCACGGAAGGAAGGCCAGTCACGTTCAGCGCCCAGGGCCGTTACCGGAAGGGCGGCTGCGATTTGGACGAATCGGCGGCGGGTTAATGGCATCCAAGCTCCGTGACCGTGCGCTCGAATCATTCTACTAGAAACTAGAGCGCCAGCGATAATGCGACACAAGGCCGTCAGTCGCCGCCCCAAATAGGCGGGCGCTGCCGGGCCATTCGGGATCTTTTTCCGAGTGCCGACCACCGCGCCGGACCGGCCTGGGCGAGTCAGGCTCGTTGCCCGGGTCCGGCATTGCACTGTCACGGGGTAGTGCGGTTTCTGTCGGCCGGAAATCCCCAAGACGGTTCGGCACCCGCCGCATTGGTCGCGCGTTTCTCCAGTTCCGCCTGGCGCTATCAGCCCGGTGAAGCAACGTCGATCTGGCGGCGAGGCGGGCGCCTCCGCCGCGCCTCCGCCCTGCCGCTTTTACAAATTTCTTACGAGCGCCTAACACCACCGAACAGTGCTGCCCGCTATCCTAATAGCACACATGCGAAAAACATTGATCGCCGTTTTGTTTCTCGGGACCAGCGCCCTCGCGCAGTCGCCCGACTTTAAACCCAATCCGTCGGCTGGCCCGGGCCCGGTTCTCGTCCACACCAAATTCGGGGGACAGATCTTCGGGTTTGACATCGATCGGGACGGCACGGAAGGCGTGCTGAGCGAGGCGCGGAATCTCTCCAGCGGCAAAGTCCTCGCGGCCGTCGAGACATTCGATCAGGCCACCGGCCAGATCTTGCAGGTAGTCGCCAAGACGGAAACGGGCGACAACTTCGTTACCATGGGCGTCGTTGGCAACAGCGTGGGACTGGTCGAACTCGAGGTCGTGCAGGGGATCTACGTTGTCAAGCGCACGTTCCCAACCCTGAATCCACTGGATGGAAACAAATTCACGGGCGTCTGGACCCCACCCATCGGATCGCAGCACATTATCATGCCTGGGGGCGTGGCCGAAAGCCAGGGAGTTCCGAACGTGGCGGTGTTTGCCTACGACAACAGTGAGAACTTCATACCCTATGTATTCTCGTCTAATGTCGCAGCCAATACATTCGGACCCGTCGTCGATATCACCGACTCCACCGATTTTGGCAGCGTGCCTCCACCCATCGCATATGACAGCGCGACCAACCAGGCCATCTTGGGTGGAGGCCCCGGATGCTTTGGCTGCTTTCCGGTCATCGGCGTTGTCGACCTCACGGGCGGCCAGTTCACTACGTTTACCGGCATTGGGTTTGGCTTCATCAATGGCATCGCCGTCGATTCGGAAGATGGCATTTTCTGCACGACGACGGAAGACGATGCCGGCGTGGAGTTCTACAATCTGGCTACCGAGACCGGCTCCAAGGTAATCTTGCCGGGATCGGCCGGGAATCAAATCTTCAGCGCAGCCGACGTCCAGTACGATTCCCTCCACAAATTGTTCCTGATCGCCCAGCCAACGTCGAGTTCAGCTTCGAGCGGAAGCACAATATACGTTTACGATATAGAGGGCCATGTACAGGAGACTCTCAACGGATTCAGCTTTTCTAATACGTTCAACGTGGTGCCGACGCATATTGGGCTGAACCCAGGCAATCGTAGCGGGTTCGTAAATGGTCCGGATGTGGGCGTGACCGAACTGCAGTCTTTTGCGTATTGACCTGTCCGGATGGTGACGCGCGGCAAGGTCCGCCAAAGGCGGGCGTGCACGAACGCGTGCCGGAATATTTCTTCCAATTGTCGGCCACACGCCGAGGCCGCACCCCGCCCTGGCTCCCGGCTGTAAAATGGTTTGAGGGGTGCTATGTCTTTCCAATTCGTCTTGCGCCACGTGGCGGCTGGTCTTTTTCTGACGGCCGGCACAGCTTTCGCCGCTCCAAAGTCGCCGATTCCGCCGCCATCCACTGATGTGCCGCTTGCCGCACAGCCGGGAAAGGAAACGGCTGTTTTCGCCGGCGGCTGTTTTTGGGGCGTGCAGTCCGTGTTTCAGCGCGTGAAGGGTGTTTTGTCTACGGCCGCCGGATACTCTGGTGGATCTGCGAAAACGGCCACCTATGAACAGGTGGTCACCGAGACCACCGGTCATGCGGAATCGGTCGAGGTCGTCTACGATCCGTCGCGCATCGCTTATGGCCAGTTGTTACGGATTTACTTCTCGGTCGCGCACGATCCGACCGAATTGAACAGGCAGGGGCCGGATGTAGGCACGTCCTACCGATCGGCGATTTTTTATGCGAACGAGGAGCAGAAGCGGCTGGCGACTGCGTACATCGCGCAACTGAATCGGCAGAAAGTTTTTCCAAAGGCAATCGTGACCGAAGTGACACCTCTCAAGGCGTTCTATCGCGCCGAGGACTATCATCAGGACTACGCTTACTACAATCCCAATAATCCTTATATCCAGGTTTGCGATCGGCCGAAGATTGCCGCGTTGAAGCAGCAGTTTCCGGAACTGTTTGTTGAGTACAAACCCGCGCGCTAGTTAGCGTAGAGAGAGCACGGACGCTAGAGGCGTGCGCCAGCGCTGGCACGAACGGCCTGCGCCAAATGCGCTGTTTTTATGCTATCGGATGGTCTAACCGGATGCCTTTCTTTCCATCCGTCATACACCCGCGCCCGGTCCGGCGTTGCCGCGCTGCTGGCGCATCCGCTGGCGGATCCTTTCGTGAATCTGGCTGGCTTTAGCCTGCTGATCCGGCGTTAGGGTGTTGTAGAATTTCGCTTTGGCTTGCGCGCGGACGACGATGAGTTGCCCCCTCAGGTTGCCCGCCGCTTGTGAGAGTTGCGTGATTTGCGCGGTGTCGTTGGCTTTGACCGCGGTTGCCAGCGCCTCCCGATTCTGCTTCAACTGCTGCCGTACCGGTTGCGCCGATTGCTTCGCCTGCTCGAAGATCGACTTGGCCTGCTCCTTTTGGGCGTCCGTCAGGTTTAGCTCCTGAAGCCACCGATGGCGCACACCGGCGCGGTGCCCAAATGCATCTCCCGGCGAAGCGGGTTGCGCGGGTGGGGCCGGCGCTTGCGCCAAAGCCATACCGGCTGCGAGTGCCGTGAAGATTGCGAAACGTTTCATAACTGTCTCCTGTTTGTATTTAGCCTATGGGGCCTTCATGTCCTAATAATTGCCCGTGCTCAATAATACAAACCCGGAATTCGCAGGCAGGTTGCGGAGCTGATTTCCAGCCATTTGCTTATGAAATGGAATCACCCAATCTCCAGGTCCGATGAAGCCCTTGTGGGGCAGGCTCGCGGCCCGCGCCGGTCTCGCCGGCCCGCTCTTTCGGCGAGCCCAACTCGCCGTCCGGTAGGTTTTCGACCGTGCGCGGGTTTTCCGGACCCCCCTCGGCGCGCAAGACCCGCCCGTGCGCCCCTCCGGGCTTCGCGCCGCGCTACGATGGGAAGAAGCGCGTGAGACCGAAAGCCCGAAAGCCCGAAGCGCCGGAGGGGAGCCACCGCATCATCGGCGTGCTGGCCCACGAGGCGCATGTGGATGGGTCGAGGTTGTTTCCCTGTACTCAATGCCGTCGGCAGGTTTGGATGAGCCCTGCATCCCAGCGTCTCCTGGCAACCGGAAAATGGGGCGCCTGTTGCATGGGATGCGGCGAGGCGGCCATAGCTTCCGGTGACGAGTTTGCCGGAGCGGCGCCCGGCGCGGTGGACGAGTTGTACGCGTGGCTGCGGCGCAATTAGCCTGAGCGCTCCAAACGATGCTCCAAACGATGCTCCAAGCCGTGACCGCGCCCGCGTGGCGGCGCCTGGACGGGTGCGAACAGCAGGCCGCGCGCAACGCCGCCAGAGCCGGGCCGATCCGGCTGGCGCTCGCGAACCGGCAGCGGTTAAGTCACCCCGGATTCCGGGGGAGCCACTTCAGTTCTCCAATCCGACTCGCTGAAATCGTATTCGGCGTTGAATTGCCTCAACACCGCCACCTGCCGCTCGGTCGGGGTCGCATCCCGGCCGAGACCGGTGATGGTCTGGCGGTTCCAATCCTGAACAGGATCGAATTCAACCTCCCAATGGCGCGTAACCCAGAACAGTCTAACGGCACGGATTTTGGGTAATTCGAGCGGCATGTCATTATCTTATCGTCCGGGAGCCTGGGTAGCGGACAAGAAATCGCGTATCCTAGGCGGAATGGAATACTTCTTCGCGTGCCCCTATTGCTGGGAGCGGATCTCGATGGTACTGGACACTTCGGTGAAAAACCAGGTCTATGTGGAAGACTGCGAGGTTTGCTGCCATCCCATCGAGGTGCGCTACACGGTGGAGGACGATTCGGTGTGCGGCTTTGAAGCCAGAGCTCTCGAATAGCCAACACCCAGGAGACCGCGCGGCGATCTCCGGGCTTCGGTGGCGTTCCCGCGCCCTGACCGAGGTTCGTCAAGCGGCCAAATGTGGTCACAGCCCGGCTATCCGCCGGCATGACAACCGGTGGAAACCCCGCGTTTCCAGGCTGATTGCGCGTAAATTCGCAGTTGGCCCCCGATCTGCACCGTATTTGGCGCTTGCGACTATCGCCTCCTTCCGCGCCGGGAACTTCGCGGCCCAACCCGCCCATGAGCTGGCCTCGTTCCAGCCGGATCATCGGCGGCTCCACGGTCTTAGCGATCCGGACTTGCTGCCTGGCAGGCGCAATCGTCGTTCTGGCCGGCTGTACAGCCGGCAAAGATGCGCGCCAAGCCAAGGTCGGTGCCCCCCTCGAACAAAGAAAAGACCCGGACCCGGCTGTAGTCACACCGCGAAGCGGCCAAACGCAGGTTGAGATGGTCAACGTCGACATTCACCTGGATCCGACTTTGATTCTCCACATCCACTATTTATCGGGCCAGTTTCTCCCTACCAGGAAAGGTCGTCCACCGGCGTTCGACGACAAGCTATCTTATATTGTGGCGATTGATTCCGCCGAAGTCGGTGTCAGTGCCGCCAGCATGAGCCACGCCCTGAACGCCTACGTGTTTAGCGCGCCGGACGCGCCTTTGAAGAATCTGGCGCTCACCATTGATGGCGACCGGATTAAACAGACCGGCACGCTGAATAAAGGCGTCGGCGTTCCCTTTGAAATGACTGGCGCCATCAGTGCAACGGCCGATGGCAGAATCCGTATTCAACCGACGCAGATAAAAGCCGCGCACTTGCCGGTTAAGGGTGTAATGAAACTGCTGGGCCTGGACATGGCCAAGCTGGTCAATACCCGCAAGACCCGTGGTGTGAGCGTTGAGGGAAACGATATCATACTGGATCCGGCCCTCATGCTGCCGCCTCCCATGATGCGTGGCCGTATCACTGCCGTAACCCTGCGGGGCGGCGAGATCGTCCAAACCTTCGGTGCTCCGCGAAAACTCCGGGCCGGAGTGTCCTCCGGCGGCAATTATATGTGGTATCGCGGCGGCGTGCTGCGGTTTGGTAAACTGACCATGGACGACACCGATATGCGGCTCATCGATGCCGACCCCGCCGATCCGTTCGACTTCTTTCCCGACCATTATAAGGATCAGTTAGTGGCGGGTTATTCGAAGACCACCGCAACCGGCGGGCTGCTGGTCTACATGCCGGACTATGGAAAGATCTCGAAGCCGCCTTCGCCGCGCCTGGCGAAAACCAAGGCCGCCGATCGCGTGACCATCGCTTCCGGATTGCGTTGAACGGAACCCGCCTATAACCTACGGAATCCGTTGTTAGTCCTTGTTCCGAATCGAATACAACCGGCTCTCCGTCCGCAGCAGTAATCGGTCCCCCACGATCGCCGGGGTAGCTTGCGCCATCTCGTCCAGCGGATTGATGCGCAGCAACTCGAACTTCTCGCCCGCGGCAATCACGAACGTCTTACCCTCCTCGCTGAGGCAGAATACCTTGCCGTTATACGCCCACGGCGACGAAGTAAATGCCCCGCCACCCTCGATTCTGGATCGGTAGGTCTGCGTCCCGGTTTTCGCGTCGAACCGGCCTAAGATACCCGTCTCCGACAGTGTATATAACGCTCCCTCGTACGCCACCTGCGTAGGCAGGTAGGTGCCGCCCCGCGGCTGCCGCCACGCCACAAATTCGCTCTCCTTGCCATCCTTTCCAGCCGTCAGATCTCCCGCCGCGCCGGGCCGGATCGCAAACAGACCCTTTCCAAACCCGCCGTTCACATACAGCAACCCCTCGTACGCGAACGGACTCGGAATGGGTATCGCCGACATGCCGGACAGCCGCCATAACTCCTTTCCCGCGGCGTCATAACTCACCGCCGCTCCCGGTCCCACGGTCACCACTTCGGTCCGCCGTGGGTTCTTCCAGACAAATGGTGTAGCCCACCCCGACCGCCGCGCCGGCCCGCCGAGCTGCGCGGCCAGGTCCCGGTTGGTCCGCCAGACCAGCTTGCCTGTGTCCGTTGCGAAGGCCGCCATAAACTGCTGCTTCTCGTTGTCGCTGACAATCAACAGCAGGTTCCCCCAAAGCACCGGCGACGCTCCGGTCCCGAAGTCCAGGTAAATCGGATACGCTTCCAACGGCGTGTGCCAGACCTGGTTGCCCAGCATGTCATATGCGTAGATGCCCAGGTTTGCCACGTAAATATAGACCAACCTCCCATCGGTCACCGGAGTCTCCGAGGCAAAGCTGTTCTTGCGATGCCGTCCTCCCGGCGGCTGTCCCGTATGGAACTCCCGCTTCCAAACTACCGTGCCGGTCCCAATATCGAGACAGTATAAGTAGTAGTGCAGCATCACCTCCTTCGGCAACTCGATGTCGCGGGCCGTCACCCGTTCCAAAGCCTGCTGCTCGCTGAGCCCTTGCTTCATCAGTTCCGCCGCATATTCGTTGCTGTACTCCGTGCCAAGCTGCGGCGGTTTCGACTTGCCCTCAGTCGTGGCCGTGGTCAGAAACACGCTGCGCCCGTACACGATCGGCGACGACCACCCGCGCCCCGGGATCTCCGCCGCCCATTCCACGTTCTCCGTCTTCGACCACTTTTCCGGCAGCTTTCCGTTCGGAGCCACCGGATTTGCCTCCGGCCCCCGAAACATCGGCCAAGCCGGCTCGGCCGCGCATGCCGTGCCCAACGCAATCGCGCCAGCCGCCAACTGAACCGTATACCGTCGCATCGTCCGCATGTAATCCATAGTCGCCCCTGACCCATTCTGTCATTCCGCGGCGAGCTACGTTCGCCTACTGGACATTGGCCATTTCAGTTGGGTAGCCCTCGTGGCGCACGCACTCGTGCGTGCCGTGTCGGCACTCTTGCCGACACAGGCGAGCTTCGCTCGCCTCTGGAGTTCTCTGCATTTGCTGGAGCTGGAATTGGAGGGCGGGCTTTAGCCGGCGCGGGGCTTAAGCCCCGCTGGTAGCACAGGCTTCAGCCTGTGTAAACCCTGATGGAGTTTTTGAAACCAGCCGGTGCGCTCGCCGCGAGCGCTCGAAGCGCATAAGCGGGCCCCGCCACGCCTACCAGTCGTCTTCCGGGATCGCGCGCCGCGGCCAGCAAAGTAAACGATCGCGAGCTTACAGACCCGCGCGCCCGGCACCCGGCGCCAGCGCCGTATCGAGCGATGAAAGCTCGCTCTTCCATGCCGCGCTCCAGTCCGGAGTTCGATGAAGGGTTAATACCAGCCATGCTGCCGCCCCGTCCACGTGGCCAGAGAATCCAAGGTCGCCAGCACGCGTGTCCGACGGCTGCGCCGACCCGCCAGGCGCTAGGAGCGCCATGACCGCCAAATGGGGGACACGCCTTCATCGCAACTCCACGGGCCATCTTACCCCCCAGGGTCTTGGCCGCTTTGTCTTTTTCCTCTTGACATCCAAAATGAAAACCGTCATACTCCTCTTGGATGTCTACACGAAACGCCAAATCCGATGTTTTGCAGGGCACCCTCGACCTGATGGTCCTGCGCACCCTCGAAACCATGGGTCCGCAGCACGGCTTCGGGCTCGCCAAGCGCATCCAGCAGATCTCCGCCGGCGTGCTCGACTTGAACCAGGGCACCCTGTACCCCGCGCTGCTGCGCCTGGAACAGCGCGGCTGGATCTCCTCCCGCTGGGGCGCCTCCGATAAGAATCGCCGCGCCAAGTTCTATGAGTTGACCCGCGCCGGCCGCAAGCAGATCGCGCGCGAAACGGACGACTGGGAGCGCACCGTCGCCCTCATGCAACGCTTTCTGCCAACCGCCGAATAGGAGCATGCATGCGCACGCTATGGAAGCGTCTGACGGCGCTCTTCTCGCAGCGCCAAGGCGAACGCGAGCTACGCGAAGAAGTGGAAATACACCTGGAAATGCGCGCCGCCGAGCTGCGCCAACAGGGACTCGACCCCGCCGCCGCGCGCCAAGCCGCCTGCCGCGAATTTGGCGGTATCGCACAAATGCAGGAAGTTTACCGCGACCGCCGCGCCATTCCGTGGATCGAAACCCTGGCTAAGGATGCGCGCTACGGCCTGCGCGGCCTGCGCCGCAATCCCGCTTTCACCCTCGCCGCCGTGCTTTCGCTGGCCCTCGGCATAGGCGCCAATACCGCTATCTTCTCTTTCATCGACACCCTCATGCTGCGCATGCTGCCGGTGGAAAAGCCGGACCAACTCGCGCTTCTCTACAGGACCGGCGGATGGGGTAAAGGATATGCCTCGTATCCCCTCTATCTGGAATTTCGGAAGCACACCGATCTGTTCGCCGGCGTGTTCGCGCGCAGCGGCGCCGATAAAGTCCGCTTCGACGCGGGCCACGGCAATTCCGTCGACTACGCGCTGCGCGAGTTTGTCACCGGTAACTACTTCGAAGTCCTGGGAGTGAAGCCGGCCATCGGACGCCTCTTCAAAGACGAGGACAACCGCACCCCGCAGGGTCACCCGCTAGTGGTCGTCAGCTACGACTTCTGGCGCAACCGGCTGGCGCTCGATCCCGCCATACTCGGGCGCGTGCTGATGGTGGATGAACAGCCCTACACCGTGATCGGCGTCGCGCCTCCCGGCTTTCATGGCGTGGAAGTCGGGAACCATGCGGAGCTGTGGATACCCGCCATGATGTTCCGCGGCGAAATCATGCAGCCCGGCATGCACTGGGTCTGGATCATGGCGCGCCGCCGGCCCCAGATCCCCGCCGGCCGCGTCCAGGCCGCCGCCAACACCATCATGCAGCAGTACCTGATGAGCGTCTATGGCGGCCAGCGCGACAGCGCGTTTGGCAAGTTCGCGCTGGAGCAGAAGATCGAAGTCCGCGACGCCGGCGTGGGCATCTCCATGCTGCGCGAGGATTTCGGAAAACCCTTGACCGTCCTGATGGCCGCGGTCGGCCTGGTGTTGCTGATCGCCTGCGCCAACGTGGCCAACCTGCTGATCGCGCGCGCCGCCGCGCGCCGCCGCGAAATTGCCCTGCGCTTCTCGTTGGGCGCCACGCGCTGGCGGCTGGTGCGGCAGTGGTTGATCGAAAGCCTCATGCTCGCCTTCCTGGGCAGCATTTTGGGCCTGGCGTTCGCCATTTGGGGCGCGCGCTACATGCTCTTGTTTCTGCCGCCCGGCGCCGGCGAGGGATTCGATGTCGCGCCGGATGCCGCCGTTTTGGGGTTCACCCTGGGCATCTCCATTCTCTCGGCCGTCCTGTTCGGGCTGGCCCCGGCTTTGCGCGCCACCTCTCTCGATCCCGCGGCCGCCCTGAAGGATGGCGGGTCGCGGCAGCCCGGCCGTGGCGCGCGCGCCGGCTTTCGCAAAGCTCTAGTGGTAGTGCAGGTCGCGCTCTCCCTGGTGCTGGTGGCGGCCGCGGGATTGTTCGCGCACAGCCTCGCGGACCTGCGCTCCATCGATCCGGGATTCGCCGCGCAAAACGTGCTCACATTTTCGCTGGACTATCCACGCGCCTGGAAGGGCGCCGACAAGGAAAAGCATCGGGAGCGGATGCTGGCCCGCCTGTCTGAAGTGCCCGGCATCGCCTCGATCGGCTATGGCCTGCCCGGTCCCTACCAAAACGGCGACTCGATCACCTCCATCCGCGTTCCCGGATCGGCCCGTACCGCCAAAGAGGCCGCGCAGGTCAGTCAGCAAAGCATCGGTCCCGCGTACTTTGAAACCATCGGCGTCCGGCCGCTGCGGGGCAGGGAATTCAACCCCGGCGACTTCCGCTCCACGCGCAAGATCGCCGTGGTCAATCGGGCGTTCGTGCGCGAATTCCTCCCCGGGACACTCGACCCCATCGGGCGCATCATCGGCTTCGACGACTCCAAGCCCGAAGGCGGCGAGCCAACCTACATCGTCGGCTTGGTGCGCGACATCTTGCACGACGGTCTGAAGACCACCGCGAAATCCACCGTCTACGTGCCGTTTCACGAGGGCCAGTTCATCTACGATCCCACGCTGCTGGTGCGTGCTCAATTGCCTCCCGCTTCCCTGCTGCCCGCGATCCGGCGCGCCATCGCCCAGATCGATCCCGAGGTGGCCCTGGTCGAGCCGCGCACCTTGCGCCAGCGCGTAGACGATTCCATCTTTATCGACCGCATGATCGCCACGCTGAGCGGATTCCTCGGCGGCCTGGCCTTGTTGCTGGCCGCCATAGGCATCTACGGCGTGATGGCCTACGCGGTCGCGCGGCGCACCGCGGAAATCGGCCTGCGCATCGCGCTCGGCGCGGCGCCTGCCCGCATCGAGTGGATGGTCCTGCGCGACGGCCTGTTGCTGATTGCGTTGGGCGTCGCCATTGGCCTGCCTCTATCGCTGGCCGCGGCACGCGTGAGCGCGTCGCTCCTCTACGGGGTCGAGCCCAACGACCCGCTGACCTTCGCAATCACGATTGCCGTCCTTTTGGCGATCGGTATCCTGGCCGCGCTCCTTCCCGCGCGCCGTGCCGCCGCGGTTGCACCCATCAAGGCGTTGCGCCACGAATAGGAGGGCGGGCAATTCTGCCCGCAGCCGGCTTTTAGCCGGCTGGCTGGACTTTGGCCTTTTGGCGGGGCGGGCCTCTGGAGTTTCTAGATTCTGTGAGCCGCGGTGGGGCAGGACTCCAGTCCTGCGCGGGTTCTCCAGAACCCGCTCCTGGCGAGCGTAGCTCGCCTCCAGGCGGGTCTGGAGACCTGCCGCGGGCGTAGACCCTGCCCCACCAAAAGGCCAACCTCCAGCGGCGAGCTTCGTTCGCCTCAGCGGGGCTAAAAGAGCGCTAAAAGCCCGCGGCAGCGGATGGCGCTGACCCACGATGCCTATCAAACGGCCTAACAGGGCCGCCCACATCCCAGATCTCGATATTGTCAATTATTAGGCGGGACAGGACTCTAGGCTTGGCTTACCGGCCCGTGCCGGCCATGGCTAGAATGAGCTCCTCGCAGAGGACCCACCGTGGGGAGTGGTCCTTGCCGGGGCATGCGGGAAACTGTTCCCCAGCTTCTACGTGAATCTCGGCGCCGCATGTCGCACAACGATAGCGGCCGCTTTCGGGGCTGGTTTGACCTATTTCACGCATATGTCTAGCTTACCCCAATTCCGGCGTCGGAGCGCTGCCCGAAAGTGGAGCCGAAGCCTGTATACGTGCAAAGTAATCCCTTATGGCCGATCGGTCAGCAATCCGCCCACAAAGAATCCGAAGCCCAGAATCGCGTCGCAATGCGGGCAGGAGTACATGATCTCCTTCTTGATCAAGCCGGAGACTTCGCGGTGAACGCCTTCCGGTTCGGTGGCATCGGCGGAATCCCGGCGAGTCTTGTCCAACGTGACCACTTGCTTGCAGTAGGGACACTTCGGCATATCCGGAATTGTACACCTTCTTACACCGCTTAGGCCGCCAGAATGTTCGCCAAGGCCGGTTCCAAGCCCGGATAGCGAAACGTATAGCCCGCGGCCTCCGCCGCCTTGGGCAACACACGCTGGCTGGCCAGCATCACGTCGGACATCTCGCCGAACATGAATTTCAGCGTGAACGCCGGCATGGGAACCACGGCCGGCCGTGACAGGCTGTGGCCCAGCGCCTTGGTGAAATCGGCATTCGTGACCGGATTAGGCGATGTCCCGTTCACCGCCCCACGCACCGGATTATCGAGGACGTGCTGGATGATGCCCACCAGGTCGTCCAGGTGGACCCACGACATCCATTGGTCGCCGTGTCCCATCTTCCCGCCCATGCCGGCCTTGAACGGCGGCAGCATCTTGCCCAGCGCGCCGCCATTGGCGCCCAGCACCACGCCGGTGCGCAGTTTCACCAGGCGAATACCGAGCGACTCCGCCAAGTCGGCTTCCTTCTCCCAAGCCACGCAAACATCCGCCATGAAACCGCTGCCCGCCGCCGAAGCTTCCGTGAGCACTTCATCGCCGCGCGAGCCGTAGTAACCGATGGCCGATCCGCATACCAGCACGGCGGGACGCTGGCGCGCAGTCGAGAGCGCCTGCACCAAATTGCGCGTGCCCGTGGCCCGGCTCTCGCGAATCTTCTGCTTCACATCCTCGTTCCACCGCTGTGCGATGGGCTCGCCGGCCAGGTGGACCACGGCATCCACGCCCTCCAGGCTCTCTTCCGGCGGCTGGCTTTTCATGGCATCCCAAACATACAGTTGCACGCCGGGCGGCAGGTTCGTACCGGCGTGCCGGCTCAGAACCCGCAGTGTGTGATTTCCGTTGGCCAGCGCCCTCATGAGCCGGCGCCCGATAAAGCCCGACGCCCCGCTAATCGCAATGTTCATAATCTTTAGGGTACCAATGTGGCGCACGCCCCTGAAATGCCCTGGGCTTTGGCCTTTTGGTGGGGCAGGCTCGCAGCCTGCGGCGGCCTCGTAGGCCGCCTGCCTCGAAGCTGTGCCGGGCTTGGTGGCATAGGCTTTAGCCTGTGAAGGCGGGCTACGCTCGCCGGCGCACGCCCCTGGCGTGCCGTGTTCACACCCAAATGAACACATCTTCGCGCGGCACGCTGGGCTTGCACTCGACCAGGCGTAATCCTCCGCCCACCCCAACCATCCCCGCCCTGGCTACGTCCAAGCAGCCTGTTGGCCCCCGAGCCGTGAATCCCTTCAACGACTTCAATAAACGGCTTGGAGGTACCGGCGGCAGCAACAAGACGTCTACGCGATTAGCCATAATTGGTAAGCGTCTGGTGAAACCCTCTTGCAGGGATAAGCCTGCTAGCCGCCACCCGTGAAGCCGGACTCCTTGAGCATCACCAGAGCGGTCGAGAGCGCCAGATATGTGACGTCAGCCGAACTGTCCCCCCCAGCCCAAAGTGCCGGTTCCTTTCTGCGGGTTCGCCACGGCGTTTTGCGGAAATCCCGCGGACTAAAACTCCCTGGAAACCCGCGGCGATTTTACGCCTTACCTGGTGAGCGGATCTTCAGTTCGCTCAAAACGGCGACCCGAACAGGGATGATCGGCAGTCTGAAAGTCTACAACATTCGGGGCCGCCAGAAAAAAAAGGATCTGACATATGACAAAGAAGTCATTGCCTTGGAAGAAAATCGTACAGCTCGCGGCCGGCGTATCGTTCCGAAAGATGGTATTGATCGTGGCCGGCATTTCGGCGGGCATGAGTTCCCCGGCCTGGGCCACGGGTACAGGCCTCTATGAAATGCACACCGATGGAACAGTCTGGCAATACCAGGGTGGGGAGCCGTGCAAAGAAGGTGTTTGCTCCGGCTGGCTACAGATTCGCGGCGCGGGAAATACGTATTCAATCGCAGGCGGCGGCGGGACTGGCTACCTTGCCCTAATGGATAACGATGTGAATTACTTCGTGTATAACGGTGAACCCTGTGTGGGCGACTATTGTCCTGGCTGGAACCAGATCGGCGCATACCCATTATCGGGATGGGCTTGCCCCGGATTTACGTTTGCAAGCGGGCTCTCTGCGTCCGGAGGTACCGTGCTCGCTTTTTTCGATGGAGCAACTAGCATATTCACGGGCGGGCCATTCGCTCTCGGGTCCTCTTGTCCTTGGACCCTGATCGACTTCAACTACGATGAAGGAGCGAGCGCTACCGTGGGTGAGGCGGGTATCTTTGAGATGCACTGGGACGGCTCGATCTGGTCCTACACGGGGACGCCCTGCACTGACAACAATTATTACCTCAACTGTGCCGGCTGGGTGCAATTGGACGGAAACCCAAATTCCTCCAGCTTGGCCATTGGGGCCACCTCCCTATACGAGAAATGGCAGAATGGCGCGATTTGGAAGTATACGGGGCCGCCGTGCAATAGCATAACTTGTCCCGGTTGGGTGCAGATCGGCGACAATCCTAATACCTCTCAAATTGCCGCCGGCGGCTTCAACATGTATCAGACGCAAACCGACGGCTCAATCTGGCAATTCACCGGGCAAACTTGCAATGGGAACACTTGCTCTGGCTGGGTGAAACTCGATAACAACCCGGACATGGCCTATATTGTGGCCGGCCAAAGCACTGTTTTTGAGGTTCACAAAAGCGGCTCAATTTGGGAATATAACGGGACGCCTTGCAACAGCAATGGAGTCTGCTCCGGCTGGGTGGAACTGGATAACAACGCGAACACCAATTTAGTGGTGGGCGGTTTCTAAAGTTGGTTCGCAGCTTCTTTATAATCCCGCAGCCGGCTCTGGAGATTGGCCATTTCAGTTGGGTAGCCCTCGTGGCGCACGCACTCGTGCGTGCCGTGTCGGCACTCCTGCCGACACCGCCGAGCGAAGCTCGCCCCTGGACATTGGCCTTTTTGTGGGGCAGGCTCGCAGCCTGCGGCGGCCTCGTAGGCCGCCTGCCTCGAAGCTCTGGCTGGCTTTTTGCAGGGCTTGGTGGCATAGGCTTTAGCCTGTTGAGGCGAGCTATGCTCG
>Ga0181526_10002022_pt1 | contig 18292 bp, 14 predicted proteins | sample PEATcosm2014_Bin_35_FD_119750 | JGI IMG/M metagenome (GOLD analysis project Ga0181526, IMG submission 119750) | Peatland microbial communities from MTU Mesocosm Facility, Houghton, MI, USA - PEATcosm2014_Bin06_30_metaG | ecosystem: Environmental > Terrestrial > Soil > Wetlands > Peat | place...
CGCTCGAAAGCGCCCCTGCTGCAGCGGAATAGCCGTCGGCTCGTGCGGTTGACTGCGGGCGACCAAGTGGAATTGCCGACAGGCTTTCCACTTGGTCGCGTCCAACCATTTCGCCATTCTCGGCCTCGGGTCCTCGTGCTAGGTAGCGATGCGCTCCCGCAGTAGCCGCACGGCCCGCGACGATCGTCCGGATAGGCAGGTCAACGCGGGCCTACGGTGCTCTACGCATTCCCGCAAATGATAATGAAGCCTTAAAGGCTGTGGGCGAGGGTATTTGATCGCTCCGGTCATTTTCATGTCATCGTGCCGCGATGCCAATGCAACGAAGATCCGTGCTTCCCGACCTGCGTGCCTCGCTGGCGACTGCGCTCGCCGGATTTGTGCACGAACGATCCGCGGATCGACGCCTCGAGCTGCTCCGGCGCGTGACCGATGCCTATCTCGGCGACGCGGACGATCATTCCGCCGCCGAGCAGGATGCCGGCCTCCAGGCTCTGCTCGTGGAGCGCGCCGATCTGCGGCCCGAGGCGATGGACCGCCTGCTGGCGATGATGTCACGGGACATGGCGGCGCGCCTGCGCGAGACGGCCGTCGATCTCGACGAGTCCGTCGTCAGCGCGCATCTGGCCGACTGGATGGATGACCGAAGGAGCAATATGGCGGCCACGGACCGCGATATCGAGGCCATTCGCGCGGGCCGGCTCGAGCTCGATGACGTCGTGATGAAATTGATCGGCGCGAACCGGTTGCTCGATGTCGCAACCGTGCTCTCCGCGATGTTCGGTCTCGATCGCTTCATGAAGGTCCAGTGTTCTGCGAACCTGCGGTCCGGCAATGCGTCCGCGTCCGCGATGCCGGCGTCGGCGGAGTCCGGCACCGAAGCGGAGGCCGCCCCATGACAAAGCTCTTGATCGTCTCGGACTCTGCCGAATTGGCCGCGGACATCACCGGGCAAGTGGCGGGTTTCCTCGATACGCACCACGTGCACAGCGCCGAGATCGCCGAAACCGCCCCCGATGACTATGTCATTGTCGACATCGATCTGGCGGACGGCGACACGGTCGCGACGCTTCGCCACTGGCTCGGACGTCGTCCGGTCGACGGCAAGGTCGTCTTCATCGTCGAGCCCCGCATCCGGCGTCAGGCCGTGCAGGCCTTCGCGATCGGCGCCACCGATGTCATGTCCCGTCCGGTCGACGCCAGCGCCCTGCTGGCGAAGCTCTTCACCGGCCGTGAAGCCTCGGTCGACGTCTCGACTGCGATCCCCGATGCCGACGCGGTCCTGATCGGCGTCGGCGCCCTTCAGGACGCCTTCGAGGCCGCTTGCGCCGGCGCACCGCTCGATCTGCCGTCGATCGAGGGGGCCGGCGATGTCATCGTGTCTCACATCAAGCTCGACGGCCTGGCACACTGGATCGGCAATGTCCGCAAACACCACGGCCAGACCTATCAGCATTGCCTGCTGGTCACCGGCGTTGCGGTCAGCTTCGGCCAGAAGCTCGGGTTCGGCGAATCCGACCAGCGCCGACTGGCGCTGGCCGGTCTCCTTCACGACATCGGCAAGGCGCGGATCCCGATCGCGATTCTGGAAAAGCCCGGTCCGCTCAGCGAAGACGAGATGTCGGTCATGCGGCAGCACCCCACGCTGGGGATCGAGGTGCTTCGGCCGGTGCGGACCCTCCCGCCGCTGCTCCGCGACATCGTGCTTCATCATCACGAGTATCTCGATGGATCGGGATATCCGGATGGGCTGCGATCCGCCGAGATATCCGATCTCGTGCGCATCACCACGATCGCCGATGTGTTCGGAGCGCTGATGGAGCGGCGCGCCTACAAGCCGCCATTGTCCAGCGAGGCGGCGTACGATATCGTCAAGGGCATGGGTCCCAAGCTCGATCGCGATCTGGTGCGCGAGTTCGCGCGCGTCGTCGGGCAGCCGATCCGTTGAGCGTGGCGAAAATCGTGCGCATACGCCTTCCCGCGCCGGTCCACAATCGAGACCACCGGCGCGGGCACCGGCGGCCACGGGCGCACCGCAGGCTCGCCCCGGCACGCTACTTCGCGCCGGCGCTCCAGATCTCCCGCAGCCTGCCGGGATCGACTCGCGGCTGCGGCCGGCGCTGACCATCGATCACCGCCTGGACGACCTTCGGCGACACGTCCGGCGTGCTGCCGTCATTGGCAATCACGTCGCCGGATCGAGGCACGGCGGTGCTTCAGCATATCCCGGCCACGGGCGCCCGCCGATCAAGGATATGCGCAACAAGGCTCTCCCAACGTCAAGGCCGTCACGCAACGCCCGATTGCCCGCATCCCCCAAATCCGACCATCGATGCGCCAATCCGGTCGCGGCATCCCATCGGGGGTTAGCCGTGTCCTCCAACAATCTCGACAGATTCCAAACACAGGTGCGGCGCGGCTTGACCACAATGTTTCCATGGATTACTTTCGGCGCATTCGATTCAAACAGATGAGCGGGAGCTGCATCGATCATGATTGCGCTTGTTACCAGGATTCGCTTCGAGCTCCCTCCCCGGATCGGCAATTGTTGCTCCTTCCTGATGGATGGCAGCAATCTCCGGGCGCTCGTTTTCGGACTTGCCGTCGTCGGTGTCATCGGGGGCGGCTTGTGGAGCGCCGCGACCTTCCTGTTCTAGAGCATGGTCCGGCGGCATGTTTGGGCGTACATGCCCCGCCGGATGCCGACAATGCAGCATTGAACGCGTGTGCGTTCCGCTGGGTCGACGTGCAAATCGAACGGTTCGAGGAGCAAAAAGTGCGCTCGCTTTCGACGTTGGTGGCAAATCCCCGGATAAAGCAGGTGCCCTCCGCTTCGGATAGTGCTCTAATTGTTGATCTGATCCGATTGCCTGATGCCGCGCCGAGACGCGCGCGGCGGAGTCACAGGTTGCGCAATGAAAGATTTCGCGTGTCACGTTTGCGGCTGTCCGGCGGTGGCGTATCCAAAGCTTCTTCAGGACGATGAGCCGGTGACGTGCGCCGGATGCGCATCGTTCGTCGCGACCTATGGCGAGTTCAAGAAGCGCGCCGAGATGGCCATCAGGTCGGACCCGGACGGCGCCCGCATAACCGGCTGCTGAGCGCTCGGCTGGCGGTCTTCTGGCCGCGCGATGCCGAGCCGTGCGGTCGCCTGCCTCAATTCTGACGCACTTCGTCGGCCCTGCTGCGGGCCGGTGGATCGGGCCGACGCCGCCCGGCGTGGTTGCTGTCGCCGGTGAGGATGCGCCGGTTCATCGATGGTGCTCCGACATGATCTCCAAGGACGCGGACGAGCAGCGGCGTGTCGACGAGTTCTTTGCCGGCGCCACGTCGGGGTTCTTCGTCGACGTCGGCGCCAACCATCCGCGCGAGGGATCGCAGAGCTGGCATCTCGAGCAGCGCGGGTGGGACGGGATCCTGGTCGAGCCGCTGCCCGATCTGGCCGCGCAGCTGCGCCGGACGCGCCGTGCCGCGGTGTTTGCCGTTGCCTGCTCGTCGCCGGAAAATGCCGGCCGGACTCTGCCGTATCACGTGGCGGGCAAGCTGTCCTCGCTCGACCGGCATCGCATGGCCGCCGGTGCCCGCCCCGAGCGGGTGATCGATGTCGAGGTACGCACGCTCGATGCGGTTCTCGTGGAGGCCGGTGCACCGTCGCCGATCGACATCCTCTCGATCGACGTCGAAGGGCACGAGATCGAGGTGCTCCGCGGCTTCGACTTTGCGCGCTGGCGGCCGCGCCTGATCCTGCTGGAGGATCACGTCGCCAACCTGGACAAATATCGCTTCCTCAGGGCGTCGGGATATCGGCTCGTACGGCATTGCGAGCTCAACGGCTGGTATGTCCCGTCGACCTTCCCGCTCCGCCTCGATTGGCGCGAGCGCTGGGAGGTCGCTCGCAAATATTTTCTCGCGCTGCCGTTCCGTGCGCTGCGCAACCTCTCGCGCCGCGTCCGGCAGCCGATCAAGGATCGGCTGCGCGACCGCGGGCGATAAAAGGACGGTCACTAGTCAGGCGCCCGCCCTGCGCTCGCGGGCGAGCAGATCCCGGATCTCCGTGAGCAGGACCTCCTGGCGCGGCGGGGCGACCTCGGCGTGCTCGGCGGCCTCGTTGCGCTTGAGCCGGTTGATGCCCTTGACCACCAGGAAGAGCACGACGGCGATGATCAGGAAGTTGATCACGACGGTGACGAAATTGCCCCAGGCGAGCACGGCGCCCTGCTTTCTGGCGTCCGCCAGGTTGGCGGCGGTGACCGACTTCGACAGGCCGATGAAATAGTTCGAGAAGTCGAGCCCGCCGAGGGACCCGATGATCGGCATGAAGATGTCGCCGACCAGGGACTCGACGATCTTTCCGAACGCCGCGCCGATGATGACGCCGATTGCGAGATCGACGACGTTGCCCTTCATGGCAAACTCGCGAAATTCCTTGAGCACTCGATCCTCCTGGCTTGGGCCCGCAACCGCCCACCGCGACCGGTCGGCGCCGCGTCCGTCGTTGGCGCCCTTCCCGGCCGACCGCGCAGACTGCACCAGCGGGGTGGCGATTTCCAGACGACCGGACTCGATCACCTGCCGGGTCAGCCGCGCGAATGCGGCCCCGAAGCGGACCGCCCGCGAGGTCTGCGGCGTTCGTGTGGCGCCCCGCCGCCTTGCGGGCGGGATCGGGATGGAGCATAGCTTTGGCTCGATCCGCCGCGGTTCGAGGTGCCCTCACCGTCGGATGGGCGGCGTCGGCTCACCAGCCAGAGGGAGAAGCCCGTGTCGTCACTCAGCACCGCCGACAGTGGCAACCTGCTCGCCGGCATCCCGGGCGACGTAGGCTGGCCGATCCTCGGCAACACCCTGAAGGTGCTCGCCGACCCGAAGGGCTATGTCGATCGCATGGTGCAGCGGCACGGACCGGTCTACCGCAACCGGATCTTCGGTGAGGTCGGCGTGACGCTGATCGGCCCGGAAGCAAACGAGCTGGTGCTGTTCGATGCACAGAAGAATTTCTCCTCGGCGTTGGGCTGGGGCGCGATCCTCAACCGGCTGTTTCCGCGCGGCCTGATGCTGCTCGATTTCGACGAGCACCGGCTGCATCGCCGCGCGCTCTCCGTCGCCTTCAAGGCCGGGCCGATGAAATCGTACCTGGAGCAGCTCAACGTCGGGATCGCAGCGAGCATCGCCCAATGGCCGCGCGGCCGCGAGATGACCTTCTATCCGGCCATCAAGCAGCTCACCCTCGATCTCGCAGCCACCTCCTTCCTCGGCGCCGAGATCGGCCCGGAGGTGGAGGCGCTCAAGCGCGCCTTCATGGACATGGTCGCGGCCTCGGTCGCGGTTGTGCGGAAACCCCTGCCCGGCACCAAGATGGCTCGCGGCGTGAAGGGCCGCGCCTTCGTGGTCGACTATTTCTCCCGCCAGATCCGGCAGCGTCGCGACGCCGACGGTGAGGATCTGTTCTCGCATCTGTGCCGGGCGACCTGGGAGGACGGCTCGCTGCTGTCGCCCCAGGACATCGTCGATCACATGAGCTTCTTCATGATGGCGGCGCACGATACCCTGACCTCGTCGCTGACCTCCTTGATCTATCGGCTGGCGGCGAATCCGGACTGGCAGGACAAGGTCCGCGGCGAGCTCCGAGGGCTCGGGCTGAAGTCGGGCGAGCCCCTGCCGTTCGACAGGCTCGACGAGCTCGCGCTGACCGAGATGGCATTCAAGGAGGCCATGCGGATGGCACCGCCGGTGCCGTCGATCCCGCGCCGCGCCATGCGCCCCTTCGAGTTCAAGGGCTTCCGCATTCCGGGCGGCGTCGGCGTCGGCGTCAACCCGCTCCACACCCACCATATGCCCGATCTGTGGCCCGAGCCGGATCGCTACGATCCGACACGCTTCTCCGACGAGGCTTCGCGCGGCCGCCACAAGTTTGCCTTCGTGCCGTTCGGCGGCGGCGCCCACATGTGTCTTGGCCTGAACTTCGCCTACATGCAGGCCAAGTGCTTCGCTTGGCACTTCCTCGACAGCGTCCGGGTGGATATCGCGCCGGGGTACGTGCCCGACTGGCGGATGTGGCCGATTCCGTTCCCGCCCGACGGACTCAAAGTCACCCTGACGCCGGCACGCTGATCCACCGGCGTCGGAGTCGGCGCCGGACTTCTGCGGCCGTGCTGAATCAATCGGCGGTGACGCTTTCGCGCAATCTGACCACCTGAGGGCGCAAGCGCTCGCAGGCGAGCTCGTGTTCGAATCGAAGCACCTCGTCGCGCTCGCGGCTGGCGCGCAGCCGGGCGAGCCGCTCCGCGTCACGCTTGCAGACCTGCTCGGCGGTCAACGGTGCGGGTTGCGCCTTCAGCGCAGCCTCTCGCTCGACCCGCAATCGCTCGGAATGGGCCTTCAGAGCGGCCTCGCGCTCGAGCCGCAGCTGCTCGGCTTCGTGTTGCTGCTGGCGGTCGGCCTCGACCCTGGCGGCGGCCTCGTGCTCGTGCTTCTGCCGCTCCGCCTCGACCTTGGCGCGGTGCTCGTCCTCCTGCCGGCGCTGGGCGTCGCGCTGCTCGCGCGCGGCGCCGTCGCGGGCGCCGCCTTCATGCTCCTGCACCTTCGGGGGCTCGGCACGCGAGGCCGAGTCGATGGCCGGCGGGCCGAGCTTGGCGAGCTGGGCGCGGGCCAGATTGGCGTAGAACCCGTCCGGGTGCGCGGTCAGGAAGGCCTCCCATCCGGTCCTCGTCCCGACCCGCTCGGCGAGCTCGTAGTCGCGCCGCATGTCGCTGCCCGGTCCGGCCGAGACTGGCGGCGCCGGCGGCTCGGCGTTCTTCGGCGCGGCCACCGGAACCAGTGAGACCGTTGCACCGCCGAGCGAACCATAGACGAACGGCTCCTGCTTGTTGGCGGTCACGCGCAGAACCTCGTCGCGCACGCGGCCGAGCGCGAGCCTGATGTCGAGCCCGGGCTCGGTGATATACTTGAGCAGCGCGGTGGTGAACGGGCTGTTGGCGCCGCCGCCGTCATAGGACACCGAGCCCGCCTTGGCGGCGTAGGCGATCAGCGTATCGCTGATCGCCGGCTCGATCTTGCCGAGACCGGACGGCACCGCGCGCACCGCCACGGCGCGCTTCATCGTCGTGACGAACGGGTTGTCGCGACAGGCGTCGAGAATGACCAGGCGCAGGCGTCGCGCCGGCTCGATCGACCGCACGATGCGGTCGAGCGAGATCGCCTCGTCCTCGGCGTCGAAATCGCTGGCGAGCTTGGCGTCGACCGGGACCAGATAGTTGGTGCCGTCGATCTCGAGGCCGTGCCCGGCGTAGTACACCACCGCCACGTCGGCGGTTCGCGTCTCGTTGGAGAACTCGCGGACGGCGCGCTTGAAGTCCAGGCTGCCGAGGTCGTGGCGGGAGTCGACCACGTCGAAACCGGCCGCGCGGAACAGCTGTGCGATCGCTCCGGCGTCGTTGACGGTGTTCGCCAGGGTCGCGCCGTTGCGGTAGGCCGAGTTGCCGACGATCAGCGCGACGCGCCGGTCCGCCGCGGCGCTGCCGGCGCCGAGGAGCACGAGCGCCAGCGCACCAACGACTGCCATCACGTGGTGAAAGGGCCGCTTCATCGCCGCCTCCCGGCGGATCTTCAGGTGCTCACTCATGAGTAGCAGCGACCACCCGGCTGGTTCAACGGTGGCGGTGGTATCGTCGCGAATGCGGCCGGCGGCCGCTCACCGTCGCGGTCACCGTGATCGGCTTCGAATAGACCGGCGGCTCATGCGGCACGTGGTTCTCGTCGCCGAGGAGCAGCTGCAGCGTGTGGGTCCCAGGCGACAGCGTGATCTTCGCCTCGGTCTGTCCGGCACCGAAGTGCAAGTGATTGAAATCGTTGGGTATCGGTTGGTCGAGCGGAGGCAGCGGGGCATCCACCAGGAGATGGTGATGGCCGGTATTGGCCTTCTCGAGCCCGGCCGGCGCCACCCCCATGTTGATCAGGCCGAAGCGGATCACCGGTGTCAGGGTCACGTAGCCGCCGTCGCTCGGATAGACGAAGTAGACCTTGGCGTCGGGCGGCGAGGGATGCCGCCGCGCCACTCCGGGCTCGGCCACGTGGACCTTGATCGGCGCCGACATGACCGGCGGCGTATGCGGGATGTGGTCCTTGTCACCGAGCAGCAGCTGCAGCGTATGGTCCCCCGGGGCCAGCGTCACCTCGGCCTCGGTCTGCCCGGCGCCGAAGTGCAGGTGATTGAAATCATTGGGGATCGGCTTGTCGAGCGGCGGCAGCTCGGTGTCGATCAGGAGATGATGGTGCCCGGAGTTCGCCCGGTCGGATCCGGCCGGCGCTACTCCCATGCCGCGGAGCCCGAAATGGATCGTGGTCTTCTCCTTCAGCGTGGCGCCGTCCTTGAGATCGATGAAATAGGCCGCGGCGCCCGCCGGTGACGGCGTCGGTCCACCCGTCGTCTGCGCCACGGCTGCGCAGCCGGCGACGAGCGTGATCAGAAGCGAAAATCCTGCAGTGATGGTTTGCACATGCACGACGACTGCCCCCTCGAGGCCACATGGAAGCCCAACTTTAACCGAGCTTCGCCCCGACGACCAGTGCGTATCCCGCTGAAGTTGAATTTTGACATGCTCCGGAGGTAGGACGCCGAACATGCATCGCAAGGTCGATCCCGGCGCGCCCGCCGGCTCGTGCCGGTTTTCCCCTCCGTTGCGAGAGCCGCTTCACACAGTCGGAAGAAATGCTCTTATATGCCTGCGGTTCGCACCAGAGGGTGTCGCCAAGTGATGCGAGCTTCGGAAGCGGTGCACCAGATGATCAGGCGTTTGTTGCTTCTCGTTGCTCTCGTTGCCGGCACGGCCGGCCCGGCGTCCCTGCAATCGGCCGCCCTGGGGCGGCACGCCGAGGCAGCGAACCCGGCGGTGCCCGCTCTCCCGGTCGCCACTGCGCTCATCGACGACGTCGGCCCCGGTCGGAGCGCTTCACCGGCTGCGAGCCCGGCGCGGATCGCCGAGGCCGCGGAGCCCGCGCCGCCTGCGGCGGCCGAGCCGGAGCCCGGCGAGGTGATTCGCGACTGCAAGGACTGCGGCGAGCTGGTGGTGGTGCCGCCCGGCGAATTCGACATGGGGGGCGACACCCCCTTCGAAAAGCCCGAGCACCACGTCACCATCGCGGCGGCGTTCGCCATCGGGCGGCGCGAGATCACGTTCGACGAGTTCGACCTCTGTGTCACGGCGGGAGCCTGCCGGCAGCGCCCCGACGACCATGGCTGGGGTCGCGGCACCCAGCCGGTGATCGATGTCAGCTGGGACGACGCCAAGGCCTTCGTCGGCTGGCTCGCCCAGCGGACCGGCCGCAAATATCGGCTGCCGAGCGAGGCGGAGTGGGAGTATGCGGCGCGCGGCGGCACCAGGACGCCGTTCTGGTGGGGACGCGATGTGGGCAGCGGCCACGCCAATTGCGAGGATTGCGGCGGCACCCCGGCGCGGCAGACGCTTCCCGCCGGATCGTTCCGCCCCAACGGGTTCGGCCTGTTCGATACCGCCGGCAACGCCGCGGAGTGGGTCGAGGACTGCTGGAACGACAATTACCGCAACGCGCCGCGCGACGGCACGGCCTGGACCACCGGCCAGTGCCGTCAGCGGGTGCTGCGCGGCGGCTCGTTCGGCAGCCGGGCGAACGTCATCCGCTCGGGAGCGCGGTTCCGCTACGATCAGGACGTGCGCTACTACGCCAACGGATTCCGGGTCGCCCGGGACCTGAAGTAGCGCGATCAGTTCTCGGTGAACATCCGGCGCATCTGATCGGTGAGCGGCTTGAGCAGATACTTCATCATGGTGCGGCTGCCGGTCTGCAGGAACAGCTCCGCCGGCATGCCGGACACCAGCTGCAGATCCCCGAGCCTCCGGCGCTCCTCCCCGGGCAGCGTCACGCGCACCGTGTAGAAGGGGGAGTTGTTCATCTTGTCGTGGCTGGCGTCGGGCGAGACGAACGATACCATGCCATTGAGCTCCGGCGTCGTGCGCTGATTGAACGCGGAGAACTTTACCACGGCCTTCTGTCCGACGCCGACGTGGTTGATCTCGTTGATCGGAAGGCGCCCCTCGACCTGCAGGTCATCGCTGTCGGGCACGACCTCCATCAGCACCTCGGCCGGCGTCACCACGCCGCCGATGGTGTGCACCGCGAGCTCGTGGATCACGCCCGACGTCGGCGCCCGGAGCTCGATCCGGTTGAGCTGATCGCGCGCCGCGATGCTGCGCTCGGAGAACTCGGCTTCCTTGTCCTGGGCTTCGCGGAGATCCTTGGTGACCTCGGTGCGAAAGTCCTGGTCGACGCGGATGATCTGCAGCTCGGCCTCGCTGATCTTGCCCTGCGCCTCGGCGATCTCCGACACCAGCTGCCCGCGCTCCCCCTCGATCCGCGCGGCCTCGCGCTGCAATGTGGTCAAACGGGTCAGCGGCACCAGCTTCTTCTCGTAGAGGCCCTGCACACCCTTGAGCTCACCGGTGATGAGGTCGATCTGATCCGCCTTGGACTTGATCTGCGCGTCGAACCCGGCGATCTGCTCGCCGAGCTGGGTGACGTGACTGCGCAGCAGGTCTTTCTGATTCTGACGCGAGCTGGCGCGCGCCTTGAACTGCGTCCGTTCGGAGGCGAGGAGCTGCTCGATGTCGCTGTCGCTCTTCCGCGCCACCAGGTCCGGCGGGAATTCGATCTCGGCGGCGCCGTCGCGCTCGGCGATCAGCCGGGCGACACGGGCGCGGAACTGGTCGCGCTGCCCCGCCACCACCTGGAGATTGGAGCGCGTCTGCGTCTCGTCGAGCCGGACCAGCAGATCGCCCTCGCGCACGTGCATACCGTCGCGCACCGCGATCTGCGCCACGATGCCGCCGGTCTGATGCTGGATCTTCTTCACGTTCGATTCGGCGATCAGCGAGCCCTGCACGATGACGGCGGCCGACAGCGGCACCAGGGTCGCCCAGGCGACCGCCAGGCCGACACCGAACACGAGCACGCGCAGACCGGTCCTGAGCTCCTTCTGGAACGAGTAGCCGACTCGCGACGTCAGCTCATCGCCCGGCGCGTCATGAACCGGCACGCCGCTGGCATTGGTGAGCAGGAAGTCCCAGGCCACCTTCGCCTGGCGCAGAGCCGGGACGATCGCGCGGCCGGCGAGCTCCCGTCGTGCCGGCAGGCCCGCTTGCGGCCTGTGGAGCGCCGGCGGTCCGGCGCTGCGGACCGGAGCGCTTCGACCGCGAGGCTCCGGCGCGCCGGCGCCCAACTCGACCGGGGCCCGGTTGCGCGCGATCGGCTGGACTGGAGCCCCCTTCCTCGCGACCGGGTCGACCGGGGCCCGAGGTCGTAACGTCGGCTCGACCGGAGCCAACCTCGCCGCGCGCGGCGCCGCCGCCTTGGGCGCGGGCCTGCTTCCGCCCAGGTTTGCCACCCGGCCCGCGTCGGGACGCTCCCCAGCCGGCGCAGCGCGCGGCCCGCCTCCGAGGCCCAGCCCCTCCAGGCAGGCATCGACGGCGCGCTCGATCACGCCCGGAACGGCCTTCGTGGCGCGCCTGCCGGCATTGGCCGGGCCCTCACCTCGACCGGGGCTCCCGTTGGCCTGACGACGAACCTGACGATCGAACCCTTCCTGGATCCGGCGGAGCTCGAGGACGAGAGCGCTGCCCTGCGGCCCGGCGCCGTGGTGATCGCGCATGTCGGGGACGATCTGCTTCATGGTTGCACCGCGCTGGCGACGCGCGCCGGCCTGGGTTTCTGCTGGGGCGCAATCGGCGCCTCGGCAGCGTCCGCCTGATTTGCTATGCGGGGGACCGTCTCGTCGCCCAGCTTGGCCTTGTGCTGGGCCGCAATCGCGGCCGCGGCGCCGGCCTGTTTCTTCGCGATCCGGGCGAACACCTCCTCGCGCGGTCCGAACGCCGCCACCCGTCCGTCGTAGATCACCATCGCGACGTTGAGCGCGGCAAGCGAGCTCGGCCGATGCGAGACCACGATGACGATGCACTGCTTGGCGCGCAGCGTCTCGATCGCCCGGGTCAGCGCATTCTCGCCGTCGGCATCGAGATTGGCGTTGGGCTCGTCGAGCACGACGAGGAACGGATCGCCGAACACCGCCCGGGCAAGGCCGACGCGCTGCCGCTGCCCCGCCGACAGCGAGGCCCCGCCCTCGCCGATCCGCGTCTGATAGCCCTCGGGGAGCCGCAGGATCATCTCGTGCGCGCCGGCGATGCGTGCCGCTTCGAGGACCGCGTCGGACGACGCCGTATGGTCGAACCGTGCGATGTTCTCGGCAACGGTTCCGTCGAGCAGGGCCACGTCCTGCGGCAGATAGCCGATATGTCGCCCGAGATCGTCGTGCTGCCATTGGTCGATGGCCGCGCCATCGAGGCGAACGACGCCCTTGACGGCCGGCCAGATGCCGACCAGCGCCTTGGTGAGCGAGGTCTTGCCCGACGCGCTCGCGCCGAGCAGCGCCATGCCCATCCCGGCGGTGAGACGGAACGAGACATCGAAGACCAGCGTCCGATCGGTGCCCGGCGCCCGCACGCTGAGCTCCTGGACGATGAGCTCGTGCTGCGGCCGCGGCAGCAGCACGGCAGGCGCCGGCTGCGGCGCGGTGGCCTTGAGCGTCTCGCGCAGTCGCTTGAGCCCATCGCGTGCCGCGACCAGCTGCTTCCACGTGCTCAGCGCCATCTCGATCGGCGCCAGCGCCCGTCCCATCATGATCGACGACGCCATCATGATGCCGGCCGAGGCCTGCTCATTGACGACGAGGAACGCCGCGATGCCCAGCATTCCCGACTGCAGGATGAAACGCAGAACCTTGGCCGACGAGCCGAAGTTCGCATAGGTGTCAACGGACCGGATGTTGTCCTGCAGAAAGCTCTCATTGGCCTTGGCCCATCGCGCCGTGAGCCGCCCGGTCATCCCGAGCGCGCGGATCACATCGGCATTGTGCCGCGTGGCGTCGGCGAGCACCTGACGTCGCGCGCTCGAATCCATCGCCGACCGGGCGGCACCCTTCGATCGCCGATCCGCCGTGAGCGTGACCGTGACGATGGCGGCGGCGCCGAGCATCGCGGTCAAGCCAATCACCGGGTGGAACAGGAACAGCCCGAGCAGGAACAGCGGGATCCACGGCATGTCGAGAAACGCCGTCGGCCCCATGCCGGACAGGAACGAGCGGACCGCGTCGAGATCGCGCAGCGGCTGCTGCGCCAGCGTCGGCCGCGCCCCCTTCAGCGGCAGCGTCGCCAGCGCGACATGGATCGGCCCCTGCAGGCCGGCGTCGAACAGCGTGGCGATGCGGTTGAGCATGCGCGCGCGCAGAGCATCGAAATAACCCTGGACCAGGTAAGCCATCAGGACGATGACCGACAGGCCGACGAGAGTCGCGACATTGCGGCTCGGAATTACCCGGTCGTAGACCTGCATCATGTAGAAGGAGCCAGACAGCATCAGCAGATTGATGACGCCGCTGAACGCGGCGACGCCGCCGAGCCGGCGCATGCTCGCGCGCAGTCCGAGCCCAACCGGATCGTCGGGATCCTCGACCGTGACGCCGCTCATGGCATTCATCGCGTGCCTCTCGCTCCCATCGATCCTCGCGACCAGGCAGGCAAGGCGAGCTCCGGTCGGTAGCACCGCGCCGGCGACATAACGTTGGCGACGACCCTGTCGCTCGATCCTGCCGGCCAGCTGCGACAACGAACGCTCCACCGCCCACGTCGTCACGACCCGGCGGTGGCCGGGCCCAACGCATAGAAACCCTTTCCGGCGACAATGCGACGCCGGCCGCCGAGGCCCGCGAATACACATGGCGCTTTCCGCACAGATCGAACTTGCTGGTGCGCCGGTTGCGATCGTGCGGCCTCGCTCGCCGGCCACAATTCCTCGGCGGTTACCTTCGCTGCGAACGAGCAAATGTGGCAGGCCACCAAACCGCCTCGCTATGGTCACCGATATGGGCTGACGAAATCTTGTTCTCGGCGGATTTCCCGGCCACCGATGCGGCCGCCGTTGCCGGACCTCATGTGTCGCACCTGATGCCGACGGCGCCGACACCAGTGCGGTGGAATTGGAATCGGCGCACTGGATCGAGCAGCCGGATTCGTGCGCGGGCAGGCTGTGCTCGGCGATCGAAGATCTCGGCCAATTTTGCTGCTCCCGAGCGTATCGCTGTTTGCTAGGTGACTTTCGTTGCACTGCATCAGGAAATGGCCGCAATTGATTCCTATAGGCGATAAGCGCGGTCGTCAGCTGAGGCACCGCGGTGGGAGGCTCGTCGACCACGATGGTCGAGCGCAGGAGGTGCAGGTGGCCCCGGCCGATGCCGGGTGAGCGGTTGGGTTCGCGAGGGGAATCGCGCAGACAACGGGGGACTCCACGGATGACAGGCGAAGTTGGGCTGTGGGCGCATTGGGTCGCCGACATCCGGGCGGCAAGGGTCGCAGGTCCGGCGGATCGGCGCCGCATTCGCCCGGACCGGACCGATTGGGAGGGCGTCAAACCGCAGCTCGATCAGACAGTCGGGCTCGACGCCTGCTCGGGCGATCTGCCGTCCGCTTCGTCGATGTCGCTGCGGCGACGAGCGTCGGCCGCTGCGCCGCGACGCGCGGGGACGTCCGGATGACCCGGCGGGTCGCTCGAATCCGCAAGACGGACTACGGCACCATCGTCCTGCATTGGTCGCTGGTCGGTGCGCTGGTCGTGGCGATCCTCACCGGCCTGCGGATCGCGACCGAGGTGCCCGACCGAACCTGGATCAACGTGCTGGATGCGGTGTTGCCCGCGTCCACCGTGTGGTCGGGGCACCTTCCGGCGGCCATCGTGCTCGTCACCGTCAGCATCGCATACGCCGTCTACATGCGGCTGTCGGGGCTGGGCCATCGCATCCGGCTCGATCGGGCGCGGCTCGCCGGGCTGCTCGGCAGTCGGCAGACGCGCTGGGGCGCCGTCAACGTGCTCCTGTATTGGCTGTTCTATGCGGTGCTGCTGGCAGAGCTCTCGACCGGCATTGCGCTATATCTGGGCTCCGCCAGCAGCGCCCTCGTCGATATCCACTGGCTGGGGATGTGGTTGATTCTCGGCTATGCGGTCCTGCATGTGCTGGCCCACTTCGCGCTCGGCGGGCAGCAGCAGCTGCTCCGCCTGTTCCGGCCGGCGCGCATCATGCCGGTTGCTCCGCCGTTCGATCCTGCAGACCTCCTAGCGCTTCTCGACCGGCCCGGAACGTCAACGGGTGCGGCCCGGCGGAGCCCGGCCGCACCGCCGCGGCGCCGTCCGCTGCTGAGGTCCGTTCCATTCGTTGGTGCGGTCGGACTGGCCGTCGTCGGCGTCACGGTCCTCGTCGCGGTCGAACGGCAGACCGAGGACCGTCTGGTCATCCGGCGCATCGCCAAAGGTGACGCGCCGGTGCTCGACGGCGACAGCTCCGATCCGATCTGGCGCACGGCCCGGCCGGTTCGGGTGCTGACCGAGCAGGGCGGCAACTTCGACGGCAAGGGCGAGACGTCGGTCGAGATCCGCGCGGTCAACGACGGCGTCTGGGCCTACTTCCTGTTCGTGTGGGAGGATCCGACCCGCTCGTTGAAGCAGCTGCCCCTGATGAAGGGCGGTGACGGCTGGCATCTTCTCCATGACGGTTTCGAGGCGGGAGACGAGCACGCCTACAGCGAGGACAAGTTCTCCGTGCTGTTCACCACGTCCGATGCCGTTCTCGCCGGCGACCAGACGTTTCACGCCGGCCGCACGCCGGTTGCCGGCAGCCCGTCCACCCTGTCCGGGCGCGGGCTGCACTACACGCCGAGCGAGGGCATCCACGTCGACGTCTGGCAGTGGAAGGCGACGAGCAGCGGCGGCCAGGGATGGCTGGACGACAGCTATTTCGGTCCGCCTGCCAGACCGACCGCGGCGCAGATCGCGGGCGTGACGCCCTATCGCGGCGGCTTCGCTCCGGATCCCGGCACCTCCAACTATGACGACAATTTCGATCCCCGTCCGTCCGGCAGCTATGGACAGGCGATGACGCCGCGGCGCCTGCCCAAGGACTTTCGTGCCACCATGGCGGCTCTCGGACAGATCGATCTCGATCCCAACCACAGCGACAGCGACGGATCCCGGTGGTTCCTCGCCGAATCCGATTCGGTTCCCTACTCCCGCGCGCTCGACGATCAGATTCCGACCGGCGCAATCATTCCCGGCGTGATCATCTCCGGCGAGTACAGCGGGGACCGTGCCGACGTTCGTTGCGCGGCGCGCTGGGCCGGCGGGCGCTGGGTGCTCGAGGCGGCGCGACGCCTCGACACCGGCAGCCCCTACGACATTCCGATCGCCGCCGGCACGTCGATGCGCGTCGCCGCCTTCGATCATGCGCAGATACGACATACCCGACACGTCCGACCAATTCGCCTGGAGGTGGAATAATGGGCAAGACTTGCAAGGTTCAGGTGAACGGCGCGGAATTTTCCGCCAATTACGGAGATTTGCTGCTCGATGCGGCGCTGATGAACGGCGTCGACATCCCGTTCGATTGCCGCTCTGGATATTGCGGGACCTGCAACGTTCACGTCGTGAAGGGCCGGGTGTTCGGCGGCGAGACCGGGGACGCCGAGACGGTCCGCGCCTGCCAGTGCCGCGTCGTCTCCGATCTCGAGGTCGCGGTCGAGGATGTCCCCGAGGTCGTGATCCAGCAGGGCCAAGTCACCAGGCTGGTGCCGCTGGCGCCCGATGTCATGGAGGTCGTAATCGCGCTGCCGGAACCGGCGCATCACCTTCCTGGTCAGTACTACAAGCTGCAGTTCCGCGGCTTTCCAACGCGGTGCTTCAGCGCCACTCCGCCGCTGACCGGGCGGCACAACGATCGCCTGATCCACTTCCACATTCGCCTCGTCCCCGACGGTCGCGTCTCGTCGCAGCTCGGCCGCGCGATCCGGGTCGGCCATCGCGTCAAGATGACCGGTCCGCTCGGGTCCGCCTACCTCCGTCCCGCGCTGCGCAACCGTCTTGTGCTGGTGGCCGGCGGAACCGGCTTCGCGCCGATCTGGTCGATCGCGGATGCCGCCATGCGGGAATGGTCGGAACGCGAGCTGGTGGTGGTGGTCGGCGCCCGTGAGCTCGAGTCGCTGTACATGATTCCGGCCCTGTGCCGGCTGGCGCGATGCCCGAAAGTCAGCATCATTCCGGTCGTCCAGGAATCCCAGGCGGTGTCTCCCGCCGTACGCAGCGGCTTTCCGACGGATCATGTTCCGGCGCTGACGGCGCATGACATCGTCTACACCTGCGGGGCACCGCCGATGGTGGAAAAGGTCGAGAAGATGGCCAGCGCCGCCGGCGCCAAGTGCTACTGCGACCCGTTCGAATCGGCCTCCGAGGACGACGAGGAAAGCGGCCTCCTGACGCGCGCTGTGCGCTGGTTCACCAGTGCACCCGAGATGTCTCCGCTGGCGGCTCCCGGCCGCCCGGGGGCGCCAGGTCCGCAACGTGCGCCGGCGCTGCAGTCTGCGCCACCACCACAACGCGCTCCGGGCCCGAAGCTTGCGCCCGGTGCGCAATGGCCTGCGGGCCCGCAGCGATCGCCGGCGGCGCAACGCGCCCAGGGGCCGCAACCCGCGGCCGGCCCGCAACGGACGCCGGGCCCGCAGCGCGCGGCAGCGCCTGGTCTGCAGCGTAGCGCGGAGGGGCCACAGCCTGCGGCCGGTCCGCAGCGGGGTCCTCAGCGCGCGGCTGCGCCTGGCCTGCAACGTGGCGCGCTGGCACCCGGCGCCAAACGCGCACCCGCCCCACAGGCGCCGGCGCAACAGCGCGCGCAGGGCCCGAGGCGCGACGTCAAGGAGACTGCGCGAGGGGCGGATCTCGCCCGCTACGCGCCGCCGCGGGCAAGGAACAAGCCCGCCTGGCTGCGCGAGCCGCAGATCTCGCAGAATTAGACCAGGCGATTCCTGAAGCCTGTCCGCAGGATGGGTAGAGTGGCGAAATCGGGCATTCGTCCGATGTCGCCACGAAACCGATAGATGGGTTTCGCAACCGCGGGCATGTCACCCGCGGCCAGAGACCCGGCGCCGACTCACCCGATCGCCGCGATGAAGGCCGCCGAATCCGACACCGCGCCGAACACGCCGCCCTGCATCTTGATCATCTTGAGCGCGTGGTCGTGATTGCTCCTGTCGGTCGCGCCGCAGCAGTCCTCCAGCAGCACGCACTCGAAGCCGCGGTCGTTGGCCTCGCGCATGGTGGTGTGGACGCAGACGTCGGTGGTGATGCCGGTGAGCACCACGTTGTCGATGCCGCGCAGGCGGAGCATCAGCTCGAGATC
>Ga0181526_10002023_pt1 | contig 18291 bp, 14 predicted proteins | sample PEATcosm2014_Bin_35_FD_119750 | JGI IMG/M metagenome (GOLD analysis project Ga0181526, IMG submission 119750) | Peatland microbial communities from MTU Mesocosm Facility, Houghton, MI, USA - PEATcosm2014_Bin06_30_metaG | ecosystem: Environmental > Terrestrial > Soil > Wetlands > Peat | place...
AAGCCGACGACGACCACCTCGACGACGCGGCCGAAGCCGAAGCCGACGACGACCACCTCGAGCACGGTCCCCGTCACGACGCAGCCGGCGCCGCCCTCCACGGTCGGGGCGCCTCCCCCCGGCACCACGACGGTGCAGGAGCCGGACGTCGCCAGCGACATCCCGCTCACGCCGCTGAGCGGGCGGTTCGCATGGCGCTTCCCGAACACACCGCCCTCGCTCGTCGCCCTCTGGTCGGCCGGCCACCCGAACGCCATCACGACGGCAGCCATCATCCGCTTCGAGGTCGCCCACGGCCTCACCGCCGATGGGGACGCCGGTCCGGCCGTCTGGTCCCTGCTGCTTCGAGCCGTCGCCGAACGTCAGATGAACAAGGCCCCCTACGCCTACGTGTACGTCACGACGTCACTTCCCGAGACGGTGAACCTCTGGGTCGACGGCAAGGTGATCTTCCAGACGCTGTGCAACACCGGCATCGCGGCGGCGCCGACGGCGGTGGGGACCTGGCCGGTCTATGCCCGCTACGTCACGACGACGATGAGCGGCAAGAACCCCAACGGCACGAAATACGCCGACCCGGGCATCCCGTGGGTGAGCTACTTCCACGGCAGTGACGCCCTGCATGGGTTCCTTCGCTACTCCTACGGCTACCCACAGAGCCTCGGTTGCGTCGAGATGCCGTACGCCGCCGCCGGCACCGTGTATCCCTGGACCCCCATCGGGACGCTCGTCACCATCTTGTGAGGCGGTGGCGGCGGCGCCGTCACCCCGGAAGTCGGCCGAGCAGCGCCCATGCCGTGCGGCGGTCCGCTGTCAGAACAGCGCACGAATCCCGAAGCGCCCCGACCACCGCCCGCCCGCCGCCAGTGTGACGATCGAGTCACCGCTCCGCAGGGCGTTCGGCGGACACGTCATGGGTTCGACAGCGACGCCGCGCCGGCGGTCCTCGGGCGCCAGCGTGTCGCCCGTGTAGATCATCACGTACGGCCAAGCCGAGTCCGCCCACAGGGTGCAACGGGAGCCGTCCGGGCGACTGAGCGTCACGTGCCAGGCGGAGCCGTCGGGTCGCTCCTCGTCGGGCGTCGCCGCCATGTCGGTGAAGCAGTCGTCGAGATGCACGCCGGCGAGCGAACGGCCTGAGCTGAAGTCGTACGGGCCACCTTCCACAGAAGCCGAGCCGAACGGCAGCCCCCGCTCGTCGCAAAGCAGGTGCCGCCGTGCTCCGAGCCGGAGGCTGCAGCCGTCGGCCCCGAGCGGGCCGGCAGCAAGGTAGGGGTGAAACCCCATGCCGAAAGGGGCTGCCGTCGACGACCGGTTCTGCGCCGTTGCCTGCACGACAAGACCATCGCTACCGAGCACATAGGTCACCTCGAGGGCGAGGCGCCACGGGTAGGCGGGCTGCGGAGCCAGCTCGCACGACAGGGTGAGGCGGTCGGCCGCCTCGTCGCGCAGGCTCCACACGAGCCAGCGCACGAGGCCGTGGATGGCGTTGCGACGATCGGGCTCGTCGAGGGCGGCGTGTGCCGTCAGGCCGGCGAAGCGGTACGTCCCGTCCTCCAGGCGGTTCGGCCAAGGCGCCAGGAGTTGGCCGCGGCCGCCGCCCGCCATCTCGGACAGCGGATAGCCCCACACGACGGCGTCGCCGGCGACGCTGAGCTCGCGCAAGCCGGCGCCGACCTCGGTGACGATGGCCGTGGCGTCGCCGTGGCTGATCGAGAACTGCCGCCCTGACGGGACTGTCCCGGTCGCCGCGCCCTCCGGACCGTCGTGCATGCCTCGGTATCGTAGAGGGACGCCCGCCGCCGACCGGGGCATGGCGACGAGGAGGAACCGGTGCGGGTTCTCGTGACGAACGACGACGGTGTGAGGGCGCCCGGTCTGGCTCATCTCGCCCGGGCGCTGCACGAGAGCGGTCACGATCTCACGATCGCCGCCCCCTTACGGGAGTCGAGCGGCGCCGGCGCCGGCGTCGGCCCCATTCACACGATGGGTGCCGGCATCGTCATGGAAGCCGTGCACCTGCCCGATCTCGAGGGCGTCACCACCTTCGGCGTCGACGCCTTGCCGGCCCTCATCGTCATCGCCAGCTGCCTCGGCGCCTTCGGGCCGGCTCCCGACGTTGTCGTGAGCGGCGTCAACCCGGGCCGCAACGTCGGCCGCGCTGCCCTGCACTCCGGTACGGTCGGAGCCGCCCTCACGTCGGTGCACTTCAACAAGCGCGGCCTGGCGATGAGCATCCAATCAGGCCCCTTCTCCGGCTTCGAGTCCGCCGGCGGCGGCCACATCCACTTCGAGACGGCCACTTCTCTTGCTGTCAGCCTGCTGCCACTCATCGCCGCCGCCCCTGCACGCACGGTCGTCAACTGCAACGTGCCCAACCTGCCGGCCGGTGAGCTGCGCGGCATCCGCTGGGCGCATCTGGCTCGCTCCGGCCTCGTCCGCTCCGTCGTCGTGGACGAGACGTCCGATTTGCGCGTGCAACTCGAGCTCGGCTTCGCCGCCCCTCAGCACGGCGACGAGAGCGACGAGGCGCTCAGCACGCGCGGTTATGTGACCATCACGCCCCTCGCCAGCGTCACCGAGGACGAGCGCCCCGAGGTGAGTGACGCCATCAGTCACGCCATCAGCCTGACAGCGAGCGCTCTCGGAATCACCGACCTCGCCGATCGCGGCGAAGCCGACGGGCCGGCCGCCTGAGGCCTGCGTCGCCACGACGCTCCCGCCGGCACCTCGCGGGCGACGGCACTCATCGCTGCTGCCGTGTGGTGGCCGGGACTCCTGAGATTTCTGTGACTCCTGTGGCTGTTGTGGTTTTTGTGAAGAAAAGAATTTCTGCCGCTCCTGCCCAGGTCAGGCAAGCAGTCGTTGACAAACTCCGTGACGATTTCTTGACGTCTGTTGCCATCAGACGACAGGCGTCGCTAGGGTTTGAGTCACACCAACTGCCAATGACGGACGGTGCCAAGCGTCTGGGAGACAGAGATGCCCGAGACCAACGGGCCGGCTCTTGCCGCCTTGCACGGCACCTCTTTGTGCCCGGGTTTCGCGGCGTAACAGCACGCCAACCGGTACCGCCGTCCTGAGCCCGTCCCGCCCAAAGGGCCGAGAAGGAGCTGCGAACAGCACTCAACCCAGGGTTCCCGTCTGCACCTCGTGAGGAGGCCACAACACCTCCCGATTCGACCGCCCTTCCGGCGCCGGGTCACGAGTCGCATGCAATGAAGACGGGCTGCCCGCATCACAGCACCCACCTGGAGCCCAACGGGTTTCCGATCTCCACAGGAGGAGCACAGATGCGCAAGCACCCCCTGATCGCGCTGACCGCGTTCACTGCGCTTACTGCGAGCGCAATTGCCGGTGCATCCACCGGCACATTCGAATCAAGTTCCGCTTTGACGAGCGCCCGGACGCACCAGCAGCCGGGCGTTTCAGCAGCACCATCGACCATCACATACGGCGCCGACTTGGCTTACCAACTGTCGCCGCCAGGTCGCGACCTGTCCGTGGTGCACGACCCCGGCCGGCCCGCCAGGATCGAACTGAGCTCCATCACGGGGCTCCCCGTGGCGAGACGCCATGTTCTCAGAGCCAGGCCGACGGTCCTCGCCACTGTCAGCGAGACCCCGGTGCAACCGGTGGTCGTAGCGCCTGTCGTGACGACGGCAGCACCGCCTGCGGCCGCTCCGGCCGGCGGAGTGTGGTACGAGCTCCGCATGTGCGAGTCCGGCGGTAACTACGCCGAGGACACGGGCAACGGCTTCTACGGTGCCTATCAGTTCTCGCTGTCCACCTGGTACGGCCTCGGCTTCACCGGGCTCCCGAGCGACGCCTCGCCTGCGGTGCAGGATCGGGCGGCCGAGGAGTTGGAGGCCGAAGCAGGATGGGGCCAATGGCCAGGCTGCTCAGAAGAGCTGGGCCTCTGACCGAAGGCCGTCTCTTGACGGTAATCTGACAATACCGTGTGATGACAGCCGGGTGCCACAACGTGGCACCCGGCTGTTGCGCGTTCGGAGAAGGCCCTCAGGAGCGACGGCGAGGCGCCCGGTCTTCGCCGGGGCGCCAGGCGTGCGCGATGTTCACGACCGCGATGCCACCCCAGGCCACGGCGAGGCCGGCGAGGTGGGCGTCACTGCCGGCGATGGCACTGATGGGGATGCCGAGCACGAGCGAATAGAAGACCATGGAGGGCGACCCCCGCCGGTGCCGTGGTCGCGTCCGCCCACCCACCTCGGCAAGTCGGGCGTCGACCCGTTCGTCGATCTCGGAGGAAACCCGCTCGAGGAGGCCCTCGACAAAGGCTCGGTCGTACTCGTCCCCGAGCTCCTTGCGGGCAGCCAGCACGGCCGCCCAGTCCTCGGCGCGTGGGTCAGGTGACGCCATAGCACGAGAGTCGCGCCGAAGCGCCGGGCCGTCAAGCCCCCCGGCCGCCGCGACTTCGCAGCGAGAACCGCTCGATCCAATCCGCCGGGGAGACGCCCGCAGCGAGGTCGGCGAGCACCTCTCCCCAGATCGGGCCGAACTTGAAGCCGTGGCCCGAGGAGCCGGCGCCGAGGACGACCCTGCCCACACGGTCCATGACGAAGTCCTCGTTCGCGGTGTTGTCGTAGAAGCAGCGCTCCGTGGCAACGGGCACGGGATCGTAAGCGGGCAGCAGCCGTTCGGCGGCGGCTCTCAGCAGTCCGAGGGCGGCAACGTCGTCGTCGAGGAGCACGGCGGCGGGATCGACGGTGCCGCCCGGATCGTGGATGCCGATCTTGTAGCGGTCGAGGCTCGGCAAGCCGTAGTAGGTGACAACGCCCCGTTCCACGAAGGCGGGCACCCGAAGGCTCACGTCCTGAGCCGCCTCGAGGTAGGCGACCTGTTGCAAGCTCGGGCGGAACAGACCGGCACCAGGCAGCCCGGCGGCGGCCGCCAGTCGGGCCGACCAGGCACCGCCGCAGAGCACGACAACCTCACACTCCAAAGAGCCGCCGTCGCGCTCGAGGTGAACGCCGGAGTCACCGACGGCAAGGTCCACGACGGCGGCGCCCTCGGAAATCTCGGCGCCCTGACGCCGTGCCGAGCGCGCCAGCGCCTGGAGGATCTCGTCGGCTCGAAGGACGCCCGCCGTGGCTTCGTACACGGCGCGCCCGGGAGCCCTGAAGCCGCCGAAGCGCTCGGCGATCTCCTCGCCGGCCAGCAGCTCACAGGTGGCACCGCCCTCGGACATCGCAGCCACGAGCTCGTCGAGGCGTTCCCCGAACGACAGCAGCCCCGTCGGCTCGAGCAGGCGTTGACCGCTCTCCTCGCTCAGCTCGAGCCAGCCGGCCAGTGCCCGCATCGCCAGCTGGACGTAGAAGGGGTCTTCGTAGCCGTAGCGGAACAGGCGCGACGTCCCCTTCGAGCCGGAGCGCTCGTGACCGATGGTCGCCTGCTCGAGGCAGATGACGTCCCCGCCTCTGCGGGCGAGCTCCCGCGTGACGGCGAGGCCGACGAGACCGGCGCCGACGACGGCGAATTCGTGCCGGCCGGTCATGGTCTCAGCCTACCGGCCGAAGGAGCGGCCACGAGGGGGCGGCGACGGCCGTTTGCCGACATTTGTCAATGTGCTGTCACGTTTCTGTCGCCTCCGAGACGGACGAAGGAAGTGTCGTCCGGCGGGGAAAGCCGCGCCTAGACTGCGTGCATGGCCAGTTGCCTGCGTCGATTTTCGTGCCCCCCGGCCCTCGTTGGGCCTGCCGGGGCGCGCACCGCCGACACCATCGGCTGACTCGGCGCCTCCTTCCGGCGGCCCAGGGGTTCGGGGGGCTCACATGCCCTGTCCCCCCTTTGCCAGAAGGAGCCCCACGTGCAACGAACCATCTCCGCCGGCGACCTCGCCGGCGACCTCGAACTCAGGGACCTGACGGATCCGTCCGGCGGCCCTCATGCCCTCCAGCTACTCATCGCGAACGCCGCCGGCGCCCTCTCGGCGTTGTGGTCCTGTCCCGTCCGCCTGCGGCGCGGCAACCGTCTCGTGACGGTGGCGGAGAACTACGACGATCTCGGTTTCCTCGACGGCGCCGTCACCCGCGACGCCCGCTACACGAGGTACGTCGACGACACCCACATGCTGCGCAGCCACTCGACGGCGATGGTGCCTGCCGCCCTCGCGGAGCTCGCCGCGGAGGCGTCACTCGGCGTCGCTCCCCGCGACGTCCTCCTCGTGTGCCCCGGCCTCTGCTACCGCCGCGACTCGATCGACTGGCAGCACACCGGCACGCCGCATCAGGTCGACCTCTGGCGGATCTCACGGCAGAGCCTCGGCGAAGCTGATCTCGAGGACATGATCGAAACCCTTTGCGGAGCGCTCGTTCCGGGCCACCCCTACCGCTGCGAGCGACGCGTCCACCCCTATACCCTCGCCGGACGGCAGATCGACGTCAGCTGGAACGGCACCTGGGTGGAGATCGCCGAGTGCGGCCTTGCGCATCCAGAGCTGCTGCGACGGCGCGGCCTCGGTGAGGAGTGGTCGGGGCTGGCGCTCGGGATGGGGCTTGACCGCCTCCTGATGCTCGTGAAGGCGATACCCGACATCCGTCTCCTGCGGGCGGGCGATCCTCGCATCCGCCAGCAGATGACGACCCTCGAGCCGTACCACCCCACCTCTGCGATGCCGGCCGTGATTCGCGACCTCTCCATCGCCGTCGACGACGGCGACGAGGCCGAGGATCTCGGCGATCGCGTGCGGGAGACCCTCGGGGCGCAAGCCGACGTCGTCGAGGAGGTGGCCATCGTTTCGAGCACGGCGGCGGAGGATCTTCCGGCGGCAGCCCGACGACGCCTCGGCATCGCAGCCGGGCAGCAGAACCTCCTCGTGCGCGTCACCCTGCGCGCCCTCGACCGGACCTTGAGCGATGCGGAGGCGAACGACGTGCGCGACCGCCTCTACGAGGCGCTCCACGGCGGTACCGCCCACCTCTGGGCGACGGCTGCGGCGAGACCTCGGGCGGTGAGATCGTCCTCAGGCAGCCCGGCAGGCGGGCGGGGAGGCGAGCACGCCGATGCCCGAACCCGTGACGGCGTCGCTCGCGGCGCCAAGCACGATGACGCCCTGCAGCGGGGAGCTCAGTGCCGTGATGGCGAGCAGCCGGCCCGTTGAGGGGTCGAGGCAGGCGAGGCCCGACTCGTCGATCGCCCAGACCGTAGGGCCGCTGGCGTCGAGGGTGATGGATCCGAGTGCCGCCGGCATCCCCGTGGCTGCCGCCGGGTTGGGTCGGCCGGCGCCGGGGAGCGGCAGTGGCAGGAGGCGCACGGTGCTGGCGAGGCCGCTCGACACGGCGACGAACAAGCCGCCCGAGCCGAGAGCCATCGACTCCACGACGGCCCCGCCCCCGAGCCTGAGCGACGACGCCATCCGGCCCGTTGCAACATCGAACAGCTCGATCCTGGCACCGGCTTCAGATGCAGCGACCGACGGGGCGGACAGACTCACGGCGACAAGAGGTGACGCGGTGCCGACGGCGAGGTGCTGGGCGACCGAGGATCCGAAGGACGCCAACCATCTCGGCGTCAGCGAGCCCGCCCGGAAGCTCAGCAGCGAGCGTCCCGTCGAGGCGAGCACCGTGGCGCCCCGCCCGCCGTCGGCCGTGGCGTCCAGCCACAGCCCGAAGCCGCGGCCGATCGCCCGCGAGCCCATTACTTGCAACGTGGAGGCGTCGAGGCGGTAGACCGTCAGGAGGTACGGAGGTGAGCTGAGGGGCCCGGCGAGGTCGAGGCGGGCCGTGCCGACATAGAGGGAACCGCCCGCCAGCGTCAGGCTGCTCGTCAGCAGCGCCGCCCGCTCGAAGAAGGCCGAGACGACGATGTTGCCGTTGCGCCCGATCTCGAGGACGCGCAGCTGCGTCTCCTCGGCTCCGCACGCCTGCAGGGCATAGAGGGCCGAGGAGGAGCTGACGACGGCGCCGAACGTCCCGGGCTCGACGAGGTCGAAGCCCCACCCGCCGAGATGGTCTTCGGCGACCGGCGCCGGCGTGGCGTTCGGAGCCAGGCAGCCTGCGGCCGGCCCTGCCCGCTCGCCGTGGCGCGCCGAGCGTGCGAGGACGCCCGTCAGCCCGCTGCCGGCGCTGACGAGGGCGAAGGCCACGACGGCAACGAGCACGGTGAGCGAGCGGCGCCGACCTGCTGCTGTGCGCCCGAGGGAGACGGCCGCTGCGCCCTTGCCATGGAAGCGCCTCTGGCGAGCGGCGCCATCCTGCTCGTCCACGGCCACTGCTCCTTCCGAGTGACGGCTGTCGTCACTGTAAGGACGCCGGTTGGCCCTGATTCCTTGCACCGGCTGCCGCCGCCGAGCCGGCGGTGCGGGCGCTGTTCAGCCGTCGCGGGGCGGGCCGGCTGCGAGGCGTTCCGAAACGGCGGAGGCCGTCGCATCGCGCTCCACCGTCTCCAACCACCACGTCGCCCCGGCGTTCTCGAGCATGCGCAGGCGGTCGAGGGACTCTGGCGTCCACTGAGGGGCGAAGGAGCCCCGCAGCGCCAGGTCGTGGTGCACGGGGGCGCCCAGCCGGCGCAGCTCCTCCCGGATGGCGCGCACGTCCTCCACGGCCGGTGGGCTGTGCGGCTCGCGGTGCTCGGTGAAGACCGGCAGGATGCCGTCGAGGTGAGCCGCCCGGCGCAGGGGCGTCCGCCGCGGCCACTCGGCGCTCACCCATACCGGGATGCGTGGGCGCTGCAGGGGCGTGGGGAGAAACGGGGGCGAGTCGACCTGCATCCAACGCCCCTCGTGGCGCACGGGCTCGCCCGACCAGCAGAGCAGCAAGACGGCGAGCGACTCCTCGAACAGCGACGAGCGAAGGTCGGCATCGTCGTCGTGAGCGGCCCGGTCCGCAAGGGCGAGGGTCTCGTGCCAGCTGGCGTAGCCGACGCCCGTCCCGAAGATCAGCCGGCCCTGGCAGAGGTGGTCGATGATGGCCGATTGGCGGGCGAGCACCCAAGGCCGGCGGCGATCAGCCGCCGGTGTCACGAGACCGAGCTGCAGTGTCGTCGTCGTGGAGGCGATGGCGGCCGTGACGATGCAGGCGTCGGCCTCCACCGGGCGCTGCACGGACTCGGTGAGATCCGAGACGAAGAAGCCGTCCCAGCCCGCCCTCTCCGCCTCGCGGGCGAGATTGACAGCTCTCGACGGCTCGGCGAACTCACCCACGAGCGGTAGGAACACGCCGTATCTCATGCGGCCGACGATAGACGTCGTCGAGCGACGCCACGCAACGAAGCGGCGGGCGCCGTAGGGTCGAGCGGTGCTGCGAGCTCGCCTGACCCGTGCGGACCGCCTCGCCCTGCTCGTGCTCGTGCTCGTCCCGGTCATCGTCAACGTGCCGTGGGCGCTCGCCGGCCACCCGGTCCTCGACGGCGACAACCTCACGCAGAACTACCCGCTCCGGGTGCTCGTCGGCCAACTGATCGCCCACGGGAGGCTGCCGCTCTGGGATGCCGGCATCTGGAGCGGCGTCCCCCTCCTCGCCGGATGGAACGCCGGGGCCATGTTCCCGGCGACGTGGTTGTTCGCCCTCGTGCCGCCGGTGGCCGCCTACGAGCTGAACGTCGTGATCACCGGCATCGCCTGCGGCGTCGGCTTCCACCTCTTCCTGCGGCGGTCCGGCTGCTCGCCGCTCGCATCGCTGCTGGGGGCGCTCACCTGGAGCGATATGGGTTTCGTGAGCGGCCAGGCAGTCCACCTCGGCCTCGTCGAGGGCACGGCGCTGGCGCCCTGGATCCTGCTCGCCATCGACGGCATGTTCCGAGCCGTCAAGGCGAAGGCCGAGGGCTGGCACTGGGTGGCTCTGTTCGGCATCGCCGGCGGACTCGTCATCCTCGCCGGTGATCCGCGCGCCGTCTCCAACGACGCCATCATCGCCGTCATCTACCTGGTGGCGAGGTGCTGGCGCGAGCGCAGCTCGTGGCGGGCGCTGCGCAGCGTCGTGGCGGGCGCCGCCCTCGCCATCGCCGCCGGCTCGGTGCAGTGGCTGCCCGGTCTCAGCTACCTGCACTCCTCGCAACGCTCCGTCAGCAACCTTGCCCTCTTCGGCTACTACTCACTCGGTTGGAACAGCCTGCCGCTGCTCGTGACGCCCTATCTGATCGGCGGCAACGGCAACCTCGCCATGCCGGTCTACGCCGGTCCGCTCAACCTGCCCGAAGTTACCTACGCCGTCGGAATCCTTCCCCTCATCGCCTTGTTCGCCCTCCTGCCGAGCCTGCTGCGACGGCGCCGGGCGGCCGCCCCGGGAGCCCGTGAGCGGCTCGCCGTCTGGTACGTCATGTTCCTTGTCGGCCTCGTGCTGTGCACGGGCGACAAGACGCCCCTCGGGCAGCTCCTCGTGCACATCCCCCTCTACGGCGGGCAGCGGGACCAGAACCGCAACGCCGCCATCTCGGATTTCGCCCTGGCGGCCCTGCTGGCGATCTTCGTCGACGGGTTGCGAGCCGACACCGCCGGCGCCCTCGGCCGTGCCGGCTCGTCGGTTCACTCGGCCCCTGAGCGCCTACCGAGCTGGCTCGGCGCCCTCCCCGTGCTGTGCGTGCTCGGCCTCGTCGCGGCCATGTTCGCCTGGACGGACCCGATGGAACGGTGGCTCGGCCTCGCCCGGCTGCAGCCACGGCTGCCGATCGAGATGGCGGGCTACTACGCCGCCGCCGTGCTCATCGCGCTCGGCGGTGGGCTCGTCCTCCTGCGGCGAGCCTGGCCCTCGACCGAGAGCCGGCGCCGCGCCGCTGCCGCCGTCGTCGTCGCCGACGTCCTGTTGTTCGTCGTGATGGCCTCCTACCAGCCCGTCCCGCTCACCACGCTGGCCGCGACCAACCCGGCGCTGGCCGCCCTGACGGCCCATCTGCCCGCAGGCAGCCGCATCGCCATCGACGACCCGGACCAGCTGGCCTTGAGCTACCCGGCCTTTCTCACCGACGAGCTCGGTGTGAACGACCTCGTCCTCCTGCACGCCATCGCCTCGGTGCAAGGTTACGGCTCGGCCGTGCCCGCCCCCTATGACGCCGCCACGGGAACCCACGACGTCGAGAACCTCCTTCCCTCCGCCCTGCTCGGCCCCACCTACGACGACCTCGACCTCGGGCTCGTCGTCGTCGTGCCGGAGCAGTTCGGCACGATCCTCCCGGCCGGCGCCGCCGTCCCCATCCCGCCCGGGCCGCCCGTGCCGATCGGGACGAGCGCCGCCGACCGCCAGCCCGGCGGCGTGGCGCGCGCCGCCTACCCGCCGGCCGGACCCTGGACCCTGCCAAGGTCAGGCGTCAGCTGGCAGCTGCCCGCCCCGGCCGTCATCTCGGCCGTGACGGTCACCTTCGACCGGCGCTACGGCAGCGTGCCGGACGGTCCGCTCCGCGTCTCGGTGCGCCTGGCTGACGGGACCTCGCTGACCGCCCTCGGGACGGTCGGCGGGGCCGCCGCCACCGTCTTCCTGGCGCCGGCTGCTGTGCGCAGCGGAGGCGGCGCTCTCGGGCTGACCGTGACGGCCCCTGCGGCCGTTGCGAAGTCGCCCGTCGTGGCGGCCGTCGTCGTGACGGCGGAGGCTGCCAGCGCTCCGCTCGCCCTTCGGCAGCCCTCCGTCGGCAGCGTCCGTTACGTCCTCAACGGCCTCCTGCAGGGGCTGCTGACGCCCCCGCACTGGCAGTACGCCGGCCGGATCGGCCCCCTCGTCCTCTACCGCGACACGAGGGCGCGGGGCACGGCGTGGCTGGAGGCGCCCGATGCCGGCTCGGCCTCGGCGCCGGCCGTGGCGGGCACGGCCAGCACGCCGGCGGCGGCGCCCTGGCAGGACGCCGTCACTCTGGTCGAGTCGCCTCGGCCCGCCCTCCTCGTGCGGAGCGAGCAGTACTCGCCCGGCTGGTCCGTCGCCGTTCAGAGCGTCACCGCTTCCGGGGCGCTCGGGCCGGCCTCGTGGCACCGTGTGCAGGCGGTCGGCCTGCTGCAGGGAGTCGAGGTCCCGGCGGGGCGATATCGCCTGACGTGGCACTACCACTCGAGCGGCGTCGTGGTCGGCCTCGCCCTCAGTGGAGCCGCCTCGCTCGCCTGCGCCGGCGTCGGCGGTGCGGGGCTTCTCCGGCGCCGGCGTCGCCTCGGCGAGGCTGCCCGGTAGGCTCGCCCGTCGTGCGCTTCGTCATCTGGATCGGGACCGAACACCCCTGGCCGGAGATGGCCGAGACGGCCCGCATCGCCGACGCCACCGGCTGGGACGGCATCTACGTCGCCGACCACTTCATGCCGAACGACCCGTCGCCCCGCCTCGGTCCGCGGCTCGAGGCCTGGACAGCCCTCGGGGCGCTGGCGACCATCACGCGACGGGCTCGCCTCGGCGTCCTCGTCAGCGGCAACACCTACCGGCACCCGGCCATCCTGGCGAACATGGCGGCGACGACCGACCGCATCAGCGAGGGGCGCCTCGTCCTCGGCCTCGGCGCCGGCTGGCAGATCAACGAGCACGAGGCCTACGGCATCGACCTCTACGAGGTCCCCGAGCGGATGGCTCGCCTCGAAGAGGCCTGCAGCGTGATCCGGCTCTTGCTGACGCAGGAGCGTTCCAACTTCGAGGGCCGCTACTACCACCTCGCCGACGCCCCCTGTGAGCCGAAGCCCCTGCAGGCCCGCCTGCCCCTTCTCGTCGGGACCTCCGGTGAGCGCGTCGGCATGCGGATGGCCGCTCGTGAGGCGGACATCTGGAACACCTGGGGCACCCCGATGACGATGGCCCACAAGATCGCCGTGCTGGACGCCCACTGCGAGGCCCTCTCGCGCGATCCGGCCTCCATCGAGCGCTCCACGCAGGCGCTCCTGCTCATGTCCGACGATCAGGTCAAGCTCGAGGAGTGGCGCGAGCGCGACTTCCCGATGCCGGCACTCGTCGGCACGCCGTCTGAGATCGGGGACAATCTCGGTGCCTACGAGCGGCTCGGCATCGACGAGTTCGTCGTGGCCGACCGGGTGCTCGGACGTGATCTCGCCGAGCGTCTCGAGCAGATGGGCCGATTCATCGAGGATGTCGCCGGGCCGTTCCGGGGTTGATGCCCGACCGTGCCGTGCCTGCTCGCCGTCCCGGACAAGTTCAAGGGCACCGCCACCGCCGGGGCGGTCGCCGCCGCCATGGCGGCGGGGGCACGGGCATGCGGCTGGGCGGCTACGGAGCTGCCCATGTCCGACGGCGGTGAAGGCCTCCTCGAGGTGATGGGGGGAGCCAACCGGCGAACCGTCGTGAGGGGGCCGCTCGGAGCAGCCGTGACGGCCTCCTGGCGCTTCGAGGAGGAGGCGTCCGACGGGAGCGCTCCCGCCACGGCCGTCATCGAGATGTCACAAGCCGCCGGGCTCGTGCTCGCCGGCGGGCGCCGGCACAACGACGCCGTCGCCGCCAGCACGATCGGCGTCGGCGAGCTGATCCTGAGCGCAGTCGCCGCCGGCGCCCGGCGCCTCGTGGTCGGCTGCGGCGGCTCGGCCACCACCGACGGCGGGTGCGGGGCGCTCTCGGTCCTGAAGGGCGCCGAGGCCCTGGCGGGAGCCGAGATGATCGTCGCCTGCGACGTGAAGGCCGGCTTCGTGCAGGCGGCGGAACGCTTCGCCCCGCAAAAAGGCGCTTCGCCGGCTCAAGTCGCCCTGCTGGAGCGGCGGCTCGGCGAGCTGGCGGACCGCTACGAGGGCAGCTTCGGCCTCGACGTCCGGCACCTCGAGGGCGCCGGAGCCGCCGGCGGCCTCGCCGGCGGGCTGGCGGCGATCGGCGGCGCCCTCGTGTCGGGTTTCGAGCTCGTGGCGTCCTTCCTCGGCCTCGGTGACCGCATGGCTGCTGCTGATGCCGTCGCCACGGGCGAGGGATCGCTCGACGATCAGAGCTTCGACGGCAAGGTCGTCGGTGGCATCGCCCCTCGCCGGGGCGATCTGCCTGTGCTCTGCGTCGCCGGCGGGGCGACCGTGGAGGGGAGGCGGGCCGCCGCCGCCCTCGGACTCGACGTCGTGAGCCTGAGCGAGCGCTACGGCGCCGGGGAGGCCATGGCCCGTCCGCTCGAGCTCGTCGCCGACGTCGTGGCGCAGTGGCTCGGGAGCCTGCCTTCGTGACCCCCCGTCGACGCAACCTCGCCGTTCTCGCCGTCTTCTTGCTCGTCATCGGCCTCGTCGCAAAAGGGGTGGCCGACCATCGGGCCGCCCTGCGAGGAGTGCGCTCGACGGTACGGGCCGCCGAGGCGCCGGCTCCTGCCGGTGTGTGCGGGTCCTCGTCGCTCGAGGGGCCGGGCGCCCCACCGCCGGGTGCCGTGACCGTCCCGGCCGGCGCCCTCTCCGGCCCCATCGACACGCCCGACACCACGTACTACTTCGCGCCGGGCACGCACACGATCGGGACCTCCCTCTACAGCCAGATCGACGCCGGCCACGCCGACACCTACATGGGGGCACCGGGAGCGGTCATCTCGGGTCAAGGGGTCAACGCCTACGCCTTCGTGGGCACGAACGCCGGCGCCACCGGCGTGACCATCGAGTACCTCACGATCACCCGCTTCGCCTCGCCGAACGGCAACGGTGCCGTCGCCGTCAACGCCGAGCCCGACTGGACGATCGAGAACGACACGATCTCGCACGACTCCACGGGCGCCGGCCTCATGATCGGCACGGGCTACGTCGTGGCGGGGAACTGCCTCGAGGACAACGGAGAGTACGGTTTCGACGCCTACACCACCAACGGCACCTCCAGCCTGACCGGTGGCCCCTCCACGGTGACCATGACGGGCAACGAGATCGTCGGGAACGGGAACGCCGTTGAGCCGTCCGGCTGCGGCTGCTCCGGCGGGGGGAAGTTCTGGGAGGTCGACGGTGCGACCGTCTCGGGCAACCTCGTGCTCGACAACGGCGGGGGCGCCGGCATGTGGGCCGACACGAACAACGTCGGCTTCGACGTCACGGGCAACATCTTTCAAGGCAACGCCGGCCCGGGCTGGGAAGAAGAGATCAGCTACAACTTCGTCATCTCGGCCAACTCCTTCACGGACAACGCCTGGACGCTCGGGCCGGGCAATCCGAGCTTTCCGGAGGGGGCCATCTACGTGAGCGAGTCGGGCGGTGACGGACGCGTGCCCGGGCCCGAGTCGGGGCGGGCGACGATCAGCGACAACGTCTTCACCAACAACTGGTCGGGCGTCGTGCTCTGGGAGTCGGCCGACCGCTTCTGCGGCTCGCCGGACAACTCGTCCTCGGGCGCCTGCACCCTCGTGGCGCCGTCCGTGGCCAACCTGCGCACCTGCGACGAGACGAACCTCGTCGGAGCGACGCCGACAAACCCCCTCTACGGCGACTGCCGCTGGCGCACCCAGCACGTCTCGGTGACGGACAACGTCTTCTCCTTCGCCGAGGACGACGTCACTGCATGCGCCGGCTCGGCCGACGCCTGTGGGGAGAACGCCATCTTCTCGAACTACGGCACGTCCCCAGGGTGGAGCCCGTACCACGGCACGGCCGTCGAGACGGCCATCACGAGCGGGCAGGGAAACCTCTTCTCGGACAACACCTACAGCGGGCCGTGGAGCTTCGACTGGCAGGAGCAGGGCAAGGTCATCACGTTCGCCGCCTGGCAGGCGGACGGGCAAGACGGCCGCAGCGCCCTTTAAGCGGGCCGGAACCGCATGCCGAGTGCGGCGGCGTCCCGCCAGTAGCCGGGGTAGGTCTTGGAAACGCAGCCCGGATGGCGGATGACGACGCCGGGCACGACGGCACCGAGCGAGGCGAGCGCCATCGCCATTCGGTGATCGTCGTAGGTGTCGAGCACGGCGCCGGTGAGGGAACGGCCACCGTGCACGACGAGATCGTCGCCTTCCTCCTCGACCTCGGCTCCGAGCTTCCTCAGCTCGCGGCCGACGGCGGCGACGCGGTCGGTCTCGTGCCCGCGGGCGACGGCGGCGTTGCGCAGTCGCGTGACGCCGCCCGCCAGGGCGCCCAGGGCGGCGAGGGCAGGCACCTGGTCCGGCATGGCCGAGATGTCGAGGTCGATGCCGTCCATCGGCCCGCCCCGACTCACGGTCACGCCGCCGGCGCCGTGGCGGACCGCTTGGCCACCCATGGCAGCAAAGACGGCGGTGAGGGCGGCGTCGGGCTGCCGGGTGGCGTCGGCGTTCGGCACCGTGACGCTGCCGCCCGTCGCCATCGCCAAGGCAAAGAGGTGCCCGGCGGCGCTGGCGTCGTACTCGACGACCTCGTCGCGTGCCTGGTAGTGACGGCCGGCTCTCACGACATAGAAGCCCTCGGCCGAGAGGCCGGCCTCGGCACCCCAGCGGGACATCGTTTCGAGCGTGAGGTCCACATACCCGCCGGCGCCGAGATTGCGGACATCGAGCACGACGTCCGCCTCGGCGTAGGGCGCCACGAGCAACAGGCTCGTGGCGAACTGTGAGCTCTCGCCCGCATCCACGCTGATGCGGCCGCCCGGCAGGCCGCCGGAGGTGATGCGCAGGGGGGGACGACCGTTGTCGGTCTCGATCCTCGCCCCGAGGGACTCGAGTGCCTGCAGGAGCGGGCGGATCGGCCGTCGGCGCAGCGGCGGGTCGCCGTCGAGGACGACGGGGCCGTTCACGAGCAGGGCGGCGGCCGCCAGCCAGCGCAGCGTCGTCCCGGACAGCCCGGCCGTGATGACGCCCTCGGGTGCCCGCAGCCGCCCGTCGGTGCCGACGATCTCGACCGATCCGTCGCTCTCGCGCACGGCGGCGCCGAGGGATCGCAGGGCGGCCATCATGACGGCCGTGTCGTCACTGCGAAGGATGCCGGCGAGATGGCTCGTGCCCTCGGCCAACGCCGCCGCCAAGAGGAGGCGGTTCGTGACGCTCTTGCTCGCAGGCGCCCGGCAGACGCCGTGGAGCGGCCCGGAGGGAACGATCTCGACCTCGCTCAGCTGCAACGGGTCGGCGAGGGCAGGGCCGGCATCGCCAGCCATCAGGCGCCGGCCTGCGGCTCGGGCGGTTTCTGGGATCGAGCCGGAACGGGACCGGGCCCGGCTCTCAGCTTCTTCAACGTGGGGGCGATCCCCGCCCTGTCGGGCCGGAACTTGCTGGCGTCCCGAGTGCTGCCGTCGGGCGCCCGGTGAGGCGGCCGCACCGGCATCTGCAGCGACTCCGAGAGGTGGCGGCGATCCCCCGACCAGGGCGCCCGCGGAGCCACCACGCGATCGGCCAGCCGGTAGGCGATCGTCTCGTAGTTGACCCGCCAGCCACGAAAGTGCGGCCACGCCTCCGCCGGCGTGCGCTCCATGGGGAACCCGGTCGTGGCGAGGACTTCGACGGCGTACTCGAACTCGGCGAAGGTCAACTGCAAGGCGTCGTCGGGCAGGGGGTCGGGGTCGTAGGACCAGCGCAGCGAGGTGGCGATGCGACGCAAGCACGTGAAACCCATGCGGAGGCACATCCTCGCCTCGCTCGGCGCCGTCGAGGGGGTGAGGGCGAGCTGCATGGCGGCGGCGTCGAGCACGGCAAGGAGGGTCAACACCCAGGAGTACCAGGGCTCGGGCGAGCGGAAGTAGAGCAGCACCGGGTAGCTCGTGTGGCTCTCCGACACCTCCGCCGCCCACTGCTCCCAGTCGCGGTAGAGGGCGGGGAGGGCGTCGAGGGTCTGGATGAGCTGGTGGCGAGCGAGCAGCTCGGGGCCCCAGGCCGGCAACCCGGCGCGGGCCTCCATGAGGGTCACGAGCGACTCGCGCCGGTTGAAGGCCTGATAGATCGTCGGCAGGTAGCCGATCTGGAGGGCGATGGCGACGGCCCCGGTGGCAGCCGCCATGATGACGAGCACGTCGCTGCTCGGGCCGCCCACGTGGGCGAGCCCGATCGTGAACATCGACGAGGCGGCCTCGCGCACGGCCACGACGTACTCGGTGGCATACGGCCAGAGGGCGATCGAGTAACCGACGAGGAAGAGCCCGAGAAACGCCACCAGCTGGGCCAGCATCGCCAACGGTCCGATCGTGGCGAGGATGGCGTCTTTCACCTCGAAGTTGGCAAAGAGCCGGGAGATGGCGACGATGCCGGCCCGCGTCAGGCGCGAGACGGTGCCCCCGATCGCCTGGAAGGGTGAGCGGCCACGCGGCGTCACGAGGGTGGACACCATGCTCGCCCACGTCACGGCGACGATGAGGAGACCGACGGCGATGCGCATCGTGGCCATGCCTGCCAGCTTGGCATGGCGACGGGCCCGCCCGGGGACCCGACACGTAGCGGGACACGCAAAATCGGCGAACGGCCGGCGGCAGTAAATTGACGGCGTGGGGGACGCGGACGACGTGACGGCTGGCAGCGCCGCGCCCGAGGGCCGAG
>Ga0181526_10002028_pt1 | contig 18266 bp, 11 predicted proteins | sample PEATcosm2014_Bin_35_FD_119750 | JGI IMG/M metagenome (GOLD analysis project Ga0181526, IMG submission 119750) | Peatland microbial communities from MTU Mesocosm Facility, Houghton, MI, USA - PEATcosm2014_Bin06_30_metaG | ecosystem: Environmental > Terrestrial > Soil > Wetlands > Peat | place...
ACGGATGAGAAGTCGCCAGTGACGCTCGAGAACATGATCGGCGACTACAAGCGCAGCAAGTTCATGGCCGAGCAGTTGGTCATCGAAGCGGGGCGAAGCGGACAGAATGTTGTAATGGTGAATCCCACAACGCCGGTCGGCGAGCGCGATATCAAGCCGACCCCGAGCGGACAGATTATTCTGGATTTTCTGCGGCGAAAGTTTCCCGCCTACGTCGATACAGGCCTGAATCTGGTGGACGTAGTGGATTGCGCCGAGGGTCACCTGCTGGCGATGGAGACGGCGCAACCGGGCGAGCGTTACATTCTTGGCGGCGAGAACCTCACCCTGAAGCAGATCCTCGACAAACTGGGAGCGATAACCGGCTTGCCCTCGCCGAAGATCAAGCTGCCATACGCCGTCGCGCTGGCGACCGGAGTTGTCGACACGCTTGTCGTTGGTAAGATGCTGCGGCGCGAGCCACGCGTGACCATCGATGCGGTCCGTATGGGACGCAAGAGAATGTTTGTGACCTGCGCCAAGGCCGAGCGTGAACTGGGATGGAATCCGCGGCCGGTGGATGAGGCATTAAGACGCGCGGTGGAATGGTTCCGGGCGAACGGATATGTCACATAAACCGATCGCCATTGTGGCGGCGATGCAGGTGGAACTTGCGCCGCTGATTGCGAAGATCAAGGCGCAACAGGTGGACGGCGTGCTTCTGTACGAGTTGCCGGAGGCGATAGTTGCCATTGGCGGCATTGGCGAAAAATATGCAAGGCACGCCGCAGAAGTCGTGATCGATCACGCACAGCCGAAGCTGTTGCTGTCGGCCGGAATTGTGGGCGCGATATCTCCCAAGTTGAAGGTCGGCGACGTTGGCCGAATTCGCGAGGTCGTCGATGTTGCTACGGGCATCCGATATCCAGTGACTGGCGCAGGCGACTGGGTGCTTGCCACGTCCCAGGATGTGAGTGACGCGGCCGAGAAACAGGAATTGTTGACGAAATACGGAGCGGACGTGGTCGATATGGAAGCAGCAGCCGTAGCGCAAGTGGCGAAGCAGCGGGGGGTTGAATTTGCTTCCGTGAAGGCGATATCGGATGATGCGGCCTTCGAAATGCCACCGTTGAACCGGTTCATCGAGGACGGAAAGTTCGACACGCGGCGCTTCTTGATTTACGTGGCCCTTCACCCGCGATGGTGGGGAGCGCTGGGAAAGATCAAGAAGAACAGTGAAATCGCGACTGCGAACCTGTGTGATGCAGTGGAACATCTAATTGGAAGCAGTTGTCAGTAGCCAGTTGTCAGTTGTCAGAGCAGGCAGATTGTGCCGACGCTTTGGAAACTGACAACTCAAAGCTGACAACTGACAACTCAATTATGTCGATCGCAACACAATTCGGGAGCACGATCCAGCAACAGCCCATCCCTTCGACCATGCTGGCAGCGGTCTATCGCGGCGTCAACGATATCCGCATGGAGGCCGTTCCGGTGCCTCAGATCGGCCCCGGCGAGATCCTTGTCCGCGTGCATACCTGCGGCGTCTGCGGGACCGATCTGAAGAAAATCGCCACCGGTTCGCACTCCGCCCCCCGCATCTTTGGACACGAGACCACCGGCGTAATTGCGGCGGTCGGCGACAATGTTACGGAATATCGAATTGGCGACCGGGTGATGGTCTTCCATCACATCCCTTGCGGGGACTGCTATTACTGCCGGCACAAGGTCTTCGCCCAGTGTCCCACCTACAAGAAAGTTGGGGCGACGGCAGGCTATGAGGCCAGCGGCGGCGGATTTTCCGAGTATGTTCGCGTGATGGATTGGATTGTGGGGCGAAACGGCGTGGTCCGCATCCCGGATGGCGTTTCCTTCGAGCAGGCATCGTTCATCGAGCCCGTGAACACTTGCATGAAAGGAATTGAAACGCTGGGACTTACGCCGGGCGAAAGCGTCCTTGTGATGGGCCAGGGTCCGATCGGAATCATTCTGGCCGTGCTGGCGCGGCGGCGCGGCACACGGGTCGTCACTTCCGATTTGCTTCCTCAGAGGCATACAATAGCTAAGGCGTTTGGTCTGGAAGAAAACATCGATGCTTCCACCTCCGATACCGTGCGGGCCGTTAAGGAACTAACGGAGGGCCGAGGGGCAGATGCCGTCATTCTGGCAGTAGCGGGTAATAGCTTGATCCAGCCGGCGATGGAAGCGACGCGTCCGGGCGGACGGGTATTGCTATTTGCGCAGACCCAGCACGGAGAAGCCACGATTGACCCTGCCGCGGTTTGCGTCGATGAGAAGAGCCTGTTGGGTTCTTACAGCGCCTCGGTGGATTTGCAAGACGAGTCAGCGCGATTTGTTCTCAGCCGGGAAATGGACTTGGAACGGCTGATCAGCCATCGTTTTCCACTTTCGGAATCGGTGGACGCCTTGCATCTGGCCGCCCATCCCAAGCCAGACTCGATGAAAGTAGTGATTCAACCGGGCAGCGAATGGAAGGACCACTAGAGTGAAGGGACAAATGACAGCGGCGGTCCTCTATGGCAAAGAGGACGTCAAGATCGAGCGGGTGCCAATCCCCAAGCTGGACGAAGGGGAAGTGCTGGTCAAAGTCCAGGTGGCCTTGACCTGCGGTACCGATCTGAAGGTTTATCAGCGGGGCTACCACGCCCGCATGATTGTGCCTCCAGCGCTGTTCGGTCATGAGTTGGCTGGCGTGGTCGAGGAGATTGGTCCCAACGTCAAGGGATTCAGGAAGGGAATGCGCGTGGTGGCGCTGAATTCCGCGCCCTGCGGCATGTGTTTCTATTGCTCCAAGCATCAGGAAAATCTATGCGACGATCTGCTGTTCAATAACGGAGCCTACGCCGAATACATTCGCATTCCGCGCCGCATCGTCGAAACCAACATGCTGGCAATTCCCAAGCATGTGAGTTTTGAAGAGGCCGCAATGGTGGAACCGCTGGCCTGCGTACTGCGCGGCCTCCACGAAACCAAGATGGAGATCGGTGACACCGTAGCCGTGATTGGCGCCGGCCCCATCGGACTGATGTTTGTGCAGGTGGCGAAGCTGATCGGTTGTAACGTGATTTCGGTGGTGAAGCGGGATTCGCAGGTGGCAGGCGCCCGGCGTGTCGGCGCCGATAACACGGTCCAGGTAACGACGGTGGACGACCCGGTGAAGGCGGTGCGCAAGCTAACTCACGATGGGCGTGGCTGCGATGTCGTCGTCGAGGCGGTCGGGCGCCCGCAGGCCTGGGAGTGGTCCATCGACATGGCGCGCAAGGGCGGCACCGTGAACTTCTTTGGCGGCTGCGCCAACGGCACCACGGTCGCTTTGGATACCCAGCGGCTGCACTATAACGAGCTGACCCTGAAGGCCACCTTCCATCACACGCCGGAGACCGTGCGCAAGGCGTTCGCCCTGATCTGCGAGCGGAAGATCAAAGGCACGGACTACATCACCGGCGAAGCGCCGTTGTCGCGGCTGCAACATGTGTTGCGCCACATGCTGAACCGTAACGGCGACATCAAGACGGCGATCATTCCCGGGACGTAAACGGTCTGCGGTTGCCAGGTCGTCAGTCAGAATAATCGAACGGATCTGCGGTTCGCCTCTTAGAGACCGGCACCTTCCCGATCTCTGTTCTCTTGCGCTACATTCGACAAAATGGTTCTTCCGGCCGTTTCGCCCACCCATCCGCTCTCTCGCTCAACCAGATTAAATTGAACAACTTAAACCGTAATGTGGAATTAATTTGACTTCCCACCGGCAACGGTGGAAAAAGCGTAGCAGCACACCGCGCCGACTGTGGCTCAGATCAAGCGGAGGATAACACTATGGTATGCGCAACGGGGAATCGCAGTTCGGCAGTCGCCCGGCTGGCAGTCCACCTCGGATTCGCCATTTTCCTTTTGACTTCAATCGCAGCGCAGGGGCAGACGCTAACTGTGCTCTACAGCTTCAGCAATGGCGACATTGGAACAAACCCTGCCTCCGGCTTGATCATGGACCAGGCAGGAAGACTCTACGGCACCGCCCAATATGGTGGCGCCCGCGGGTACGGCACGGTCTATCGCGCATCCCGTGCCGGGTCAGGCTGGACCGTGGTGCCGCTGTACGGCTTCCAGGGCGGCACGGACGGGGCGCGTCCCGTGGCCGACGTCACTTTCGGTCCGGACGGGACGCTGTATGGGACGACCCCCGCGGGCGGACTGGGAGAGAACGGAGGATACGGTACCGTTTTCAATTTGCGGCCTCCGCCTTCGGCCTGCAAAGCGGCCCTGTGTCCCTGGACGGAAACCGTTCTCTATCGTTTCACTGGCGGGAGCGATGGAGGTTTCGGCGCAGGCTCTCCATCCTATGCAGACGCCCTGGTCTTCGACCAAGCCGGCAACATTTACGGCACAACCCCGAACGACGGCGCTTACGGATACGGCGTAGTTTTCAAACTTACGCAATCCGGGGGAAGCTGGACGGAAAGCGTGCTCTGGAACTTTACCGGAGGAAATGATGGCGCCGATCCGCTTAGCGGCGTGATCTTCGACAGTGCCGGGAATCTGTACGGTACTACTGCGTATGGTGGAGCAAATGGCCAAGGTGTTGTTTATGAGCTCTCCCCTTCGGAATCGGGTTGGACGCAATCAACCCTGTATTCCTTCGGTAGCGAGGACAGTCCCTACCCGTACGGCGGCGTAACCATGGACGCACAGGGCAACCTCTACGGCACTACCGGAGGTTCTGAGGGCCACGGAGAAGCGTATGAGTTGTCTCCAGCTGATGGAAACTGGATCGTTAGCCGGAGGCAAGTCTTTTCCGCCCGCGAAGGTGCTTATGACACTCCCGCCCTCGATGCAGAAGGCAATCTCTACGGGACAATCACTCCCGACGGCAATGGAGATGGCGAGGTGTTCAAGTTGACGCCGACTGGCAGCCGATGGACCTATACCAATCTCTGGAATTTCAACGGGGAGAACGGCAATGGATTCGTGCCTGTCGGCAGTGTGATTTTTGACGCTAACGGCAATTTGTACGGCACTACCTATGGCGGCGGAGAGCATGGCGACGGCATCGTCTGGGAGATCACGCCGTAAGCAGTAGTTAATCGTGCGACTGGGCGATTCGTAATTGCACCGCAAGGAGGACCAATGATGGAGCGAAGAAAGAAACTCTGCCGATCGGTAGGAATAGTCGGCACATTGTTTTTTCTCTCGGCGATAGCCCAGGCGCAGACCATAACCGTCCTGCACTCGTTCACAGGCGGTGCTGATGGATCGGCGCCCTACGCGGGCGTAACTCTGGATCGAGCAGGGAATCTCTACGGCACCACCACTGCCGGCGCCAACGGCAACGTCGGCACGGTCTACAAGCTGTCGCATGTGGGCAGCGGTTGGACCCTGAACACCCTCTACACCTTCGACCATCCCGATGATCCGGCTTTTGCCTCGGGAGGGGTCGTCTTTGGCCCGGACGGCGCTCTCTACGGCGCCTCGTATTACGGCGGAATAGAAAACCAGGGAACTGTCTTCTCGCTGCGGCCGCCCGTCACGGTCTGCAAAAGCGTATCTTGCCCGTGGACGCTGACGACAATTTACAGCTTCACCGGGGGCAGTGACGGCAAGAACCCTTATCTCGGAAATCTCACCTTTGACTCGGCTGGCAACATCTACGGCACAACTGGGTCGGGCGGCGCTCATAATTCTGGGACGGTCTTCCAGCTAACTCACTCCGGCAGTAATTGGACAGAGAGTGTGCTTTACAGCTTCACCGGAGGCGACGACGGCGGGGTTCCGGACAACGGCGTGGCCTTCGATAGCGCCGGCAATCTCTATGGCACTGCAGCCTATGGGGGCAGTTTCGGCAGCGGCACGGTGTATGAATTGTCTCCCTCGGGATCGGGCTGGACCGAAAGTACTCTCTACAGCTTTACCGGCGGCGCAGACGGCGCCAATCCGATCGGCAGCGTTGCCGTGGATTCTCATACCAATCTGTACGGCACAACCAATACTGGCGGACCCGGCAACGCCGGAACGGTTTGGGAACTGACTCCCTCCAATGGCGGTTGGAGCTTCACTAGGCTGCATTCGTTCTCCGGATACCAAGGCCCGTTTGATACGCCGACGCTCGATGCAGCCGGAAAGGTGTATGGAACCTCCAGCTTCACAGGCGACGGAGACGGCGAAGTGTTCAAGCTCACGCCCACGGGTAGTGGCTGGAGCTACGCATCTTACGATTTCACTAACAATGGCTCAATCCCGATCGGCGGCGTGACCCTGGATGCTAACGGCAATCTCTATGGCACCACGGCCGATGGGAGAAGTCGCGGCGACGGCGTCGTCTGGGAGATCACGCCGTAAGCCGTGGTCATTTTTATGGCACTGCCTGGAAAGGCGGCAAGTACGGGCAGGGAATCATTTGGGAAACCACGCCGTAGAGGGCTGTTGTCCTTTTCGGTCGGCGATGGCGCGATGGAAACGGAATTAGCATGACAAGGAGGATTTATGACGCAGTCAACATTAATCGGGAGCACCGCAGCTAGCCTTCGATTGGCCGCAATATTCATGGCAGCGGTATTTCTGTTCGTCGCTCTTGCTGTGCTTGCTGTGCCGGCACAGACCTTTCAGGTTATCCACTCGTTTACCGGCGGAGCGGCCGGCTCCAATCCCGCTAATGGCCTCACTTTGGATCGGGCCGGAAACATCTATGGCGGCACGCAGAGCGGCGGCATCAACAACCAAAACTGCGATTTGTCCTGTGGATTGATCTTCAAACTGGCTCGTGGGGGCTCAGGCTGGATTTACAGTCCCCTGTATCTGTTTCCCGGTGGCCTGGGGGGTGCCTTCGCGGGTCGCCTCACGTTTGGACCCAACGGCAGCCTCTACGGTCTCGGCGGCGACGCTGTCTATAATCTACAACCGCAGGCTAACCGATGTAGCTCGTTCTCCTGCCCATGGAATAACACCATACTCTGGTCCTTCTGCTGCGGAATTCTTTTTCCCGGCGGATTGACCTTCGACGCTTCGGGCAACATCTACGGAGGTTCGTATTACGGAGGATTCCTAAGTCGTGATGTCTGCCAGGACAGCGGCTGCGGCTATATCTTCCAACTCGTGCCCACCGCCGAAGGCTGGTCGGAGAACATAATTTATGAGTTCCACGGCGGCGATGGCGCCTACCCTAACGGCCAGCTCGTCTTGGACCAGTCCGGCAACGTGTACGGCACGACCATCAACGGCGGGGTGGAGGGCGATGGGGATGGCAATGTCTTTGAGCTGACGCCCTCCGGCGACGGCTATTGGAACGAGACCATCCTGTACCGGTTCACCGGAGGAGCTGATGGCAAATACCCCTATGCCGGCGTCATCTTTGATTCCTCCGGCAATCTCTACGGCGCCACGGCAAGGTCTGGTGCTGACAATGGCGGCACCATTTTCGAGTTGACGCCTTCCAGCGGCGGCTGGAACTTTAACCTGCTCTACACCTTCACCCAAAATAATGGCGGGGTGGGCTACAGCCTAATCATGGACAGCGAAGGCAACCTTTATGGCACTACCACTGTCGACGGCGCCTACAACTTCGGGAATGTTTTCAAGCTCACGCGGAGCGATGGCGGATGGACCTACACCTCGCTGCATGACTTCACTGGAGGCAGTGACGGCGCTTATCCCATAGGCAGCTTGGCCATCGACAGCAGCGCCAATTTGTACGGCGCAACCGCAGCGGGCGGCAATACCGACTCCAGTTGCGATCCGAATTACGGCCACCAGTGCGGCGTGTTGTTTGAGATCACGCAGTAAGCAGGCGTCGGTCATGGGCCCGGTTTTTCAGGGCCTGCCCTGAGTTTGCCGAAGGGTTCACGTCTGTGTTTTGACGTGAACCTGGGCACGCTTTTCCTCGTGCATGTCAACCGGGAAGCGTCGTCGTTGATCTGCGTCAACGACACAGCAGCCCCATCCTCGATACAATCTTGTTAATGGGTTTTGTTTCGACCGATAACCAGGTACAGTTCGCGTCGACGGATCTGCCCGGCTGGCGCGCCCTGCCGCCGGAGTACGCCATCCCCGACCGCGCTCCCTCGCTGGCTGACGCCCAGCAGTACTGCGCTCGTCTGGCGCATTCGCATTACGAGAACTTTTCGGTCGTCACCTGGTTCCTGCCCAAGCATCTGCATCAGCATTTCTACAATGTCTACGCGTACTGCCGAATCTCCGACGACCTCGGCGATGAAGTGGGCGATCCGCAGCAATCGCTGAAGCTGATGGACGAGTGGGAAGCGCAGCTGAATGCAACGTATCTCAGCCTGGTTGAACCCGCGCCGGTTGATGTGCGGCAGGACGTCGAGAAACTGCAGTCGGATTTTCACGGACGAAACCCGGTCAGCCCGCGGCATCCTGTGTTCATTGCGCTGCGCGAAACGATCCGCGAGTTCGACATCCCACGTGCGCCGTTTGCCGATCTGCTCGCCGCATTTCGCCAGGACCAGACCGTCACGCGCTATCCCACATTCGAGGACGTGCTCGGCTACTGCAAGAACTCGGCGAATCCGGTGGGACATCTGGTGCTGTATCTGTGCGGCTATCGCGACGCCGAGCGCCAGCAGCTTTCCGATTACACCTGCACCGCGCTTCAGCTAGCGAACTTCTGGCAGGACGTTGCTGTCGATTACGCGAAGGGGCGAATTTATCTGCCGCTTGAAAGTCTCGCGAAGTTCGGCGTTACGGAAACCGACATCGCTGAGCGGCGCGCGACGCCGCAGTTCCGCGAAATGATGAAGTTCGAAGTGGCGCGAGCGCGCGATTGGTTCCGCAAAGGCCTGCCGCTGGCCGGCAAGGTGGACAAACATCTCGCCATCGATATTGAGTTGTTCAGCCGCGGCGGGCTGGAAATTCTTAATGCAATCGAGCGGCAAGGATACGATGTTCTGACGCGCCGGCCGGCTATCTCCAAGGCGCGGAAGCTGTGGCTGGTAGCGCGCGCGGCGTTGGCCGCGGTCCCCGGAACACGCTCCTCTGTGACTGTAGCTGGGGTGGGAAAGGCGCTGTGAGCGAACACCCGCTACAGTTGCGGGCGGCGTACAGCGTTTGCCGGCACATCGCGCGTTCCGCCGCCAAGAATTTCTACTACGGCTTCCTGCTTCTGCCTCACCGCAAGCGCAATGCCTTGTCGGCCGTGTATGCCTTCATGCGCCACGCCGACGATATCTCCGACGACCCTTCGATTCCTGCGGAACAACGGCGTGCGAAGCTGGATGAGTGGATGGACGCGCTGCGCCGCGTGGTTGCGGGCGAGCGCACCGACGATCCCGTGCTCTTCGCGCTGGCCGATTCGCAAAAGCACTTCAACATCCCGCTTGACCTGCTGGAAAAGCTGGTGCATGGGACCGAGATGGATGTTCCGGCTGCTGCCGATGGCCGGCTTCCACGGTTGCAGTATGAAACCTTCAATCAGCTTTACGACTACTGCTATCACGTAGCATCGGTTGTCGGGCTGGTATGCATTCGTATCTTTGGTTATCGCGATCCGCGGGCGGAGAAGCTGGCAGAAGAGGTTGGAGTCGCGTTTCAACTCACCAACATCCTTCGCGATGTGAAGGAAGACGCCGGATTGGGCCGGGTGTATCTGCCGCGCGAGGACTTTGCGCGCTTTGGAGTTGACGTTCAGGTGCTGACCAACGGTTCCTCCACCCCAACAGGTCCAAAATCGGAACTTGTCGGGGGCCCCGGTTCGGCGCCGGGGCCGCTTCAGCCGCTGATGGAATTCGAGGCGCTACGAGCGCGTGGGTATTATCGCGCGGCGGAAGAGTTGCTGCCGCTGATCGATGATGACAGTCGAGCGGCGCTGTGGACGCTGGTGGAGATTTATCGCCGGCTGCTGGAGCGGATCATTGCCCGTAACTACGACGTGTTCTCGGAAAGAATAAGGCTCAGTGCGTCCGAGAAATTGGGAGTCATGGCAAAAGGTTTCTGGCGTTTCCGATGAGTGTTGCCAAGGACAATTCATCGGGCCGCAACGTCGCCGTCATCGGCGGCGGACTGGCGGGGCTCGCGGCGGGCAGCGCGCTGGCGGATGCGGGATATCGCATCGATCTGTTCGAGCGCCGTCCCTACCTGGGTGGACGCGCGTCATCGTACGAACTGCCCGGCACCGGCGAGGTAGTGGACAACTGCCAGCATGTGCTGCTCGGCTGCTGCACCAATCTCATTGACTTCTATCGCCGGCTTGGTGTCGAGCAGCAGATTCGCTGGTACGACGAGATCACCTTCATCCTTCCCGGTGGCAAGTCGTCGACACTGAAGCCCGGAGCTCTGCCTGCGCCGTTTCACGCCGCGCCATCGTTTCTCGAGTCAACGGTGCTTGATCTGAAGGACAAGCTGGCAATTGCGCGCGCCATGCTGGCGATGGTGCGGTCGTTACCGAACGACAATGACGAGAATTTTCAGGCGTGGTTGGAACGCCACGGGCAGACGAAGCAGGCGATCGATCGATTCTGGGCGCCAGTGCTGGTCAGTGCGCTGAACGAGGAATTGGATCGTACTTCGGTGCGCTACGCAGCGCTGGTCTTTCGCGATTCGTTCTTGAAGTCGGCGGAAGCAGGCCGCATGGGAATACCCGCGGTACCGCTCTCGCAGCTGTATGGGACGGCGGCGGAGTACATTGAAGCGCGCGGCGGCAAGGTTCACCTGCGCGCGGCAGTGGATTCGTTTTGCAATGAAGTAGACGGCGTGCGGCTGTGCGTGGGAGGCGAAGATGTGCGCGCCGATTATGCGGTTCTTGCCACGCCGTTTAATGGCATCGATAAGCTGCTGCCCGGAGCGCCTGAGATGGAAGCACTGCGACACGACGCCCGCAGCTTCCAGAGTTCTCCGATCACGGGAATTCATCTGTGGTTCGATCGCGAGATCACGCCGCTGGAACATGCCGTGCTGCTGGAGCGGACCATCCAGTGGATGTTTCACAAGTCGAGGATTCTGGCGACGCGACGCGACTCAGCCGAGAAGGGAAGTTATGTCGAGTTGGTGGTCAGCTCCTCGAAGACGCTCGTCGACAAGCCGCGGCAGCAGATCATCGACTTGGCTGTGCGCGAACTGGCGGAGTTCTTTCCCATCGTGCGCGAAGCCAAGCTGACCAAAGCTACCGTGATTAAGGAAGTCCACGCGACGTTCTCGCCGGCACCAGGCAGCGATGCATTTCGTCCGTCATACAAAACCCCATGGCCGGGATTGTTTCTCGCGGGCGATTGGACGGCAACCGGCTGGCCGGCGACGATGGAAGGCGCGGTGCGCAGCGGTTACGGCGCTGCGGAAGCGCTGAGCGGCCAGAAGTTCATGGTGCCCGATCTGCCATCAAGGGGATTGATGCGATTATTCGGCTAGCTCTTATGCGCCGTTTGCACGGCCCGCGGTTCTTGGAGGATGAGATCCAGAACTGCAGCGAGGCCCGCTGTAGCGCCTTCGCCCATGCCGCAGGGACGCCAAGAAATTCGTGACTAAACCGCTAACAGTAGTACTTTCTTCGGCGGCGATACTGCGAGCCTCTCGCAGGACTTTCGAATCGATTCGCAAAGTGACCTTGGCGCTCATGCTATATGGCCACAATTCTACGCCGTGGCGGCGGCCAGCGTTGACCGCTCCTCATTAAATCGCACCGATACCAGCTTTGACACGCCGGGCTCCTGCATGGTGACACCGTAGAGCACGGGCGCCATGCTCATTGTTTTCTTGCTGTGGGTGATGATGATGAACTGCGTTTGCGCGCTCATCTCGGCCACCAGTTCGGTGAAGCGGCCGATGTTGGCTTCGTCCAGCGGCGCATCGACCTCATCGAGAATGCAGAACGGGCTGGGCTGATATTGGAAGATGCCGACCAGCAGCGCCAGCGCGGTCAGCGCCTTTTCGCCGCCGGAGAGCAGCAACACATTTTGCAGCTTCTTGCCCGGAGGCGACGCGACCACATCGATGCCGCTCTCCATGGAGTTTTCCAGATCGGTGAGGCGCATGAAGCCCTGACCACCGCCGAAGAGCTTACTGAAGGTCCGGGCAAAGTTTTCGTTGATGATGTTGAAAGCCTCTTCAAATTTCTGCCGCGAGATGACGTCGATCTCTTTAATCGTGTTCAGCGTATTCTCGATTGATTGCAGCAGGTCCTGACGCTGCGTTTCGAGGAATTCATGACGCTGCGCCGTCTCCTTGTATTCCTCCAGCGCCATCATGTTCACTGGGCCCATGTTCTCCAGCCGCGTGCGCATTTCGCGATAAAGATTGTCCTCGTTGGCTAACTCTTCGCCGGCAAGACGTGGCAGCGAATCGTCTGCCATGAGTTCGTCGCGCTGCTGGCTCAACTCCTGGACGCAGGTTTCAGCCATGTGCTGCAGATCCGATTGCACCCGTGCCAGCGCCGCGGACATTTCGCCCCGACGATCGCGGGCGACGTCGAGAGCTTCGCGTGCGGACTTCAGCAATTCTTCCAGTTCGACAATGCGAACGCGGACAGCCTGTAATTCATCCTGCAGTTCGCGGTCGCGCTGCTGCGCTGTATCGCGCTCAGCACTCCATTCGATGACCTGTTCGGCGAGACGAACATTTTCCGATTCGCGCTGCTGCTTCTCGGCGATGGCGGCATCGAGCTGCGATTTTAGTTTGGCGAGATGGTCCGAAACTTCCGACAGCATCGCTTCGATGCGCTGCACGGTGAGCATCGCCCCACGGCGGCGCTCTTCGAGAGTGGCAACATTGGCGCGGACCTCGCTGGCGAGTTGCGCAGCTTCATCGCGACGTTGACGCAGCGCTTCCAGGTTACTCTGCGCTGCCTGCATCTCCGCTTCCAGAGCGCGCTGCTTCTCTTCGTGCTGAAAAAGTTCGCTGAGCTGCGCGGTGATGAAGGTCTCACGCTCCGTGTGTTCTTCGCCGACGCGCTGGAGTTCGCGCTCGTAGGTGGAAAGCCGCTCGCGCACGCGCGTCATTTCGCTTTCCAGTTGGCGCAGGGTGTGCTCGGAGGTCATGGCCTGGCGCTCGGATTCCCGCTTCTCGTCTTCCAGGCGCTGCAGCAGGCCGGTAAGCTCGGCAATATCGCGAGCCAGCGCGGAGATGTACGTTTCCTTCTCGCCGATGGCGCGCTCAAGTTCGCCCATCTGCAACAGCACATCGCGGAGTTCGCGCTTCATCGAGAGCGGGCCCTGGCTGCGCTGCTTGCCGCCCGTGACGGTGACATTGTGGAAGCACTCGCCGGAGTGCGAGAGGAAGAAGGCGTCAGGGTTTTCGAGAGCAAGGCTGCGCCCTGCTTCGGGATCAGGCACGATGTAACCGTTGCCTAGCTTAGGCAGAATCACTTCCAGCGACTTGCCAAAGCCGTCGAGCACGCGAATGCAATTCTTAAGGGGAACGACGGTATCGGCGTGGGAGACGTGATGCATCGACTCGTTGAAGTCGAAGGAAAATTTTGCCTGCGAATCTTCGGGGTGGACAAGGAACGTTGCGCGGCCGTCGACATCGGTGCGCAGCAGGCGCAGGCCTTCGTCGGCAGCATCCCACGACTTCACCACAATGAAGTTCAGTTCGTCGCGCAGGAAATCGTCGACAACATGTTCGTAGCGGTCCTCGACTTCAAGGAAGTCGGCAAGCACGCCAACGGGCGCGCGGCCCCCTTGCAGAGCTCCGGAGGTGAAGAGCTTGCGAACCGACTCGGTGGCATAGCCGTGATCGGTGATGACGGCTTCAAGAGAGCCTTTCTTGCCCATGAGCGAGGCGTATTCGCCGCGCAGCGAATCGAGATGACGCTTGGCATCGGTCTCGGCGGCGCGCTTAACTTCAAGTTGATCACGCGTGCCGGCGATCTGTGCGGTAAGGGCCGCGACACATTGCGAAGCGGTCTCAAATTCCAGCCCCAGCTGACCGCGCTGTCCGCCGAAGCTTTCCAGTTGCTGATGCGCGGCGGAGGTTTCGTCACGCAGACGCTGCGAGTCGCGATCGAGCGCGGCAATGCGCTCTTCGGCTTGGGTGATGCGATTGCGCACGGCAGAAGCCGCGGAGACGGTTTGCAGAATTGCGTCGCGACACTGTTCCTGCTGGCGCTCCACTTCGATGAGAGATGAGGATGCTGCTGCGGCCTCCTGCTGGCGCTGCTGCAATTCCTGATGCGCGTTCGCCGCGTCGGCATTTGCCGACTCAAGCGTGGCGCGATCGGTTTCCAATTCCTGCTGCAACCGCGCGGAGCGCTCCTCAGTGTTGGCGATTTCGGCCTGCGCGCCAGCGGAGCGAGCGTCGAGTTCGGCGCAGCGCTCTTCGTTGGTGCGGCGGCGCGCGGCGGCGCGATCCAGGTCGAGCGCGAGCGAGTTGAGTTTTTCGCGATTGTCCTGGCCTTCACGCTCGATGGCATAGCCGCGCTGGGTGCGCTCGGCGTGCTCGCCGTCCATCTGCTGTACGGCTTCACTCTTGACGTGAATTTCGTCGGCGATTTCGTTGAGTTGCTGCTCAATCTCAGTCGCCTCGGCGTCGAGTTGCGCAAACTTGCTGGCCAGCACGATGCGCAGCTTCTCGCGCATCTCGTCGCGCAGCTTGGCGTAGCGCTCGGCCTTCGAGGCCTGGCGCTTCAGTGAATTCATCTGCCGCGTGACTTCGTCGAAGATGTCATTGATGCGCGCGAGATTGAGCTTGGCGTCTTCCAGACGCGCTTCGGCCAGGCGCTTGCGTGCCTTGTATTTCGTGATGCCCGCGGCTTCTTCGATGATGGCGCGGCGATCGGTCGGCTTGCTGCTAAGGATTTGCCCGATGCGGCCCTGCTCGATGATGGCGTAGGACTCAGGGCCGAGGCCAGTGCCCATGAAGATGTCCTGAATGTCGCGCAGGCGGCAGAGCTTGCCATTCAGTAAGTATTCGCTTTCGCCGGAGCGGAACAGCCGGCGCGTGATCTGGATCTCGCCGGCTTTGAAGGTGCGCTTGAACTTGCGGCGACGAATCTTCAGCACGACTTGCGGAACGGTGCTGGCGTCTTGTGCGGCCAAGTCGGTTGGCGCAGCGGTAGACTCCGCGGCGGCTATTTCTTCGTCGCCCTGCCCTGGCCGCACTTCCTCGGAGTAGCGCTCGGCGTCCTCGGCGCGAGCTGTGCGCAAAGCGGACTCGTCCCAATCGTCCTGAGGCATGTCGTCCTGGATGTCGATCTCGGGCTCGGCGACGTCGCCGTAGACTTGGGGATCGACGAGCGTGAGCGAGACCTCGGCCATCCCCGTGGGCTTGCGGTCACGCGTACCGGCGAAGATGACGTCCTGCATATGCACGCCACGGAGCAGTCGCGCCGATTGCTCGCCCAGCACCCACGAGATGGCGTCGGAGATGTTCGACTTGCCGCAGCCGTTGGGACCGACGATAGCCGTGATGCCGTCGCCCTGGAAGCGGAGGTCCGTGCGGTCACAGAACGACTTGAACCCCAGGATTTGTAGCTTCTTCAGTTTCAGCAATTCGTACTCCTTAAGCGGCGAGCCTGAGCCGTGTCAGCCATGGGCGGGACGCCGCGCGCAGCGAAACCGTCGTGCTGAGTCACCTCGAACCCACATTGCGAGGCACACTCTTTCGTCCGAAACAACCCAACTTTACTTCTGAAAGTTCAGAGGGGTCAAGATGCAAAACGCAATATATTGGGCCCCTCCTGTGCAAAACACAGCATCTTGCACCATGCTTGCAACAAACTCGGAGTTTTCGGGTAGGGTGAGGAAAGACTACGAGGCGAAAAAAGCACCAGAGTAGTGCAAGTTTAGAAGCTGAGGAGGGCAGCTTCAAGCCCAAATCCGGGGGGAGTATCCGTGAGGTTACCGGGCCTTGCCGGAACCCCGCCCGCCGCCTCCAATGCACCGCGGCCCACGGCCGCGCATGTTCCAAAGTTTTCGTCGTACTGCTACAACTTGGCGCGCAGCATGTTGATCACATCGTCGGCGGTGATGACGCCCGTCAACACGCCTTCGTCGTCAATCACAGGTAACGTCAGCAGATTGTACTTGTCGAACAACTCCGCGATCCTCTTCTCGTCAGCGCCAGGATGAATCGTGGTCATGTGTCCCGTGCTCAGCATCATCAGCGGCGTACCCGCAGGCGCCAGCACAATCTTGGCGAGCGGGACCGCGCCCAGCAGTTTGTCTTTCTCGCCGATGATGAATATGGTGCTGACACTCTCGACGCCGCCCTCGAAGTTGCGCAGCATCTCAATGGCGTCCTCCACCTTGGCACCGGCGGTCAGCGCCATGTAGTCGGTGGTCATGCGTCCCGCCGCCGTGTTGTCGTGGAAGGTCATCAACTCGGTGACTTCGGCGCGCTCCTCCGGCTCCATCTCGGTGAGGATTTCCTGCGAGTCATCGGGATGCATGTCGCCCAGCAAGTCGGCGGCGGCGTCCGGATCCATCTCCTCCACGATGTCGGCAGCGCGATCGGAGTCGAGCGAGCTCAGAATCGACACTTGCATCTTGGGGTCGATTTCCTCCAGAGTCTCGGCAGCAACGCCGTCATCCAGCGTCTCGAAAATGGCTTCCCGCTCCGCCGGAGCCAGCTCTTCCACGATGTCGGCAATGTCGGCGGGGTGAAGCTGGGCCAGGCGCGCAAGCGAAATCTTCAGCTTGACCCGCCGCGCGGGATCGATCTCGATGAGATCGACGAACTCCCACGGAATCATTCTGGGAGGAATCTTTTCCAGCAGCAGATGCAGGGCCGCGGCCGGAACCACGCCCTTCAGCAGCCGGCGCATCGCGCCGCGCGCGCCCACATCCACTGCGCCAATCTTGAGGATGATGTGTCCGTCGCCGCTCTCCTCGTGGATATCGACGTCGTTCACCCGCACTACTTTGCGTCCGTGGACGTCGATGATCTGCTGATCGAGCAGGTCGCGTTCCAGCAGCAGCAGGCCCTCGCCGCCTCCGTATGGAGTCCACTCGTCTGCCGGCGTAGTGATGTGCAGGCCATGATTGATGAGGCTGACGGCGGTGGCGGGAACTAGCCGGTCGCCTTGCTGTGTCTTGATGACGAAGCCCATGACCAGACTGGAATTCTCCTGCGGAGCCAGCGTGACCTCGCGCACCTTGCCCGCACGCGAGCCGGTATTGTCGATTACCGGCGCGCCAATCAGCTCGGAAAGGGCAACAGAAGACACTGCAATCACTATATTCGATGTGCGCGAAATGTCCGGCAGAAATTAGACCGTGTAAGGTCCGGTTCAATTGTCATCCCGACCGAGCGCTTCATAGCATCTGAGTTGTCATCCCGACCCACGGCTTCGCAGTCTGCTAAAAAACTCGACTTAGGCCGGTTTTGAAGGGGCGCACCTTTAGGTGCGCCGTAATAAGTACTGTGTTTTTATCTTTCCTCGCGGGCTGAAGCCCGCGAGGAACCTGCTTTTCCAACTTTGTCAACAACCTGCTCTTCCCAACCTTCACGCCGTCTCCTCCGCTTTCACATCCGCGCCTTTCACGCTCCCCGCTTTCTTCTTCGCGAACCGGTTTTCCAATCATCGCCTGTGCCGCCTTCGCGCCTGCCATCCGGCTTCAGGTACACGGAGAGTGGAACGTCCATGGGGGTACCCCCTCGAAAAATAAAGTCTTGCAATGCAATGGGTTACGAAGAGGAAAATGCAAAGTATTCTGCTCGAAGGACTTAGGATGGATAGCAAGGGCCGTGTTTGGAATACTATGCGAACTTCCGCGCAAAGTATTGAATTCCTTAGCCCTTCGCGCCGCCTGCAAGCGCTGTTGATGGAATACTTTGCGAGCCTTTCGATGCCGAGGCGACCGGGCAGCCGGGAACTGATAACTGACAACCAGCAACTGACAACCATCTTTCCATAAACACAAGAAGGGCAGGAGCGCCAGGAGTCAGGCGGATCCTACCCTAACGTTCCAGTATTCGATTGCACCCGAACCGCGCCAGATTACGAAGGTGCCAAAATGCACTCCCATTCCCGAAAATGGGCTTGCCCTCAAGAACGAGCTTGCTGCCGCTGCACGTTAGTGTTCTTATTGAGGGTTCCTCGTATCTGTGTCCGATTTGCCGCCCGCAGGGTTGAACCGGAGGTCCCGTGCCACCGGTGCATCCGGGCTGCAACGTTGCGACGCTTAAGGCAACGCAGACGGTCGCGGCAAAATGATTTCAGGACAGGTCCATGCGCGCTGATACCCGGCCCTCGTTCGGTCGACGTACCTCATCGAACATCATCTGGGTGATGTTGTTGTGTGTCGCGTTGGCGATTGCTTCGCCCCCGCAAACCTTGACTCCGCTGGCAACCTTCGACGAAGCCAACGGTTTTGAACCAAGCTCCCTGA
>Ga0181526_10002036_pt1 | contig 18194 bp, 18 predicted proteins | sample PEATcosm2014_Bin_35_FD_119750 | JGI IMG/M metagenome (GOLD analysis project Ga0181526, IMG submission 119750) | Peatland microbial communities from MTU Mesocosm Facility, Houghton, MI, USA - PEATcosm2014_Bin06_30_metaG | ecosystem: Environmental > Terrestrial > Soil > Wetlands > Peat | place...
ATGTCGAGGCAAACCGTGAAGCGCAGAAACCGTCCTGCCGCCATCGTCGAAACCTGGACGCACGCTCAGCTGGTCGCGGAAAACTGCAGATATTTGGCGGAGGAGAACATCGTCGCTGCCCATCCGGACGAGGCCTTTATGGTGGGGTTATTTCACACCATCGGCTCGTTGCCGGAGGTCCTGGGCTGGGAATGGACCGCTCCGTTTTGCGACGACCCCGAGCTGATGGGATTAAAAATGGCCGAGGGCTGGTCGCTCCCTCATTGCGTGGTCGAGTATTTCTCTGAGCGCCGGTCGCTTTCAAAACCAGGGCGGTGGAGGGAAATCGTGCATCGCGCTCATCGACAGGCGAACCTGCGTGTTTTTGAAGAGGCTCTCGACGACCATCGCCCTGTGCCGAATATTTCGAGCGCATGGCTGCAGCTGGTTTCGTCTTAGAGATAGACCTGGAGTTGATCTGGGGCGCCGATTCTTTTGGGGTCCTGTATTGTGTTCCGATGAGGATACATCGATTCTTCATCAAGATGGGTAGCTTCGGTTTCCCGGCTCTCATCCAACCCTCATTTATCGGACCTTTTCTAAGCTGCCGACCATCAATTGCTGCTGTTTAGGCCCGTTTCCGCGGCAAATCTTGCCTGTCTAGATGGCACGCGCCGTGCATGTCTCTTTGCGAAGGGACTCTCATGGACAGTGGTCTGTATGCCGCATGCACCGCTCTTGTGTCTCGCACACAGGCGTTGGATACGATTGCGAATAACCTCGCCAACGCAAGCACCGTGGGTTTCCGGTCCGAGCGCAACGTCTTCAGCTCGGTTCTCGCAAACACGGGCGGTGGATCCAGTTCGGCCCTCAACCAGGCAATCAATAACTACGGACTTCTGAGCGGAACCACACTGGACGGGACTCAAGGCGCATTGCAAAAAACCGGCAACGATCTGGACGTGGGGATCGAAGGGCCGGGCTATTTTGTTGTTCAGACCGCGAATGGCCCGATGTATACACGCAACGGAGCTTTTCAGGTGTCGAGCAAAGGCCAGTTGGTGACGGCGACGGGCGATGCGGTGATGGGGGACAAAGGCGTCATACCCATGGCGCCGGGGCCGGTCTCGATCAGCGCGGATGGAACCATATCCTCGAACGGAGCAGTAGCGGGGAAGTTGAAAGTTGTTGAGTTTCCCGAAGGCACGGAGCTGACAAGCGCGGGCAGTACCAATTATTCCGCACCGGCGAATACAGCGACCGCGGCCACCACTTCAAACGTGCGCCAGGGAATGCTCGAAAGCTCAAACGTAAATCCTATTGCCAGCATGGTCGAGCTGGTGAATGCACAGCGCTCTGCGGAGATGATGCAGCGTGCGCTCTCGATGTTTAACTCTGAAATAGATAAAACAGCAACCCAGGACCTTCCCAAGGTCGGATAAAGGAGATTCAATGTTTCACGCTCTCTATACCGCTGCCAGCGGGATGACCGCCCAGCAAATCAACCTGGATAACATCGCGAACAACCTGGCTAACTCGAGTACCGCGGGATTCCAGTCGCGCCGCGTCCAGTTTTCCGATCTCCTTTATCAAAGCGATATCATGCCCGGCGCAGCGGCCACCCAGCAGACCACGGTCGCCTCCGGCCTGCAGGTGGGACTTGGCACTAAACCCGGAAATACCGAGATCGTCCAGACGCAAGGCGACTTGAGCAGCACGGGTAACCCGCTTGACTTCGCGATCCAGGGGAGCGGCTTCTTCCAGGTTCTGATGCCGAATGGGCAGACCGGCTACACGCGGTCGGGTTCCTTTCAGCCAGACGCGCAGGGCAACCTGGTCACGGCCAACGGCAATGCGCTGCAGCCGTCAATCAATATTCCCGCCGCCGCCACCAATATCACAGTGGGCAGCGACGGGACGGTAAGCGTCACGTTGCCTGGGCAGACATCCTCACAGCAAGTGGGCGTGATTCAACTCGCCTCGTTTGCAAACCCGGGCGGCTTGAACAGTGTTGGCAACAATATTTATCTGCCCACGACAGCATCTGGCGACCCGGTGGTTGGCGCTGCCGGCGGTTCCGAGGGACTGGGCACGATTCAGCAGGGGATGCTCGAGCAATCGAATGTGAACGTGGTGGATGAATTTGTGAACATGATTCTCGCGCAGCGGTCGTATGAGTCGAATTCGCGCGTGGTCAAAGCCGCCGATGAGATGCTTCAGCAGCTGAACCAGCTTTCGCAGTAGATTGAGAATCTCATGAAGCGATTGAAGGCGATCCTCTCGTGCACGTTCTTTGCCGCCGCGGTTTGTTCCGCGGTCGCAGAGACCGGACACTATGCCATCAGCACCGAACAGATTGCGGCGACCGTGAGCAGGGCGGGCGTGCAGATCCTGCCGGAACAGGTGACGCTGTTAACGGATGTTGTCGCAACGAAGGTTTCTCCTGTCCTGAAGGTTCGCTCCATCGAGCGCTGGAGCAACGAGCGGATGATGGCGCGCCTGGAATGCGAAAACCGGGAAGAATGTCTTCCGTTTTTCGTTGGCCTTCGGATGGGCCAGCGCGTCGCGTCGTCTGGAAGTCTCGTAGAAGGGGCGCCGTTCTTCGGTTCTGGACCGGCGGGAGCTTCAAAGGCATTTGTGGTGCGTAGTGGATCGCCGGCAACGCTGATGCTTGATAGTGACCGCGTACACATCCGGCTCTCCGTGATCTGCCTCGAAAACGGCGCTCCCGGTCAGAGGATTCGTGTGACCGGAAAAGATCATCGGCTGGTCTTTACGGCGCAGGTGATCGATGGGTCCTTGCTGAAAGGAAGACTGTGAAGATGGCAAGGTTGAAGCGCATCGTTGCGGAGTTTCTTTCAATTGCGCTCGTGGCAGGCGCACCCGCGGCATTTGCGAAGGCCAGCAAGAAAATCACCAATCCGGCCGAGTTGCGGACGGACTACATCTCCCGGCTTCAGGAGCAGCCAATTACCGCGTCGACGCATACGGTAGGCAGTCTCTGGTCGATTGGTGATACCAGCGATCTCTCTTCGGATTACAAGGCGCGCAAACTGAACGATACGGTTGTCATTCTCGTTTCGGTGCAGACCAGTGCGGCGCAGAGCGGCGATGTCAACAGCGCGCGGGCGTTTGGGACGAGTTCCGCGATTACCGGCCTGGCTGGGGACATCAATACCAAGGGATTGAACCCGCTCTTCAATGCGAATTCGAATACCACTCTGAAAGGTTCGGGCTCGACCGATTCGAGCACTGCTTTCAGCACCAGCATGACGGCGCAGGTGATTGCTGTGTTGCCCAGCGGCAATCTGGTTGTCGAAGCGCAGCGCAAGATATTCATGAACAATCAGCACGAGGATGTCACCATCCGCGGAGTCGTGCGCCCCAACGATATTGGACCGAGCAACACGGTGCCCTCGACAGCCCTGAGCAATCTTGAAATCGAAATGAAAGGCAAGGGAATCATCGCCGACAGCACACGTCCCCCCAACCGGATTACACGAGCGATCTTGTGGCTTCTTGGATTTTGAGGGTTTTGACAAAGATGAGAACTGCATTCGCTCTCGCAAAACTTCGGCCAGCTCACTTCGTTGCGTGGTTGCTGGTATTGATTTTTACGCGTCCGCTTTTGGCGGACAATCCGAACCGCCGGGTTTTGATCCGGGATATCACCAGCGTGGAAGGCGTGCGCGACAACATGTTGGTGGGCTATGGACTTGTCGTTGGTCTAAACAGGACGGGTGACAGCCAACAGACCTACTTCACGGTGCAGACGCTGGCCAATGCGATGCAGAAGATGGGTGTGCTGATTTCTCCCGCACAGGTTGAAGTGAAAAACGTCGCTTCTGTCTTCATCACCGCGTCTCTGCCGCCTTTTGCGCGTCCTGGGGCGAAGCTCGACGTTACGGTTTCTTCCGTCGGCGATGCGAAGAGTCTTGTCGGCGGCGTTCTGCTGATGAGCGCGCTGCACGGCCCCGATGGACAGGTTTATGCCGAGGCGCAAGGGCCGTTGATCATGGGCGGTTATAGTGCGGGTAACGGCGCCAATGGCAAGGAAGTGAATTCGACGACAGTCGGAGCGATTCCCAACGGAGGCATCGTGGAGCGGGACGTCTCCGTCGATCTGCATGACTTCAAGACGGTATCACTGCTGCTGCGCAATCCAGACTTCACGACTGCGAAGGACGTTGCAGACGCGATCAACCAGGAGTTTCATAAACTGGTGGCAACGGCTCTCGATAATTCCCGCGTTGACGTCAGTGTGGCGGATGCAGGCGCAGTCTCGGTGCCACTGTTGATTTCACGCGTACAGAATCTTGTTCTGAGGATCGACACACCGGCAAAAATAGTTATCAACGAGCGGACGGGAACCATCGTTCTGGGCGGCGATGTGAAGCTGACACCCGTCTCCGTCATTCACGGAAATCTTTCCATCGAAGTGGTCACGTCTTACACGGTGGCGCCGATTCCGGGCGCCGGCGGATTTAACGAGCACACCCGTCCAGTTGGCCCGGGCGGACAGGCCTCGGATAACCCCGGCGGCCTGTCACAGTCTCCCAATTCCGGCGCTGGAGGCGGGGGAATGGACCGGACCGTGAACCCGAACCCGACAGAGGCGCTGGTCCCGCAAACCAGCGTGAACGTCACGGACGCCCCGGCGCAAACCATGCGCCTGGATGAAGGAGCCAATGTGGACGAGTTGGTGAACGGTCTTCACGCCATTGGCGCGACATCGCGCGACGTGGTGGCGATTCTGCAGGCAATCAAGGCACAAGGCGGATTGCAGGCCGATTTGGAGGTACAGTAAATGGCGTCCACCAGTCTCACCGGATCGCTTGTCAGTCAGGCACAGTCGAGTCTTCTTCAGGCTCAGCAGGAACGGATGGTTCAGCAGCTCAAGTCGCCCCAGGCCGTGACCGGCGATGGGAAGATCGAGAAAAGCGCGCAGGAATTCGAATCCATGCTGTTGAGCACCTGGCTGACGCAGGCTGAACAGTCCATGGCCACGGTGCCGGGTGCTGAGGACGACGAAGACGCGGCGGGACGCGATCAGATGATGAGCCTGGGGGTCCAGTCGCTGGCCAATTCGATGGCGGCCTCGGGCGGTATCGGGATTGCGAAGATGATTGCCAAGGCGTTGCATGCGACGGCAGATAAGGCGGTTGCACCAGCCAATGGGATGGCTGCGGCGAATGGGGCGGCAGGGCCTACGAATATGCCCGCTGTGCCGGCAGAGGGCAGAACGTTTGAAAAATAAAGCTGAGAATTCCATTAAACTTTGGCGGGCAAGGTGCCGATAGTGGCGCAGGAGTCAATGAAGGAGTTGCAATGAGAATCGATCTTACGCAGACTGCAGCGAGCCAGATCGCACCGGAGCCGAACTCGAAGCAGGTAGGCGCTGCGAATACGGCCGTGTCTAGTCTGGCCGGAGGAGAGGATCGAACGACGCTGACGTCGGACACACAGTCTCTCGCCTCCCTGGTGGGCAGCGCCATGAGTTCGCCTGAAATTCGTCAGGACAAGGTAGACAGCCTGACACAGGCCGTCAACAGCGGGCAATATCAGCTTGATCCGGGCAAAATCGCCACGTCCATGCTCAACGAGCACGCCTGAGCTCAAGATTGCGTCAGGCTCAAGGCCTGAGAAACAAGGGCGGAAGTTTCAGGAATGAATTCGACTGGCGTCCAGGACCGGAATGGCAAGCTCGTGGAGTATCTCGAGCTGTTGCGTTCGCTCGCCCAGGAACTGGAACGCTCCATGCAGGCCATTTCTCAGAATTCCCTCTCGCCTCTGGAAGACAGCGTAGCCAACCAGCAAGTTCTCGCCACCCGCCTTCACGAATTGGCGAACGATCTCAGCGAACCTGTTGAAGATCGTTCTGTTGCCTCTTCAGGGGGTGGGGACGAGGGTTTGATGCGTGAGATTCACGGCGCCTCCAAAACCTTGCAGGCCCTTAATCAGCGCTATGCGGCACTGCTCAAGCTTTCGAGTCATTCAGTGGGGTTGATGGTTTCGCTGTTTAGTTCATTCAGAGGACAAATTCAGGAGGGCACTGGCCCCAGGTTGGAGCATCAAACCTGGTCTTGCCAGGTGTAAACGCCATGGGTGGATTGAGCGCATCGCTATTGATCGGGGTCCAGGCGCTGGAGGCGAACCAGGGCGCGCTGAATGCCACGAGCAACAATATCGCCAACGCCAACACGCCGGGTTATACGCGCGAGGTGCCGCAGTTTACGGAGGCCACCGTGAGTGACGTGAACGGCGAGGTGCTCGGCGGTGGCGTGGAGCTTACCGGACTGCAGAGCGTGCGCGACGAATTGCTGAATATGCAGATCGATCAGCAAACCTCTGCGCAAAGCAGTGTCGATACACAATCCACGAGCCTTCAGCAGGCACAGACTTATTTCACGACCACCGGGGGGGACATTGCCAGCGCGCTGTCTTCGTTCTCGAGCAGTCTCGCTGAGCTGTCCGCCAATTCCTCCAGCACGGCCGAGCAACAAACAGTTGTCTCGAGCGGCCAGGATCTCGCCGAGGCGTTCAACACCGCTGCCAACGGACTCACGACCGTGCAATCGGCGGCTGATACCCAGGTGACGCAGACAGTGGCGCAGATCAACACGCTGACCGCCCAGATTGCGAGTTTGAATGGGCAGCTCTGGCAGTTGCAGGCATCGGGTCAGGACGGTGGCACCGTCGAGGATCAGCGCGACCAAGACGTGCAGCAGCTCTCGCAATTGACCGGAATTTCGATTACCCAAAGCAATACTGGAGAGACAATTACCACCGCGAATGGAAGCCCGCTGGTGATGGGCAGCCAGAGTTTCTCGCTGCAAACTGCAACGGGCAGCAATGGCACGCAGCAGGTGATTGACTCCTCCGGAAACAACATTACTTCTTCGATACAAGGCGGCCAACTTGGCGGAGCAATCGAGATTCGGGATCAGACGATCCCGAGCTATTTGAGCCAGCTCAACACGCTCGCCAGCCAGTTTTCCACTGCTTTCAATGCGGCTCAGGCGCAGGGCTACACTTCCAGCGGCGCCCAGGGCGGGAATTTCTTTACCGTCACCAGCGCGGCAAACGCTGCGTCTACGATTAGCGTTTCCAATTCGGCGCAAGTCGCTGTCAGTTCCGATGGCTCGTCGGGGAGCAATGGCAATGTCGCCAATCTTTCGGCGACGCTGACGAACAAGCTACCGTCTGGGCAAACCGCTGCGGACGCCTACGCGAGCCTTGTCTATCAAGTGGGCAACGACACTTCGACCGCGAGCTCGAACTCGACGGCGATCGGGGACAACCTACTGTCACTCACGAATCAGCAGAGCGCGATCTCCGGGGTCAATATCGACGAAGAGACAACCAATCTAATCAAATATCAAACGGCCTACGAGGCCGCAGCCCGGATCGTCAGCACTGTGCAGGCATTGGGCACGGTCACTCTCGATATGGGCTCGACTCAGAGTTACTAACTACTATGCGCGTAAATCCAAATCTAGTTCCCGATATTCTCGCCGGTCTTCAGCAGAGCCAGACGACGCTCAATCAGGCGCTCGAGCAAGTGTCCACCGGCAAAAGCGTCAACGTGCCATCAGACAATCCCGCAGCTGCGTCGGAGATGGTCCAAAACACCATCGAAACGGCCAATGTGGACCAGTATACGCAGAACGTCACAGGCGTTCTTTCGCAAGTCCAGGCTGCAGATTCTGCGTTGAGTTCCGTTGTGTCGTCTCTCAACCAGGCGATTTCGCTGGGGACCGAGGGTGCCAACGGTACGGAATCCGCAGCCAATCAGCAGGCGATCGCGTCGCAGGTCCAAGGCATCCTCAGCAGCGTTGTTACGCAGGCCAACACCTCCTATGAGGGCTCGTATCTCTTTGGGGGCACCGCATCGTCCCAGCAGCCTTACACTGCGGATTCCTCTTCACCGACCGGTTACACCTACAACGGAAACACTGGCCAAAACTCAGTCGCTGTCGGGGACAGCACGAATATCCAGATCAATTTGCCCGGCAGCCAGATCTTCTCGAATTCGACCACAAATGTATTGGGCTCGTTGAGCGCTCTCGTCACCGCACTGCAGGGCGGAAATTCTACCGCAATTGGTACGGCAGTCAGTGGCGTGACTACAGCCCTTAATTATGTCTCTCAGCAGCGTATCTTCTATGCCAATGCCGACAGCCAATTGAATTCGCAGGAGACCTACCTGCAGCAGGAAACTGTCAACCTGTCGTCACAGCAGACTTCATTAGTTGGCGTGAATATGGCTCAGGCTGCTATTAACTTGAGCCAGGCGCAGACGGACAATAGCGCGGCGCTGGCTGCAGCGGCGAAGGTTCTGCCGGATACCCTGCTCAATTACCTGGTGGCGCCGAGTTAAGCGCGCCTCTGTAATTGCTCGCGCTCCAGGATGCGGCGGAAAAAGCCGAAAATTCCGGTGGAAGTTGTTAAATACATCCCGCCGCGGCTAAACCCGGCGTCAATCCAATCGGATCATTGGCACGAGTGAACTCGTGCCCTTTCAAAACTGTTCTTGGAAGGAGTTTTTCCGCAGCCTGTTCAGGCGAACCAGTCGTCGTGTCTGCTGTATTCGGTCGTTGCTGCGGCGAAAGCGGGAAGGTTCTGCATGGAGGCGCGAAGAATCTCGGGTCCAGAGGGAACCCGGCGTTGATCGGCCTTCTGCCATGCTTCGCGAATCTTCAGCACGGCGGTCATCAGTTCTTCCAACCCCTCGGCTGATCTGTTGATCTGCGCCTGAAGCAGCTTGCGGCGCAGTGTGCGGTAAAAGGCGCGGAGTTCATCCGCCAACGGTCCGCCGTCCCCATGGAGCAGCCGATCCTCAAGAAAACCGATGATGTAAACCGCGTGGTTGGCTTCGTGGCAACGCTTTTCGATGTCGTTGTTCCGTTCGGCCTGAGCCGCACGGCGCAGGTCTTCTGCGAGGGCGTCGAATATGGCGATCAGCAGGCCGAACCCGCTGCTCCCCTGAATTGCAGTTTTGCGATAAGCCAGATCGGTGCGCATTTTCTAGTCCCTGGTGTCCCTGCTTAGCCGCCGTTGCTTGAATTCGGGTTGAATTCTTGATTGATCTGCTTGAGTTCCAGGGGCAGCTCCTGCAGTTCCGTTTCAGCCTTCGAAAACTGTGCCTGCAGGCTGGTCTGCAGCGGCGCGATGACCGTGCTCTGAAAGTTGGTGATGTCTTGCTTGAGAGTGGTTTCCTCGCTATTCATGCTCTGGAGGTCGACAACAAAGGCCCCACTGCCGGGAGCAAGAAAGTTGGTGAGCTGCTGGTCCATGTTGTTTGCGAAGCCGTTGAGCGCGGAGCCTTGAAAGAAAGTTTGCACGCCGGCGAAGTTATTTTGCAGAGTATTCTGCAGCGTCGAAGAGTTAACCGAAAGACTTCCGTCGTTGTTGATCGAGATGCCGAGAGAAGAGAGGTTGATGGAGGAGCCATTCGCAACGAAGTCCAGCGACTGCTCCACTGCGTTCTGCAGGTTGATGATGTTCGAATCCTGGGCCAGCGGACCCTGACCCGATGAGGTGTCGTCGAACTGGGCGTTGATGTCGCTCATGACCTTGTTGTAGTCGGTCACGAATTGATTGATCGCAGTCGACGCCGACGATGTGTCCGCCTGGACATTGAGCGTAACCGGTGTCCCCGTACTGGCGCCCAGGAGGTTCAAGGTTACCCCGGGAAGCGCGCCGGAGACGGTGTTGGAAGCGCTGCTGATCGGCACACCATCGACCGTAAGAGAGGCATTTGTACCGGTGACCGGCTGAGTGAATCCAAAACTGGGCGAACCGCCGATGGTGAAGTTGGAGGCGCTGCCCGACGAGTTGGCGACGATGGCCAGGCGGGCCCCGTTGGCGTCGGTAATTACAGACGCTGTCACCCCGAGATTGTCTCCGTTGATCTGGTTCGCCACATCGGTTAGAGATTCGGTTCCGTCAGTGGTGATGGTCTGTGTCGCCCCGGAGCCGGTGGTGATGGTGAAGCTCCCGGCCGGCAGGTCGGTAGAACTGGATGCGAACTCGCCGGAGGTCCATGTGGCCGTGGTCGCAAGGCTATTCACTGTCACGACGTGGGTTCCCAGCGCAGTCCCGGAGGCCGCGGTGGCCGAAACGATGCTTGAGTTCGACGACGTAACGGTATTAGACGCTAGGGGACCGGTGATGCTGTTCAATTGTTGCACGTCATTGTCGAGATTCTGCACGTCCGTTTGAATCTGCTGCAGTGTCGAAACCTGATTCTCAGTCGAGGTCAGTTGGGTATTCCAAGCGGTTTCCGGCGCGGAGGCTGCGGTGACGGCCGCGTCGACCGCGGTCGTGACATCGAGGCCAGAACTCGTTGACCCCGTTAATGCCTGAAGGATCGAACTGATGTCGATGCCGTTCGAGGAGGAGCTGGAGCCGAGAAGCGAATTAAGTGCAGAGACTGAACTCATGAGAGATCCTTTTCCTGAGGCCGGGGCCGCGCTGTCGGGCGCCTCGATGGCGCCCAGCCGCAAGAATATATCGGCATTTGCGGCTCAGAATTTCAGTCCACAAAACGGAACAGCAGCGCCCCCAAAGAGCGCTGCTGTCGGGTGAAAAAGCGTGGGTTTACTGGAACAGCTTTTCGACCAGCTGTTCGGACTGTTGCGAACTCTGCAGGGCAGAGAAGCCGATCTGCTGTAGAGTCTGCTCCTGCGTGAGCTGTGCGACAGCTTGCGGGATGTTCGTGTTTTGGATGTTGTTCACGGCGTCCTGCAGGTTGGTCTGCTCGGTGGATGCGACTGCCGAGCTGGCGTTGAGCTGGTTGATCGAAGAGCCAACTGCGCCGGCATTCGCGGAGACGGTGTTGATGGCCGCCGTAACAGCGGTCAGAGCCGTCTGGGCACTGGCAGTTGACGTCAGGGTAGAGGCGTTCACTCCAAGTGCCGTCGTGGTCAGAGCGGCGATGGTGGTTGCGACGGTGTTGTTGCCGCTGGCAGTGCCGTCACTGGTGAAGACGTCCAGTGTGGTGCCTGCGCCGGCCGCACCGAAAACGGCGGTACCGTTAAAGTTGGTAGTTGAACCGATGGTGCCGATTTCGGTCAGGATCGACTGGAACTCTGTATTCAGAGCCGTCGCCTGCGCGGTGGACAAGCCGCCCGTTGAGGCCTGGGTGGCCAGGGTGACGGCGGTGTTGAGCAGCGTGGTAACCTGCGACAGCGCGCCCGCGGCGGTCTGCAACTCGCCAACGCCACTTTGCGAGTTCTGGGCGGACTGAGTCAGAGCCGAAATGTTGGCGTTGAGGCCGGCTGCGATGGACGAGTTTGCGGGCGCAATGGCGGGAGAAACGAGCTCATTGCCCGTGGACAACTGTTGGAGTGTCGTTTGAAGTTGATCCTGCGTGCTGCTGAGTGAGTTCTCGGCAATGATGTTCGTGACGTTATTGATCGGACTGATGAGAGACATTTGAATCGCTCCTTATATCGATTTCCGCCTGCACCGAACCAGTTCTTACAAAAGGTCCAGAATCGTTACTTGGAGCAGGTGGTTGTCTGTTACGGGCACTCTATCGGCCCTTCGTTTTGGAGATTCTAGGTTGAGACCGGAATTCTGCGTTTCAGCTTCTACAACTTTTGTGAAAGAAGACATTCAATCCGTGCAGAACTCCGCGCCGCGGAAGAGAATGCTCGATACCTTTTCCATAAGATTGAACTAGCAGGCATGAAATACGGGATAAGTCCTTGTTACTCTCTCAGGCGGGAGCGGTTCTTGTCCTTATACATGGCACCGTCCGCTTCAGCGATCAATTCCTGCAGGGTCTTCCCGGTTTTCCATTCGGCCACGCCGATTGACGCTTCGACATGAATTACGGGACCCTCGGTCCCAGTCCCGCCATTGACGGTGTACTTGCCGAATACCCATTCGCGGATCCGGTCCACATGCGACATAGCTCCGGTCTTATCGCAGGCAATGATCACCACGAACTCGTCCCCACCCCAGCGGCCCACTAAGTCACCTGAACGCGCGTTCGATTGCAATTCCACAGCGAATTGCTTGAGTAAGTCGTCGCCGGCTAAATGCCCATGCCGGTCATTCACCTGCTTGAAGCCGTTCAGATCGAGCATGACAAAGCAGAAGGTCTGATTGCACTCGATACACCAGCGAATTCTCTCTTCCACGCTGCGGCGATTTGCGACCCGCGTAAGTTCATCCCGCAGACTTAGCTGCTCTGCCGATTTGAGCTTGGTTTCGTAGATCGAGACTTCGGCGCGCAAGTGAGCGACTAACTCCTTGCTGTCGCGAGTCATCTGATCGACACTCCCCTTGAGTTCCGAGACGCGCTTCACCAGGGAAGAGCGGATCTCAGTCAGATCATCAAGATTGGCGATCTGCTCCAAACGCCCTGTGACTTCCTTGAACTGATTGGAATATCCGTGATCCCAACTCCCCACCGACTCAGCGGTCTTTGACAGCGCGACCAGAATCTCCCGGACTTCATCGGCTTTGGATTTCAAATGATCGGAAAGCCGGTCTCCCCATTCCCGCAACTGGACTTCAACTTGTTTCTGATTCTGCTTCACCGACTCAGAAGAAGTGTTGACCGACACGCGATGCTCAAGCCGTTGCAGGTTCGCTTCAAGGTCCGCGCCAAGAGCGGGGGAGATATGAGCGGCAGTCTTTCCGATGGCGCCGAGGACAGCGCGATACGACTGCAACGTTACCGGAAAGAGTCCTTCACTCTCCGGCTCCGCTCGAAGTACCGCGGTTGAGTCCATGTCCAGGAATTTTTTTAGAGAAATCATTCTCAGGTGTAGCCCTTTCTTGCCCAAAGAATGAAATTGATCGATCCGATCCACTTCTCGTTCGGGCTTCGTTCTTTGTCGATCCTCGCGATCGAAGAGTACCTGCCTTGCAAGGATCGCAGCCAGTTTTTAATCTGCTTTCGCGCGATCTCTATCGGTATTTCGCGGATGAAGTTTTAACTGGAGATGCAATTTCAGTCGTCTCTGGTACCGAGAGAACGTTTTCGCGCGAAGAAAAGCAATCGGGTGCGCTGGATCCCAGGGCCAGCAGATGCCGTGAGTAGCATTTAGAGTCAGTTACTTGCAGCGAGAGATCGTCAGAATAAACCGGCACAATTCAGCCACTGGCTTTTGGACAAGATCCGGGGGCACCTATGCAGAATCGCCGCATAACGTAAGCAGCCCGTGGTGAAAGTCGAAACGGCCGAAAACCATCCCTCAAGGGCTAAAGCCCATCGTTTCTTATCAACCTTTTACGGCACGGCTGAAGCCGTGCCCTTTCAAAACACGACTTACACCACGAACTGTTAGGTAGGATTGGGTCACGGCACCGCCCGCGGCAAGCTATGTTGCCCGACGTGGCGGAATCTTTGATCCCCAGAACGCGTAATACGCAACGCAGACATAACACACAAGTGGTACCACCATCGCGATCGCCATACTGTGGGTCTTTTGAAACGCCAGCCCCATGACCGGAGTGAAGACGGCGCCTCCAATAATCGACATGACGAGCAGGGAAGCTCCGGATTTCGTATTTACGCCCAGGTCACGGATCCCCAGCGCAAAAATCGTGGGAAACATCAGCGACATGAAGAAGCTCGTGAGAAAAATGGCCCAGAGTCCAATCCATCCGGGAAAGAGAATGCCGACGGTCACGAGCAACACATTCGCCACAGCGAACAAGCCCATCAGCGTGCTTGCGCTCACTGTTTTCATCCAGTGGCTCGAGCCGAAGCGCCCCACGCCAAATCCCGCCAGCGTTCCAGTAAGAAAATAGCCCGCGGTTTTTTCCGGCAAACTCGTGTAGTCCTGCACATATTGGATGAAGTAGCTCCAGGTGCCCACCTGCGCGCCCACATAGCAGAACTGTGCCAGCACGGCGAGCAGGAAATGCGGATAGCGAAGTAACTCGCGATAACTCCCACGCGGCTCCTCACTGCTGGTCGGCTGCGCGCCTGCAACGGCTGGGAACGGTGTGCGATAGATAAGAAATGCCCAGAGCAGAACGAGTGCGCCGATCGCCATGTAGGGTGGGACGACGCGCATGGTCTCGTGATGAAGGTAGGCATCGTAGGTCCCGGCCAGCTTCATTCGGGCAATATCGGGGGCTTTGAGCTCAACTCCGGAAAAGATAAACAATGTGCCGATAAGAACTCCGGTGATGGCGCCCAGAGGATTGAATGCCTGCGAGAAGTTGAGACGCCGCACTGCGCTTTCAGGCGCGCCCAGTTGCGCGATCAGCGGATTGGCGCCTGTCTCGAGGAACCCGAGTCCGCTGGCGATCACAAACAGTGCGAGTAGAAAAAGCGAATAGCTGCGCGCCGCCGCAGCGGGCAAAAAGAGAAAAGTTCCAAGGCTATAGAGGAGCAGGCCGGTAACCAGGCCGAACTTGTAACCATGTCGCCGCATGACTATCGCTGCGGGAACGGAAAACACGAAATATCCTATGTAAAAGGCCGACTGCACTAAACCCGCTTGCAGCCGGGTAAGCTCAAACGATTTCATAAACTGACGAATCAGTACGTCATTGAGGTTGTTCGCAATCCCCCAAAGAAGAAACAGGCCCGTCACCAGAGCGAATGCCGCCAGCCCCTCCGTCGGGAACAGCGGCTTGTTCTCGCTTTGTTCGGATTGTGGCGGGACTACGGCAATGGCCACTCGGGGCTCCTTCGGCGCACGCATACCTTTATATCTGTTCGGTGGCGCAAGCGGTCAATGGCGAACCGATAGGAGCGTTCGAATTGCCTCAGGTGGCGGGGCACACGGCGTCCTGGCTCGCGACGGAGTTAGACTCTGTCTTTGTCCTCCCAATTGGAGCCTGTCATGCCAGTCAAGACCATCATCGAGCCATTTCGCATTAAGAGTGTCGAGCCGATCCGCTGGACGACGCGGGCGCAGCGTGAGCAACTGCTCAAGGCAGCGCATCACAATCTTTTTCTGCTGAAGGCCGACGATGTGCTGATCGACCTGCTCACCGACTCGGGCACTGGCGCCATGTCGACGCATCAGTGGGCCGCCATCATGGAGGGCGATGAGAGCTACGCGGGCAGCCGCAGCTTCGATCGCTTTCGTAATTCGATTCACGACATTTGCGGATACACTCACGTGATTCCCACGCATCAGGGCCGTGCGGCTGAGCGCATTCTCTTCGGAGTGATGTGCAAGAAAGGCGACGTCGTTCCCAACAACACTCATTTCGATACGACGCGCGCCAATGTTGAATTTGTCGGGGCCGAGGCCGTCGATCTTGTGATTCCGGAGGGCAAACAGCCTTCAATGCAACACACTTTCAAGGGCAACATGGATGTGGCCGCGCTGGAATCGCTGATCGAGCGTGTGGGGCGGGACCGGATTCCGCTGGTCATGCTGACCGTGACCAACAACTCCGGCGGCGGCCAGCCCGTGTCGATGGAAAATGTTCGCGCCGTGAGCGAAGTCTGCAAGCGCCACCGCATCCCGCTCTACTTTGACGCTTGCCGCTTTGCGGAGAATGCATGGTTCATCAAGCTTCGCGAAGAAGGTTTCGCATCCAAGACGCCCAAGGAGATTGCGCAGGAAATGTTCAGCTACGGCGATGGGTGCACCATGTCCGCCAAGAAAGACGGCATGGCGAACATCGGCGGCTTTCTGTGTACCAACGACGATATCCTCGCTCGGCAGGAGATGGACCTGCTGATTCTCACCGAGGGCTACCCGACGTATGGCGGACTTGCTGGCCGCGATCTCGAAGCGATCGCTGTCGGCATTCAGGAAGCGCTGGAAGAGGATTACCTGCGCTACCGTATCGCCTCGACTGCATATCTTGGCAACCACATCGCGGAGGCGGGAGTGCCGATTGTGCAACCGCCAGGTGGACATGCGATCTACATCGATGCACGTGCATTCCTGCCGCACCTTCCCATCGAGCAGTTCCCTGGGGTTGCGCTCGCGGCGGAGCTTTATCTTGAAGGCGGCGTGCGCTCAGTAGAAATCGGCACGCTGATGTTTGCGGGCGCTGCACAGATGGATCTTGTACGCCTCGCCATTCCGCGGCGGGTCTACACGCAGAGCCACATTGATTACCTGGTCGAAGTGATTCTTGAGGTGTGGAAGAACCGTGATTCGATTCGCGGCATGCGCCTGACCTACGAAGCGCCGTTCCTGCGCCATTTTACTGCGCACCTGGAGCCGGTGTCGTAGCAGTCTCTGGTCCGGTCTCTCACTGTTGGGGGTTCCCTGGCTTTGCCGCCGGAACGGATTGGGGAGCGGGATGGGCTGTACTCTGCGCATCGCGCTGCGCCGCTTGGCGGGCCAGCTTCTCGGCGTGCTTGCGTTTGTAATGGCGTGCGATATCGGGCCAGAATTCGATCACTTCGGAGCCAATGACACCTTCGGCAGACACCGTCAACCCGTCCGTGATGGTGTCGCTCACCGTACGCTCCGACTCCGGGTAGTACGCCCGCGCGATGGCAGAACCAATCAGATTCCCTCCGACGTTGGCGTAGTTCGGTCCCCATCCACCTTTGTCGCGCTTGCACCAGACGGTGCTCGACGCTGCCCACAGAAAGCGGCTGGTTTTGGTGCCCGTGCCTTTCTGGAAGTAGCGTGGATCTTCATGGAGCATGCTGGTCAGCACTGCATTGCCAAAAAAGTTCCCAATGAACGCATCGGAGTACGCCGCGCCGAATCGCTTCGCGTAGCCTTGCGTGCCCTGTCCCCACTCCGGGTAGCTGTCATCGGCTTGACCAATACCAGAAACGACACTTGCCAGCAGGAAGGGCCAGGGATCGATTTCACTCCTGAAGAAAAGCTGAAATTTCTGTCCCGATGACAGCGGAAGCGCGTCTCGATTGCTGGTGGTGTTGAAGGTAGCCATGACACCCGCGACGCGCTGGTGCTCCTGTTCCTTTAGCTGCTCTTCGGCCTTCTCGTGCGCGCTCTTTTCTGCGTCAGATTGTGGAGCAGCCGTCTGCGAACTCGAGCTAGCCGGCGTGCCTGTTTGCACATTGCCGCTCTGCGCCGGCGCAGATGCAAGAGACGGTTGTTGTGCAGGCAATTGAGCAAGGTCGATTTCTTCATGCTGGGCTTGGGGGGCGTCAGGAAGCGAATTTGTAGAAGACAATGTCGAGATGGGTGCGGAAATCTGGACGTTGAAGACTGCTGTGTCTTCCTGTGCGTAGACCGCGATGGGCGCGAGCGAGAGGACCCCGCAGAAAATCATTCGTAAATAAAATTGCATTCATTCACCGGGTACCGAAATATGGATCTAAAGCTGGTGCTGAGGTTCTGGAAGGCCACAAAACTGTCCATCTTCTCAATCTGGTCAGCCGGGGGATTTGAAGCAACGGCGGTCATCCCCCTTGACTCAAGCTTAAACGGCGCAAAGCCCGTTGCTGTGTGCTGTGCTGTTGATTAGACGGGGAACCGATAGCCGAAGACTTAATCCGACCTTGAATCTTCCATTACTCGGGCGGCTGTGTTTCGGTGCCGGGTGTTGCGTCTCCCCGCATTTGGATATCTTTGTAGCCCGGGTGAACCCCTTGTGTGAGGCCCTGCTGCGCTGCAATCTTTCCGAGCAGCGCCCCAAGCTGCAAGCGTTCGTTATTGTCTAACCCGGCGCAGATGGTTTCGTTGTGCGCCCGCGCCACCACACCGATAGCGGCCAGCGCCTCATTTCCTGCCGAAGTGAGGCGCAGTGAATAGACTCGCCGATCTTCGGGATTCGTTTCGCGCGCGACGAGGTACCGCTTCTCAAGCTCGTCAATCACCGCAACAAGCCGACTTGCGTGCATGTCGAGCCGCTTGGCAAGTTCCTGCTGGCTGATCCCCGGCGAGCGGCCCAGCAGCCGCAGAATCCCTGCGTCCGGTGGGGAGAAGTTCAAAGGAGTCAGCGCTTTCGCAAATTCGCGTGCAGCGCATGCGCCGACCTGTGCGAGCAGAAAAGCGACCGAAACCTGCTTGGCCGATTGAGTATTCCACATAAAAGAAGTATTACATAATCTAATCATTATAAATTATAATGATTACGTGTTATAACTACTTACGAAGGAGACTAGCCATGTCGTCCAACACTCAATCTGTCCAGATCGGTCGTCGCCATCAAAGCCCGCCTCTCGGAATTCTCGCCATCGTTTTCACTGTTCTGTTTTGTGCGGGCCTCTATCCGGTGACGGTGTTTGGCGGGAGGCCATACTTTCCTGGCCCATGGGAATCCCCGCAAACCATCGTCGATTACTTTCA
>Ga0181526_10002037_pt1 | contig 18186 bp, 19 predicted proteins | sample PEATcosm2014_Bin_35_FD_119750 | JGI IMG/M metagenome (GOLD analysis project Ga0181526, IMG submission 119750) | Peatland microbial communities from MTU Mesocosm Facility, Houghton, MI, USA - PEATcosm2014_Bin06_30_metaG | ecosystem: Environmental > Terrestrial > Soil > Wetlands > Peat | place...
CCGAGCTCTTGTGACCGCATGATTTTCACCCGCCGGCGCCGCTCACCCGGCAGCCCGTCCCAGCCCTGCGCAGAGCTGTCCGGTATGGCTCCTAATTGACCAGTCTCAGCCTTGTTTCCACCCGGGGCGCACACTCCGGCTCCGTCGTTGCGGGCGATGCTTTTCCAACCTCCAGACCGCTGTTCTCCCGCGTCGTCACCGCCAGCTGCTGCCGTCCCAACTCGATGATGGCCTCGAGTATGCCTTCCCGGAAGATCTCCCCGTTCCATCCCGCCCGGCGTCGATTCGGGCTGGTACCGGCGTTCTGAAGGCCGATCTGGAACAGGTCCTCGAACCGGGCGTGGCAGGGTGGAGTTCCGTTCTGGAACCTGGTCAAGGGTACGTCCCGGACGATCAGACGAGCGCGTGCATCCCCCGCGCCGTAGCCTTCATGGTATTCGTGATAAACCCGCGCCTGGCTGGCGCTGTCGGCAAGAATGGACCAGTCTTCGTCATGATCCCGAGTTGTACACCAGTACAGCTTGATCGTCTTCCTCGTGCTCGCCATAGAACCACCGTTCTCTCTCCCCGCCCGCCGGATCGACTAACCAGCCGCGGAAGGGAAAACAAGTGAAGAACATATCTCAGATATGCATAGCACCAAATTACCTTTCTCTCCGGGGCAACCACTTGTCCCCCCCCGGGAGATGCGGCTCCTCAATGATCATCATCGACGATGACTCAGTAGTAGGATCGGCGGTGTCGAATTCGAGCGCCGCTCCCATTGATGCGCATTCGGAGTAGCGGCGGGCTCACGCCATACATGTCACAGGCCGTATCCTCATCGAACCCTTGTCGCACGATGTGCAGGGCTGCTTCGTTGGAAACAAGAATTGTGGGGCCAAGCCAACTCGCTTCATCCTCAATGTCGCGGTCCACATTTCTGCATCCCGATGGATCGATGGGGTAGGTAAAAGGGTGACCGAGCAGAAGGTGGGCCAATTCATGCGCGAGATTTCCGCGCTGACGGCGGGGATCATGGCTATCATTGTGAACGATGATATGCCGGTCGGAATCTACCGGCAGTGTCGCGGCTGAGAATGACCCGTTGTCGGCGATCGACAGCCGCCTTACCGCCGCTTGACAGTCCCCCTTGAGCATGCTGAGGGGCACGATCTCGATGTTCAACCGCTCAGCAATAATCTCCAGGTCGATCGGAGCCTCCGGGCTTCTACCTTGGCCTTTCCGAAGGCGAACGGAAATCTGGTTTGCTCGCGTCTTGAAACCTCGTCTCAGGCTCATGGCTCTTTCACCCGAAACCGCTTGTATGCCGCCTTTAGAATCTGCTCGATGGCTTCGGCACTCTCCCTGCTAAGATTCTTGTCCGCACGCAGAACTGCAGTGATCTGCGCCAGCGGCTCCGCTGTCTTTCTCTTTTCCGCCCCAGTGTCTCGAATGAACATTTCAGCCTGAAGGCCCGACCAGCGCAAGAGTGCGGCCAATCCGTCCACGTCTGGCCGCTTCCCCTGTGACATTCGCGTCAGGGTTGACGCGCTGACGCCAGCTTCGGCGGCAACGTCCTTCCAGATCAATCCCATTGCCAAGCGCTGGCTGTCTAGGGCCGCATGGAAGGCGCCTACATCGAAATTCTCTGACATTTTCTGGTTTCTCCTAGATTGCGACATTGCAATTGCACGCCACTTGTGCAATTATGAATCCTGTAATTGGAGATTAGCAATTGCAGGTCTAGACCGCAATCGACCATTTTGGGGGAGTACAGATTCTGTAATGAGGGCCCAGCCCTCGCAACGCACAGCAAAGCTAACCGTTTCAAAAACAAAAGGAGATGAGATTATGGCAACCGTCTATATTGAAGCCCGGCCTAAAGGCCGTCCTGAAGGGTCGCGCATCGATGATTATGTGGTGGAGACCCAAGGCGACCAAGTACTTGGCACTTTTAGCACTCAGAAGGCAGCAATCGATTGGGCGAAGGCAAAGGGCCACTCGCCTCATGTTGCTCGTGTCCGGCACCTGAACGACAAGAGAAACCCTGATCACTGGCGGGCGGTCTAGCGACATTAACCTAATTCGCAATTGGAGACACCATGAATGCAGCGAACATTACGCACGGTCTCAGGTTGGCTGGCGGAAACACAAGGATGTGGGTGGGAGTGCTGGTGATTGCGATCATATCCGCAATCGCACTCCAATGGCTGGCGGAAGAGGAGAACAGACAGCATATCGAGCGTGGGTTTTTCGGTTAAGGAATACGGCTGAGGCGGAGCACGGGCGTTATCGACACAGATCGAGATCTTCTCGCTCCGCTGACCAGGCTATTGTCAAGGCACAAAGTGACAGGAGGAAATCAGATGAGAGAGCCAGGATTGGATAGGCGACACCGCGACAAGACCCCACCCAAAGCGGGCGAAATTCAACAGAAACGAAGCGACACCTTGAATCGGAACTTGAGCAGGCCGATTCCACAGTTCCGCTCGGATGCTACTCTCGGAACGATGCGCGATGAAACTGGCAAGATAAGCGAAGATGCAGTTCGAAGAGCTGCCCGAATCTTACGGCCCGATAAGGGCTGAGGCCTCCGGGCGCGATGATTCAATCGACACCTATTGAGGTGCTCCACCATGCCGACCCCGATCAAGCATCTCGTCGTCCTGATGCTGGAAAACCGCTCCTTCGATCACATGCTCGGCTTCATGAAGTCCCTCAACCCTGCGATCGATGGCCTCAATGGGGACGAGTGGAATTACCCGGCCCGTGAACTCGATCCCAATGTCGTCGTTGCTCCCGACGCCGGCGACGTCCACGACCTCACCCCTGACCCTCACCACGATTTCGGCGACGTCACTGCTCAGATCTTCAGCAGCGGCATTTCCGGCTCCGCCGACATGCGCGGCTTCGTCCGCGACTACTACACCCTGACCCAAGACCCTGCCCGCGCTGGCAACGTCATGAAGTGCTTCACTCCGGCGACCCTCCCGATCCTTACCACGCTCGCCACGCAGTACGCTGTCTGCGACCGCTGGTTCTCCGCCGTCCCCGGTTCCACTATCCCGAACCGCATGTTCGTGCATGGTGCCAACTCGGTCGGCTCCGTCAATCAGGACGCCATCGACGCACCGTTTCTGCTTCATACCATCTTCGAGAGTTTCGACGAGACCACCCCTTACGACTTCCGCATTTACGCGAACGGCGCGTCGATTCTCATCGCCAATAAGTACCTCATGCTGCATCAGGGGAAGTTTTTCCCTTACTCCCAGTTCGCCGCTGACGCTCGCGCTGGCAACCTCCCCGCCTACACCTTCATAGAACCCACCTATGACGACGATGGTCAGGGCAACTTCGCCAACAGCCAGCACCCCGACTTTCCCGTTGACCGTGGCGAGTCACTCATTTCCGACATCTACTACGCCCTCACGAAGAGCCCGGGCTGGAAGAGCACCCTCTTCCTCATCCTCTACGACGAACATGGCGGCACCTTCGATCATGTCACGCCTCCCACCGTCGCTCGTCAGCCCTCATCGGCAGGGTTTCCCGATGTCACCCCCTCTCCCGACCCGGCCTTCGACTTCACGCGCCTCGGTGTCCGAGTGCCGGCTGTCTTCGTCTCTCCGTGCATTCCTCCCAACACGATCCTGCACGACCGCGACTACGAGCACTCCTCCGTTGTCGCCACCGTCCGAAAACTCTTCTGCCCCGGCAGCAAGCCGCTTACCTGGCGCGAAGGCCAGGCACCGACCTTCGACGACGTCCTCACCCTTATGGGCGACGCCATTCGCACCGATGTCGTGAACCTTCCCATGCCCGTGGTGTCCGGCGGCATTCAGATTCAGGCGTCCGCCGAGCAGCGCCGCGCTACCGATCTCTCTGTTCTGATGGCAAGGGCGATGCAATACTCTCTTGCCCAGGCGAACCTCAAGTCGGCTGGAGATGTCAGCACCCTCACCAACGCTGCCGACGTCTCAACGTATCTTCGCCAAGCTCAACAGAACGTCATAGCCGGAGCAAACAAATGAATGCCCGCCTCAGACTCCTGTTGCTCCTCGCGCTCTTTGCGCTGGCAGCCTCGCTGCACGCGCAATCCAAGAGCATGTGCAAGACATTCTTGGACTCCACGGCCAAGCTTCACACCCGTGTGGAATGCGTCGAAGCACTATTCTCTGACCCCAAGTTCCACTTCACCTTCTCGGGCCTTCCCCCCGGCAACGGCTTCGCTCTCGGTGGCATGTTTGAGGATGAGGTCGACAACACCTCCAGCTCCGGCAAGCTATCTTCCATGCAAGTCAAGCTCTCCATCCTCGGCTCAGTGAACCAAAGCTGGGTCGCCTCCGGCATCTTCGATCTCACGCCGCCCCTCTACAGGCCTGATCGCAACAAAGACAACGAGGTTTGTCAGCGACTCGGAATCCTCTGCACCAAGACCCAGCTCTCCCTCCACGCCCAAGGGATCCATCGCAGCCTGCAGACCATCTCCTTCTATGGGCTTGGCCCTCTCTCGCCGGCACTCAAACACACCTTTCGCCAGAACGACACCTTCGGCGGCATTGCCGCGAACCTCCCGCTCACCGATTACCTCGCACTCGGCAGCGGCATCGAGCTGCTCCAATCTGATCTCCCTCCGACGACCGACCCGCTCTCAGTCAACAACAACTTCACCAATCTCACTGCGCCAGGCCTGCAATCTCAGCCTTTCTTCACGCACACGAACATCGCAATCATCACCACTGCCAGCGCCGTCACTAACCCCCGCACCGACGACGACCCGCTCAACCACACCGGTCCTCTAATGAAACGCAACATCCGGTTCACCTTCATCAACCAGGCGGCTTACCATTGGTACTCCGCCGTCAACAACTCCTCGAGTTCCTTCGAGCGGTTTGTTTTCGCCGGCGACGAGTCCATCGGCATCGGCTCAAATGTCCGCCGCTATTTTACCGTCGCCGATACCGGCCGCGGCTTTGGCTCGCGTCTCTTCTATTACATCCTCAGAAACGCGTGCGGGAACGGTCACGAGAAACTCACCGCCCCCAGCGACTATGTCATCAAGGTCACGCAGCAGTGCAATTACGGCAAGGTCGACTTCCGCTCCAACCTGGCCGTTTCCAACACAGGCACTGGCTCCGTCATCCCCTTTTATCTGCAGCCCACCGTCGGTGGCTCCGACATCAACTCACAGGTTAGTCTCCGTGGCTTCCCCAACTATCGCTTTCGCGATCGTAATGCCGTCGTCGTCCAGGTCGAATATTCCGTTCCCATCGCCGATCCTGTCGGCCTCCTTCTCTTCTACGACGCAGGCCGCGTCGGCTCCGTGCTGTCCGATCTCACCTTCTCCCATCTCCGCCAGGACACAGGCTTCGGCGTTACCTTCAGCCTCCAGAAAAACGTCGTCGCCCAAACCTACGTCGCATGGGGCGCCGGCCATGGGCCAACCTTGAACTACAACTTCAGCAAGTTGTTCTGAACCACCGTTTGAATGCCGTAGCGTGACAGAACCAACCACGAACGAACCGGGGCGACTCAGCGGAGTCCGGCGAATCTCCGACTGGCAACTGGGTCGGAGGCGGTAGGTCGATTGCCATGACGGACGGAGTAGGTCAACAGAACGGCGATTGTCAATACCGATCTGGTTCGTGCAATGCGGACCTCTACAATGACAAATGCGGCTGAGAGCAAGATATTGATGGATCAGCTCAGGATTGCCTCATCAGTGCAACCCAAGGAGGTCGCTGGTATGCCCGGATATGATTCTGCACAACGACTGAAAAAGGATGACGACTTAGGCAGATGGCGATTTGCTGCCGAGATCGCCGAAGTGATTCGCTCGACCCCTTCCGACTGGTCTGCGCGGGTCGGAATCTTTGGCAAATGGGGGGAAGGTAAAAGCACGGTACTGCACTTCTTGGAAGAGATGCTGAAGCCAGAAGGCAATATCGTTTTCTACTTCGCCCCTTGGGCAGTTCAGAAGCTTGATGAACTTTGGGAAGAGTTTGGGAACGCCCTCTTAGAAACACTTGAATCGGAGAAGCTAGAGGTGGAATCCCCGTGGAAGGGAATGACGCGGAAGTTTCAAGAGAAGCTGGAATCGACGGTATTGCCGGACGTGGCGCAGGGCGCGGCGGAGCTTTTTGGCAAAGAGAAAGTTTACAAGAGCGCGTTGGGATTGGTTGGCAGATGGCTCAAGCCGGACGGGGCGCAGGTTAAGATAATCCGCGAGAAGCTCGGAGACAAGCGAGTAATCGTCTTCATCGACGACCTAGATCGCGCGACCCCGGAGTTGCTACCAAAGCTGTTACTGTCTTTACGAGAAATTCTCGACTTGCCGGGATTCACCTTTGTACTGGCCTTCGATAACGAGATTGTGGCTGATGGTCTTGTTACAGCTAACAAGGCATGGGGCGACGGGGATAGCTTCCTCGACAAGATTCTCGACTTTCACTATTACCTTCCGCCGGTCTCAAAGGCCAGGAAGCGTCTTTTGCTGAAAACCATGCTCGACCGATACGCCAAGTTCGTTCCCCAGGATTCGATCGATCCGGTAGAACACTTACTGCCAGATAACCCCCGCAAGTTGAAGCGACTGGTCCGTGGCTTAGTGTCCTTACAACCGCAGCTTGCGAGACACGGTGCCGACGAGTTGAACTGGGTTGAGATTTGGCTGGCCGAAATGATCCGCCAGGAGTCTTATCCGTTTTTTATGCGTCTTCTCGATGGCGGCGCTTTGGAGTCGCTCATGGGTATTGGCTACCAGATACGGAGGAGTGAGCGCAGGAGGAAGGGCAACGATGACGAGACGAACGACAATGCCGCCATCAAGAAGGTCATTGACGAGGTCGGGGGGATCAACGAAAAGCAGGCCGACCGGCTCATCGAACTCGTGAACGCGACGCGGACGCTCGCAGGATTCCATTTACAGTACAGCTTCAAGTTTGCTCTTCGCCCGGAAGCGATTACTTGGAAAGAATTCTATGAGTTATTGGCGCAATGGAAAGAAGCTCCCGTACCTGAGACGACGTCCGCGTGGATTGCCAAGCAGTCTGCCGCCAACTCCATTGATCCGCTGGACATTGAAACGGACCTCTTCGAAACCTTCCTGAACGCGAAGGAAAATGAGGCTTCCAAGGCGGCAGAGGCATCTACGGTCGAAGAGAATGCAACGTACTGTGCGAAGGCAAAGTCCTTGCTCGCAATAACCGAGCAATTCCTGCGTCTTCCTGAAAGGTTTACCCCAGAACGCTTCGGAAAGCTCTACGGGAAGTCGCTATATTGGATAGCATTTCGAGTGAATCCAGCAGATCGCGAATTGCGGGGTGCAGAGCGAACGCTTATCTATTCGTTGGTTGATCGCGCATCTAATGGCCAGGCTCCTGCGATGCTCGAAGCTCTCAAACCTTGGGACCCTTGGGCCTTTACGCCGGAAGATGCTCAGGTCAGAGAGCTAAAGAAAGAACTTCGGGACGAGTGTGTTGCGCGCTTGCTGCCCAAGGTTGAGTGCGCGTTCGCAGCTTATCTGGGCCGTCCGGAGAGTTTGCGATTGCTCTCCACGCCCGACGGCTCGTCGTCCTTTCGCTATATGCTGTTTTCGCCAGACCGCCTTCCCTGGGGGATAGTTATCAGAAGCGCCCTGTTTGAAACAATGCGAGGGGCCGGCAGCGACTCGAATGCCTATGAAAAGGTAAACGAGTTCCTGCAACTTCTCGTTGAAGCCGGCAGCAATCGGTCAAGCTATATCCCACGTCAAAGCGCGGAGAGCATCGTCGGAGATCGGGAATTCATCGCTGCCCTCTGGCGCGGAGTGATTTCCAGGCCCATACAATTTCGCATGCTTAAATCCTATCTCTCGAAACGGGTGGCGATCCTACACCTAGGGGCGCAGGAGGACGATCTTCCTTTGTCTCCGGAACTAGCGAAAGCACTAACGGAAACACTTGACCCAGCTGAACTAGCACCAGGTGAGAGCGAGGAGGATGTCACGGACGACTCTGACCTCTCCTTTCTCGACGATCCCGGGGAGCAATGAATTTGACGTACGGTCTCACGTATACCTCTACTACGCTCAGGGGAAGACCGGGCGCTACTCCGGCGACGCTCTTCAACTGCGTCCTGATCAGCTCAACTTGGCAAACTCACCGTGTGCTCCCGCAATTGCTGAGAATTGAGGGTGCGTATCGCGCACAGAGTTTGAGAACCCTGGATCGTGGAAGAGTTCTGTTTGTGATTTGATCTCGTCTGCACAAGAGATGCAGCGGTGGGAGAAGCAACGGAATCAGCGAAAACCTGCTGGGCTAGGGCGAAAGCGGGCGATGTAGGCTCTTGAGCAAGCAGCCTGAGTAGTAACCCGCAAGCAGCTTCGACGCGGGTGTGTGTTCCGGTGCGAAAATGCCCACAGGATGATTTAGCCCGGCGACGAAACAAAGAAACTCGATGCTGGCAATGGCCTTGTAGAAGTTGATTGGTTTTCCGTATTCAACATCGCCGAAAGCGCCGTGGAGAATGCCATGCCGATTGGTTTTGTCTGCAAGCGGGTACCGTGCGGAGTTCACGTAGAGGTGATTGGTGGTGAAATCGATGAACGAATCCATCATCGATACAATCTCTCCAACAGCTCCGATGTTGTGACTGGTCACCTGAGTTTTGCAGTCTTCGGCCAGGTTGACGAAAACACTCGTAATCGACGTGACAGGGACGGAGCGGCTGTCTGCGAGCTTGCGGCCGATCCCTTCAATACATGGAAGCAAACCAGCCACAGCGATGTGGTCTAAACGCATGAAATGGGCGGTGATCGCTTCGCTGATGATCGTCTTGTAATCGCAAACAAATGGAACCCTGTAGAAGCGCTCAGTTACCATCGCAGCGAGATTTTCTTCGCTGTAGATGAGTGCGAGAAATCCTTCTAAATCGTCCTGACTCATCGCACTGCTGTTGTTGCGGATTCTGGAGACCATGCGACTGAGGAAGCCCATGGATACATAGGGAGGAATAAACCAACCGACGCCGTTAAAGGCCTCACGGTATATGTCGAGATTATGCGATCTCATATCATCCCTTAGTCATTGTCCGCCCTAGTATCAGTAACGACAAGTCTTAGTGTGCAAGTCGGCTTATCGTCACCTAAACCGGCTGCTCAAAGATCGAATCCAGGGTAGACAAAGGCACCGCGGATCGTTTCGGCGTCGGTTTCCGAAACCCCGCAGGCCCGTATGGTGTCGTACCACTTCGAGACTTGAGCGCGCATATCGCTTACGATCCTCTCCGCCTCATCCCTGTCCAGAAGAAAGCGCGCGTGCTGCGACAGAATATTCCTGGCATTCGCGAAACGGCCCAAGTCACCGCATTCCATGGCAAGATCCCGCCGCTCCCGGCTGATTACCGGAGACGGCGTCAGATCGTATGCCGGCGACAGTCTCCAGTGCTTGTCTTTGGCAATAAAAGCGTGGTTGCGCGGATGATCGTCGATGTTCGAGATCAAGGCATTGAAACACATCCGCCGGAACAACTCGTGCGCGTCCCTCTTCGGTTCAGCGACGATTCTCCTGAGTTCCTCGACTAGGATCACGTACGACCAGCGGGTTCTTGCCGCCGGAGATTCATCCGCATGTAACGCCGTCAAGCCGCTGATCATGCGTGCGCGGGTATAACCGCCGCCAATTTTCTCCCTATCGAAGCGCTTAATTAAGAGAACGTCCTTGTCTCCCATTCTCTCGATCCGGCTCTCGGCAGTGCTGATCCCGCATTGCCGCGCCAGCCGCAGCATCGCGTGCTCGACCCGCGTATTGTCCCAGCGATCATCTGGCCGATTGAACTTCGCGATCCAGAGTCCATCGTCGTCGGCGACGACAGCCTTGGGTCGGGCGCCTCCCATCGATGTTCCCAGAAGCAGGAGATCCTGAACCTGGGGAGCCGCGGGGTCGTTGGGAATCTCATCATTGAGGAGCGCTTCGGCCAGATCCTGAAGCTTCTGGAGGTCAAGCGTCCTATTGAATTCACGCTTGGGAGCGGGCGGCACCTTGTTCAGCCCAAAGCCAAGCGCACCAGCGCGGTCATCGGGCGATTGCAGAAGGTAGTCCATCTCGCCCAGTTGCGGCTTGCCGACATACTTTTCGATGACGCGCCGACCCCAAAAGTCCGGCCCGGCATCGCGCAGGGCACCGAATACTCCGTTGAGCTGCACCGTCTCATATGTCCTGTCGGTAAGCTTGAGCTCCACTGGATCGACCGGCACTGCACGGGGATTCTCGAGGTACGACCGCCCGTACACGAAGCGTCCGCGCGAACCGCCCACTGGGTTATCGTCCAGGACAAACCTGCCCGCGGTCACGGCAGACGTCTCGCCCGGCAATGTGATATAGACAAAACATTCTTCTGCAGATTTAGAAGTCATTGTCCAGGCCTCCGCTCTTGCGTGCACGCACGTTTTCCTTGGCTGCTGCCCGAGCCAGCCCCTCCTGGTCCTTGAGGGGATTGGCGAGATCCTCGAAGGGCTGTAACAAGTCGTAAAGCCAGAGCAGGGCAGTGTAGACGGCGATCCCGGTGGATGCCTTACCGCTCTCTGCATCCCTTACGGCGCGGACACCAGTGCCGATCTTCTCCGCTACCTCTTCAATGGTTTGCCTGCGCCTGAGCCGCGCTGTCCGCAGATTGCGGCCGAGCGTCTTTAATGTTTGCTCCACCTGGTATGGCGGGGCCATCAGCAAACTGTTGCGAGCAACCATAACCGTCCCTCAAGAGCACCTTATGAACTGCAGTGCGCTCTCAAAAGCATAGAGCACATAGCAGCTTGGAGGCAAGAGAAAAATGCCCGTAAGGGCATATAAACTAGGTTAGTGTGCCTTTACGGGAACTCCAACAAGTAAGCCTTCTGCGACTCGGCAGGCTCTCTACGTAGGTTAGGGCGAACGGATTGGCCTCCCTTGCCGCTACCCCATTCCACTCCCGCTCAATGACGGCACGTAGGGCGGTGGCTCGGTTTGCGGAGGAGTAACCTCGCCCCCTTCGTCCAGAGAGAACCACGGGGTAAACCGGATACGTTTCCGTTTTTTCCCGCAAGTCACTTCAAATGTGGCGAACGGCAAATCCACCGTCTCTCCGCGGTGCAGTGCCCCAGTAATAGCCTCAAAAACGACGTCGATTACCTCTCGGGCTTCAGAGCGGCTCAACCCCTCTGGATCCCAATTCGAACTTTCAATCCCCGTTCGATTCGGAGAGATTGCCTTTACTAAATCACGACGCGTCACGAGTAAGGCCTCCACACAGAGTTAACCGAAAAGGTGTTGCCTGGAGTAAGAAACAGCGACCGTCTTTGACTGCGGCGAGGTCAGGTCGGCTACTCACTGAAGTTGAGCGAAGGGAGCGCGGCGATGATGCGTTGGGTTTGGAGGGAGACAGTGATGACCTGGCCGATGAGGCGGAGGATGTATTTGGGGTCGTCGGGTCGGTTGGGGTCGTTGACGATGCCGGAGCGGGGGTCGGTGGAGACGCGGTACTGGTCGATGACCCATTCGAGGGCGGAACGGTTGCCGAGGCGGTAGTCGAAGGCGGCGGCGGGGATGCCGCGGAGGAGCAGGAAGTCGTTGTAGCGGAGTTCGGATTTGTCTTTGGAGAGCTTCATGCGGTCGACGCGGAAGCTGACTTCGGCGGTAGGGGATTCGATCTGTTCGAGGGGGTACTCGGGCTGCTTCTCGTAGTCGATGTGCAGTTCCACGAGGCGCTTGCCGGCGGCGGCGAAGGCGTGGAAGTCGGGCGGGAAGGGGATGCGGGGGAGTTCGCGTTTGAGGTTGGCGGCGTAGCGGGTGCGGTACTCGGGGTGGTGGAGGACGGCGTAGGTGGCGTGGAAGATGTCCCATTTGGTGATTTTGTCGTCGGCGTAGCGGGCGCGGAATTTCTGTAGCGCTATCGATGAGATGTTTTCCCGTCGATTTGAGCCGTCCTTGTCGTGAGCGTAGAACGGAAAGCATTGCACTGCGTCAGCGCTGGCACACAGGTGTAGATCGGCTGCCCGATCCGTCGCGAGCGCGGCAAAGCCTGAGCGAAACCCCTTGTCACTGACCGCGATAGCTAGGTTCTTTCTTAAGCCAGCAAAGTAACCTCCGGTCTTGCTCGACTCGTCCACCAAGATGTCTTGGTTGTAAATCTTCTTCGCTGTGAAAGGCCTATACAGGCAGTCAGCGATGGATTCTTCGTCGAAACTTGGCTTATCAAGTCGGCGGAGGTGTGTCTTGAGATTCCGGCTCCATTTCAGGTCGATGGTGCTTGCAAATTCGTCAATGTCCTCGGGTTTATCAGCGGCTACGTAAGCGTCTAGCGCTGATCGATAGGCCTTTATAAAGCTCTTCGCCTTCATCACCGCAGTTTCTTCGGAGAAGGCGTAAACGTCGGAATCTCGATTGGTGCTGATGCCGAGCGAATGATCGAGAAAGAGGGAGTTTTTCCCCGAGAACGGGATCAACTCAGCGAAGTCATCTTGTTCTCCCTCACTTAGCCATGTGTGCCGGCTATCGGCAATGAGTTCCGTCCAAGGGATTCCAGCGGCGCTCATCCACCCGTCAAGTTGATCGTACTTTTGCGAGCGCTTCCAGTCTTTAGGAACGGAAGCATAAAGGATCTGGGCCGGAACCTGAGTGTCGTTCCTGGGATGGCGAATCAGAATGTTAATTGACACGCCGACCTGAATGCCGAAGACATTGTGGGTGGTTCCTGAAAGTTTGGGGTTCTTACGGACGTCTCCGCCGAGGTCGAGGATGTATAGCCGCGAGAAGTCGCGTGATAAGTGCTTCCGCATTCCATCAAAGCTGTTTTGGTGCGCAAAGCTGCTGTTACTCACGAAGCATACGATTCCGTGCTCCCGGATTCTATCTGTTGCCCAGCGGAAGGCCTTAACGTATGGGTCAGAGAGCTTAGTGCTCAGAGTCGCGGCGGAGTCCTTGGCGTAGGTTTTTGAAACCCGGGAGTCAATGCCCCCATCCTTTTCATAGTTTCGGTTCTTTGTCCTGTCGTTCTCTCTGACCTGCCCTGCATTGTAGGGCGGGTTCCCAATTACGACGCGTATTTCGGCCTCTATCTGCTTTTTGATCCTCTTCGTATTCTCAGTCGAGAAGAGGCCGCCTTGTCCGGTTGTATCGAAAGTATCAACTAAGCAAATACCTTCGAACGGGCTGTATTGCCCGACCTTCTCCATGTAGGCGTGTTCGATGTTCATGCTGGCGATGTAGTAGGGGAGGAGCATGATCTCGTTGCAGTGGAGTTCTTCGGCGTATTTCTTCGGCAGAGCTGAGCGTTTGATCTGCTGCATGATGCGGGTGATGAAGTTGCCGGTTCCGGTGAAGGGGTCGAGGATGTGAACGCCGGAGTCGGAGAGGGATTTGCCGAACTCGGCGTGGAGGATTTCCTCGACGGTGCGAACCATGAACTCGACGATGGGCTGCGGAGTGTAGACGATGCCGTGAGTATCGGCCTGTTTGGTATCGAAGCGCTGGAAGAACTTCTCGTAGACGGCGTTGAGGAAGTGCTGTTTTTCGGTGTAGCCGGTCTGGGACTCGGCGGCTTTTTCGATGGCGGTGTAGAAGCGGTCGAGGGGCCGGAGGAATTCGTCGCGGGAGAAGTGGCGGGCGGTGATGGAGCGGATGACCTTTTCGATCTCGGCGGCGATGACGTTGCGGGAGAGGAATTCCTGGTTGTCGAAGACCTTGCGGAAGATGCGCTCGGTTAGGAGATGCTGGACGAGCATCTTGCGGATGGCGTCGTCGGTGAGGTCGGGGTTGATGGACTGGCGGCAGAGTTCGGCGAAGGACTGGAAGTTCTCGCGGAAGGCGGGATTCTTCTTGTCTTCGGCTTCGAGGATGGTGGTGACGCCGCGGGCAAGGTCCGGGATTTTCTCGCTGAACTTGGTGACAGCTTCTTCCCAATCGGGGATGTTGGGATCGCGGTAGTCGAAGAAAAGTTCGAGGATTTCGATGATGTTTTCAGGCTTGGTGAGGTCGCAGTCGAGGGCGATGCGGTTGTCCTGATAGAGGACGGCGCGGGTGGGAGACTGGAAAATGATGTTTGTGAGTGGGTAGCCTGCTGCCACTTTGGATTTGATTTCCTTTTGCAGATCGTCGGTGGTGCCCTTCGCTTCCCATAGGCCGTGGACGAGGGTGAGGGGATCGATGAGGGCTCCGTCAGCCCGGAGGGGCTGCTTATTGGTACCTTTGAATTGGTACTCCTCGACGAGATGCCAGCCGTAGGGCTGGGCACACTTCTTGAGGATGTCGGCGAAGGCGGAGCGGGTGTTGCCTTCGGTGTCGCGACCGTCGAGGTGGAACTGGGCGAGGGCGGCGTAGTATGCCTTGACCGGGGCGTGCGTAGGCTTCAGCGGGAAGATGCTCATTGGGCTTCTCACCAATGTACGCCCCACCGCCGCGCCGGAGTCATCAGCCGGAATCAGATTTGTACCTGCGATATGTCAAACCGATGTCATATGATGGCCCCTGCACGAAAGCGGAACTCAAACCCGTTTCCTTAACCCGGAGTTGCGAAGTGAGCACGACAGAAATCATCCCGAACAAACATAACCTCACCGAGCGGCGCACGTATGTGGCGCTCGGGGTCGAAGCCGGCAAATTGAACCGCACCATAGCGAGGGAACTCGGCTGCGACGAAAAGCTGGTTCGCAACGACCGGAAGTATCTCGCGACTCCTGTAGAAGAACGGCCGGTGAAGAAGCCCAAGAAGGCGCGGCCTATTCGTGAGCTGAGCCCTGAGGAGCTTCACGATCGGCACCTGAAAAGACTGCTCGCGGCCGCGGACCGCTGGGTCGCCAAGGAGCGCCTGCAGCTGCACCACGTTGAGTATGCAGTCCATGAGGCCGGCAGACTCCTGTACCTGTCTCATGGCGTCTTGAAGAACGCCCCTGTTCGGTCCGGGACTCTCTTTCAACTGTTTGCCAAGGTCAAACCGATTGAGACCGCGCAAGACTACGACGCCGGCGGCCTCGACTTTTTTGCCAAATGGCTAGAGAGTTGGCTAGGCGTGTCTTTGCCGGGGGACGAAGACATGCAGGATGAGGTCCTCCGCGAGATATCGAAGCGGGCTCGATTAAGAGCTAGGCCTTATTAGGCACGAGCCACCGCGGGCTGGTGGGTTCAGTGCCGTTGCACCTACCGCAACCGCGGAGGATTGCGAGGGGGTCAGCGCGGGGGCAACGTTCAACTGCTCGCGTTGACAGATCTGACTTGTCACCTGCTGCCTTTGGCTCAAAGGCGGAGTCAGTCAGACTCAAATCATGATCACTTCCCGTACTTCGCACGTCCCGTTCGCCGAGCTGCCCTCCGAGGCTCGCGCGCTGCTCTCGATCCTTGCCCAGGCCGCCGCCGCGCGCTATGTGGCGCAACCACTCAAGCAGTCCCAACTGACCCCGTTACTTGAAACCATCTGGAACCGGAATCGGCTTTGCCTCAGCAATCTCGCCGACCCCTTCCGCATGACCGCCTTGCTCGAGACGGAACTCTCCTCCTTCTGTTTTGCTGGTGTTGCCCAATGAACGAGACAACCGCACCGGAAGTTTGTCTCTCCTCTGTCGACGGGCACCTCCTGGCGCTCTTTGAGGCCGCACAACGTTGGATCCATGAGCAGGGTCTGGTCCTGGTGGAGATTGAATCCATCCTGGGCCAGGCCGGCAAGCTTCTCGACCTGTACCAGGGTCGCCTCACGGCAGAGAAGCTCCCTCCAGCCCTTAGGACTCCGTACGAACTGATGGTCTGGACGCGTCCAGTGAGGGCAGAGGATGACGTGATGGGACTGGAGCACTATTCCCATTGGTTCGCCCGCTGGCTGGTCGTGTGTCTGCCAGAAAACAAAGAACTGCAGGACGCGGTGCGTTGTGCGATCTTGATCCGGGCTCAATCGCGAGCGCAAAGGTTCGTATACTGATGGCAACGTGCCTCAGACCCCTGACAAGCGCCGGCGGACCGACCTGGATCTATTCATCCTGGCTCTGATCGACGGCGGGGTCTCGACCCCATACGAGTTGCAGAAGGCAGCTGGCCTCTCCCAGGGCGCCACGATCCCCACGCTCCAGCGATTGCTGGTAGCGCGGCTCGTGCGCCAGGGGAAGCCCGGCGCTCGCGGCCGAACCGACTACAAAGTCACCGCCGCCGGGAAAAAACTCCTGCGAGACGGCTGGCTGCCTTTGATCGCTGCTGGCCCCAGCGGCGACCTCGATTCCGACCTGCGCGTTGCGCTGCTTGCGATATGGGGCGGCGGTGAACGCGGAATCGCTGCGGAGTTCCTGCGAGAGTCCTCCCACAAAAAGATGGCGCTGCAAGCGAATGCCGAGACGGCCTCCGACAAGGGCAATGTTGCCCCTCTCGCGAAGTGGTACAGCGAGATGCGATCCGCAGCCGCAAAGGCGCTCCTGACTGCAGAGTGCTCCGCGATCCGAAGCATGGCTGATTCTCTGCCACGCTCCCTCAGGGGAAAGACGAAGCGCAGCGCCCGTAGCTCAATAGAATAGAAAGGCTCGTAAAGGCGTTCCAAAAGGCCCATTTGGGGTTCTGGTAACCGACAATGGGTGACCGGCGCCTGCCGCTCTTACGAGCCGCCTCAGTCCCGCATCTTGACCGGGTTGCGTGTGGCGAGTCAGTTGATGCGCGAGTCCTTCATGCGGCCCGCTGTCTGCTGCGCGCTGCGTTGGCGACAAACCTGATGCTCGGCGATAAAACGATCCAGCGCCGTGCGCGGGATGCGCAAGCACCGCTTGCGCCGCTTGTGCATCGTCTCGGGTGATCCTAGATCCAAGACACCCTCTTCGTTTTGGAACCAACGGTAAACGCTGTCTGCGGACGCGCCAAGGGTGTCAGCTACCTGTTCCGGCGTCCAGTATTCGTCGATGGGAGGTGGGGCAGGCAAGGGCACGTGCAAAGGGACAATTTCGCGTTCGCGCGGGTTCAGCCGCGGCGAACGGTCGATAATGACGTTATTCAAATTGGAGCTTCTGTGCGACGGCCTGGACTAGGCTGCGTGTCGCGTTGGATCACCGTCAATGTGGCGACCCTCCGACCGCGGACTGCTACCCAGCCTCGCGGGAGTTCCCTGGGAACTCGTTCGGTTTCCTGTCGTGACCAACCCTAGAGGTTGGTGGCCCTGTCCAACGGGCTAGCTTACCGGTCCCCGCTCATTTCAAGCGATTACCTTTACACTATCATGCCGAGCGGAATACCAAAGGTGTTCGCCGTCACAGATGATTGGAGTCTGCCCGTGCTCGTCTCGGTGGCCTTCGTTGTTTGCGCGGGATGTCCACGCGGTTGCCCGCTTACGACCGGACCCGATTACTTCGGTCTGCGCGCTGGCCCTCCGGGTGTCGTCACTTTGACGCCCTGCTTACGCATCGCGGCAATCGCCTCGTCTTCAAGTTGCTCTTTGCGCGCCTTCGTCCATTTCGCATAGTAACGCTCAGTCATCGTCACCGATTCGTGCGTCAGCAGCTTGCTCACCTTTTCGATGGGGACACCCGCCAGCAGCATCTCGACTGCAAATGTGTCACGCAGCATGTGAGATCGGAAGCGCAACGGGTTCCCGTCCTCGTCTTTGAACGAAAGATGGTCGTTGAACTTGTCAATCTTGCGGATCCACTTGTTGCAGTTCACTTCCTCATTGCACGTCTTTGACCAGAACCAATAGTCGGGGTGTTCTTCGCCGCGGAGGGGGAGCTCATTCAATGTCTTGACGACGTAGTCAGGCAGAACACGTTCAATGACACTCGCGTTCGGCTTGCGATTGCGCTTCTTGCGAATAACAGCGGTGAGTCGGTTCCCGTTCAAAGCCGACTTGGGCAGAATAAGCACGTCACCGACTCGCAGACCCGTCCAGCGTTGAACCAGAAAGACAGCGCGAAGCTGTTGACCGACGCGGGCGCGTTCCATGTGCTGAGCAGCGTCGAACTTGTAGGTTGCTTTCAGCAGTTCGTCAAACTGGCTGGGAGTCAACGGCCAAGTCTGGCTTTCTTCCGGGCTGATGGGCTTGAGAATGAGAGTCGGATTGCGTTCAATGAAGTTCATACCTGTCGCCCATTTGAAAAACGCCTTGAGTCGCGTCAGGAGGGCCGCTTGCGTCGTCAGTGCGAGTTTGTTCGCCTTGTCAGTCGCGTCAGGCGCCCAAGACCCGCGCCACTTGTCGAGCGCGGCGGGTGTCACGTCACTCACGTAGACAATGCCGATACGC
>Ga0181526_10002039_pt1 | contig 18180 bp, 12 predicted proteins | sample PEATcosm2014_Bin_35_FD_119750 | JGI IMG/M metagenome (GOLD analysis project Ga0181526, IMG submission 119750) | Peatland microbial communities from MTU Mesocosm Facility, Houghton, MI, USA - PEATcosm2014_Bin06_30_metaG | ecosystem: Environmental > Terrestrial > Soil > Wetlands > Peat | place...
ATCCACATCTTGTTGGTTGCGGATCGCCACTTCGGTGGTGGAAGGCCTGACGTGGCCCACAGATTGGCCGAAGAAACCGGCGGGCGCATGATCGTCGTCAATTCCGAAAAGAGACTCGAAGAGGCCTTCGACCAGATTTCCGAGGAACTGCGCAGCCAGTATACCCTCGGCTACTATCCCAGCAACAACGCCAAAGACGGCAAGTTCAGAAAGATCCGCGTCGACGTGGACAACCACGACTACAAAGTCCTCGCGCGCAAAGGCTACTACGCCCCGAAGGGCTCGCGCGGCTAACTTTCTTCCTGCTTCGACATCAAGCGCGGATTGACCACAAGCGATGCCTTGGCTAGTATCGCAAGGCGACTCTTTTTCAGCGTTGCCACGTCCCCTATGCTCAACGAGACAATCGGTCACTATCGCATTCTGCGTCAATTGGGCAGTGGCGGCATGGGCTTGGTCTATGAAGCCGAGGATACGAAGTTGGGCCGGCGCGTCGCCCTCAAATTCCTCCAGGAGGGCAGCACGAAAGACGCCGCCGCCATGGAGCGGTTCTTGCGCGAAGCTCGTTCTGCTTCCGCCCTGAACCATCCAGGAATCTGTACTATCCACGCCATTGAAGAAAATGAAGGCCAGACTTTCATTGCCATGGAACTCCTCGAAGGTGAGTCGCTTGAGAAGGTCATCGCTCGCGGTCCCTTGCCCATCCCGCGGACCATCTCCCTCGGTATCGAGATTGCCGACGCTCTGGACGCCGCTCACAAAAAAGGAATCATTCACCGCGACATTAAGCCTGCCAATCTCTTCATCACCGATCGCGGCACCGCCAAAATCCTCGACTTCGGTTTGGCTAAGCTCCTCGAGCCCGAGGGATCCCTGGAAGGCGACACTATCGCCCCTTCTCAGGACGCCTTCCTCACTAGCCCAGGTACCACTGTCGGCACCATCGCGTATATGTCCCCAGAGCAGGCCCGCGGCGAAATACTTGACGCCCGCAGCGATCTCTTCTCCCTGGGCTCGGTCCTCTATCAGGCAGTAACCGGCGCGCTTCCTTTCCCCGGCTCGACGAGCGCCGTTATCTTCGGCAACATCCTGCACAGCACCCCGGTCTCGCCCGTACAGCTCAATAGCAGCGTGCCCGCCGAGCTTGAACGCATTCTCAATAAGCTGCTGGAAAAAGATAAGGACCTGCGTTACCAGGTCGCCGCCGAAGTCCGCGCCGATCTTAAGCGTTTGCAACGGGAATTGGAGCCTGGCCGCGTGAGTTCCGATTCTTCGATAGCCGCCAACCGAACCTCGAGCGATGCGGTCCGGGCGGCGGGCAGTGGCTCAACCGTGGCTGCTTCCTTGGCGAACGCGCCCCGTACAGGAAGCGGCAAAGTACTGATGCAAGCCGCTCAGAAAAACAAAATCGGCGCAGGGGTGATTGTGCTCGGGCTCTTAGGAGTGGCGGCTGCTGCCGCGTATGGCGTTTTCACCCTTGTGAAGATGGGGCAGAAACCGAAATCCGCTCCGTTTGAGAAATTCTCGATTGTGAATGTTTCCAACAACGGCCATATCTCTCAGGTAGCCATTTCGCCCGATGGCAGATATTTGTTGCAGGCCCTAGAAGAAAACGGTGAACAGTCCCTGTGGCTCCGTCACATTCCCTCCATGACCAACAAGCAAGTCCTGGCGCCCGCTCTGACCCGTTACCAGGGTCTTTCCTTTTCTCCCGACGGTAACTACATCTATTTCCTGCGCCGCGATGAGGCCAACGAGTCCGAGGCCCAGTTGTACAGCGCCTCCGTCCTCGGAGGAGAGCCGCGCGTTCTGATTCAGGATGTCGATAGCCCTGTCAGCTTTTCTCCCGATGGTCAGCACTTCGTCTTTCTCCGCGAGTTGCACGACTCTCCGAACTGGGATTTGTGGCTTGCTAAAAGCGATGGCACCAGCGAGAAACCCATCTTCCGGAACCATCCGTTGCTGAGCGATAGTTACGTTCCTGCGTGGTCGCCGGACGGAAAGACCATTCTCATTCCCATCGTGCAGCCATCCAAGGAGGCGCTCGGCGGCTTCCTGGCGGTTGACCCAGCCACTGGCCAAGAGCGCGTTGTCGCTGTTTCCGCCGATCGCATTTACCACGCTCCCGTCTGGATGCCCGATGGGAGCGCTCTGATTGCCAGCTCCGTTCAGGCAGACGCTGAGCATATGCAGGCGCAAATTGGCTATGTGAATTATCCGGGCGGCGAATATCGCGATTTGACTGCTGACACCAACGATTACAGCAAATTGGGCATTGCCAAGGACGGCAAAACTCTGGTGGCGCTCCAAAGCAAGCTTCGCTTTAACTTAAGCTGGGCCCCAGTCAGCGACCCGGACGAATTGCACGCCGTCCCTCTGCAGTCGCAATTGCCCCTCTGGACCTGGAATTGGATGCCGGATGGACGCCTCCTTATTCCCCAGGGCGGCAATGTAAAGGCCGTGACCGCCAAGGGAGAAGAGACGACTCTTCACTCCGATTCCAGGCACGTTCCCGATCAGGTCGCCATCTGCGGTGACGGGCGCTACATTGTTTATCGCCAAATCGGTCTCACGAGCACCGCTTCCGCCAACCTGTCGCGCATGGATCTGAATGGCACGAACCTGAAACAACTCACCCATGGCCTGAATGATCAGGTACCGGTCTGCCCCAAGTCCGGAAATTGGGTCTATTTCGTCGATAGCACCGACAATCGCTATGTGAAGCGCATCCCGATCGATGGCGGTTCGCCCGAAACGGTCGTGAAATACTCCGTTGGCGCTTACGATCTTTCGCCGGATGGCAAGGAGATCGTTTCCTTCGAGCTCCGCGAGCTGGACCACAAGCTCATGCTGCGCATTGACAACGTCGAAACTCAAAAAATGGCCTATGGCGATATCGACCAACGCGCACTGCCCAACGATCTTTCCTATACGCCCGATGGAAAAGGCGTCGTCTACATCGTGCGCGAAAAGGGCGTGGATAATTTGTGGCTGCAACCCCTCGACGGCAAGCCGCACCGCCAACTATCTCACTTCAAGAAGGACAAGATATTCCGCTTCGTGTTCTCGCCGGATGGCTCTCAAATCGCCATCGAATCCGGCCAGACGGAATCCGACGCCGTCCTGCTCCACGACGAAACTAGATAATGAACCTGTGAATTCTCCGACGGGTGCACTCGGAGTTTCTCCTTATCCTCAAGAATGCACATTTTGAACGACGAGACATCTCGACCACGATTTCAGCAGAAATTGTTTACTTTACTGAGCCCGCAGGCGCGGACTTTGTACCCGCGTCGCCGTTTACGCGGGCGTAGTAACCGCGCCGCGCGCGAACCTGGTAGCCTTTGTGCTCCGGCACTTCGATCTTAATCTGGTGATAACGCCCGTCGACTGCATGGTTGGTCGGATTGTAAGCGATGGAGTACTGGTTTCGCAGCTCTTCGCCAATGTCCTGGAACGACTGGTCGAGATCATCCACGTGATAAGGATAAAACGCTCGTCCACCAGTCTCGTCGGCAAGATCCTGGAGGATCTTGTCCCCTTCGGTTAGATGGTATTTGCGGTTGCCGCTCTTTTCCTTGCTTGGATCGTCCAGCGTGACCCACTGCGTGCTCGTGCTGATGGTATAGATGACCACACTGGTGCGCTGCGCCATCTCGATGGCCTCCGCGCGCGTATGCGAGGAAAGATTGTCTTCTCCGTCGCTGATCAGAATCATCACGCGGCGCACTACGTCGGGCTGATCCCCGGGCGGCCGTGGAGGATGGTTTAGTTCTTTCGTACAGGCTTCGTAAATTGCATCGTAAACGGCGGTGCCTCCGCCCGCACGCGTGCGCAAGATACGGTCGCGCAACAACCCAGTATCCCCGGTGAATCCCTGGAGGAGCTGTGGTTCGTCGTCGAACGTCATCACGAACGCCTCATCCTTGTTCCGGCGCAGCACGCTGAACAGGAAATTGTTGGCGGCGTCCTGCTCGAATTTCAACCGGTCTCGAATGCTGTTCGATGTGTCCATCAGCATCCCGATGCGCAAGGGCAGGTCACTCTGCCTGCTGAAGTAACGGATATCCTGCGGAATATTGTCGTCCAGAACTCTGAAATCCGCCTGCTCCAGGCTCGGAACAAGTTTGTTGCGCCGGTCCAGCACCGTGAACAGAACGTCCACCAGGTTGACCGTCACGGGAATCGTGGTCTGGCTCTTCTGGATCTGTTGTTGCTCCGCTGGCGTCGCGGGCGGCTTGCCAGAGGCTGGGGGGTTCTGGGGTTGCTGCGCAACAATGGACCCAACCCCGCAGGTGAGGATGACAAACAACAGACCAAGTGATTTGGTTCGCATGTGTTCTGATTATAAGAAGCCCTTCAGGGCAGCGTCAATTCGCCCTTGAGGCTCACCCGCAGCGGCGCTCAACTTCGTCAAGTATTCGCGGAGTTCGGCCGGCAGCGGCGCCGAAAGCTCGATGGGCTTGCCAGTGTGTGGCTGGGCAAACCCGATCTTCGCTGCGTGCAGAAAATTGCGGCCCAGCGCCGGAAGTGTCGTGGGCCCAACGTGCCATTGCCCCGCCGCGCCATACAATGTGTCGCCTACAACCGGATGCAGCAGCGCCGAAACGTGGGCGCGGATCTGGTGTGTCCGCCCGGTGTGCAGCTGAATCTCCAGCAGGCTCGTCGCGTCGATTCTCGCAAGCACACGCCAGTCGGTCCGCGCCGGCCGCGAATTCGGCAGCAGCGTCGCGCGCTTTGCGGTCATGCGCGTCCGCCGGTTGGGATCGCGCGCAATCGCCAATTCGATCCGGCCGCGCTCTTCCTCCATGCTGCCTTGAACCAGCTCAAGATAGATTTTCCGGATTGCGCGTTGCCGAAATGCTTCCGAGAGCTTGGCATGCGCAAAATCGTTTTTCGCCACCAGCACAATCCCGGAGGTTTCCTTGTCCAGCCGGTGAACGATCCCAGGGCGCAACGGATCGTCCGGCTGCGACAAGGATTGCCCGCGCGCGAGCAGCGCATTCACCAGCGTTCCATGGGAATTGCCTGCTCCAGCGTGAACATTCATCCCCGCGGGCTTGTTGACGGCGATGACGTCCTCGTCTTCATACAGCACATCCAGCGGGATCGCTTCCGCCTCCGCCTTAAGGGCCGGCCTCTCCTGCGGCACTACGCGGATTACGTCGTTCGCATGCACCTTCTGAGAATCCTTCGCTGGCTTGCCGTTCAGCAGCACTAATTCTTCTTCGATCAGTTCCTGGACACGCGTTCGCGATAGCTCGGGACAATGTTGCACCACTACGCGGTCCAGGCGTTGCCCCGCCTCTTCCATCGTCGCCGTGAACTCTACTTGGATGGTTTCCGTCACGCCGAGAGTGTACCGCAGAACGGGTATGACCCTTCGTTCCTAGGTCTAGCGCGCGCTATCCTGCCTGGGCTTTTCTCGTGTGTGATTGCGCTCAGCTCAGCACGCCGGAAGCCGCGATCTTGCCGTACCAGTTGCCAGAGTCCTTGATGACGCGGCGCTGGTCGCGAAAATCGACGTACACCAGACCAAACCTCTGCGCGTATCCTTCCGCCCATTCGAAATTATCCATCAGGCTCCAGTGATGGTAAGCGCAAACGTTTGCTCCGTCCTTGATTGCTCGTCCCATCGCGCTCAGGTAGCCGCGCATGAATTCTATCCGCCGCTGGTCGGGTATCCGGCCATGCGCATCGGGAGAATCGAGATAGGAACAACCATTCTCGGTGATCTCCAACACCGGCTTGTTATACTCTCTCGTCACTCGCATCAAGAGCTCGTAGAAGCTGTCCGGCCAGACTTCCCACGCAAATTGCGTGAGCGGCCCCTCGAACGCGTCGTAGCTGAGTACCCCCGTCGCAGCCTCGCCCAGTCCCACTGGGATTGCGGAGATGAGCTCTCTCCGGTAATAGTTGATGCCGAGAAAATCGAGTGGCGCCTTGCAAAGTTCCATGTCGTCTGGTTGCACACCCATCACATCGTATGGATTTCCCCCGGGAAAAGCCTTCGGGTACTCTCCCATCAGCGCGGGATTCACAAACCAAACATTGCCCAGCGCATGAGCGCGCTCAGCGGCAGCTTTATCCTCGTCACTGGAAGTCACCGGCTCGCAATTGGACATGCTGAACGCCGAACCCACCTTGAACTTGGGATTCACCGCCTTGATCGCCCGGAACGCCTGGCCTTGCGCAATATTCACCACATGCGTGGCCCGCATCGTGGCGGCAAAATCCTTCAGAGCCGGTGCGTGAACACCAGACGCGTATCCCAGAAAAGTGAATACCCACGGTTCGTTGAAAATGCACCAGTCCGTCACGCGATCTCCCATCGCGCGCGTGACGATCTCGCAGTAATCCGTGAACCGCCCCGCAAGATCTCGATTGGGCCAGCCTCCCGCGTCTTGCAAAGCTTGCGGTAGATCCCAGTGATACAACGTCGCCAGCGGCCGGATGTTGGCCTTGTGAAGTTCGTCGGCAACTCGTTTGTAGTAATCCAGGCCCTTGGGATTTGGCTGCCCAGTCCCGTTCGCTTGAATGCGCGGCCACGAAATCGAAAACCGGTAGCTCCTGACGTTCAGTGCCTTGGCCAGTTCCACATCTTCCTTGTAGCGATGGTAGGAATCGCATGCAACGTCGCCCGTGTCGGCGCCCTTCACCTTGCCGACCGTGTGCGAAAAACGATCCCAGATCGATTCGCCCTTGCCATCCGCATCCCAAGCCCCTTCGATCTGGTACGATGCCGTCGCTACCCCCCAACTAAAGTCTTTGGGAAACTGAAAAGGCATAAAAACATTGTGGGTTCCGGGCGACCCTCCGAGCACACGCGCGGAGGCCGGAAGCGAACTGATCGCCGCTACGCCGATCATCCCACCAAGAAAATCTCTGCGCGTCATTCCGAACATGCGAGGAGCCATGACCCATCCTTCTATCTGGAGCGAACAGCAGACAATCGATTTACCAGCTACGATTTCGAGGAATGCTGCTGAAAGAATAATACATCAAAAACTATCAGAATGGCACCGATTGTGACCGCGGAATCCGCCACGTTGAATGTCGGCCAGGGATTGAAAATATGCCACGGCAGAAAATGAAGCCAGACCTGAAGAAAATCCGTCACGGCACCGTGCACCATGCGGTCCGTGACGTTGCCCGTCGCCCCTGCAAGCAGCAATGCCAACCCTGCGGCGGTTAGCGAGCTCAACTGGCGGCTTGCCACCAGCAACCACGCGATGATCCCGATGATCACCACCGCCCCGAAAATCAGCAGGTAGCGCATCGTCGCCGACGAAGCGTCCGCGAAAAAACTGAACGCAATCCCCGGATTCCGGGAATTGACGATCTCGATAAAGTGGGGGATTACCGTGTGCGGAAAATAGCTCGCGGAACGCGATTCAATCCACGCTTTGCTCGCGCGGTCCAGAAATACCACTCCCAACGTGAGCCACAGCCACCGCAGGCGGGCAGGGATGATCATGAAACTCGGCGAGCAGGCAATCCTCTCGCTACTTCCCCAGAAGCTGTCACCGCGAGGGTGCTGTTTGCCCGAAGGATCTGCTTTTCTTTCGCCCTGTCCGGCAAGCGGCGAGCGTTAGGCGACGGGAACCGCGGCATCGGGCATTCCTCCTTCGATCTCCGCGATGGCTTCGCTGCAACGTTCGCAAATCGTGGGATACCGCGCATTCTCTCCCACGTGCGTTGAGAAATTCCAGCACCGTTCGCACTTCTTTCCATCGGCTCGCTGCACAGTAACTTCCAGGCTGGGCACCGTTTCCGCTTTGAACTCCCCTGCTCCTGCATTGATCAATTCCACTTGCGACACAATGAACAGGCTCGGCAGCACCGCCAGATACTGCTTCAGTTTGGCCTTCAACTCCAAGTCCGCATTCAGCAGGACCTTTGCCTCCAGCCCAGAGTTGATCAGCTTCTTCTCGTTGCGGGCCACTTCCAGCGCTTTCAGCACCTCGCTTCGCACCTTCCCCAGCAATTCCCAGGTGTCCACTTTGCCCGGCGCGATCCCGGTTCGCAGGTCCGCTTCCTCCGGAAAGAGCGCCATGTGCACACTTTCTGGCTCTCCTTCCTCCTTCGGGAAGTATTTCCAGATCTCCTCGCAAGTGAACACCAGAATCGGAACCGCCAGGCGCACCAACGCGCTCGTGATTTTCCAGACCGCTACCTGCGCGGAGCGCCGCGATCTATTGTCCGGCGCCTTGGTATACAGGCGATCCTTCAGCACGTCGTAATAAAACGCGCTCAGATCCACCACGCAGAAGTCGTGAATCGCGTGATAAATGCGGTGGAACTCGTATGTCGCGTACCACTCCCGGCAACGCTTCACCAGGTCCGCGGTCCGCTCCAGCATCCACTGGTCCATCTCGTCCAGTTGCTCGTTTGGCAAAGCGTCCCGGCTCGGGTCAAAATTAGCCAGGTTTCCCAGGGCAAATCGAAACGTATTGCGGATCTTCCGGTACGCTTCGCTGAGCTGCGTCATCACCCGCTCGCTCATCTTCACATCGGCCTGGTATTCCTGCGATGCCACCCAGAGGCGCAGCAGGTCCGCGCCCCACTTGTCGCAGATTTCTGTTGGCAGCACCACGTTTCCCAGCGACTTGGACATCGGCCGACCCTGCTCGTCCAGCGTCCAGCCGTGCGTCACAACGCCGCGATACGGCGCCTTGTCCCGCACTCCCACTGCGATCAGCAGGGAACTGTGGAACCATCCCCGATACTGGTCCGGCCCCTCCAAATAAATATCCGCCGGCCACTCCTTCCCTTTCAATACCGCTAGGTGCGATGACCCCGAATCAAACCACACGTCCAGAATGTCGTTTTCCTTGCGCCATTTCGCTCCCCCGCAGTGACACTTTGTTCCCGCGGGCAACAACTCCTCCGCCGAATGTTTGTACCAGGCGTCTGCGCCTTCCTTTTCGAACCATTTCACTACATTTCGTAGCGCGCCAAAATCTTCCAGCCGCGTTCCGCACGCGTCGCAATAAAACACGATGATCGGCGTGCCCCAGAATCGTTGCCGCGATACACACCAGTCCGGCCGTTTCTCGATCATTTCGTACATGCGGTCCTGCCCCCACGCGGGCAGCCACTTCACCGTAGGGATTTGCGCCAGGGCTTCCTGGCGAAATGTTTCCGTGGCTCCCTTTTTGGCCTGATCCATCTTGATGAACCACTGCTCCGTCGCGCGGAAAATCACGGGATTGTGGCAGCGCCAGCAGTGCGGGTAGCTGTGCTTGTACGGGTGGTTTGCGAGCAATGCTCCGCGATCCCCCAACAGTTTCACCACAATTGGGTTCGCCGTGAACACATCCTTGCCCTTGTATTCCGGCAGGCCTTCCAAGTAGACGCCGCGGTCATCGAGCGGCGCATAAATCTCGATTCCATATCTCTGCCCAGTCACAAAGTCGTCCGCGCCATGTCCCGGAGCGGTGTGCACGATTCCGCTGCCCTGATCCAATGTGACGTAATCCGCGAGAACGCCCGGCACCTGAATCGGCAGAAAGGGATGTTGAAACTTCATCCCCTCAAAATCCCGTCCCTTGAATCGAACCAGCTCTTCGGCCTGCTTGATGTCGCAATCGGCCTGCAGCGCCGCCACGCGATCCGCGGCTAGCAGCAACTTGCCCTTTTCCGTCTGCAGCACGACGTACTCAAAATCCGGATGGAATGCCAACGCCCGGTTGTGCGGAATCGTCCACGGCGTCGTCGTCCAGATCACTGCAGAAACATCGTTGCCGATCTTGGCAGCTTCGCCCGTCCCGCCTCCTACAACCTTGAACGTCACCCAGATCGAAGGGCTGGTGTGATCTTCATACTCGACTTCCGCTTCCGCCAGCGCCGTGTTGTCATAGATGCACCAGTACACCGGCTTGCGCCCGCGGTACACGTAGCCTTTCTCCATGAAGTCCAGAAACGCGCTGGCAATCGTAGCCTCATACTCGTGGCTCATGGTCAGATAGGGATGGTCCCATTGACCAAAAACGCCGAGGCGCTTGAAATCCCGCTTGTGTTGCTCCACGTATTTCGTGGCGTACTCCCGGCAACGCTGCCGGAATTCCGCCGGCGGCACTTTTCCCTTCCCGCCCAATTCCTTTTCCACTTGCGTCTCGATTGGCAATCCGTGGCAATCCCATCCCGGCACGTACGGCGCGTGATGCCCCGCCATGCTTTTCGATTTCACGATCATGTCTTTCAGAATTTTGTTCAGCCCGGTTCCCAGGTGGATCGTGCCGGTCGGATAAGGCGGCCCGTCATGCAGCACGAACAGCGGTTTGCCTTCGCGCGCTTTCAGGATGCGATCGTACAACTTCGATTCCTGCCAAGCCGCCAGCTGTTTCGGTTCGTTCTGCGGCAGACTCGCCTTCATGGGAAAGTCGGTCTTCGGCAAGTTCAGTGTCTTCTTCAGTTCCAGTGGTTCGGCCATAGCTCTCGCCTTGTAGTATCCCTTCTAGCGCCGCCACTCCCTAAGGGACCGGGCAAAGGTCGCATACCCCTGTTGTACGGCGGGAAATTGCAGAAAGCAGTGTAACCACGTATGTTACAATACTTGGTGAAGCTGTGTCAGCCGTGGGGACCGCGCAACCTTTCCGAGGTAGCGCGAATCATAACGGCTGTGCGAACATTTGACGGTCGATCCGCGTCTAAAGGAACAGAGGGACAAAGGTGCCTGGATTCATTAACCTACTTCCCGATGAACTGAGCAAGCCCAAGCGCACGGGGCCGGAAGAAGTTGTCCCCATGCCCAATTCGGCCCTGCCCGATTTCGGCACGCCGGACATCTTGATTCCGGACAATTTCTGGTCCAACCTCAAGCAATTTTTGTTCGAACGTCCGGTCAAGGTCCTGGAACGCCCCGACGCTCCCTTCACCAAGAATTCCTTCGGCTCGGGATTGGGAGAGAACCTGAAGTTCTTCCTCTCCGCACCCGCCGCTCCCAAAAACGTCACCAATAAACGCCTGGAAGTCGACTGGGGAGGAAGTTTTGGTGGCTTTGGCGAGCGCATCAGAGACTTTTTCAATCCGCCAAAGCAGGCGCCGCTGCCTCCGGGAATCAAGCCAATCAAGGTCAAGGATATCTGGTCCAAGGATGAAAATTTCGGCTGGACCCAGGCCATTGCGTTTGCGGTGCATGCGGGCGTAATCGCGCTTCTGATCACGCCGTTTATCATCGGCCTGACCACCCCGACCAAAGCTGTCAACAAGCAAATCGACATGACGCCTTTGGACATTTCTCCTTATATCGCAAAATTGCCTGCCGGTGCGGATAAAGCCGGTGGCGGAGGCGGTGGCGGCGATCGTTCGCCCATGCCCGCGACAAAGGGCAAAGCTCCACGTTTCAGCATGACCCAGTTCACTCCGCCAACCGCGGTCATCAAGAATCCCAATCCTAAGTTGGCCATGGATCCGACCCTCCTCGGACCTCCGGATCTGAAAGTGGCCAATCCTAATCTCTCCAATTTCGGCGATCCCATGGCTTCCGTCGTGAATCTGTCCAACGGACCCGGCGGTGGCGGCGGGATCGGCTCCGGCGAGGGCGGTGGTATTGGCAGCGGCAGCGGAGGCGGACTTGGCCCGGGTGAAGGTGGCGGCACGGGCGGCGGCAAATTCCATGCGGGCGTGAACGGTATCGGCATGCCCAGCTGCTACTACATGCCGAATCCTCCCTATTCCGAAGAAGCCCGTAAGGCAAAGTATTCAGGCACGGTCCTGGTCGAAGCGGTCGTGAACGTCGATGGCCACCTCTCGGATATGCACTTGATTCGGAGTCCTGGACTTGGCCTGGACGAAAACACGCTGAATACCATGAAGACCTGGCGCTGCAAGCCTGTGACTGGCCCGGGAGGCAAACCCGTCCCAGTCATTGTCCCCTTCGAAGTTAATTTCCGGCTTTACTAATCACCCGCGCAATCCTGCGAGTCCCGTGAAATCTCCGCGGCTGTCCGTGCGTCCTCCTCTTTCGTTTTCCCGAAGCAACCTCCATGCCCGTCCTCAATTCTCATTGAACAGGCTTTCGCAACCACGGAGGACATCATGGGCGTTCTTCCTCTCGGCTCGTTTCGTGAAGCAAAAGTACAACCGTCCGCAACAAATAGCGCCCCTCTGCATTTTGATTTCGTCGATCTTGCCGGTCGGAATAGCGGAGCTCATACGTTTTCCGCCGGAGCCCACCTCCTCATTCTCGCTTTGCTTCTTCTAGCCATGGCCTCCGTCCCAAACCCTGGCTCGTTCCGCCATCCTATTCCTTTAGGGTTCGGTAACAAACTCCTGTCCTACGTCCCGCCTCCGCGGCCGGACTCTGCCGGACACCCATCACTCGGAAGCAACGGTGGTGGCGGCGAGCATGACGTGAGGCCCGCACGCTTAGGTAATCTCGCACCGTGGTCTTCCATGCCCCTCGCCCCGCCCCGGCTAGTTCACAATAGCGATGTGGCACTGCCTGTTCCCCCCGCTGTCTATGATCGGAACGCACCAGCCAGCGTGACCACCGTGTTACAACTCGGCTTGCCCTGGATGAATTCGGACACTGACTCGGCCGGCACTGGAAACGGTCACGGTTTTGGCGATGGCAACGGCAATACCATGGGAGATGGGGACTCCCACGGAGCAGGTGACGGCCATGATCATGGTTCCTACGCGAACGTGGCTTCCCCAGTGGCCTGTTTGTACTGCCCCCCGCCTGGATATACAGAGGAAGCGCGCAAGGCGAAGCTTCAGGGAAAAATGACTCTCGAAGTTCTGGTGGGAGCGGATGGAAAGGCCGTGCGCGTTCGCATTTTGCAGGGCCTCGGCATGGGCTTGGATGAGCGAGCCATGGAGGCTGTCCGTGGATGGCGTTTTTCGCCAGGCCGCGATGCCAGCAAGCACCCCGTTCCTGCGTGGGTAACCATTGAAACTCGCTTCCAACTTTTCTGAACCTGTCACCGGTCTTACGCTCTTCCCAATCCGAGTGGAGCGAGCGTTCGCGTCGGCCTAGGCAGATTGGACAACCTTCCTTTGTTTGCGACTACTGCAGAAAAACAATCTGCTACGATGAGCCACATGCGACAATCTCTGCGAATTGCTCTGGCTCTTGGAGCCCTCTCCTTTTTTTCTGTCTCCCTCGCTGCCCAAGGCACTGGCGCGATTCATCTTTCTGTTCGTATCACTCCAACCGGCGCCCAGCCCGAACCTGTTCGCCAATTCCCTTTCTTCGTCCTCACCAAGAGCTATGCCGACGTCGTCAAGGAAGTGGAAGGCCAGGACGTTCTCCCCACTCGCGATAAATTCATCGACAACCTGAAAGTTTCTCCGGAATTGAAAACCTGGTTGAAGGCCCACGATCTCCTTGAACTTACTTCTCCCGACATCGACAAACTCCTCACCACCGACGACATCATGAAAGTTCCGGAATTCTTCGACGCCTACGAACGCTCCAACTCCGGCGGTGTCACCAAGGGACTGCCCGTGCCGAAATATCGCGAGTCCGACAAGCAAGCAAACCCGGATAAGTACCAGAAACAGAAAGAGGAATACCTCACCGCGACTAGAAAATTCATCGATGCCAATCCCTTCACCGTTCAAGGCATCGAACTCGAACTCTATGCCGTCAATCCGGGAACTGTTTGGAATGACTTGCATGTCGAGCACAAACGCAAAGTTGCGCAATTCGCGCCAGACACCGCCCAGGTGAAATATCTCGCGGGAAAAGCCCAGACCGACCTCGATGGCCACGCGCTCATTTCCGGCCTCCCTCCCGGCAACTACTGGGTTAGCAGCTTGGGCATGGATGCCTCCTCCGGTGACCGGAGGCTGATTTGGGATGTGCCCGTTACTGTCCTGGCCGGTCAGGTTACCTATCTGGACTTAAGCAATCTCAATGCATCGGATGTTCGAAGGCCCACCGCACCATAGGGCGCGAAGCAGACTTGGGTTATCCTCCAGTCATGGGCACCCCCCTGTTGTGGGTCGGCTTCAACCTGTTCGTCCTTCTCGCCCTCGCCTTGGATCTGGGTGTCTTTCATCGCAAGGCCCACAAAATCAAAATTCGCGAAGCCGCATTCTGGAGTGCCGTTTGGATTGCTCTAGCTCTGGCCTTTGGCTATTTCGTCTGGCACTGGTTCGGCGCGCAGCGTGGCCTTGAGTATTGCACAGGGTACGTCATCGAAAAGGCCCTCAGCGTCGACAACCTCTTCGTTTTCCTGGTGATTTTCCGCGCGTTCCAGGTGGATGAGCAGGTGCAACACCGTGTTCTGGCTTGGGGAATTCTGGGAGCCTTGGTCATGCGCGGCATCATGATCGCCGCTGGCGCCGCCTTGATCGCGCGCTTCAATTGGATACTCCCCGCCTTCGGTTTTTTTCTCGTTTACACCGGCCTGCACATGTTCTGGAAACGCGGCAAACAAGTCCATTATGAACGGAATCCTATTTTCCGATTCGCCAGCACGCATCTGCGCGTGACTCGCGAGTACAACGGTGCCCGTTTCTTTGTCCGGCAAGCCGGCCAGCTTTTTGCCACTCCTCTTTTTCTGGTCTTGTTGGTCATCGAAATTACCGATGTCACCTTTGCCGTTGATTCCATTCCCGCCATCTTCGGCATCACCCGCGACGCCTTCATCGTTTACACTTCCAATGTCTTTGCCATCCTCGGCCTTCGAGCCCTCTATTTTCTTCTCTCGAATCTACTGCAATATTTGCGTTATCTTGGGTACGGCTTGGCGCTGGTTTTGATTTTCATTGGGGTGAAAATGGTGGCGGAACCGTGGTTACATATCTCAGTGCATGTCTCATTGGCCGTGGTCGGGGGTATTCTATTGCTTGCCACAATCTTCTCCTTGTTGGCGGGACCCCGAAATGACCCCGGCGCAATTCAGGCGTAGCACGAATTCGCGAGAGCTTTTCGAAAGCGTATGAGCGCACCCATGAACGAAGCATTGCAACGCGCGATGGTAGGCATGAGTTCCAAAGATCCGGAAGTTCGAATGACTTCCGCAACGGAAATTCATCACATCGGCCGGGCCCTGGCGGACCACGCCGTCTTTCCTTGGTGGGAGGACCCCGAGCTGTTTTCCCTCCTCCAAGGAGGAAGTCCAGTTGTGACGGTGGGTCTCGCGGTCACCCCGGAGCGTTTCGAAAGAATTCGCGAAGCCTGTGGCTTGCCACGTCTCGCGGACGTGCCTCCGGACCAGGACGCCCGCGAATTTGAACTCCATTTGCCCGGCGGACTTTCCATGGACGTCTTAACCTCTAAGGATCTCGCCGGAAATGGCGCGATCGCCAAATTTCTGCAGAAGTTTGGCGAGGGAGTTCAACAGGTCGAATTCCGGTGCAAGGACGTTGATCGCGCCACGCAAATTTTGCAGCAGAAGTTTTCGTTGAATCCCGTTTATCCCGCGACCCGCGCTGGCGCGGATGGTACGCGCATCAATTTCTTTTTGCTCTCGGCTCCCTCAGCCAGCAAAGTCCTCGTCGAACTCTACGAACCCGCCCCGCGCCTCGATTGAGATCTCTCTGCTGTTCTCCCGCTTGCCGGAGCAGCCGCACCGCTCAGAATCTGCCACGACCGAATCACCTCGGCTACCGTCCACGCCTGCGCAATCGCTCCTACCGGCGGGAATGGCGCGTCACCGGTAAAAATCTCGCCAAGGGTGCCTAATCCCCCGCTGCAAATGGTCTTTCCCAAGGGCTCAAGAAAGCTCTGTGCCAACGCCGCATCCTGGTACACGCGATAGTGCGCCAGGGCGAATGGGCCGAGCAACCATCCCCACACCGTGCCTTGATGGTAGGCAGAATCGCGTTCTCGCGGTCCTCCCCCATAATCCCCTTTGTATGCTTGCTCGAACGGCCCCAGGCTTCGCAACCCGTGCGACGTCAATAACTGCGCCGCGACGATATCAACAACCGCTTTCTGCTGCACCGAGGAGAGTGGGCTCACCGGTAGGGATAGCGCAAAAATCTGATTCGGCCGCAGCGCAGCATCCTTCTCGCCGGAAGGGGTATCGATCACGTCGTAACAACACTGCCGCTCCGCGTTCCAGAATTTCTGGAACCCACGCGTCGCTTTTTCCTCAAGCCTCTCGTAACCCTCGCTGGGTCTTCCCAGCAGCCGCGCAAATCCCCTCATGGTCCGCAGCGCATTGATCCACAGCGCATTGATCTCCACGGCCTTTCCGGTCCGGGGGGTCACCACCCAGTCGCCCACCCTCGCGTCCATCCACGTCAGTTGTACCTCCGCACTACCTGCATGCAGCAGCGCGTCTCCGGGATCCACTTTGATGTTGTAACGCGTACCTTGTACGTGCGCGTCGATGATTCCTGCTAGTACCTGAAACAACTGCTGAAGAATTTCCAGATCCTCCGTGGCCTCATAGTATTGCCGGAGCGCCTCGAACAGCCATAGCGTCGCGTCCGCTGTGTTGTAGGCTGGCGCGTCCCCCGCATCCGGAAAATTATTGGGGAGCATCCCTGCATCCACGTAGCGCATAAGGGAAAGCAGAATTTTTCGCGCAATCTCCGGCCGGCCCATCGCTAGCGTCAACCCTGGCAAGGCAATCATCGTATCTCGGCCCCAGTCATTGAACCAGTGGTAGCCCGCCACGATGCTCTTGCCGTCCGCTTGATCTGGGAAAGTGCGACGAACGATAAACTGGTCCGCGGCCAGCACCAGCTGCCACAGCCAACCGGGCTCGTCATCCGCCGATCCCGCGCACACCCGCAGGTGCCGTGCCTGCCAGTGTTGAAATAGCTTGACCTCGTGGTTCGATTGCAGCGTGAGAGCCTCTTCGCCCTCTAGAAGAGTATTTGGCTCTGTAGTGAATACCAGCGTGACGGTCTCCCCAGTGCGCAGTTGCCCATGAAACTGCCCCGCATACAACCGGTCTTCCTGATCGTCCAACCCTCGCGCGTGCTCCGCGGGTAGGAAGTAATTCCGGTACCATTCATCCCGGGGGGTCCACGAGCCGAACGCACTCTTCAGGTAAAAAGGTGTCGCGCCTTCGAAGGCCACGATGGCCACTCCGTGTTCTACCGGCTCCACGCGCGTTGGCCAATTCGGATTTTGCGTGGTGTGATGAAAATCCCGATAATTCACTAAGACTTTTGCATCCAGCTCGATCCCTGCACGCCCTCGAACCAGGCTATACCGCACGTACGTGGTGTTCTCTCCCTGTTTCATCCATACGCGCTTTTCCAGCAGGGCATCTCCCAGCGCGTATCGCCATACGGGCTTTGACCCCTCCAGATGAAAACTCTCGATCTGCAGATAACCCCGGGGCGAAACAAATCCGCTCTTCCATCGATTGGTGCCCAGGGAGGAACTGTTGTCCAAACTGCGCACGGTTTCATCGATCCCACTGACCAAAACCGTCCGCTTCACCGGTGGCTGCAGCGCCGCCACCAACAGGCCGTGATATCTCCGCGTCGTCGTTCCCGCCACTGTCCCGCTGGCGTATCCGCCCAACCCGTTCGTGACCAGCCACTCCCTGGATTCTGCGATTTCCAGTTCGCCGCAGACTTCCCTGCCGAATTGCACTTCTGCAATCAGGGACATTCTCACTCTCCGCTTTGCTCGAGCAATTTGGCCACCAGCCCCGTCCAACCTGTCTGGTGGCTGGCGCCCAGGCCGGCCCCATTTTCGCCATTAAAATATTCGTAGAAGAGGATTAGGTCACGCCAATGTGGATCCTTGTTAAATAAATCGTTGCTGCCCGTGAAGGGGCGCCGGCCGTTCTTATCTCGCAAAAAGAGCCGCGTCAGTCGCCGCGAAATTTCCCCGGATACTTCCCAGAGATCCGCTTCTCTCTTCGAATGCGTGGGGCACTCCACCTTAAAATCCTCGCCGAAGTAATGGTGGAACTTCTGCAGTGATTCGATCAGCAGGTAATTCAACGGAAACCACACCGGTCCGCGCCAATTTGAGTTGCCCCCAAATATTCCTGAGGTCGATTCCGCCGGCTCGTAGTCCACCCGGCTGGTGTGTCCATTCACCTGCACCTCGTACGGGTGGTCCAGATGATAACGGGAAAGTGCGCGAATTCCGTGCGGCGAGAAAAACTCTGCTTCGTCCAGCATGCGTCTCAGAATCCGCTTCAATTGCTTGCGGTTCGTCAGCGACAAGAGCCGCCGCACTCCCCGCGAAGAGCGTTGCGTCATTTCGATATGTTCCGGCACGTCCGCATGGTTGTCGATAAACCA
>Ga0181526_10002042_pt1 | contig 18179 bp, 17 predicted proteins | sample PEATcosm2014_Bin_35_FD_119750 | JGI IMG/M metagenome (GOLD analysis project Ga0181526, IMG submission 119750) | Peatland microbial communities from MTU Mesocosm Facility, Houghton, MI, USA - PEATcosm2014_Bin06_30_metaG | ecosystem: Environmental > Terrestrial > Soil > Wetlands > Peat | place...
CGTTTGGCAATGGCGTCAGCAAGACGGGGGATGATGGGGTGTTTCAGGCCTTCTTTTGTCATCTGCCGCTTCACGCCGGAAACCTGGTCCGCAAGCTGGGCAGCGAGATCGGAGACGCGATGGGAGCGTGGCGTCCGGGTCGAGCTTGAGTTCTGCCGCAAGCTTGCGCCAGTGATAGCGGTGGATGTTGCGGAGGCGGTAACTCGCCGCCGATCTTCATCGATATCTTCACCTTGTCGATGTTGATGCCGGGGTATGGCAGGACGCTGGCCATGTCATAAAGGGGGGCGAGGCGGATCTGTCCCTCGGCGCCGATCAAGAGTGCGCAGTTCTTTGCGTGTGCATCGGTTCCGGCGATGAGCCAGTTATAGGCGACTGCATTGAGGAAAGTCGTGACGTCTTCTTTGGACATGCTCGAATTTTCGCGGAGCAAGTCGACAATGTCCCGGATGCCCGGACCTCCCTCGTTCTGGTATTTGCGCGTCGGCGGAATGCTGAGGGCCTGGCAGTTATCCTCCTGATGGACGCGGTGCAGGGTTCCGGAAATGCGAACGCGGTCGTAGCGTTCGACGACGATCGCAATCTCGTCCTTGAAATGCATGATGCGTGAATCCACGACGGGCAGACCGAGCGCGCGCGCAAGCTCCAGGCTGAAATGCTCGTTCTCCGCGTGGCCGTCGAATTCGCCTGAAGGCGGCTTGAGAATATGGGTCGTGGGAACGCGGCCGGAAGGCACGCCCCATTTCTTGTTGTCAAAGAGCAGTGCCGTTTTTGGTTGCGCTCCTGCGAGGCTGAACTGGCCGGTATCGCGGGGAGCGCGCCAAGCGGACTGGTCTTCGCGCAACGCTCGCAAACGTCTGGCGATTTCCGCTTCGTCCAGTCATTCGATGGGAGGGGCTGCCTGCGCTCATGATGGCGTCTAGTCGTTCCGGCTGGACGAACTGGACGGCTCCGGCGCAATCTTCTCCGACGCAGGCGATCAGGCTGAACGCGTTCCTCGGGGAGACATGGAATTTGCGCGCCCAATTGCCAAGGACAATCTCTTTGCCGTGCCCGCGTTGCGCCAATGCTCGTTGTAGGCAAATGTGAGCTTGCCGTGGTTGTCGCGCACAACCCGCCCAGTCTCCTTCCCGTCGAGCAGGGCTATGAGTTCTTTTGTCATTTCCTTTTCTTCTGTGCGCCAGAGACGATGGCGTTAATGTCGACATAAGCGTCGGCGCCGTGCGATTTGGTTTTGTCTTTGGGGCTTGACAGAGTTTCGTTTTGGGCGTCGAGGATGATGCCGAGCGCCTCTATGGTGCGTAGAACCAATCCGAGCGGCGCTCCGGATTTTCCTTTCTCGACTTCGACGATCCATTGGCGACTAACGCCGACCTTCTCGGCGAGGGATTTCTGGTCGAGCTTAAGGCGCGTGCGGTAGTCGCGGATGAGCGCTCCCAGTTCGGATGGTGTTCTGACGCGTATGATTTGCCCCTCTTGCTAAAATGTCCGCGTTCGATGACATTTTAGCAAAGTCAGCGATCGGCGACATTAGTGAATGTCGGCAAAAGCTGACATGTGAGGAGAGGGGTCGCTAATTCCTGCGATGGGCTTGGAAACAGGCAGACAAATCCCTGTCCGGGAGGACACACTTCCTCCACCGAAAAAGCTCGGGATCTCTATCGCTGTCCCAAGTGTGGAGGACCAATGAAGGTCGTCGAACGGCTCACCGCTGCCGAGATCCAACTTCGTGCTCCACCACGGATCAGCTCTGCGGCATGAAACTGCTCTCTGCAACTCCGACGCTCCGTTGCTTTCCAGACAATGCACCAGAGATGAACTGCTGGTGAACTCCGAGCTATTTGGCCTCTACTAAAGTAATCGGATTTTGGTACCGAAAGACGACAGTGAAGTTTAAGAAATTACCGACACTGGCCCGTCATACGTCGGGCCGGGCTTGCTAGTCAGGCCGCATCTTCCTTCAAGCGGTTCACTCGGTACGCCACGAAATCGCCTTCATGCTTCGTCTGAATGGTGGTTCGATCCGTCTCCACGAATCGCCACACGCGCTCGTGCATTTCGGGACTGATCAGAACCTCTCCTCCCGCTGCAGACGCGCAGTAACGCGCTGCCCGATTGACGGCATCACCAATCACCGTGAGTTCCATGCGATCTGCGGTGCCGACGAATCCATGCACAACTTCGCCGCAATGAATTCCGATGCCAAAATCGCGATAAGACGCACCACTAAGCTTGCGCACTTCATTTAGCTTGGTTACTGCCTCCTGCATAGCCATCGCCGCTCGGATGGCATTCTCGTGCTGTCTCGGATCAGGCTCGGGGCTGCCGAAAACTGCTAGGATTGCGTCCCCCATGAACTTGTCGATCGTTCCATTATGAGCGAAGAGCACAGGCACGACGACACCTAAATAGTCGTTGAGCATTTCCACGACGTCGTAGGGGTCCATTTCCTGGGCCAATTGCGTAAAAGATCGGATGTCGCAGTTCAGGATCGTTACTTCGCTTCGTTCGCCGCCCAGTCGCAAGCGGCCCCGATGGGCCAACAGTTGGTCCGCCACCTTCGGAGAAAACTGGCGGAGCAAATTGGCTTTGATCGCGTTTTCTCGGCGTAGTTTTTCCTGTAGCCGGTGTGTGGCCACAGCCATCGCCGCATACTGTCCGACCATAACCAGCAGTCGTACATCCTCGTCGGTGAAGATCGCTTCGGGGCTTCGTGCTCCTGCACAAATCGCCCCTAATGCCTCTCCCTGCCAGAGCAGCGGGGCGTACATTCCAATTTCAATGCCGCTTTGGGCCATGCTTCCGCTGATACTTAACTCGGTGTTTCTGTTCCAGACGAAAGCCTTGCGATCGGTCATTGCACGACGCAGGAGGGTTTCACTCAAGTACAGCCGCTGACTGTATTTGTAGGCTTTCAGCAAGATCGCGTTCGTGCCCGGCTCACGGAGAACCAGCGCCCAACCTTCACCCATCGGAATCACCTCAGCCAATTTGTCCACGATTGCAGACAAGAGCGATTCCAGTTTCGTCTCCGAGGCAAATTGAAACGGAAGATCACATACCATCTTGAGCCGCCGGGCCGCCTCATCTCCCGACCCCTGCAAAGCGACCGACTCGACAGCCGTTGCGTCCAGATCCTTGGAGATGGCTACGCCGGATTCAGCGTAGCGCGTTTCCGGCAAAAGGAACGTACCATGCTCCAGGTATGTGGTTTGGGGGGATGGCGACTTGGTTTCTCCAAACTCCACCCGTAAAGTAGTCTGTCCGGCTAGGATCGTGTCATTCAGGGAGAGCTGCTGCTTGCCTCTACCCTTGATTTCGCTCCCATTCAACAGAGTTCCTCTTGAGCTCTCCAAGTCTTCGATCCAGCAGATGCCGTCCTCTTCCCAGATCCTTCCGTGCACTCGGGAAACTCTCATGTCGGGTGTGAGGTCCAGGATGGCAGACAGTTTTTCCTCGGATCGGCCAAAGACAACTTCCGTCTCAGGAGTTTCCCAGACCTTCCGTGTGTCGCGAAATGAACAGACAATACGCATATCGCCCAAATGAGCAAGGAAATACACAGAAGCATCGTGCGCAGTCTCGGAAAGGGAAGCCTCCGATTTCGTGTAATCCGTGTACCCTGCCCAGACTAGTTTTTGGCTGCACCCCGATGAGATACTTTATATACCCAACGCTGGTCCTAGCCAAACACAGGAATTGCCGCTAGCGGATTCGGTTAACCAGTATTGCGCAGGTTTTGCCGCAGGTATAGGTGTCCGTTTTCCGACCGGCGATGCACTCAACTATCTCGGATCCGGATCCTACGGCGTTAAACCGTTCGCGGTCTTTTCTTATCGAGCTCGCGTGTCTCCTCATGCGCTTATCGGTTATGAGTGGGAATACAGATTCCATCACCGCCGGTGATCTGACTACTGGTGTGAAAGGAAGCCTCCCAAACGATTTCGTTTATATTGTGGACGCTGACGGATGGGCGACAAAATGGCTGACAGGAGATTTCAACATCGTGGGACAACGCATTTTTGGGACCGAGACCGTCGCCGTAACTCAACAGCAGTTCTTGGCAAATTGCGGGACGTGCATTGCCAATCCGAGTCCCAACACGGTGACGCTTCCCAATCTGGCGACTTCCACGAACCAGTCATACAACATAACCAACGCTTCTATGGGCATCAAAGTGCGCCCGTTCGCCAGTCTTTCACGGCTCGTGTTTACGGCAAACGTGCTTGTCCGCCTGGATGACGGCGGGCTGAGGTCAAAAGGTGCGCCACTGATTGGGGTGGGGTACACGTTCTAGCAGCAATGGAGGCCCTGTTCCGAGCTCTCTCGCTTGAGCCTCGCACCGGTGGCTGTTCATTCGACTCTATGCCTATCATCCGCTTATTCCATGGTGCTCAGAAGTTTTGGGAATCCTGAGCCGGAAGTCATATTTGGCCGTTCCGAAGAAAACGTATCCTTTCCGGGGAGCTCGTTGGACTGCCCGAACCAACGCTTTCATCCTGCAGGCCGGAACCCCTGGGTGATTGTGTAGCGCACGGACGCAAAGAGGAAGTCCTTGGGGAGAGGTATGAGGATAAACTCGATAACAACCAAGACGAATAAAGGCTGGCGCGAACGGTCGATCTCGGAAACATGCCGCGTGGGTGGGCTGCCAACTCGCTCAGTGAATTCGCAGTTGTTTTAAGAGCCGGTCAAACCGGGTCGCACCGAAGGAAGCGCTATCCATCAGCGCCTCATCGAGTTCGTCGGGATCGGCGCCCTCGGTCCAATTGCCGTATCCAAGATAACTAGTGGTTTTGCGGAGGCGATCGGCCAACAGGGTGGCAACCGCTCGGTAGAATCGTGCGGCAAAAGCATCGTCAGTATGCAGCTTATTCGTGAGAACGGTACGAGGAAGCACTAACAGATACGAATCCTCGGAGGTGGTCACCGAAGCCGAAGGCGGGCGGGAGTCGACGAACGACATTTCACCCACGATTTCGCCGGCCAATAGCGTGGCGATCTCTCGACCACCCATTGCCCTAACCGAGACCGCGAGCTTGCCTTCGAGGACCACGTAAATGTCTTGGATCGTCTTGCCTTCGTGAATTAACACCTTCCCGGAAGGCATGAATTTCGTTGTGCCGGTTTTGGCTAACCATTCAACGTCGCCATCGTCCAGGATGCCCATCAAGTAAAATACTTTTCTCATAGGACCATTCTCCACCACGATTGGACAACAACTCTTTGCGACGATCACTGGCTTCAGGCGAGTTGGCGCTTAGCTAAAGCGCGAAATAGCCCTCGCTGATCCGCCAATTCACGGTACGAGCCGCTTTGTACCAGAACGCCTTTTTCCATCACGAAAATTCGATTGGCGTTGACGATCGTGCTAAGCCGGTGAGCAATGACGATCCGTGTGGATTGCATTGCCTCCAAGGTGCGGCTGACTAGTGCTTGAGTGCGATTGTCGAGGGCGCTGGTCGCCTCATCAAACAGGAAAATGCGTGGTTTCCTAACAATCGCTCGGGCAATCAACAAACGCTGTCGCTGCCCACCCGAGAGATTGCCACCGCCTTCGCTAACGATGGTATGCATACCCATAGGCATCTGGGTGATGTCTTCCTCTAGACCTGCGCCGCGCGCGGCGTCCCATGCATCATCGATCGTGAGAGTGGCTGACCCGATGATGTTATCGAAGATGCTGCCACTCGCCACCCGAGCATTCTGAATGACCACGCCCATCTGTTGCCGGACCGCTTGAACATCCAGCCCCGCAAGGTCTTGTGCATCGTAGTAAATTGCTCCTGACTCTGGTCTTTCAAACCCAAGAAGCAGGCGAAACAGACTGGACTTCCCACTTCCGGACGGACCCACGATGGCCACGAACTCTCCCGGGCGCACCGCAAAGGAAACGTCGCGCAACACTAAAGGCGCATCTGCTTGATAACGGAAATTGAGGTGACTGACTTCAATGGCACCGTGGAGCTCGCCAGGGTGCTTATTCGCCTCGGAAACTTCTGGCAGGGTTTCAAGAATAGGAATAGCGCGCTCGTGAATAGGAACGATGCTCAACGCAGACTCTATGGCGGAACTTAGCTGCAAGATCGCTGCTTGGAATTGCACGAAGGAGGCCAAGAAGGCCAGGAACGTTCCGGTAGTGAGCGCCTGTAAGAACGGCTGACCCATAAGTTGGGTGGAATAGGCAAAAATGACTGCCAAACTTATTACCGGCAAAGCGGAGTTAAAAACCGCCAGATTGGCAGAAATGGACCGCGCTCGGACCGACAGTTTTTTCTGCTCAGAAAATTCGCGAGCCCAGACGGCAAAGGCACGCGGTTCGGCCCCAGACACACGCAGCCTTGCGATATTCTCGATAAACCCCAGAACCATCCCCGAGATGTGCCCATGGGCGCGAAACACCTCACGTTGATACCGAATTTGAATGTACATGCTCGTGGTCGAAGCCACCCAAGAGACCAGTACGACGGCTGTAGCAACCAAAGCCAGCCGCCAGCTGTAATAAAAAAGAAGCAAAAAGCTGAAGATCGAGAATATGCCAGAAAGGATTGAGAAGATGACAGAACCTGTCAAGACACGGAGAATGTAGTCGATTCCCAAACTGCGGTCGGCTAGATCCCCAGCGGTGTACTTACGAAAAAAGGACACTGGCAAACGCAGCACGCGATCCCAAATCGCGGCTTGAAGAGAGGCGCCCATTTTCCCCTCGAGCCGCAGCATGGAAAAGTTCCGTGTGAGTGTGAATGTAGCCGCAGCAACCGCCAGCACTACCAAGTTGCCTGCAATTTGCATCAGCTGGCTGCGCTGTGCGTTGGGGATGATGGAGTCAAATATAATAGCAGTCGCGATGGGCACAACCATGCCGAGCAGTCCAGCGCAGATGCCCATGGCGACAACGGAGACCAGCTCACGGCGCGTGTCGTGTAGGGCAAAGACTAGCAAATCCCACAGTGAAAGCTGGCGGTTGGGTAAGGGGCGGTAGAAGGTGAAGGCAAAGCCTTCGAGTGTCAAGGCTACGTCACCGGTCAGAGGTATGCTTCGTCCTTCGACCGGGTCGTACAACCGGATCGCGGAGCCCCCTCGCGATGACGGAAGCACTGCCATTGGCCGTCGGTCGGACTCCCGAAAGGCCAGGAGCGGGCCCGATGAATTGACCCACCATCGGCCCTTGAGTACGACGCGTCGGTAGCGCAGGCCCGAGGCAGCAGCTATGCGTTCTACCGGGTCGGCTAGGCCACCTTGGCTTTGCAGCTCGAGGGGCGCGATGATCTTTACGCCCAGAGCTCTGCCAATGGCTTCGCACGCGTGCAGAGTGGGATCCGCAAGTCCTGTGCTTTCATCCGGAACTGTAATTTCTTGTTCTAGCAACGGGGATGCGAGAGATCGTAAGGCAGCGCCCACGATTCTGGCATCCGACGCGACTTGACTCAGACGTCGCGTGCGGGCGGCCTCCTCCACACGGCGGCGATTCACGACGAAGCACTGGAGAATGATGCCGTGAAAGGATTGAAGACCGCGCCATTGTGGATCGGACTTCTGCCAATCCGACGACGTCAAGGACAGAATTCGGCTCTGAGGAGCCGGTTGAACCCAGCCGTATTTGGAAACCGGGAAGTATCCTGGATTGCTGATCAGATCAATTTCCGAACGGTTCTGAAAGTGGGACGAGCCGCAGAGGTGTTCAATCCAAAGGACGCCGTTCATCGGCAGAATCGGCTTCGAGCTGTCCATAGCCTCGTGAATCTTGCTCGGTTGCAAATCAGTATAGTGTCGTGGCGGGGAAGTGACTGCGGCGCCGCTTGCTAATCGCAAAATCCAATCGTCGAGAAGCGCGAGGCCATTGGTGCTGTGCGCGGAACCCACATTTCGTAGACGGTCTTGGGTTAGAACCGATAACTGCGTGCCGGGCGTAGCCACGGCCACAACAATCGAGCCGTGTGCCGTCTGACACATGCCGAAGACCGCCGATCCCTCTTTTATGCGAAGTAACGGATATCGAGCGCCAATGGGCTCTCCATCGACGACATCAACCAGAAACAGATCGAGACTACCGCTGTGTACAAGCCAAGCGCTGTCGGGCTGGTGGATCGAAAAGGGCCGGTTGGGTCGCGGCTCGAAGACTTCGCCACTTTGGTTTTTGAGCGTCGCCTTCATCAGTGTGCCCGGATTAGCTCGAGATACGGACCCTGCACCGCGCAAAGCTCTTCGTGAGTTCCTCGTTGCACCACTTTGCCGTGGTCCAACACGATAATCTCATCGCAGTCACGGATGGTGCTGAGCCGATGGGCGACAATCAGGCAGGAACAGCCGCGGATCCGAAGCCTATCATTAATCAGCTCCTCGGTCTGCGGGTCGAGGGCACTGGTCGCTTCGTCCAAAATCAATATCCGTGGCCTGCGAACTAAAGCACGCGCGATTTCCAATCGCTGCCGCTGTCCACCACTAAAATTGCGGCCGCCTTCCTCGACCCACGAATTGTAGCCACCATTGCGTTCGACAATATCGTCGTGGATGGCAGCATCTTTCGCCGCCTGCACAAGTTGGCTTTCTTCGATCGTGGGATCCCATAAACTAAGATTTGTTCGAACCGATCCATCCAATAGAAAAATGTCCTGATCCACAACGGCTACTGATTCGTGCAGGATCTGTCCCGGGATGGTGCCTCGGGGCTTGTGGTCAAAAAGGATCTCTCCAGACCAGGGTTCGTATAGTCCGCTAACCAGTTTGGCGATGGTGGATTTTCCACTGCCACTTGCACCGACAAGGGCAATGCGGCCCCCCGGCTTCAGTACAAAACTCAGGTCTTTAATCAGGGGTTCTTCGAGCCGACTGTAGCCAAATGTTAGCCCGGTAGCTTCTATCCATCCTTCAAGTAGCCTATCGGTTGTAACCTCTGGTCCAGGGCGTGACTCCATCGTTTTAACCGGATATTGGAGCACGTCCTCCAGCCTGGTGAGATCCGCCTCGGCCTCTTGCACTCTTCCTCCAAGAGAAACGACACGATTCACCGGATCCATGAAACTGGAGAGCAGCGTTTGGAACATGATGAGCATGCCTATGGTCAGGAAGCCATCAATAACCTTGCGGCCTCCTATTGCCAGTACGGCAACGACATTGAGCGATACCAGGAGCGAAGGCAGGATGATGAAATATTGCGAGGAAGCGCCAAATTCCTGCTCTGCACTCATAACCTTTGCTTGCAAACCAGACCACCGTGAGTAAAAGTCGGATTCACGCCCGCTTGCTTTCAGGGTTTCAATGGTCTGTAGGCCAGCCATGGTGGTGCCAACCAGTTTTCCTCGTTCTTGAAGCAACTTGCGGTTGTTGTCGGCGCGCTCACGCGATATGTATTGAACAGTGCACAAATTAACCACAGCGATGATGATGCTAATGAGCGTTAGCGTAACGCTGTACCGCAGCATGAGTGCGGCATAGAAACCCACCAAGAACACGCTTACGACATTGGTTGCGAGTTCGCCGGACAACAACGCAGCGACTCGATCGTTGATCTCGAGGCGAGATCCGATTTCTCCGCCAAACCGCTGTGCGAAGAACTCCATGGGCAAGCGGAGTACATGCCATAAGAAGGCACTGGAAGACGTCAACGAGACCTTGGTTTCCAGGCGAAGAAGAGTGCGTTGCTGCCAATATGTGCAAATCGCTTTGAAGCACGCTGTTGCTGCCATCGCAACCAATAGAGCTCTGAGCCACTTGGTCATCCCACCGACGAGTATGCCGTCAACGTAAATGCGGGAAAATCCGGCCACAATGATATTTGGCACGACTAAAGCAAACGTAGCGAAAATTAAATACGTTATCCCCACCCAGCTGCCGCGCAAGCGTCTTACGAGCAGTTGAACCGGCGAGCGCTTTCTGCCACCTTTCACGAATCCTGGAGTTACCTCGAACGTGAGCACGACTCCAGTAAACGACTGGTCGAATTCCTCTGCACTCACGGTACGCCGCCCGCATGCTGGGTCGTTCAGGTACGCTTTGTGAGCACCAAATCCTTCGACGACCAAGAAGTGATTGAAGTTCCAAAACACGATGAACGGCGGACGCAGGGCATGTAACTCCGCCGGTTCTTTTTTGAACCCCTTTGCTGACAGACCATACACCCGTGCAGCTTTGACAATATTGCTCGCCTTTGTTCCATCACGGGATACGCCACAGGCAATTCGTAATTCTTCTAGCAGTACATTCCGCCCAAAGTAGCCCAAAACAATCGCCAGAGCCGCTGCGCCGCACTCGACAGCCTCCATCTGCAACACCGTTGGAGTTCTTGCACGGCTAAGCCGTCTGCGCAACACATTGTTCCGGATCCACTCGAAAGCAGCGCGCTGTTCCATGAATGTCTCTAGGTCAACCCCAGGGTCTTTCGCAACGCGGGGAGTAGTAATGCGACCGGTTTCTGCCAGCGAGTGACCACCTCGGCGGTACATAAGGTTCCGCCGGACAGGGTTAGGTTTGGCCCATTTGATGAGGACCACTGATATCCGCTTAACGTTTTGGGATTTCTTTGCATTTCCACGTGGAGACCAGTGACGGGTCCTTCCCCGGTGAGCGCTCTCACGAGAACTTCATTTTGGAAGTTATGCATAAGCTCCGCTGGGGTGTCCGGGAAATCAGAGACATAGGTAACATAACCTTTGATAAAACCGTATTCCTCAGGCTTGACATTCGAAGGAGAAATCTCCACCTCCATCCCTCTTCGTACGTCCTTCGCCCGAGCTGCCGGCAGGTAGAGTAGGACTTCCAGGTCTTGGACGTCTGGCTGAATGCTTAATATCGGATCGGAAGCCGCAACAGTGGCTCCAGTAGAGACTTTCAATTCCAGCACCTCGCCGCGATAAGGGCTTACCACGTTCCCCGCAATCTCCAGGTCTTTCTCTACGGCGCTCAGATTGCGTTCTAAGTCCTCGATTCCGAGTTCCTTCTGAGCATCGTCCTCCTGAACTTTGGCCTGAATCGAAAATTCCTCGGCCTGTAGCTCCTGGAGATGCGCTTGTACGCTTGCGATCTTATCTTCGATCTCAGCCAGATTCTGACTGGCCTCAATTGCCTTCTGCTTGATAATAATTCCAGCAGCGAGCAGTTGGTTCTGTGCCGCAACGTTCTCTTTGGCCAACTCCGCCTGCTGTTCGAGGTGTTGAGCTTCCAGTTCTGCGTTGGCGCGTTGGCGTTGAATCGCGGCGCTTTCCATCTTGGCTTGCTCCAAGTGCAGCACGTGTGAGCGATCCCTTTCTCGGCGAGCCTGCGCCAAGGCTTGTTCCGCGTTCTTGCGCTTTTCAAGCATTGCAGGCTGCGCCACTTCCGCCACGATCTGACCTTCGCTAATTCTGTCGCCCACTTTCACCTTGAGCTGCGCCACCACACCCGATCCGGCAGATACCACATTGAGCACCCCGCCCCGACGTACGATAACCCCCTGTCCGCTAACAACGGAAGGGATCCCTCCCACAAAGCCCCACACGATGGCAACAATGGTTAACGCAAATATTGTGAGTTGAGCGATCCAGGCTTTGGAATCAGTGACTCTTAAGAGACGATCCAATTCTTCCGGTGAAGAAAGTCGTTCGAGGGCGACTTCTCGAAAGATCGGGCGGTTCATAAGCGAATCCAGCGAACCAATGGACTGACGAGATACCTAGGACAGAAGTGCAATACTCTAGCTGTAGAAAAAAGCGACGTCAATCACAATGAAGGTTTTGGCGCTATTCCCCAGACAAGCCACCAGAGTAACAAGACTGTCGCTATCGCTTGCCGACATTTTGGTCTGCTCAGCTTCGAGGAAGCCCCAGACGAATTCAGACTTCCGGGTTTGGTCCCCGGTGTGTGGTACCTTCTACACCTGCAGCCGCTCCGAATCAAGTGAATAGTTGTCGAGTCAAATACAGTGCGGGGCCGATCTGCTCGTTGCATCGCCATTTTGCGGCGTAATTAAGTTCAAGGTGTCTAACAGTTGGAAACTTTTCTAGGGATTTCACCGGTCATCATCTGGATATAAAGTCGCTCCATGTGTCGAGCGAAAGTCTGCGCGTCGCACACCGGAGAATGGCACAGACGCGCGCGCATATTGCGCCGGAACATCACGAGCCGGTCTGGGGACTTCGCCGAACTAATCGCCAGCGACACGTACTCCTCGGGTCCGCCGGGTAATTCCGGTGCCGGGAAGGGGCTTCAGTTGAAGACGGACGCAAGAAGCATCGATAGAGAGGGAGATTGGCGATAAGCTTGACAACTCCCAAGTTGTTTTCAGAAGTTGCAGACGGCGTCGCAGGCAAGGGCTACGGCGATTGCGTGAGTCAGTGCGGCAAATCCGCACGTCCGGTTCGATGAGCGGTGTGGAAACGGAAGCATGGTGGGAATAGTGAGGCACTGGCAACTGAAAGGGTCGGCAACCGATAGGTCCCACCTAAACCACCGCGCCACACCTCGACTCCACAAAGTTCCGGCGAGTACCCATGTTACCGGGACTTGCGGCAAAGGTTGAAGGAGCGGACGGCGACGGGCATTCGCATCATGGGCGGCTATCCCTTACGGTTAGCGTACTATCGGATCGAATAGACAATGGGCTTCGTGCCGATGAAATCGCACCCGGCCTGCCATCGTTTTAATGAAAGTAAATCCCTCCCGGTCAATCACTTGTCGTGATAGGCGCATATGCATCCGGCGCTCACCAGGAGACGGCCAGGAAAATGCGATGTAAGCAATTGTTTAACTTCGCTGTCGTCTTTCGATCTCCAAATCCGATTTATTCAGTAGAGGCCGGATGACGTCTTACGGCACGAAAACCAGGTCGGGTCCCGGGGGAACCTAGAAGGAGAAGTTATGACACTGAACCAAAGTCTCGAAAAGCAGAAGGGAGAAAAGAAAATGTCTGACGCAGAGAAGAAACAACAGAACACAGGCAAACTTACCGATAACGAACTCAATGATGTGCACGGCGGAGTATCCATTCCGCCAACAGGCCCGGCGGTGCAGGGCCAACCCGGAGGGAATCTCTCCCAGCGCGATACGATCGATAATATCGACGATCTACCTGACGTCGGGGGGATCTCGAAGCTGCCCCGCCCGTAGTTGAAACCTGATTGTGTACCTGAACCCGTCGTTACACCCTTGCAGCGAGGCCGAGTCTAGCCCCGCCTTGCTGGTTCTGCAAGACACGGAATTCACTCTGGACCTGGCGAACTCACCACGGAGGGGAGCGGATTATGAGTAAAAGAGAGGTGGAACGGTTCTTTACGGAGGTTAGTAAGAATGAAGAGCTCATGAGCGACCTGTTGAATCGACTCGAAGTTTCTGTAATCGTCCAAGTCGGCAACACGCACGGCTACAACATCACCGAAGAAGACGTGCGCGCCTACTCAGAGGAGCAAAAAGCGGCGCTCACCGCGAAGGAACTCGAAAATGTAGCTGGCGGTTCTGATGTTAGGGACTCGCATGAGCGTTACTACAATTGAAGGCCGGTTGAGTGTCTGGAGCAAGGCTCGAGGGCAGCGAGTGACAATGCGGACGCGACGAGAACACGGACAATTCACGGACATTCCGCACTTCACCAAGAAAAAAGGGCTTCCGGTGGAGATCCAGAAGCCCTTGACGTTTGAACTACTTAAATTGGTTGCGACCTAAACGCATGCGTGCGCGACCCGAAACCAACAAGCTCCCCCCTTATACCGCTGGCGTCCAAAGGTTTTGAGGCGATAGGTGCACCGATTTGGTTCACATCTAATTTGGAAAAAATCGCCCTCACTTTTGCCCTTATAAATGCTTCGCTGATGGCCTTCGATACGACAATCCCCAATCCGTCCGTAAGGTGGGGAAGAGGGAGGCTCGGCAGCCCGAATGTGATTTGATGCAAAGTCGCGCGACTGCCGGAACTCTTTGGTTGAGGTGAGCAACGCGGGCAGGTTTGTGAACTCGCTCACGATCCAGGTGAGCGACGATTTCCCAATGCTTCCAAAATGCGCTCTGCAAATCCGTCGATAAGGACCCGCTTCCGGGAACTCGCCTAAGAAGGAAGCGGCAAGATTCGCACGGCCTCCAGGCACATGGTGACTCCCTCAAGGGCCGTCGCCAGTCGCAAGCTCAACCGACGAGCATGATGCACCAGTCGACCCCGCGGGTGTGAGAAATCAAATTGACCTCAGCCGACCGTCAAAGAATTACACGCCATGTCGTGCGGGCGTTCGCAGGACCTTCAAGTCGACACGCACTGATAGAGAGACTTTACCCCGAGCATTCCTTCCCATGTGGCCCGGAAGATCTGCCCCTTGTCACCTAATGGCGAAGCTCGCAGAATCGCCCATCAACGTCTTCCGCGAGGGGGAGGTTGGTTAAGTGTCCACTGACTAGGCCCGGGTCTCCTTAGGACGAATTCGTCATTTTCAAAGGAGTTCGACATGCGCGTGCTGCTAGTCGGTTTTCTGACTGCCCTCTGGTTTGCCGGGGTCGCCAACGCCCAGACCATCGATGGTAACTTTTCCGAGTGGAGTTCGGGTGAAATCATTGGCACCGATCCCGCAGCCAACGTTAACCCCACCGATGTGGCCGACTGGCTGACCTTGTGGGCCACCTTTCAGAACGGCAACCTGTTGCTCAGCTACCAGACCGTCCAAAACATCGATTTCAACAATAATGCCTGGCGTTACGAGGTGCTCCTCGACACCGATTCCAATCCCCTTACCGGCTATCGCGGAGCGGCCGGAAATTATAAGCTTGGCGCCGACTATATGGTCGAAGGAGGTACGATCTATCGCTACGCCGGGACCGGCACCAATTGGTCGTGGAGCTATGTCGGCACTACCACTTATGCCATCAGCGGCAATCTTCTCGAAATGGCGGTTCCCGGCGCCAGCCTGGGTATCACCGCCTCCACTTGGATCAAGATCCAACTGGTGGGCAACAATGCCGTCGGCCCCGACTTCGTCCCCAAAGACATCGCGGGTTTCTCCTATCCGCGGGACCAGGTCGTATTGGACTGCGACTTCAGCCCGTGGTCCGCTATAAACCCTCTCGGAACCATCCCCGCTGGCAATACCACCGATATCGTCGACTGGACCGGGGCATGGGCTCTCAGCCAGAATAGAACGCTTTACCTGAGCTACACGACGGCGAGTCCCATCGAGTTCACCAACAACGGCAGCCGTTACAACGTGCTTCTGGACACCGACAACAATCCCAACACCGGTTACGTCGGACTGCCGGGTGGGGCTGGCGCCGAGTATCTTATCCAGGCCGGCAATCTTTATCGTTATGCGGGCACGGGCACTAACTGGGCCTGGACCGAAGTAACGCCTGTGACTTACTGTGTCTCGGGCAACCAGGTCGAACTGGAGGTGAACGAGCAGTACTTGGGAGTATCCAGCGGCAATTACACCCTGGGAATACGCCTGTTCGGCGACAATCCCACGACGTGGGACCTGGCGCCGGCCCAGGCGCCCGGATTTGAAACTACCTTGGTGAACGTGCCCAAAGGAGAACTTGACCCTGCCTTCGGTTCCGGCGGCTGGGGCATGACGAACTTCTCCGGCGGCAACGACTCCGCCTCCGGAGTAGCCATTCAGAGCAACGGCGACATCGTCGTGGTGGGCACCACGTCCAACCCGGCAAGTACGCAGGGCACCAACTTCGCCGTGGCCCGTTATCTCCCGAACGGTACGCTGGACACCAGTTTCGCCGGGACCGGCAAGGTCTCCACCGACTTTTTTGGCGCCAATGACTGGGCCAGCGGCGTCGCGATTCAAGCCAACGGAAACATCGTTGTGGCGGGAACAGCGACGAATGGCACCGTAACCGAGTTCGCTCTGGCCCGTTATCTGCCAAATGGAACCTTGGACCCCAGCTTTGGCGATAACGGCAAGGTGGCCAATAGCTTCCTGGGCGCAAGCGATGTAGGCGCCGGGCTCGCGATTCAGAGCAATGGACAGATCGTTGTAGTGGGGAACGACGGTGGAGGCGGCCACTCTGTCCTGGCCCGGTATAACAGCAACGGCAGCTTGGACACCAGCTTTGGCACCGGCGGCTATGTCAGTGTCAGCAATCCGGCATTGGCCGTCGCACTTGCCCTGCAAGCGGATGGAAAGATCGTGGTCGCCGGCGGCGGTCTCGACGTGAATGATGCCTTCATCGGCTCTGTGGGCCGTTTCAATCCTGACGGCAGCGTCGATATCACCTTCGGCACCAGCGGGGTCACCGCCTTCCCTGGCGCGGCAACTGCCGTTGCCCTGCTGCCGAGCGGCAACAGCCTGTCAGTGGGGTGGGTAGGTCCGGTCGCCAACACGGTGGTGGGACTGCTTACCAGCCTCTTGTTCGGAGAGCTTAACCCGGACGGCCAATACGTAGCGCAGCTCTCGAGTCAGTACATCGAAAACGTCCCTTATTTAGCCGCTGTGGCCGTCCAGTCCGACGGCGAAATTGTGGCGGTCGGCAGGTTTCTGCCGGGAAGTACATCATCTTCAGACTTGGCTCTGACGCGATTCAACGACAACTTGGGATTTGACTATAGTTTCAGCCCCGTCACGGGGCTTGTTTATGGCAATGCCGTCCCCCTTTCGGTAGTGGCCGTCACGAATTTCCCCGGCTATAGCGCTACAGGATCCGCCCTGGCGCTACAGGCGAACGGAGACATCGTGGCCGTGGGAACTGTGACCAACGCCCAAGGAGGTACGAGTTTCCTCATAGCCCGCTATCGCTAGCCAGAGTCCGGCTGAATGCTCAGGGGGATTTTGAATGCAATCGCCGATTGCAACAAATAACTTCCTGCCCACTAGAATCGGGTGACACATTGGGTGTCAGGGTCGAAAATTCTCTCCTCAGGCGGGAGTCACTGCAGGTTCGACTCGGTAGCCAAGCATTCGGCTGCGCCGGATGAACATCTCGCTGTAAGCGCGCAATCCCCAGCAGTGAACATCAAAGCGGCCTATGCGCGGAGGGCCTGGGCGCCTATTAGTCGCGATCAACGTAATGTTTACGAATTAACTTGGCCGCCGATGAGCACCTTGAACCCACGCTGTTCGCCCGATGGAAAGTTGATTTGTTACAAATTGGTAGCAGCCCGAAGACTGAGCAAAGCTCCTCAGCCAAGGTTGGCCGTTGCCACCTACCTCCTCCGATTTCGACTTAGGCAAGGCGGAAATCTTAGGCATCAGACAATGACCGTTTTTGGGGTTGTTGCCGTTCGGCTTCTAGCTTCCACGGAAGTCCGGGAGGGAGAGCCCCTCATGGCCTATCAATTTGTCACCAATTGTGTTCATTGTGGCAAGGAATTCGGAATTCTCTGGGTGATAGATCGGACTCGACAGGTTGGCCTTAAGACCGTCATTCGGATAACCTGTCCGCTCTGTGAAACGAGATTTTACCGAGATGCCAAAGACATTCGTGAAATCGGGTCTCAGAAGCAGAAATTAACCTTTTGTCGTCCCGTGCGGAGCGTTGAAGTTGACTATGATTGCCCCAGTTGTGGCCGCCGTGGAATCTTGATATCGCTTCTGCACACAGATTTATCGTGGGATGAACTGTCTAAGGAAAATGTGCAGACCGCCATCTGTGATAATGGCCTCTGTGAACAGAGGGGAATACTCCAAGAACTGAAGCCTAGGCGCGTCTTACTGGGGTCTCTAAATCCAGTCTAGCCATCGGTTACAGCGAACTCAGGATGAACTCGGGAACCTCTCCACAACGCTTTTGGAGACGGTGCACACAGAATATTGAATATTGGTCGGTGGGCCGCCTTTGGCTACAAGCTGCACACTTTCGGTAGTACGAGTCAGGCGAAGAGTTCGCGGAGTTATACATCTGCTGAAACCACTCCTTCCTACTCTTGGACACTGGTGCCAGCATTTTGTGACCTGAGGACTTATACCGATTCAGTTCAAGCACATCCAATGAGCGTGTCCATATCTTCTGCCACGAGCCTCTCCAATTGCCATAAAGACTGTTCCATTTCGACGCCGTACGCCGGAATACCTTCTGGACTAAGATATCCATGTATAACTCGTCCCTTGCGACGTTGGCGAAGAAACGTCAGCCGGAATTTCCTGCTTGATCCCGGCGCATGTCAACGACTCTTAGACAGGTGCTCACGGAATTTAGTGAGTTTTTCAAAAGTTGGGTTTTCCGCAAATAAATATCGCGCCAGGATGGCCTAGCAACGACGATCGCCAACGTGGTCGACCTAC
>Ga0181526_10002043_pt1 | contig 18175 bp, 14 predicted proteins | sample PEATcosm2014_Bin_35_FD_119750 | JGI IMG/M metagenome (GOLD analysis project Ga0181526, IMG submission 119750) | Peatland microbial communities from MTU Mesocosm Facility, Houghton, MI, USA - PEATcosm2014_Bin06_30_metaG | ecosystem: Environmental > Terrestrial > Soil > Wetlands > Peat | place...
ATTGCGTGGTGAAGTAAGGTTCCCAATCGCGCAACGCCAGGTAATGCTCCTGATCGTAGGCGCCGGAGTTGCGGCCGTCTTCGATCACCAGAAAACCGAACTGGCCGGTGTAGGCCCCGCGATGCAAGTCGTCCATCGACATGGCATGCGTGTGATACCAGCGCGTGCCTGCCGGTTTCGGCGTGAACCGATAGCTGCGGGCCCCGTGCGGCGGAATCACGGGAGTTCCTTCTTCTTCGGCACCATCCACCTCGGGCGGTATCAACAGTCCGTGGTAATGCACCAGTTCGGGGACATCGGTCTTGTTCACCACGTTGACCGTGACCGGAACTCCTTGTTTCATACGCAAGAGCGGACCCGGCGAGGATCCGTTGTACCCGATAGTGCTGATAATCCGATTCGGCGCCAGTTCCACCGTGACGGGCGCGATCTCAAGGTTGAATTCCGTTCCCGAAATCTCCTTGGCGCCGATCGAGGACGGCGCGGGGGGCATCGGCATCTGCTGGGCGGCCAGCGGCCCGGCGGCCACCGCGGCGCCCACCAGTTTCAGGAACTCACGGCGATGGGGGGAGTTTCGATCCGGCATGAAACAAGCAGCGGGCTTTCCGGCCTGGGCCCGCTCATGGTACGCTTCAGGATATCAAAAGGGGCTACCGACCATGAAATTGGCCCGCCCATGGCTCGCGATCGCCTTGCTACTTGCAGCGGTGATCGAGCTTCTTGCCTGGCAACGATTCGGCCGCACCGGCTCCAATCAGATGCTGGCTTACGACTCGACCGACCAGAACCTCCCAGGGGAGTTCTACTTTAGCCGGCTCCGCTACAATTCCGGGTACGGCGGCGGGTCCGGATATCGCGGCTTTCGGGGCGCCTACGGGTGGTCACAGGACTTCCCGCGGGCCGACCACGATTGTCTCCTTGTCCTTCGCCGCCTCACCCGCATTGACTCGCCATCCCCGCTCAGCGTCGTCGACATTGACGACGACCACATGCTGGACTTCCCGTGGATCTACGCCGTGAACGTGGAAAACTGGGCGTTCACGGACGTGGAAGCCCAGCGTCTGCGCGAATACATCGCGCGCGGTGGATTTCTGATGGTGGACCACTTCCATGGGCCTGGCGACTGGGATCGCTTCATGGCGGGCATGAGCATGGTGCTGCCCGAAACAGTGGTGGAGGACATTCCGGACGATGACCCGATCTTCCACGACCTCTACGACATTCGGGAAAAATTCCAGATCCCCGGCGAGCAATACGTCGCCACGGGCCGTACCTATGAAAAGGACGGCTACATCCCCGGGTGGCGTTGCATCCGCGACAAGAAGGGGCGCATTGTCGTGGCCATCTGTTTCAATATGCACTTGGGCGACGCGTGGGAGTGGGCGAACGATGGGGGGTATCCGGAGAAGTTTTCCGGTCTCGCGTTCCGAATAGTGCTGAACTACATTACCTATTCAATGACCCACTGATGACCCTGCGCTAGCCGCTGTCGCGCCGGGTTCTGCCGTAAAGTTCGTGGTGCGATAAAAAACGAGAGAACAATGGCTTAAAGGAGCGAACCTGGTTTAAGTGCATAATGAGGGCATGTACGAATGGCGGTTCGTTGGGGCCTATCCGGGTCTTCTTTCAGTCCCGGTCCGGGACTCCGAAACGATCTCCATCGGCGGCGTCAATCCCTGGCGGTATCAATGGGCTCCGGTGCGTCACGGAGTTCCGATCATCCTGCCTGACCCTGTGTTTTCCTCGCGCGAGCATTGGCTCGAAGTCTCTGAGATTAAGAAGCCCTGTCATCATTGACGTTTGTGCCCGCGAAGGCGAGCTTTGAGATTTCAAAAATGGGGGTCCACGAGGGTCCAAGCCCCAACGGGTGCCCTAGCGACGGGCGCTTCAAGCGATGGCCGCGTGGAGTGGCGGGCGGCCGGCGGCGCATCGTCGAAGGGGCACGCCGCCAGGCGCGTGTGGCGTAATCACGCGCGGCCTACCGCTCGCACCCTCCGGCGCCAGGGCTCGGGCGTGGTCATCGCGTCGTGCGGCGGGCGCCCTCGCGGCGGATGAACGCCCTCAGTGATGGGCATGAATAACGATTTCGCACTTCGGCGTGCGTCGCTCATCCACACGCTGGGCGGTCGCGGCGGCGGACGACGGGCGGCTGGCGCCGGAACTGGTCGTTGGCATAGACCGCGCGAAGCGTCAGCCATGCTCCTGGGCTGCGGGCTGCGTCGTCCGAGGCCGCGGCGCGCGCGATGGGCTGCGGCGAGCGGCGGACGCGCGCGCGGTGCATCGAGGAAGGGGCGCGCAGCGCGCGGCAAGGTGGCCGCGAAGTAGTTCTCGATTGCCCATTTTCGCGGAACGGCGTTTCATGGGAGGAACCCACGATCTACGACGGGGCGACGGGCAAAGGCGGCGTGATACTCTCGGAGACGCTGCCGTCTGCGCATAAAGTCCTTGCTTATCAGAATTTGAAAAGCCCGAAAAACCAGGTACTATTCGTGAAACTGAAGTCAGTTACCCAGCCGCCGAATAGCAGCATCCCTTTTGTGGTTCCGTCGTAAGTAAAGGATACTCCCGAACTGCGCTCGGGACTTGCGGCAGTTTGCACCTGGCTCCAGTTGCTTCCGTCCCATAGCCAAGTGTCATTTAATCGGCCTTCCCCGCAGTCTTCGCAAGGGCCGGCCAAACCTCCGAAGAGCACGACCCTGTTGAGGATCGGATCGAAAGCCAGGCCATTGTCAGTTCGCGTTGGCGGCACCGTCGCCGGCTGCTGTTGAACCCAATCCACTCCATCGTAGGTCCATGTATCGTTGTAGGCTATACCATTGGTGTTGCCGCCGAAGAGCACGACCTGTTTCGCGGTCTCATCGTAGGCCAGCGTCGCCGTTCGCGGGGACGCACTGTCGGCCGGGAACTGCTGCGTCCACGTCTTGCTCTTTCCGTCCCACTCCCAGGTTTCATTATCGATAACAAAATCGTCTGATCCGCCAAACAGCACCACCTTGCCGAGCCGGGAATCAAAGACCATTCCGTTGGTATTCCACCCACGGGCCGAAGGCGAAACGGGAGGAAACTGCTGAGTCCAGGTCACCCCATCCCACGTCCACGTTTCGTTCGAGGCACTGCTGGTCTGGCCAATCCGAGTAAGGCTACCGCCGAAAAGCACAATGGTTTTTGTCGTCGGAGTACCTGGTATAGAATACGAAGATCATGCGATTTGTGAGGCTAACGGTCCTTACGGCGCTCACTGCAGCGCTGTTCGCGCAAACTACTCGCCTGGAACTGGGCAAAGCCATGCAAGACGACCTGTCTGGAGGACAGACACGCTCGTACCCCATCATGCTGGAGGCGAACCAGTACCTGCGGGCGGTCGTCACGCAGCCGGTCCCGGCCGTCGTTGTCGAACTTTACTCGCCCGACGGGAAGAAAGCGTTGGAGGTGGACACTGGGAATCTCCCCGGCAAGCCTTCCCGGATCGTATGGGTCGCGGAGGCTGCCGGGGAGTACCGCATCAACGTGAGCGTCCCGGCTAAGACTGCGGGCACCAGTCATTATGAAATCAAATCGGAGGAACTACGAGCCGCGGGCCCGGATGACGGGAAGCGCGTGGAAGCCGAGCGATTATTTACGCAAGCGCTCAGCGAAGGCCGCAAGTATGCCTACGATCAAGCGATCTTGACGTACACGCGTGCGCTCGATCTCTATCGAGAGGTCCGGGACCGTGAGCGCGAGGGAGATGCGCTCAATGCTGCGGCAAATGCGTCTGACGACGCCGGAAAGAGCGAGAAGTCTATAGGTTACTACGAACAGGCGCTTGCAGTTGAGCGGGAGATCAAAGATCGCCGGGGCGAAGGCAATACCTTGAACGGTATGGGCTTGGCCTGCGTCCACCTGAGTCAGAGCGAGAAGGCAATCGGTTACTTCGAACAGGCGCTGGCGATTCGCCGCGAGGTCCAGGATCTCAAAGGCGTAGGGGCTACATTGAACAACCTCGGCCTTGCCTACACTCACTTGAGCCAGTACGAGAAGGCCATCAGCTACTACGAGCAAGCGCTGGCGACGTTGCGCGAAATCAAGAGCCGGCTAGGCGAAGGCGCGGTGCTAAGCAGCCTCGGCATCGCTTACGCCCACTTGAGCCAGTTCGAGAAGGCGATCGGTTACTTCGAGCAGGCCTTGGCCCTTCAGCACGAGGTCAAGGATCGGCCCCGTGAAGGCGGCACGTTAAACAATCTAGGCCTCACATATTACAACCTGAGCCAGTACGAGAAGGCGATCCGTTACTACGAACAGGCGCTGGAAATTCGCCGCGAGGTCAAGGACACCCGCGGCGAAGGCGCCACGTTGAACAACCTCGGCATCGCCTGCCGCGGACTCAGCCAGTACGAGAAGGCGATCCGTTACTACGAGCAGGCGCTCACGATTTTCCACGAGAGCAAGGATCGACAGGACGAAGGCACGACCCTGGCCAACATCGGAAATTCCTACTGTATCCTGAGCCAATGTGATAAGGCGATCGGCTACTTCGAACAGGCACTGGCCCTTCATCGCGAGATCAAGGACCCCACCGGCGAGGGCATGGCATTGGCGGACCTCGGCGACGCCTACATCAGCATGGGTCAATACAATAAGGCGATCGGCAATCACGAGCAGGCACTCGCGATTTTCCGCGAGACCAAGGACCGCTACGACGAAGGCAGGGCACTGCACAACCTCGGCGCCGACTACGCTCACCTGAGCCAGGGGGAGAAGGCGATTGGCTACTTCGAGCAGGCGCTGGCACTTCAGCGTCAGGTCAAGGATCGCAGTGGTGAAGCTACGACGCTCGGCGAACTCGGCGCCACCTACGCGCGCATGAGCCAAGACGGGAAGGCAGTCAACTTGTATGAGGAGGCGCTAGCGATTGATCGCGCGATCAATGACCGTAGCGCGGAAGCCCACGAACTTTCCGGGCTCATGGGTGCCTGGCAGACCTCCGGTAAGCCACGCCTGGCGATCTTCTACGGCAAACAGGCCGTCAACACGATCCAATCAATGCGCGCCGATATCGCCGGCCTCGGCCGCGATATTCAGCAGAGCTTCCTCAAGGGTAACGAGGAGCCCTACCACAAGCTGGCCGAGATCCTGATCGCGCAGGGCCGCCTCGCCGAAGCCGAGCAGGTCCTGGCTCTGCTAAAGGAAGAAGAATATTTCCAATACATCCGCCGAGACGCCGGCGATGCCTCCTCCCTCAACCGCCGCGCCGACCTGACTCCCGACGAGGCCGCCTACGACAAGCGCTACCGCGAGATCGGCGACCGCCTGATGAGCATCGGCACGGAACGCGGTGAACTGCTCGCCAAGAAAACCCTGACCCAAGAACAGTCGCAGCGCCTCGACCAGCTCGAGAAGGACCTGGCCGCCGGCAACCAGGTTTTCGAGCACTTCCTGGGCGACTTGACGCAGCACTTTAGCGCCAAACCGGATATGGCCGGCCGCATCCGGGACCTGCGCGAGACGCAAGGCATCATGGAAGACCTGCGCGACCTGCCGGCCGGCACGGTGGCCATATTCACGCTGATCGCAGACGACAAATTCTACGCCATCCTGCGGACTCCCGACGCGCAGAAATCTTACGAATACCCCATCAAGGCCGCCGATCTGAATCGCAAGATCCTCGCATTCCACCAAGTCGTGCAGCATCCCGAACTCGATCCTCGTCCTCTGGCGCAGGAGCTGTACAGGATCCTGATCGGGGGCATGGCCGCCGACCTGCGCCAGGCCAAGGCGCAAACCCTGATGTGGGAGCTCGACGGCCCGCTGCGATATATTCCGCTGGCGGCGCTCTACGACGGCAAGCAGTATCTGATCGAACGGTACCGCCTATCGGTCATGACGCTGGCCAGCAAATCCCGCCTCAAGGACCCGCCCGCGCGGGAGTGGCAAGCGGCCGGCTTCGGCGTGACCAAACGATTTGAGGACGCCTCCGCGCTCCCCTCCGTATCCTCGGAACTCACCGGCATCATCACAACCAGGCCCGGCGATGGCGGCGTGCTCACCGGCGAGATCAAGCTGGACGAGAAGTTTACCCAACAGAGCATGCGCGACACGCTGCACAAGCGCTATCCGGTGATCCACATCGCCAGCCATTTCCGCTTCCAGCCCGGCGACGACGCGAAGTCCTTCCTGTTGTTGGGCGATGGCGGACATCTGACACTCGCCGAATTGAAGACATGGGCAAACCTGTTCGGTGGGGTGCAACTGCTGACGCTGTCGGCGTGCAACACGGGGGTGGGCGACGGCGCGGAGGTGGAAGGCTTCGGCGCGCTGGCGCAAATCCAAGGGGCCAAGGCGGTGGTGGCCAGTCTGTGGCCGGTGGCCGACGCCAGCACCAGCCGGCTGATGCAGGAATTTTACCGCATCCGCCAATCGTCGGCGGAAATCACGAAGGTGGAGGCGCTGCGCGAAGCGCAACTGGCGCTGCTGCGCGGCACTGTGCAGATCGAGCCCGCAGCCGAGCGCAATCGCGGTGTGGTTGTCAGCCACGGTTCCTCTGAAACGGCGCCTCCGGAAGCTCCGGGCTTTCCGGCCAGCGCCAGCGCGCCCTACGCGCATCCGTATTACTGGGCGCCGTTTTTCTTGATGGGCAACTGGCTGTAGGGCAATTTGCCCCTTTGACCCACGCATCTCGCTTCCTTAAGTGAGATCACTAGGGCGCGGAACTAGAATGAAATTGCGCATCTTATTTCCCATAGTCGCCGCATCGATTTCCATGGCGCACACCGAGGTGCGGCGAGCCCTGATCGTCGGCATCGACGAGTACGCCGAGTCCGCCCAACACGCTGGTTACCAGCCATCCGAGCGCACGCGCCTTCGTCTGCAGGCTGTCGACGGCCGGCCGTCGCGCACCAATCTCGACAAGCTGGACGGAGCTTACAACGACGCGCAGGCGATGAAGGAAATGCTGGTCGGGAAATTCGGCTTTGACGAACACAATGTGATCGTTTTGCCCGATGCGGCACGCCCAGCCACCGCCGATAACATTCTCGGTCTTCTCGAAAGCTTCCTGATCGACGGCGCCAAGCCCGGCGATGCCAGCTTGTTCTATTTCGCCGGACACGGCTCGCGCATCCGCAATACGGCGGCCGGAAATCGGAATGCGAGCGGCTTGGATTCCACCATCATTCCCGCCGATGCGCTGCTCGGCGTGCCGGATATCCGCAGCAAGGAGTTGGCGCGGATCTATGCGCTGGCGCCGAAAAAGGGAGTGACGCTGACCGTAATTCAGGACAGTTGCTACAGCGGCGGCGCCGCGCGCGGGGCGATGGCTCTCCGAAAGCTTCGGTCGCAACCCTGGGATCCCGGCATTTCCGTCCACGAGACGCTCGCGGGACCGCTTCCGGAGGACGCGGGCGTGCTGTTGATGTACGCCTCTCAAGATTATGAGCCGGCCGCCGAATTATCGTCGACCGACTTGAGCGGCCCGCATGGCGCGTTCACCTGGGCGCTGCTGCATGTGCTGGGCGCATCGCCCGCCGACGAAAGCGTGGATCGGATCTTCGCGCGGGTGCGGGCGCTGATGCAGTCGCGCGCGCCCGGCCAGGAGCCGGTCTTGCTGGCGAAACAGGGCCGCAACCAGCGCGGGCTTTTCGGACAATCCGCGCCTCCGGGCCAGGTGGCCACGGTCGCGGCGGGAAGGATCGTCCGTTCCACGATCAAGCTGAACGGCGGCCTGGCCATGAGCCTGCACGAGGGCTGCGAGCTGAAACGGATCGCGCCGGCAAGTCCGCCGGTGGAGATCCGCGTGACCAAGATCGACGGTCTGAGTTCTGCCGATGCGGTGGTCACGCCGGGCGGCGGCGCTCCCGTTCAGGCAGGCGATCTGTTCGAGCTGGATAAGTGGGTGGTTCCGGATCGCGAGCTCATGAGGGTTTTCGTGGGACCCGCCGCTCCACCCGGCGAATTGAGCCGGGCCGCGAGCACCGCCGCGGAACTGCGGGCGCGCGTCCCTTCCATATGGATTGACGACCCCACCGACCGCACGCCCACGCACCTGGTGAGCTGGGACGCCGCCAAATCCTTATGGAGCTTTCGCGAAAACGTGGCGGGCGCGAAGCCGGTGTGGATGGACGCGCTCTCCGCCGATGGCGTCCTGCGCCAGGCGCCGCCCGGCGCGCGGATTTTTGTGGCGATTCCGCCTTCGGCCGAGTTGGCGAAAGCCATTGGGTTGGGCGGTTCCGTCGGCGTTGTGAGTACTCCGGATCGCGCCGATTATGTGCTGCTCGGGCGCGCCTGCCCCGGCCGCGCGGCGGGGTGTATCGAATACGCCTGGGCGCTTCCGGATGTGACTGCCGAGGATCTGCGCCGGCAGCGTTCGGCGCTTCCGCTGCGATCCGACTGGTTCGCGGAGGACGCCGCGCCGCTGAAGGACGCGGCCTTGAAATTGGCGCGTGTGGCCGGATGGCTGGATCTGTCGCCTCCGGAATCCTCTGCGATCTGGCCGTACCAGCTTGCGCTGCGGAACAGCGTGACGAAACAGATTCTCGAAGGTGCGGAGGTTCGTGACGGCGAGCGGTACAAATTGATCCTGCGCGCCGCACCGGGCTCAATCCGCGCCGGAGTGCCGGCCCGGCGCGTCTACGTCTTCGTCGTGGACAGTTTCGGCAAGGCGACGCTGGTATTCGGCGATAATCTCGGCAACGAATTCCCCCGCCCGGATGTCGCCGGAGATCCGCCTGAGACAATCGCTTTGACGAATGAGGAATGGGATGTGACGGTCGACGCGCCGTACGGCGTGGATCACTACTTCCTGCTGGCTAGTGCGAATCCGATCGACAATCCGGCGGCGGTGCTGAACTTTGAGGGTGCGCGCACTCGCGGCAGAGTTGAGCCGGCGTCGGATCCGCTGGCGCATCTGCTGCGGAACACCGCGACGGCGACACGCGGAGAAGTCGCGCGCATTCCTCTGAATTGGTCGATTCAGCGCCTGAGCCTGGTGAGTGTGCCGATGCCGAAATGATCGTGGGGCGGCGCCATGCGCCGCCGCGAGGATAACCTAAAAGCCGCGCTGGAAAGCCGCGCGCTGGCGGCGCATGGCGCCGCCCCACCAAAGGCAATCTCCAGCCGCGGGATAAATCCCGCCCCCCAAGGCTTTGGGTTTCTGCATCGCTACTCGGCGCTGAGCCGCAAGTAGCAGGCCGCCGCGCGCAACCTGACCGTTGGGTTCTTGTCGCCGATCAACGCCTCGGCATCCCTAGCCATCGCTGGATTGCCGCCCAGCGCGATGGCCTGGATCGCCGCCGCCCGCACGGCAGCGTTTTTGTCCGCCAGAGCATGCTCCAGCGCGGCCGCGACTTCCGGATCGTTCTCCTGTCCCACCATCAGCGCGACAGCGGCCCGGTTCGCCGCAGCTCCGTTCGCCATCTTCTTCTCCAACGCTTTCTCGACCACTGAAGCTCCCACCGCCACGCCCGGCACCGGCACGAATCGCAGGCCCACCATCAAGATCGGTGTCGCCGCGACTTGCTGGCGCTTCACCGCCACCAGGAAACTCGCCGTGGTCTTGGCATCGCCGTTCAGCACGCGGACGAGAGCCTTTCGGCCCGCCGGATCGTGCATCCGGTACAATGCCTTCGCCGCGGCGAAGCGTACCTCGGGAGCCTGGTCGTCGAGCGCATCGCGCAGCGCCGGCGCATCTTCGGCTTCCGCCAGACTGGCGACCGCCGCCAGTTTTACCCGCAGGTCTTTGTCGTGCAGCATGGATTCCAAACGGGCCCGGTAAGGCTGCATGGAACCCAACACACCGAGGGCCTGTGCCGCCTCCCGGCGCGTATGCGCGTCCTTGGCCTGCAAGGCGCGGTCGATGGTGTCGAGAGCGGTTTCCCGCGTGGATCCGGCGTAGGCGAACCCGGCGGCCAGTACCAGGACCGGTGCGGCAAGCAGTTGGTGTTTCATGGCTGATCTCCTTTTCGTGGGTGGAGCGTTTCCCGCTCTCACCCACGCATGCGTGGTCCGGCTGAAAAAGGGGCAAAAATGGACCGGCCCACACAAGAGCTAGCTGGCGGAGGCCGTCACCACTGGCCGGAACTGGTAGCCGAAGTGCCGGATCACCAAGTTGGCTTCGCCGAAAACCTTGGCGTTGGTGATCGAACGATTCGAGGCGGCCATCCAGTATTCGCCATTCTTTTCGAACGTTTGCACGAAGCTTACGGCGTTGGTCCAAAACGACGGCTTTTTCGAGGGACTGCCCACTACCCGCACCACGGCGTAGTCCTGCGCGTCGACCCAGATCCGGCCTTTAACCAGATACTTGGATTCGGTTTTCGGCTCGATCTCCAGCATGTAAGCCAGCCGGCCGTTGACCTCCTCACTGCCCGTCAACCGGTACGCATAGTTGGTGTTGTTCAGCCGGTTGCGGTCCCGATAGACGGGCTGCGAAGCCTCGACTTCGGATTCGAGCAGCTTATGAAATACGTGGCTGCGGACGGCGCTATCGCCGCGCTCCTCGGCGATGTCATAGCGCTTGGTTCCGTCGGACTGGCGGGTCCAGAGCACCACCATCTCCGCATGCCGCTGCTTGTTGTCGAGCACATAGTGCGACGTCCAGTTATAGGCGCGCAGGGAGGCCTGGCGGGCTTGTTCGTGCGCCATCATGCGGCCGACGATTTCTGCGGCGGTCGGCGCCTGGCCGGCAAGCGCGGTGCAGGCTGAAATCAACATCACGGTGGGGGCTTTCATCGGTTTCGCTCCTTCACCCCGGCATGCGAAAGGCGCCATAAAAAAGGGCAACCAAATAAAAGGCGCCTAAATAAATAAGGGAGGAACGTTTTTGCCCCTTTCCGCGTGCGAATGCGCACATCCCAGCGGAGAGGGAGACATGCACAAGAAAAACGTCGCGATCGCCGCCGCCGGAATCGGGCTGTTCACATTCGTGGCCGCGAAGATGGGTTGGAGCGCCATGCTCTACGAGTTGAAGGCGGTCTGGATCGCCTTGCCGATCCTGGCTGGTCTCAGTTGCTTGCGGCTTTGGCTGCAGACCATGTCGTGGTCCGCGGCGCTGGAAGCGAACGGCATCCATGCCGGCGTCGGAGAGCTCATGGGCGCGCGCGCGTCGTCTCACGGCATGGGCTATCTGTCGGTGTTCGGGCCGCTGGTGTCGGAGCCGATGCGCATCGGTCTGCTGGCCGGTCGCGGGGCGGCCGCGGCGCCTACATTGATTGATTCGGGCGTGGCCTGGTTCAGCTCCGGAATCTTCACCATCGTGGGATGCTTGTGCGCCGCGGGATGCATGGGCGCGCAACCGCATACCAAATCGTTGATCGGACTGGCGCTGACGACGGTGGCCGGCATGGTGCTGATCGCGCGGTCGAAGCCGATGTTGCCGGCGCTGGCCCGCAAGCTGGGCGCGCGCGCGCCGGCGTGGCTGCGGCACGGCCAGGAGGTGGAAGTGGCGATGCACGACTTCAAGCGCGAACACCCGGGCACGGTGCGCAAGATGTTCTGGCTGGGCATGGTGTGCCAGGTGCTGGTGGCCGCCGAGGTGGTGGCAGTCTTCTGGTTCTTGAAAATGCCGATTCACGTGGGAACGATCTTGGCGCTGGAGGCGGCCAACCGGGTGGTGAAGGCGATGGGCGGATGGGTTCCGGCACGGATCGGGACGGATGAGAGCGGCATGGCGGCGGCGTTTTTGGCATTCGGTCTGCCGTCCGCATCCGGATTGGCGCTGGCGTTGGCGCGGCGCAGCCGGGATTTGATGGAGGTAGTGGTGGGATTTGCGTGGCTGGCGCGGCGGTCGCGGACGCTGGCCGCTAACGGCCATACTGCCAGAGCGCGGGATGTGGCGAGGCCAGGAGATCCGGCAATTCAGGGCAATAGATTACTTGACTAACCACGCCAAGCGGGCATCGGGAGCATGCCGGCGGAGTTATCAAAGCGCCAGGCGGAAGGGCAAGCGCCAGCATGTTTCTTGCTGGGGCCTCCGTCACGGACTCATCGATCAATAAGCGCAGATTCTTCGCGGGCACTTTGTTTATAGAGCGTCCGGCTGAAACGGGCGAAACCGCAGGCAACAAAATCGCGGAAGCAGAGTCGAATGAAGGCGGCGATCTACGCGCGGGTCCTTCTCCCCTATGGGAGATTGGCGCTGGCAGGCAGTTGGGGACGTGGCGGCCGCGCGGGGAGTCCGGCGCCTGGAAGGGCATTCCGACCTGATCGCTTGCGTGGCCCTTTCCCCCGACGGGCGCTGGGCTCTGACGGGCGGTGGCAGGCGGGAAGCGAGCGAGCCATGTGTGTGCACGATCCTCTCCTCGGTCCGCCATGCACTCAAAGCGTTGAGGTCCTTAAAGAAGCGTTAAGACTTTGATCATGGAATCCACGAGGCTGAGCGTGATCCGTATACCCACATAAGCTACGCCCACGGCCGCTGCCGCGGCGGCGGATTCAAGTACGATTACCACTTGCACTCTCGTTTTCATGACGTCTCCTCTCCAGGTGGCCCGCATGGGGCCGCACTTGATATGCGTAAGAAGGAGGCGTGAGGGGCAATCTGCAACACCAGTCTGGGCGCCAAAAAAATAGGAGAAAATCTTGCCCTTTGTTGGCGCGCCCTGCGCATCTCAGGGTGCGGCTGGCAAGCGACGGCCCAGAAAAAGGAGAAACGACGATGACGAATAGAATGTTGGTAGCATTAACGGCAGTGATGCTGTCGGCAGCCGGAGCGATGGAAGCCCGGGAAGCCCGCGTGCAGCCTCAACAGCGCCATCAGGAGCCCGAGTCCGAACAGCGGCGTCCCGAGCCCGAGCGTGAGAACAGGTCCGAGCGCCCCTCACACCGCGTTGCAGCCGGGAATCGTCCACACAACAATGGCGGGTTGCGTATCAATCCTGAGTACTTCGGTACCCACTACGGATATGCCCACGGGTTCCATTTCGCGAATTATGCAGGGGGGGCCTGCATCGGCGACTGCGGCCTCAGACAGTTCGGCGGGGAATGGTATTTCGACTTTAACGGCGGCTGGTTCGGCATCGTGAGCCCGATGCCCGGAAATTGGGCCTACCAGACAGACTATCTCTATATAGGCGTTGGCGGCGACGGGAACTACTACCTGTACGATGCGCAGTTTCCCGACGTGGCAGTCCAGCTTACCTTTGTACAAAACATAGGCGACGACCAAGCCGGCGCCGACGAAGACGATGGCGACCAGTAGCGGTAATTCGATAAATCGGGCCCTCCGGCATCGTCGGAGGGCCGGATCAGGTTCGATCTCTTCCGCAGCTCGTGAAAGCCCTCGGCCGGATGTTGAGTAAGACGGGCGCGTGATTGAACGCGAGGGTTGGACACAACGAGCGCTCTCGCCAACCGCTCTTCCAGCGGGCCTTTGGCCGGCCGGCTGGCTTCTCCGGCAACAGCGCTTCGGGGTCACCGTGCCCCAGGCAGCCGTTCCAGTCCACAGCCACAGTGCCTGCTGGCCCGTCATTTCAGATCCGGCGGTCCAGCGGGCAAGCAAGATCAAACCGGTTGCGCGACGTCGGGCGGCCTGACGGGAGTCCAAAGGAACATCCAAAAGGTCAAGGCGCTCTCCCTTGCTGCCAGCAGACTCTAGGCTTTTCGCGAACGCCACGTGCCGCGGAACAATCTGGCCGAATGGCCCTGGGTTCGAAAGCGCGGTGTTTGGCGCGAGCGGCGACCGGTGCGAGCTAACCGAAGCGGAACCCGGCGCCTGGGTCGCCACGTTCCCTCACGATTAAGACAGTTGTTCAGGTCGCCCGCGCAGCGTTGCCAATCCTTCGCACGGAACGGCCGGAACTAGGGGATGTACTGCTCCGCAGCGGCGAGAAGGCCTCCGAAACTGTTCCCTCCGTGCTTGCAGGACCGCCGCGTGGAATTCGTCAAGCAGTAGTAGGTAGCTTAACGAAAGCTGCCCGCCGCGCCCTGCACTCTCGCCAGGCGCGAGGCATGTCCAATACAGGAAGATCGAATGAATTCACGACTTTCCAGCGTGGTCCCCATATTCCCAGTCATAGGGCACGCCCGTGTTGCCGAGGATGAACCCGACCAGATCGCCGAAACCCGCCTCGGAGCGAACGTCGTTCGACAGGATCACGACGCAACGCTGACCGGCCTCGATGCAGACCATGGTGTTGGCGGTCTGGCCGTCGTGGCCGCCTTTGTAGAAACCGTGGCCCTGCGGCCCGTCGAAGAGGGTGACTCCCAGGCCGGAGTACAAGTCCTTGCGCTGCTCACTCAGCGGCGAGTCGGGGAGGAAAAGAGGGAACAGGTGGGCAGTGGCGATATGCAGGTGCGGCTTGGTCATTTCGGCGCGTGAGGCCGCACTCAGGCCGTCACCGCGCACCAGGGCGGCGGCAAACTTCGACAGGTCGGAAATTGTGGTATTCATTGAGCCCGCCACGCGCACCTTGCTGCGCTTATCATGAGCCTGCGGGTGGCCCTGGTCGTTCCACCCGTCGGCGACATTGGTTTCGGGACCGTTATGCCACACCAGGCTCGTGCGGGTCATCCCCAGCCGGTCGAAGTTGGCCTTGGTCAGATCGCCGACGTCGAGCCCCAACCCCTGCGCCTTGCGGCCGTGTTCGATGACGAATTGCAGCAAGATGAAACCTTCACCCGAATAGCTGAAGCGCGTGCCCGGATCAAAATGGATGTGCAGCTTCTGGTCGGGCTCGATGAACCAGAAGTTGCTGAAGCCGGTGGAATGCGTCAGGCACATGCGCGGCGTGATCTTCTCCCAACGCGAATCGCCGGTTAGATCCTTATATGGCCCGTACTTGTCCGGGAAAACCGGATCGGGGCCATAGCTCGGCAGGGGCTTGTCGAGATCCTCCTTGAGGGGAGTGTCGAGGTTGAGCTTGCCCCGATCGACCAGCTGCATCACCGTGTAGGCAAACACCGTCTTGGTGAGCGACGCGCCATACATGACAGTGTCCGCGGTCAGCGGATCTCCCTTGGCGTCGCGGATGCCGTAGGCGTGGGCATAGGCGACCTCGCCGTGATCGATGACCGCAACGGCCATCCCCTTGGCATGAGTGAGGGTCATGATCCTGCTCACCGCGGCGTCGATGGCGGCGCCATCGGGTATCGTTTGTGCAACACTCGCGACGGGAAGGCAGAAGGCAGCGGAAAGCACAGCCAAGAGCGGCAAAGCCCGTTTTCTCGTTCTCAGGGCGATAGTGCGTCTAGAACCGCCGGCCGACGATCGTTTCACGATGGTGGATCCTCCAGGGGCCCGATTAGAGTTACGCAATGGATACCCGAGAAAGTTCCGGCACCGTCGAAATGACCGTCGGCGGTACCAGTCGGAATCCCTTCAGCCTCGTTTTAGGCGCCATGTCCGCGGGCGATCCGGCGGAAGCGATCAGTCGAAACGCGCCGCAGCATTGGTTCCTTCGAAAAAACCTGCCTCGAAATCTCCCAGAGTCAGTATTTTAACGGTTTCCGCGTGGCGCAGGCCCGTGGCCCGCCGGCGGCCTCTCAGGCCGCCCGCGCGCCGTATGTGGTTAATTCTTATGGTGCGCCCGAGGTCTGGTTCGTAGCCAGTGGCCCTCGTATTATCAGCGACTTACGGGCGTTGCCAACGATTGCTAAGAGTTGCGCTAAGTTGCTAGTTTTCACGGCCAAGTGGGTTTGGACGATATTAGTAAACAACGTCCTCCAAAGGGGCTTTGCCGGTGTACGACCTGTTGTGGCCGATCCATCGACCCAGGCTGCTGTGTCGCTTGTCAGAATGCCTGTGCTTGGCCAATCACGGTAGTCTGATGGTGCGAAGGGCTGTTTGCAACAGGATTGGCTTCGGTCGCCTCCGCCCTGTTTCCGAGTGGTGCGTTAACCGCCCTCAACCGGAGTCTGTCAATGCCTTCTCGGTATGGCAGACAGGTCGATCTTGGGCCGTCTCATTCCCGGTTGCTGTTTTCCGGCGATTCTCTGTCGCCCCACAGGCGCCTCGCGCGCGAGCAAGCCACGTTGGTCTCGCGGGGCTTGACATCTCGAACTTGACACGCGACCGGTATCGCGAATAAGCTAAGAATTCTTGGCATGGGGCGTAAGGCGAAAAAGAACGATTCGTTACCCGGTTCACTGGACATGTTGATTCTGCGGACGCTGTCGCGACGAGATCTCCACGGTTACGGCATAGTCCAGTTCATTCAGCAATCGTCCGACAACGAGCTCCTGGTCGAGGAGGGCTCGCTGTACCCCGCTCTCCAGCGGCTGGAGCTAAACGGCTGGATCGACGGTGTCTGGGGCGTGACGTCGAATAATCGGCGGGCGAGGATCTATAAGATCACAGCGGCCGGCCGCAAACAACTGGCGCTTGAAACCCGGAAGTACGCCAAACTCACGCTGGCTATCGCGCGCGTGATGGGAGCGAAGTGACGGACATGTTGATACGACGGCTGAGGTATTGGATGGAGAGCGCCAGGCGCAGCGAGGCGCTGCGCGAGGAAATGGAACTCCACCTTGCGGAAAAAGCCGCGGAACTGCAAGCAGACGGTACGACGGCGGAGCGCGCCCGGGCTGAAGCGCGCCGGCGATTTGGGAACGTCGGCCTGAAGCACGAAGAGTCACGGGAGATTTGGATCAAGCGGTTTTGGTCGGAACTTGGCCAGGATGTCCACTATGGATGTCGCACCATGACCGCCAACAAGGCATTCAGCGCCCTGGCGGTCTTGTCGCTGGCGCTCGGCATCGGCGCCAATACTACGATCTACAGCTTGATGGAGTCGATCCTATTGCGCTCGCTGCCGGTGGCCGATCCCGAGTCGCTGGTGGTCTTGAATTGGCATAGCCGGCCGCCCCGGGACGGCAGCAAGCAATGGGTCCACGTCATTCACGGGGTACAAGGCATTCTCTGGCCGGGCGACAAAGGCGCCATGGTCAGCGGGATGTTCCCGTACGGCGCGTTCGAGACGCTTCGCGAGGAGAATCCCGCCTTTTCCACGCTTTTCGGATACTTCAACGGATTAAACCGTACCCTGGCCATCCGCGGGCAGGCCACGAGCGCCAGCACGGAGTACGTCACCGGCGAGTATTTTCGCGGCCTGGCCGTGTCGCCGGCTGCGGGACGTCTGATCGAGTCCGAAGACGACCGTCCAGGCGCAGCGCCGGTCGCGGTCATCAGCTTTGCGGCCAGCCAGCAGCGCTTTGGGGGACCGTCGAGTGCGATCGGACAACCGGTTCTCGTCGATAATGTGCCCTTCACGGCGATCGGCGTGGCGCCGCCGGAATTCTTCGGAGTCGATCCTGCGGCGGCGCCGGACCTCTACCTTCCGTTGCACACGAATCTGCTCGTGGACGGTGCCCGAGCGGCTCGTATGTATCCCGACGGAAACTACTACTGGATCGAAATGATGGGCCGTCTGCGTCCCGGCGTAAGCATAGCCCAGGCGCAGGCAGCGCTGGCTCCTCGTTTCCATGAATGGGTTGCCGCCACCGCGACGACCGACGGTGAGCGCGCCAAACTGCCCGCGCTGACGCTGAATCCCGGCGCCGCCGGTCTGGGCGGTTTGCGCCGCCGGTATTCCAAGCCTCTGTACGTGCTCCTGACGATGGTGGGACTGATCCTGGCGATCGCGTGCGCGAACATCGCCAATCTGCTGCTGGCAAGAGCCGCCGCGCGACGCCGCGAAATGGCTGTCCGGCTCAGCCTGGGAGCGGGACGGCTCCGCGTCGTGCGGCAGTTGCTTACCGAGAGTGCGATGCTGGCGTCGCTCGGCGGAGCATTAGGGGTCTTGTTTGCAATCTGGGGCGTGCGATCGCTGACGCTTCTGCTCTCCAACGGGCAGCAGAACTTTACGCTGCACGCGGAATTGAACTGGAACGTGCTGGGCGTGACGGCGGCGCTCTCCATGGTCTGCGGCCTTTTATTTGGCCTCACTCCAGCGATTCAGTCGACGCGTCCGGATGTCATGCCCGCGCTCAAGAATGGACGCGGGGGCGGACCGCGCCGCCGCGCGCAGCACGCGCTGGTGGTCGCCCAAATCGCGATCTCTTTTCTCATCCTGGCCGCCGCCGGTCTGTTTGTCCGGACACTCGACAACCTGCACTCCGTCCAACTGGGATACGCTCGCGAGAACATCCTTTTGTTCTCGCTGAATGCGCGCCAGGCCGGGCATCGCGACCCGGAGATCGCCATTTTTTACGCGGACCTGCGCAAGCGCTTCGAATCGATCCCCGGCGTGAGCGGCGCGACGCTTTC
>Ga0181526_10002046_pt1 | contig 18139 bp, 13 predicted proteins | sample PEATcosm2014_Bin_35_FD_119750 | JGI IMG/M metagenome (GOLD analysis project Ga0181526, IMG submission 119750) | Peatland microbial communities from MTU Mesocosm Facility, Houghton, MI, USA - PEATcosm2014_Bin06_30_metaG | ecosystem: Environmental > Terrestrial > Soil > Wetlands > Peat | place...
CCTCAAGTCGACATGCTTCGATAGCCCCGCGAACAACGTCGGCCCGTGGCCCGCTAGCCTGGGCTGCACCACGAACTCGTACTCATCGATCAATCCCAGCTCGGCCAACGCCAGCGGGAGCTTCACGCCTCCCACTAACAGTCGCTTACCCGACTCCCGCTTGAGCTGCTGAACGGCCTTCCCTAGATCCCCGCGCACGAGCTCCGCGTTCCAATCGACCCGGTCCAGGGTGCTCGACACGACGTACTTCTTGGCCGCGTCGATCGTCCGGGCGAAGGGTTCCATCCAATCAAGCCTCGCTCCCGTCCGCGCCGGCGGCCGCCACGCTGCCTCCATCATTTCGTATGTCACCCGGCCAAAGAGGAGGGCATCGGACTGGTCGAGGTTCTCGGCCGCGTGACGATGCAAGTCTTCGTCCGCGAACATTGCACGATGATCGCAGCACCCGTCCAATGTGACGTTGATGTAATACCGAAGGGGTCGCATTACGCAAGAGTACCGCCGATGGGGAAGACTAGCAAGGTTAGCCCGCTTCAGGGCTAGGAGCCACTCACGTAACCCATGACGATGACAATTTGAGAGCTGCTAGTAGTTCCGCAAGCGCGGCATTCGCATCGTCCGCTCCGCAACCGAAATTGCCCGCACCGGACGGCGTGACGAAGTTGCCGCTGGGCGCGCGTGAACGCATCGCCAACTCTGCGCCCTCGATAGCTAACGATAAGGACAACGCCGTCGCGTGACGCGCGATTGCACGCGGCGGGTAATTGATTATCCCAACCTGTCCGTATTTGCCGCGTAACTTTTGCGTCGCAGTGCCGTATAAAGGACATGCACCTGCGGTGGGGAGATCTGCGGTTTGGAATCCGACAGCTTCGCCTGAATCCGACCTTTACTTTGGTGGCGGTTGCTTCGCTGGCTCTGGGAATCGGAGCGAATACCGCCATCTTTCAATTGATTGACGCAATCCGGTTGCGCAGTTTACCGGTCGGCAACCCCCAGGAATTGGCATACATCGATTTTGCGGAAGGATCGCACCGCGGCGGCTGGTGGTCGACGCGCAGTGCCAATTTCACATCCAAACTCTGGGACAGCGTGCGCCGCCAGCAGCAGGCTTTCTCCGATGTGCTGGCATGGAGCGCCAAGCCGTTCAACCTCAGCCAGGAAGGCAAAGCACGCTACGCCGAGGGCCTTTTCGTCAGCGGAAACTTCTTCAACCTGCTGCAGGTTCCGGCGGCAGCCGGTCGTGCATTTCAGGTGCAGGACGACCAGCCAGGGTGCGGGTCGCCGGGCGTGGTGATCAGCTATCCTTTCTGGCGGAGCGAATTCAATGGCGATCCGGCGATCACCAACCGGACCATCCGGCTGGATGGCAGAGTCTTTCCGGTCATCGGGGTGGCCGCACCTGGCTTCTTCGGTGTCGAGATCGGGCAAAGGTTCGATGCGGCTATACCGCTTTGCGCCGATCCTTTTTTCTGGGAGCCGGGCAAGAACCGCATACCCCAGCCGACCGCGTGGTGGCTTTCGTTAATGGGCCGGTTGAAGCCGGGCTGGACGATCGAGCGGGCGAATGCCCAAATGCAGGCCGCCTCACCGGCGATCATGCGCGAGACGCTGCCGCCCGCTTATCGCGCCGATATGGCGAAAGGTTACCTGGCCAACAAGATTATCGTCACGCCGGGCGCCACCGGAGTCTCGCACTTGCGCCGCCAATATCAGGATCCGCTCTGGATTCTGCTCGCAACCACCGGATTGGTGCTGCTGATCGCCTGCGCGAACCTGGCGAATCTGCTGCTGGCGCGGGCCAGCGTGCGGGAACGGGAGATTGCGGTTCGCCAGGCGCTCGGCGCGTCGCGCAGCCGGCTTGTCGTGCAGTTGCTCTCCGAAAGCCTGCTGCTGGCGCTTCTAGGGACGGGGTTCGGAGTCGGATTGGCTGCCGTTCTGAGCCGGGCGCTGGTCGGATTTCTGGCAACGCCGGAAAGCCGGATGTTCGTCGGATTGGAGTTCGACTGGCGCGTCCTGGGATTTACGGCAGGCCTGGCGATGACCACCTGCCTGCTATTCGGTCTGGCGCCCGCGCTCCGCGCCACACGGATTGCGCCGGCTTCGGTGATGCGCGCGAGCGGCCGCGGACTTACGGCAGGCCGCGAACGATTCAGCTTGCGGCGCGCGCTGGTGGTTGTTCAGGTGGCCATGTCGCTGGTGCTCCTGGCCGGCGCGCTGCTGTTTGTACGCAGCCTGCAGAAGTTGCTGGCCATCGATCCCGGGTTTCGTCCGGAGGGAATCGTGGCGGTCGGTGTGGACTATCGCGCCGCACATTTTCCGAAGAGCAGAATCCTGGAAATCAGGCGGCAAACGCTCGAGAAACTCGAGGCTCGCACCGGCGCCATGGCGGGCGGTGAGGTGGACATGACGCCGGTCAGCGGTTCGGGATGGGATCAGAACGTGTTGGCCGAGGGTTCGGCTGGACCGCGGATCGATGCCATGTTCAATCGCGCGGGCGCGGGCTATTTCCGCACCATGGGGACGGCCTTCGTCGCCGGGCGCGACTTCGACCCGCACGATAACCTAACGGCGCCCAAGGTGGCGATCGTGAATGAAGCGTTTGCGAAACAGGTTTTCCACGGGAAGAATCCGGTGGGGTTGTCATTCCGGCGGGAGGAATCGGCCGACAAGCCGGACACGGTGTTTCAGGTGATCGGGTTGGTGCGCAACACCAAGTATTACGAATTGCGAGAAGACTTCCGGCCCATCGCGTTTGTATCGGAGGAGCAGGAAGACGATCCGTCTCCGGATGGAAGCTTCGTGCTGCGCACGAACGCGCCGCTGGGGGAATTCTATCGCGCGGCCGAACAGGCTGTGGCGGAAATCCACCCGGGCCTGGGTACCGAATTCACGGTGCTCACTAAGCAGATTAAAGATTCGCTGATGCGCGACCGGCTGATGGCGGCGCTGGCAGGTACGTTCGGTCTGCTGGCGGGAGCGCTCGCGGTTTTGGGCTTGTACGGCGTGATCGCCTACATGGTCGCCCGCAGAAGAAATGAGATCGGCGTGCGCATTGCGCTGGGAGCGAGCCGGAGCCGGGTGATCGGGCTGGTCCTGCGGGAAGCCGTGCTGCTGCTCGCCATCGGGTTGACCTTGGGCACGGCGCTGGCGGCATGGGCGGCACAAGCGGCAGCCTCGATGGTGTACGGCCTGACGCCGCGGGATCCGGTGACCTTGGGCGGCGCGGTTGTCATGTTGGCGATGGTTGCACTGTTCGCCAGCTATGGACCCGCCTGGCGAGCGGCCCGGCTACAGCCGATGGACGCTCTGCGAGACGAATAGAAGAACCCGGATACCGAAAACACCCCGGCTCGGGCGCACGCGTTGCGGCAGCTTCGGTACGATGCTCAACTATTCGCGCCCGCCGAATAGACGTCGATAAGAGGTGACAACGTGGTCGGGTTCTTTGTGCGAGCAACGCGAATTTTATGGCAGCACCCGGAACGGCACGTTGCTCGACAGCTTCCCGCCGGGTGTCACAACCTGGACTGTCCCGGTGTCCGCGCCGGTTGGAACGGTCGTGGTGATGAGCGACGACGAAACAACGGTGAATGTCGCCGCAGTGCCGTTGAAGCTGACGCTGGTCGCGCCGGTCAGATCGGTGCCTAGAATCTTAACGGCGGCTCCCACCTTGCCGGAGGTGGTCTGCGTTTCCACAAACGGACCCAGACCTACAGACAGGCGGAAGACCGTGCCGTCATTATTGGCACCGCCAGCGGTCGTTGTCCCGTAGAAGCTTCCGTTGGTGGCTTGCGCCAGCCCGCCGTTAGCTCCGGCGCCTTCAGGAGACGGGCCCTCGAAGCTGTGCAGCGTCGTCAGCGTGCCCCCCAGGGTGATTTCGAAGACCGTACCAGCGTTGTTAGCCCCGCCACAAGCCGTTGTCCCGTAGAAATTGCCGTTGGTGGCTTGAACCAACCCGGCGTCCGGGACGGAGCCGTCAGTGCCGTCGAACGTGTGCAGCGTGGTCAGCGTGCCACTCGGGGTGATTTCGAAGACAGTCCCCCATCCCTCCCCCCCGCCGTCATCGCACCAAGAGACGCCGCCAGCGCCGCCCCCAGCTGTGGTTCCGTACAAATTCCCGTTGGTGGCTTGAATCAGTACGTTGTAATGGCCGTAGCCGTCCGGACAGCCACTTAGTGCGCAAAAGCTGTGTAGCGTCGTCAGCGTGCCACTCGGGGTGATTTTGAAGACCGTCCCATAACCGTAGGCCCCGCCTGAGAGGGTTGTCCCGTAGAAATTCTCGTTGGTGGCTTTAACCAACCCGGCGTCGGGGCAGGAGCCGTCAGTACCGTCGAAACTGTGCAGCGTGGTCAGTGTCCCCGCTGGAGTGATTTCGAAGACCGTACCAGCGTTGTTGGCCCCGCCAGAGCACGCCGTACCGTAAAAGGTCTGGTTCGTGGCTTGCACGAGTATGGATAGAGGGAGGGAGCCATCAGTGCCGTCGAAGCCATGCAGCGTCGTCAGCGTGCCGCTCGGGGTGATTTTGAAGACTGTCCCATTACCGTAGGCCCCTCCTCCGAGCGTTGTCCCGTAGAAATTCCCGTTGGTGGCCTGGACGAGCCCCTGATAGGGTTCATCGCCGTCCGTGCACCCGCTTTGGGCGCAAAAGCTGTGCAGCGTCGTCAGCGTGCCACTCGGGGTGATTTTGAAGACCGTCCCACCGCCGTAGGCCCCTCCTGAGAGCGTTGTTCCGTAGAAGTCACCATTGGTGGCCTGGATGAGAGACATCGCATAAGGACTAGCACCGTTGGTCCCATCGAGACTTATCAGAGTCGTGAAAGTCTGCGCAGGTAGGCCAATCGCCGTCGTTGCGCACAACACAAAAAGCGCGTAAGCGTGCTTCCCCAGGTTCAGCTTGCCCAACTCCCTAGCGCTAGTGATTCGTTTCATTGGTGCGCTCCCTTCGTGATTTCCCCTTTCTCGTCTCGCAACCGCGGATCATATCACAATCGAGAGGAGTCCGGCGGAAGCCGACCGATGCTACCCATCCAGGTCTGCTACGCGGAGCCGGAACCGCAAGATCGACTCCAACAGAAGGCATCCGATGTACTTCAGTTTGACAGTGGTCCTGTCAGAAATCCGTAGATTCCCCGTTCCACAGGCACGGAAGGGAAAAAGGAAAGGCCGGTAAAAGCAAAATCCCACGCGCACCAAAGATAGCCAGACACACCGGCACCAATTAGCAACGCACCGGCCAGAGTGAGCGGAACAAGTTCCGTCAAGGACTTCCCGGGATGTGTTGACAAGATGGAGTAGGGGCTCCATCCGGCAACAACGAAGCCAACCATCAGCCGGAATGAGAGCAGTACGACGAGGATTCGTATTTTGAAGTGTCGGGTCACCAACAGAATTCTTGCACCTTTAGAGAGTCTTGTCTACCGGGTGGCAGTTGATTCAACGCGCGCCCTCGCGGCGGATGAAGTGCCCTGGCCCCGCGCACCATCTCCTCGCCCATCGCGCCGCCCATCCGCCCGCCGGCGGTCGCGGCGACGGACGACGGGCGGCGGGGGAGGAACGGGCCGGCGGCATCGGCGCTGCCCGCCAGCCATGCTCTTGGGCTGCGTGCCGGTGGGGCTTCGGGGAAGGGGCACGGCTGCTCGGTGCGGGCGGCGTATCGCGCGCGGCCTCAACTCGCACACGTGGGGCGCCGGATGCTCGGGCTCGGTCATCGCGTCGAGCGGCGTGCGCCCTCGCGGCGAATGACGGCCCTGGCCTTGGAACAGCGTCTCGTCGCCGATTCGCCTCGCCCATCCGCGCGCGGGCGGTCGCGGCGACGGACAACGGGGCGGCCGGAACGGGCCGGCGGCATCGTGTGCGGGAAGCGCCAGCCGCGCTCCCGGGCGCGCCAGTCCGAGGCCGTGGCGCTCGCGATGGGGCATAGCGAGCGGGGTTATCGTAGATGGTGCACTAATGGTGAACGACGGCGGCAAGGTGGGCGCGAATAGGTCCCTATTGCCCATTTCATGGAACGGCGTTTCACAGGATCGACCGCGACGGGCGTCGAGCCACGCTTCTTAGTAGCGGACTTCTTTGGGGTTTGCCGGTGCGAATGGGATTTATCAATTGTTACTTCCGACATCGCTGCTTACGTCGTTTTGACCTCGCTCCCACACCTGGAGTTTGCGGGTGACACATCCGATGCTGGAAGTTTTCCTGTTTTCGCCAGCCGTTCCGGATTCCGGGCGAGCAGAAATCTGAATCGCAACACGAGCTTGCGGTATGCTTGTTTTCACGACACGCAAGGAGGTTTCGATGAGCCATGATTTCGGCATTTGGCGCACCTATCGTAGGGAGAGCGCCCTGCAACAGAGTTTTGCCGCGCTCTTCCTGGTTCTGATTTGCAGCGTCGCTCCCTGTCTGGCGCAGGCGCCGACTCTTCCGGCCTACGTCACGCTTCCTGCGCAGGTGCAGCTGAAGCCGAATTCTATCCAGGAAGATTATGGCGAGGCGGAGTTCAACATCAGCGGCAAACCCAACGCGGTCCAGCGCGGCAGACACTGGAATGGTAACCTGACGCCTCTCAACGTGCCCCGCAGTACCGATCCGGAAGCGGTCTGGGCGCAGATCAAGCCGGCCCTGGTGCGGGGCGGATGGACCGTTATCTCCGAGGCGCCCGGTCAGGAGAAGTTTGCCCGCTATCAGAAGGACGGCCACGACACCTGGTTCGGTCTGTGGATTTTCAATGCAGAGGAACTGCGTTTGGACCTCGTCGAAGTGGGGCCGCCGGCTCTCAAGCTGAAACTGAACGCTCCCGCGGCGAAACCCGAAACGGTCAGCGTCAGGACCGGTGACTTTCCGTATCTGTCTCCGCTCCCCGGCTCCATAGCCGGAAGCGGCCATCTCGACGACTCGCCAATGATGATAGATGTGGACGTTGACAAGAACAACCACGAGAAGCAAGTCGTCGGCAGCGGCTCGATCATTAAGTCCTACACCCTGCCTCCGCCGCTGGGAACAACGGTCCTGTTCGCCACCGTCTATCACGAAGCGCTCACGCAAGCGGGCTGGACGATTGTTAAACAGATCCAGAACGTCCACAGCGCAGACGCGCTTCTCAATGCGCACTACAATGCCAACGGCCGCGATATTTGGGCGTCTTTGCACAGCGGCGGCGGAGACTACACGATCCAAGTCGCCGATGTTGGCGGCGAGGACATTGGCAAGGAACTGGACCGGGATTGCCACGTCGCGCTCTACGGCATCCATTTCGATTTCAACAAAGCGACATTGCGCCCGGATTCGGAGCCGATTCTGCAGAAAATACTGGCGTTGCTCAAAGCGAGACCGGACGTTAAGTTGGAAGTGCAGGGACACACCGATAACGTCGGCGGCGACGACTACAACCAGAAACTGTCCGACTCGCGAGCGACCGCCGTCCTCGAGTGGCTTCGCGCGAAGGGCATTGCGGCCGATCGCCTGACGGCACACGGCTACGGGCTGAAGGTTCCTATCGCCGATAACGGCAGCGACGAAGGCCGAACCAAGAATCGCCGGGTAGAGATCAAGAAGCAAGGGTGTGGGAAATAAGGGTCACCTACCGCTCAGCATGTTACTTAGCCAGTCTAACAGGTAAAGCGAGAACAGCCCTTCCGCCAGCTGACGCGGCGGGTGGCGGCTTTCGTCCTGTTCCAGCTTCCACCTGGTGGCTTAACGGCCCCTACGGCGTAACCAAAAAATGGCCGCTTGCACCGGGTCCATCAGGAAACTTTCGCGACCTGGCTCCCTTTGGCTCACGCCTTCGCCGCGACTGTCACGGTGGCCGGCTCGAGGCCGGGAGACGTGGCGGTCACGCGAATCTGCCCGGCGCTCGTGGTGGATTGCACGATACCCAGGCACATGCCGTGGCAAGCCTTCCTGATTTTGCCTTTGAAGTCCGCTCCCATGTCAGCCATATTGCCGTTGTCCACGCCGATAAGTCTGCCAGCTCCCTGGACTTCGAACGTGATCTCATTGTCTGCATCCGGATGCAAACGACCCTGCGCGTCCAACACCTTCACGGTGACGTGGGCCACATCGCGCCGGTCAGCGCGGACGGCGTCGCGGTCCACAGAAAGGCCGAGGGCGGCCGGGTCGCCTGTCGTTGAGATCTGCACTTGTACGACCTTTCCGCCCTTCATCCCCACCGCCTTGAGAGTGCCGGGCTCGTAGGGCACATCCCAGGCGAGGTGGAGATCGCTGGTGGTCCGGACGGCGCCCGGCGGCGCCGGCGCGTATTGACCGTATCGGCCCTGCATACCATATCGCGGGAACGTGTAGCCCTTGACCCCTATCGACCTGCCATTGAGAAACAATTCGACGCTATCGCAATTGGTGTAGCAAGTGACCGGCACGAAGACACCCTCGCGGCCCTTCCAGTTCCAATGCGGGAAGAGGTGCAGCACCGGCTTCTCGCTCCATTGGCTCTGGTAGAAGTAGTAGCCATCCTTGGGGAACCCGCAACTATCGATGACTCCGGAACTGGAGCCCCTGGATGCGCCGAAAGCTTCGCCCAGGTAATCGATTCCCGTCCACATGAAGTCGCCGGCGACGTAATCGTGGGTGCGCACGAACTTCCAAAGTTGTTCCGTATCCAGGCCGCGGATGGCGCTGCGGCCAAATCCGCGTCCGCCTCCCACCGCCGGCACGACTGCGGAGGGTGCCGCCAGAACCGCGGCCTGCCCTGGCGAGGCCGGGACCATGCCGCCATAGTCCCCGCGTTGCCCGCCCATACCAGTGCTTTCCGTTCCGATCATGCGCCAGTTGGGATGCGCGGCTTTGTCGAGGCTATAGTACAGCTCGCGCCGCTCTCGCCAACGATCGGCGTAGTTGTATCCCACGACATCCAACAGGCTCAGAAACTCCACCGGCGCCGCTTTCGGTTCGGCCGCAATCTGGTCACAGCCAGCCGTGACCGGGCGCGTGGGGTCTTCCCGATGGAAGATGGCCAGCAATTCCCGCAGAATCTCCACGCCATGCTCGCTGAGCTGGTCGCCGATTTCATTGCCGCAGCTCCACAGCACGACCGAAGGGTGATTGCGGTCCCGCCGGACGAAGTCCGTCACGTCCCGTTCGTGCCACTCGTCATAGACCCTCGAATATCCGTTGCCGCGCACTTGTCCTTTACCGGCCTTCCACTCGTCGAAGGCTTCGTTCATGACCAGGAAGCCCATGCGGTCGCAGAGATCCAAAAACTCGGGCGCCGGCGGATTGTGGCTAGTGCGGATGGCGTTGCAACCCATCTCGCGCAGGACCTCGAAACGCCGCTCCCAAACGCGTTCCGGTACAGCCGCCCCAACGGCCCCTCCGTCGTGGTGCAGGCAGACGCCATTCAGCTTCACGTGCGCGCCATTCAGCAGCAACCCGCGGTCGGCATCGAAGATCGCTTCGCGAATGCCGATGGGAGTCTCGTACTCGTCCACCACCTGCCCGCTCACTTGCACCGTGCTGCGCACTCTGTAAAGATACGGTGCGGCCACACTCCAGAGCATGGGCTTATTGACGGTGAGAGTCTGCTCGAACTCGTATTCTGCGTGAGGGCCGATCTCCTGCGCGCTCTCCACGGTCTGGACCACCTGGCCTTCGCGATCGACCACCGCGGTAGCCAGCGTGCAAGCTGCGGCCGCCGCTGTTTCGTTGCGGACCCGCGTCTTGACGTGAACGGCCGCGGAGTCCTCGGATACCCGTGGCGTAGTCACGAACGTCCCCCATTGGGCGATGTGGACCGGATTCACAGTAACCAGCCACGTGTGCCGGTAGATGCCCGAGCCGGAGTACCAGCGCGAGCTGGGCTGGCGGGAGTTATCCACCTTTACAGCCACTACGTTATCGCCGCCGGCATTCACGTGCGGGGTGAGGTCATAGGCGAAGCTGATGTACCCGAATGGCCGCTTGCCAAGGTATTGCCCGTTGATCCACACTTCGCTGTTCTGGTAGACGCCATCGAATTCGATGGATACTTTACGGTCCCTGTATGACGCCGGGAGGCGAAAGCGCTTCCGGTACCAGCCGGTGCCGGTCGGGGCGTAGCCACCCGAGCCGCCACTGGACTCATTCTGGGCGAAGGGTCCTTCGATGCTCCAGTCGTGCGGCAGGTCGAGGCTGCGCCAGTTGGCAGCCGCGAACGCCGGTTGCTGCGCGCCCGGAGCATCGCCCTTGAAAAAGTGCCAGTCGAAGTCGAAAGAGTCGCGGATACGCGCGGGCGGTTCCGGCGTTTGGGCGACCAACTGGCTGGCGGAGTCGAGCGCCGAAACCAGGGCCGCCGCTCCCAGCGCCCGGCCGAGGAGGCCGCGGCGGGTCATCGCATCATTCGGATTCATCCTAACTTCCCCTTTTGGCCACTGCCGGAGTCTCGCGACGCCGACAAACCGAGACGACGTACCGCGGCCGGCACGGCCTGGGTAGGACCGGGTTACGGCGACGCCGGCCAGTAGCACTGCAACGTTTTGAGGGTTCATAACCGGAGTCAAGCGCGTTGCTTCGCCGCGAGTCTGCTGGCGTAGGGATTACGCTGCAGAACCGTGGGCCTTGTGGTAAGCCGCCCACCTTCTCTTCGTCGCTTCCCTTATGGCCTTCAACCCCGCCGCCGACATCTTCCGCTTCTTGGGCCTCGCCGGTGTGGCCGGTTGCGCCTGCCGCTTCTTCACCGCCGCCCATCTCGCTCTCTGCGCGGCGGCGATCATGGCGCGGCCCGCTTTGCTTATCGTCCGGCGCTTTGCCGGAGCAGCGTGATCCGTTGCGTTCGCGGACGCTGGTGCTGCACGTTCCCTTTGGACGGCTCGGACCGCGCTTTCCGAGTTGCGCGTTAATCTCGGCTATCTTGGACGCGATTCCTTCGAGCTGTTGCTGATACCCGACGATGGCCATCTCCAGCGGCGTGTCGTTTATCTTTGACATTTGGTGTTCCTCCCCAGAACACTGAACTGCGACCGTGTTTCAATCAGTCTGGTCGCGATTTGATTCTAACACTGAGGTAGTGCCAACCGGTCAATGCCGGTGACTTACGTTTCGGCGGGGCGTGTAGACTGAGTGCAACCCTGATTCGTGGGCGCGACCGAGGGCAAGACCAAGCGTAGCTGCGTCGAGAGCCTATTGACGAGGATCAAATTATCTCGCGATATGCAACAATAATACTAGTGTCGCTCGGCACGCCGGGGTACCGGGATACAATTCACAAGATTCTTCCGCGAGAACATGTGCGTCTTACAGCCTACATTACGGCTGTATGATGCTTGGCCCTACGACCATAACCGTAGCTGTTGACGCTATGCTGTCATAGACAGTGTCCGCGCCATAGACCGCGGTGAATGAGTGAATACCGGGGGCAAGCGTCGGGAGGACGATCCCGGCGAATCCACTATTCAACGGTTTCACCCCTAAGGATACATTTCCATCCAAGAATGTCACATTTCCATTGGGAATCACCGTGGAGTTGGCCGGCGGAACCACACTCGCTATGAGCGTGATCGAAGTTCCTTGGGTAATTGGGGAAGCCGGAGTCGCACTGAGGTTTATTATTGGTGTTTGGTCAGCGAAGGTTAGAGTTATGGTCTGCGTGTTCGTTTCGCTTATCTTGTACTTGCCGGTAATGCCTACGGAGCCGATCTTAGGCTCCAATTCAAGCGTACCATCCTTTGTAAACGCAAATTTGATACTTACCTTAACCTGATGTTGACTTAGTGCAGGAAAATCATTTAGTCTTTCTGCCATCTGTTGCATAGCTGCTGTAATGGCTTCTCCGAGCGTGGTCGCGGAACTGGCCTTTTCTTTGGTCTTGCTCTTGGCAAGACGAGAAAGAAATTCCGAGTGATCAAATGGTTGCGCCCCCACCGGTGTGGGAACACTATAGGTAAAGTCAGAATCCGCGGTTACTTGCTTATCGAGTTCCCCAGCCGCTCCGCCGATGAATAGCACTTCAAGAGTGCCGTCGTGATCGACCAGCGTTTGAAAGTCCATATCCGCTGTAGTTAACTGGAACCTGCCTGCGGGATCAAAATTCGCGCATTTCGCCTCGTTGATCGCGTCCACGACAAGTGCTGTGGCCTGGGCCAAATTTATGAATCCTTTGCCGGATTTCAGCGCTTGAGCGTCGGCTGACTTTCGCGTGAGGCAGTCGATTACTGGGGCGGCACTAGAAGGGTTGTTGATGCCTGGCACTTGGGCTAGACCAGGTAGTGTTAGCAGGAGACATAGACACAGGTTGCAACGTCGCATTGCTCTAAACTCCTTTCAGAAAATACTAGTCGGAATCTCACTTTTGGGCTTCGATTTCAAGTTAGTGTACATCCAACCGGGCGGAGCATCTCCGCATTATGAGAATTTAATTGTGCTCGGTCTGCTGGGCTGCTCACCCAAACCGGTCCCCACGACCGTTCCTGAGCGTCTAACGCCACCCGTCGCGTAGCCGCCGCCCTGCACGACCGTCTCGCGGTCGATGCACGCCTCTCGTTCGGTCCTCACACGGGCACGAACTCTCGTCGAAAGTCTACATCCCGACAAACCTGCTATGCCTCAAGTGCCGGTCCTCGGTCCACTCCAGGAACTCGACCCGCACTTTCAATTCCGGCCCCACCGGCACTCCTTCATCTTGTCCGCCTCAGCCCTTCGCCCCATCGACCCGGCCGATTTTCCGGCAGATTGCAGAACGGGCACGCCTCGACCTCCAGCGGCCTCATTTTGCGCAGCAGTTCCGCGCGTAACGCCGGCGTGAATCCGCTCCGCGTCCGCGCGACGTACACCAGCTTGCCGTCCACCACGTGCCCGACGATCACCGTGTCGAAGGTGCTTCCGCCGACTGAATAGCCGCCGATGATGAACTCCTGGGAGCGGTTGACCCGCATCTTCATCCAGGCACCCGACCGTTGTCCCGATTCGTATCGGCTGTTAGCACGCTTGGCCACCACCCCCTCAGGGCCCTGCGCCCGTATGGACTGAATCAGGTCCGACAAGCTGGCCTCCAGCACCGGCGAGCATCGCACCGGCTCGGGTAGCTTTGGCAGGACGTGGTTCTCCAGCAGATCCCGCCGCTTGACCAATGGCTCACCCGTCACGTCTTGGCCGGACAAGATCAACACGTCGAACACGTAGAAGTGGACATCGGTGACACCGTTTTGTAGCAGGCTGAATACGGGCTTCCCGGTTGCATCGAGCGCCACTAGCTCTCCGTCGATTACGGTTTCATCCGGCAGCTCCGTCAGCGCCGCCACAACGCCCGGATAGCGCTTGGTGAGGTCCTTGTCGTTGCGGGACCGGAGCCGGACCTGCCCGCCGCTCTTGATCGCCAACGCCCGATAGCCGTCGAGCTTGACCTCATACCGCCAGCCGTCGCCTTCCGGTAATTTGTCGGTCCGCAGCGAGAGCATCGGTTCGATAAACCGGGCTGTTCGTTCTGCGCTGGGCACAATCAAAGGATCGCACAAACGGCTTCAAGACACGCTTGACCCACGCTAAACATCGAAGCGGCGCTTGCTACTTCGCCCCCGCCTTCGTGCTGAACCAAACCGCGTTCGGCGCATCACTGCGCGCAGCGGCGATGTCGGGCCATCCGTCGCCGTCCAGATCCCCTATCGCCACACCGTAGACCGCTCCTTTGCCGTCGCCCCAGGGGATCTCCAGAAAGTTCGTGCCGGTCCCATCGTTGAAAAGCACCGAACCCGGCGCGCCCGCGTTCCCCACAACGATATCGTTCTTTCCGTCGCGGTTCAGATTGCCTATAGCGACCGAGTACGGCACCCGCTGCTTGCCGACCAGCAGGATCGGGTCGCTGAAGTCTCGCTTCCCATGATTGAGATAGACGAAAAGCCCCTGTCGTTCGCCGCCCACCACCAAATCGACGCGTCCATCGCCGTTCAGATCCCCGGCGGCCGCAGCGCGCGCAGCCGAATTCGGCGGTCCGACCGGCGTCTTTTGGGCAAACTGTCCCTTGCCGTCGTTCCAGAAAATGACACTCTGACCGCCGTCGCGATGTGGCACAAACAGGTCAACCGCGCCGTCGCCGTCGAAGTCCGCCGCGACAATGATCGTCGCCGACTCCGTCCCGGCCAGGGGAGTGCAAGACGGGAATTGTCCCTTGCCGTCGTTCAAGCAAATGAAGCTGGATTCCGGGTGCTTCGGCGGATCGCCGCGATTGGCGGCGATGATGTCGGGATATCCGTCGCCGTTCAGATCGGCGAGCGTATCGTAGCGCGTCGGCCATTTTGGATCGCCAAAGGTTCCCGAGACGTGGAAATTGCCTTTGCCATCGTTGAGATACATCAGCTTGCGATCCGGTTGGTCGTTGCTGATCACCACGTCCAGATAGCCGTCGTGATTGACATCGGCCAACGCGGCTGAATATGTGCGATCCGGCGTGGTTCCCAAGTCGTGAGCCGTGAAGTGGCCCGTCCCGTCATTCAGCAGTACCCGGTCGAGCAGCGGCCGGTGCCGTCCTTTTCCCAAAACGAGATCGGGATACCCGTCGCCGTTCAGATCGCCGATGCTCACACTCGCCGAGGTTTCCCTGCACGCCTCGCGCTCCGAGCGGCTCTCAGAAGCTGGAAGGAACCATAGCAAGGCTGCTTGAGTTTTGACGGTGCCCACGCCGGTGAAGGAGAGAGCGCAACATCAAACATCAAGCACGATCCACGCGGGAGCGTGGTCACTGGCATTTTCCTCACCCCGCACACATCGGTCTACACCGCCGTCTACCAACCGCTCCAATATCGCCGGCGAGAGAAGGAAATGATCGAGCCGCATGCCCTTATCGGCCGGCCATCGCTCGCGCTTATAATCCCAGAATGTCCAAAGCGGCCCATTTGGGTACAATCGCCGCAGCGCATCTGTCCAGCCTTGAGCGAGCATTCGGGCAAACGCCTCGCGGCTTTCCGGTTGGATCAGCGCGTTGTCATCTAAGGAGCGCGTTGGATAGATGTCCTGCGGCGTCGGCACGACATTGTAATCGCCCGCCAACACGACCGGCACGCCGGCCGCAATGAGTCCGGCGGCGTGGGCGATGAGGCGTTCAAACCACGCAAGCTTGTATTGGAACTTCGGGCCAGGCTGAGGATTTCCATTCGGCAGATAGATGGAAGCGATCAAGACTCCGTTCACGGCCGCCTCGATGTACCGCGCCTGGGAATCCTGAGGATTACCGGGCAGGCTGGAGCGGACCAGCACTGGAGCGTGATCTCGCGCCAAGATGGCCACGCCATTCCAGGAACGCTCGCCCTGCCAGACGGCCTCGTATCCGAGGGCGTGAAGGGAATCCACGGGAAATGCCTCCTGCGCAGCCTTTAGTTCCTGGAGGCAAACGACATCCGGTGCAACTTGGCCGAGCCAAGCCGAGAGATTCTCCAGACGCTTGTTGATGTTGTTGATATTGAAGCTCGCAATCTTCACTGTTCCTGCCTCGATCTTGCAGCGCGTCCTGCCCTGAGCGCTTTTGTAACGGCTGAGACACCCTGACTCCAATCGTGATTGACCGGGATAACTAGGCGCCTGGCCACGGAAAAAGAGATTCTAACCCCGAGCCGCCGAATCGCCCAAGAACCTGAACCGCCTGGACACTGAACGCCGGAACACGCGAATGCTCAACTCAAGGCATCCCGGACTTCAGCCGTGATCGCATACGACCGCAACCGCGCCGAGTGGCTGAATATGTGGGATGTGATCATCAGCTCATCCGCTCGCGTTCGCGCGATAAAAGCCTCCAGCCCTTCCCGAACAGGCCGAGGGGAACCAATCGCCGAACAACTGAGCACCTGCTCGATAATCGCGCGCTCATGTGGCACAAGCCCCTGCTCGTAGTCCGGTATCGGGGGCTGAAGACGCGATGGCCGACCGGTGCGCGAGTTCACGAACGCGCGCTGCACAGACGAAGCGAGAAGGCGCGCTTCGTCATCGGTATCAGCCGCGATAACGTTAAACCCCAACATGACGTAAGGGCGATCCAACTGCGCGGATGGCTGAAAATGTTCCCGGTAAATCGCGAGCGCCGCCATTATCTGCGCCGGAGCGAAGTGAGAAGCGAACGCGAATGGCAGACCTAACTCCGCTGCAAGCGTGGCCCCGAAAAGGCTGGACCCCAGAATCCAGACGGGCACATTTAACCCCTCTCCCGGCACCGCATGAAGTCTCTGCCCTGTCTTTGCGGGTTGAAAGTAGTGCATCAATTCAACGACATCCTGGGGGAATTGATCGACATCGGACGATAGGTTTCGCCGGAGTGCTTGGGCGGTCATCTGATCGGTGCCGGGCGCGCGTCCCAAACCCAAATCGATCCGGCCGGGGAACAGCGACTCCAGAGTGCCAAACTGTTCCGCGATCACCAGCGGGGCATGATTCGGCAACATGATGCCCCCGGCGCCGACACGGATGGTAGACGTGGCAGCCGCGACGCGCGCGATCAAAACAGCGGTGGCGGCACTGGCGATTCCGGGCATGTTGTGGTGCTCTGCCAGCCAGTAACGGCGGTAGCGCAGTCTCTCGGCATGTTGTGCGAGATCAACTGTGTTGCGAAAGGACTGCGCGGCGTCGTTGCCTTCCAAAATGGGCGAAAGATCCAGGACGGACAAAGGGATCATGATTTGAATCTTGCCAATCAACCATGATACCCGTCGCCGACTGCTTCACCTCTCGGCTGATCCAGCGGCGCGGCAGGCCGGGTTTGTCAGCTTCGATCCCGACACGCGGCATTACTGCATGATCACTGTTCCGGCACCGTGGCGCGACACGCCGGGGCCGACGTGGCAATTGGTGGCCGCCATGCTGCGGAACCAGAGTGGGGAATTGGAGGAGAGGCCGCCGGTGCCGCCAGCCCAGCAACGGCTCACGTTTGCCTAGCTTCGGCGAGTGCATGGGGTGTTGTTCGCGGCAAGAGTTCACATCCGCCGGGCAGGGCTTTTCCGGGCCAAGTGACGCCGTCGCTGGAATCCCACGATAAAGCACACCCGCGAATCGTCGGCCTTTCGACGGGTCAGGCTGGTTCGATGGTGGTCCGACCTGAGCGTAGGTCCCGAACCATCTATAATCGCGAGACGATCGTTTGGCTTTCAGGACCGACTGGTGCCGGAAAGACGTCCATTGCCCATCTGCTAGGCGCATCCGGTCATTCGGTCGTAGCAGAATATGCCCCTGAGGGCCTGTTTCAAACATTTGCATGCCATCCCAGCGAAGGGCTTTGAGCCGCTACAGCGCTATCTGATGCACGCAAGGGCCGACGCATGGAAGAGAACCATGGGTTCGCCGTCTGTCGTTTTCGATCGCAGCATAGACGAGGACATCGAGGTCTTCTGCAATATGCACAAGCGCGCTGGACTGTTGACGCCCCACCGATTCGACGTGCTCGCGCAACTGGCGGCAACTCTCCAGGCTCAGATCCCCGCTCCCGATTTAATCGTCTACGTTACGGCGGACTACGAAGGTCTGTTGAGGCGCATACGATCCGCAACTGCGCCACCGGCCATAATATCTTTCCGGCTCCAACTGCCCGCGGGCACATCGAGCCGTCCAGCTTGAAGAGGCAACACCGGAAGGTGTGCCGGGGGGCGGGTCTGGAACACTTTCCACTTTACACTCTTAGACATACCTGCCTCACCGGGTGGGCGTCCCACATGGACCCTCGGACCCTGGCGTATCTGGCCGGCCACCGCGACATGTCCATCACCAAGCGGTACATTCATCCGCAGGAGCACACGACGCGCGCGGCCATGGACAGGGCGCGAGACGCACAGGGTGCGCACAAAAATGGGCACAGTGAGCTTGACGCGCCCGTCGCCAATCACGGCAGGCCCGCCGTAATTAGCTGATAACTTAGGCGGTTAGTGGTGCGCCCGAGGTGATTCGAACACCTGACCTTCTGGTTCGTAGTTCGGGGGTATTCCGTCCACCGTTTCTATTGGCGTTCATTCTGAACTAGTTGCGTCCCGTCGATGTCCCAAGCTGTCCCCTGGTTCCGCCAGAGTCTAGCGGTTTGGCTACGTTCGTGGCTCCGTTGCTCCGCCGCATCCGAATGAACCGATGGATTTCACCTCCGGTGAACCCTATCCGGGGCGCGCTTGTTCCAACCGCGCCCGTTTCGCGGACGCATGGATTCAATGGCGAGACCCTCAGTAACATTCCGGCCCGGTACGGGGGCGCGATGGCG
>Ga0181526_10002048_pt1 | contig 18122 bp, 10 predicted proteins | sample PEATcosm2014_Bin_35_FD_119750 | JGI IMG/M metagenome (GOLD analysis project Ga0181526, IMG submission 119750) | Peatland microbial communities from MTU Mesocosm Facility, Houghton, MI, USA - PEATcosm2014_Bin06_30_metaG | ecosystem: Environmental > Terrestrial > Soil > Wetlands > Peat | place...
CTCACCGCGCAAGGCAAACTGGGTGAGGCAGGAAAGAAACTCGATGAGTTAAAATATACGATCAACCGGCTGAACACCCTGCAACGATAGCAGTTTTTTTGAAGGGAAAGAACTAACCCAGGCCTTTCCTATATCTGACAACCCAGCATGCACTGAGTTATCCGCGATCCTTGAAATTTGCTTCTGAATTCTGTTGCGCAGCTAACAGATTATCCACGTGCCGCTTGGTTTGCTTTGCGACATACATCGCAGCATCCGCCGAGTTCAAGAGGGTGTCCTTTGTTGTGCCGTCCTCGGGGTACAGGGCAACCCCCACGCTCGCGGAACCATGCAGGACGTAGCCCTCCAAGGGACACGGTTCGTCGAAGCTCCTCTCCAGACGCTCAGCGATCTCTTCGGCCTCTCTGCGGCTGTGGATATTCGGGAGCACTGCCGCAAATTCGTCGCCGCCGATGCGCGCCAGCATGTCGACGGCGCGGAGCTGGCGTTTCATTCGAATTGTGACTTCTTGTAAGTACAGATCTCCGATCTGGTGACTGTAAAGGTCGTTGACCTGCTTGAACTCATTGAGGTCGATGTAGATCAACCCGAATACACCCCCGGTTTGACGTGCATGCACTATTTGCTGCTCAAGGTTGATTTCCAGCGAGAACCGGTTGTGAATATCGGTAAGCAAGTCGAATTCAGAGCGGCGGCGAAGGTCGGAATAAAGGCGCCGCGTTTCAATGGCCAGCGTGGCCAGCCCCGCCGCCATCGAGAGAATCGCAGGTTCATCCGAGCGTGGCTTGGCGAGCGGATCGAATGCGGCATGCATCGTTCCGAGCGGCGGCCCCGAGCGGGCTGGAATCGGTTCACTCACAATGCGGAACGGAGTGAGATTGGACGGGCAATTTCCGAGCTGCGCTCCTTCGGCGATCTGGCACCAGCACGGCGCGCCACGAAGCTTGAAAGAAATCAGCTCCGTAATTTGCTCGATAATCTCTGCAAGAGGACGAGAACCGTTAATGTCTTCAAGAATCCGTCCGCGCCGCCTCTCTGCGTAAGCCACCTCAGCATTTTGATGACGTACTTTGCGCTCCATTACCCAAGCCCTGACGCCTGCGGCCAACAGCAACACGAGCAGTACGCCGACGATCAGAACCAGGTTGCGAACGTTCAACATGGACGGCTTGGCGATGACGGAAATATCGTCGAAGGACCGGAGCAGAATATTGAACGGCGCCTCTTCACCGGGATTGATTGCATTGCTGTCGATAACTGTGCAAATGCCGGTGACATGAACACGCGAACCCTGTGCGATCCACCCCATAGGTGGAAGAGCATCGGAACCTCGCGGGTGACGGTAGATTGCAGTGAATAGTCGACCATCGGAAGCGACTACATATTCATCCTGAGTGGCCTGGCGAACCGCAGTCACGATTTGACCGTCGATGGAGACCAGATCGTTCTGATGCCCGTCGGGTTCGTTACTGCTCCAGAAACCCAGTTGCCGCCAGGTCGTCGGCTGAGGCTTGATTGGGGCAAGAATGTGGCTATCCTGAATTTCGCCGTCGGTAAGGGTCAGCAGACGATCGTGCGCATCTGGAAAGCCGGTTCCGTCCGCGAGATCGCCGATCTGCAGCGGCTCACGAGTGTGGGTTGAGATCCACAGACTCTTAGCTCCGTCCTGAAGCACAACTGCGGAGCCAGGCTGGTAGTACGTGATAGTTCCGTGAACCTGCACCCGGCGGGTGGAATCGCGCACATGGTAGCCCGAAAGAATCTGATCCATGGGCGTAATTGGAAGCGACCAAAATCCGGCGTCGGCGTGCTTGAGAACTTTAATATTCGCAAGTGAGGAAACGTAGAGCACGATTCCGGTTTCTTGCATCTTGTCGTCGAATTTTCCGGCAGCGACTCCGGTGATCTCCACATCGGCATCCAGCAGGCTCTTAAGAGCAGTCTCATGCGCGTCATCTAAGTACGCCTCGATGTGGCCGCCTTCCATCAGTAATTGCACACAGGCCGACCGTATTGGTGCAGCCGGGCTCACAATAAGGTCAGCGGCGCGGACCGTGGCTTGTACAGTAACAAGCCGGGAATCGTACTGAGCGCGAATGAGCTGATCGAAGGTCACCGGCTCAGGCTTGGGCAGCGGACCGTGGTGAAGCAGAGTGATAACACTCGCGACGACAAGCGGTCGAAAGCTCCCTTGTGTTTTGCCCTTGAGAAAGACACGGTCGCCCGGAAGGAATGTCGTCGTCGCGGGGGGCCGAACGAAGAGCGCAGCATCACCGTCCTGTACAAACAGCAGGCTCTCATACCCGCGCGAATAAACAACCGTAGCCTCGGCAGCGACGGGAATCGCCTGACGGGCTTCTGCATTGCTGAGAAGGTGCACAGCTTGAATCGACGTAAGGACTCTGGGCTCAGAAGCTCCAGCTACAAATACGAATAATGTGGCTAACACAAAAGCCGCCACCAGACTTCGAGCAGGAATAATCTCAGACGCGCGCACTAAGCACCTATTAGCTACATCGGCGGCTCTGATCCCTTGAATCTTCCGGGATCGCGTCTGCCCGAGTACCTTCGTAATGCTGAATTCGACAACTTCACATATCATCGAACTTCTCCAACGAATGCGCCTTATCTTGCATGCTCGAATTCTGTGGATCCTAAGCAAGGAGTGGCCGCTCAGCTAAAGGTACGGTTCCGACTACCTTTCTCACGCAATCCTATATGAATACTTGGTTTAGGGGTTCCCCGCCATCCCTCTTTTGAGGGAGCATGGACAGCGGGCCAGGCTCACCGTCGCGCCGGTAGCAATGCGACGATCTACGTTACCTTGCTCGTGCAACTTGAGTGGAATTCTAATGTTCGGTTATTTGGACTTAACTGGAATGGCATCTTCGTTAATACGGAGAAAGCTCTCAATCCATAGCGCCTTTCCGGGCTGACATCGAACGCATAAGATTTGCCCGGATCAAGACTTCATCGACTTAGGCTGGCATCAATGGCTGGGTGGCACATACTACTGAGGGCATCCCTCGTCCTGGGTTCTACAGGAACGATCTCTCGTGGACAGACACTCGTATTCGACACCTCGGTCAGCGCCTTTCTGAAATCGGTTGGTGCATTTGCTTTCCTGCCTTCGCACGCCTCTCTCGCATCCTCAAAGGGAATGGCAATTCCCTATTTGACGGTTGCCGGAACGATGGCTTTTGCAGTTCTCCTGATCGGAATTACGACCGTACATTTGATGCAACGTTCCATCGCGAACGAGACCGGCGCAATCGGAAAGCTCCCATCCGACGTTCGAGTACTCGCGCTACGAGCCGCTGCGATCGCCGCCGGCATCATGAGCTTCTTTGAGTTATCGAAGATGGTCTTTTTCCCCAACATCACAATATGGGCTTCTCATCTCGTCACAATCCTCGCGGTCGCACTGCTCGTCTCCATTGCCAGCTTCTCTGTACTCAAGAAGCAAGAGCGACTTCGTCTGGAGATGGCCATGAGTGAGGACCGCTATAAACTACTGTTCGAAAGCAGTCTGGCGGGCGCATACAGAACCACTCTCGACGGAACGATCTTGGATTGCAATGCCTCATTTTGTCGGATGTTCGGTTACACGTCACGCGAGGAGTTGATTGGGCGTCCGACCAACGACGGCTACTTCAGTATTTCCGACCGAGTCCGGTTCATCGAGAAGCATTCCACAGAAAAGAGCGTAACCAACTTCGAGCAGCGCCTACGCCGACAAGATGGCACTGCGGTGTGGGTTCTGAATAGCGCAATTCTATCCACCCGTAAGGACGGAACAGAACCGGTCATCAAGGGGACAGTGACCGACATCAGCGATCTGAGAAAAGCGGAACAGGAACATCGCCGATTGGCAGCCATTGTGCGCTGCTCAGACGACGCCATCATTTCCTGCACCACCCAGGGCGAAATTGAAACTTGGAATGCCGGCGCAGCACGCATCTTTGGATACAGCGCCGAGGAGGTGATAGGAAAACGCCTCGACGTCCTGGCTCCAGGAGACCGCCCGGACGAGTACATGCAAATCCTCGAAAGGATTAAGTCCGGACAAGAAGCAGGAGACATCGAGACGATCCGCATAAGGAAAAATGGCCAGCCGATTATGATTGCTCTCTCCGTCTCACCCATCACGGACGCGGCAGGAGAGGTCGTCGGAGCGGCTGCTATCGCCAGAGATATCACCGAACGAAAACAAGCGGAAGAGAGACTGTTACTTAAGACCGCGTTGCTCGAGGCGCAATCCGAAACGACGATAGAGGGTATCCTGGTCGTCGACGAGTCAGATCGTATCATCCTCGCAAATCGGCAATTCGCGCTTCACTTTGGAGTGCCCGACGATCTGCTCCGGGCAAAAGACGATCGCCTCGTACTTGAGCACGTTACGGACAAAGTCGAAGAACCCGATGCGTTCCATGAAAGAATCAAATATCTGAACAGTCATCCGGATGAAAAGAGCAGCGATGAGTTCAGACTCAAGAACGGAAAGACCTTCGAGCGCTATTCCGCGCCCCTTGTAGACGCGAATGGACGCCGCCGAGGACGAATTTGGTACTTTCGCGACATCACAGACCGCAAAGCTGCCGAAGAGCGTATCCAGTTCCTCGCCTATTTCGATGCTTTGACAGGATTACCGAATCGCTCTCTTCTGAAGGATCGGGTATTGAGGGCATTGGCCGGCGCTCGCCGCAGAGGCGATAAGGTGGCTCTCCTGTCTTTGGATCTGGACCGTTTCAAACTCGTCAACGATTCTCTAGGCCATGCGATAGGCGATCTTCTCCTGAAAGATGTCGCCGAGCGCCTCAAGCGATGCACCAGGGAACAGGATACCGTCGCAAAGGTAAACGGTGATGAATTCGTGATCGTCCTGAGCGGCGTGAAAGACGAAGCTGAGGCAGCGGTTGCGGCTGCGCGGATCACCGAGGCCGTGGCCGGCAAATTCTCCGTTCAGGGGCACTCACTCAGCACCAGTTGCAGTGTCGGCATAAGCATGTTCCCTGAACATAGCGCCGACTACGATACGCTCATCCGCTATGCAGACCAGGCCATGTACCGCGCCAAGGAGAATGGACGGAACAGATTTCAATTCTTCAGCGAAGACATGAACGTCCGGGTCATGGAGCGTTTGGGTCTGGAGAATGACTTGCGTTTGGCGCTGGAAAGAGATGAATTCTTCCTTGTATATCAACCGCAGATGGGAATTGCTAGCGGAGAAGTCACGGGAATTGAGGCACTCATTCGATGGCAGCACCCGACGTTAGGCCTCGTTCCTCCTGATGAATTCATAGCAATCGCCGAAAACAGCGGCTTGATCCTGGCCATCGGCGAATGGGTACTTAGAACCGCTTGTGCCCAGGCACAAAAATGGCACCGCGAGGGATTCCTGACTTTTCCAATTGCAGTCAACGTCTCCGCGGTCCAGTTCCGCCAGGAAGGTTTCTGCCAACTGGTCCGGAGGGTTCTCCTCGAAACCGGTTTGCTTCCTCAATTCCTGGAACTGGAGCTAACGGAGACTCTTCTGCTGTCCAACGCGGACGTAATGTTCTCGGTTTTGCAGGAATTGAGGGAATTGGGAGTGCTGCTGGCGATTGACGACTTCGGCACGGGCTATTCGAGTCTCAGTTACCTCAAGCAATTTCGAGTGAACAAGCTCAAGATTGATCGCTCATTCATTCGAGATATCGCAATCGATTCCGACGACGCCGCGATCACAACGGCGATCATCAGTCTGGCAAGAAGCCTCAATCTGAAAGTTATCGCCGAAGGCGTAGAGAACGAGGCTCAAATGTCATTCCTGCGCAAACATCACTGCGATGAAATCCAAGGGTACTATTTCAGCAAACCGATAGCGGCCGCCGAAGTAACCGATAAATTGATGCTCGTACCTGTCGGACTCAAGAGCGCCCCGATTCCCGCTCGCGCCGTCGCCATCGCTCGTCCAAAACTTCGCTCACGCGCGCATTGAAGCTTGGATTCGACCGATTCTATCGAACACGCCCGATGGATATGCAGTCAATTCAACAAGTCGTTGTTGGCCCATTAACCCGCCCAACCTTCGCAATAACTCGATCGCTGTCCAGCGGATGCCCTTCCCAAAAAATGGCCAGGAAAACCTTCACATACGTCTTCTCAGCCTAGGCGGCGCGAGCCAGCCAACTCTTCATCGTGCCCGCGTCCACCAGACCTGCTTGCTGGAACTGAAGTCTGCCGTTGGCGAACACCGCGAAGTTCGGAATGCCTTGGACGTTGTATCGAGCCGCAAGCTCCGGGTACTTCTCTGTGTCGACCTTGATCACGACAGCTCGCCCCGCGAGATCTCGAGCGACTTGAGCAACATGGGGCGCGGCCATCCGGCATGGGCCACACCACGAAGCCCAGAAATCGACGAAGATAGGGACTTTGCTTTCGCGAACAACTTCGTCAAACTCCGCGGGGCTGACCTCGATGGGTTCAGCCAACGCGGGTAGCGCTGCCTTGCAGGCGCCGCATCTTCCCGTATCGGCAAGGTGTTTCGCAGGAATTCGAGTTGCCTTCCCGCACGATGGGCAATTCCGGATAACGGCCATGACGATCTCCTTGATTGGCTGCCGCGCTAAAAGAAATTTGCAGGCATCTTCATGATTCATCCGACATGGCTGCGAATTCCTGCTCGCTGATTTGATTCAGCCCGTGGCCTAAAGACGCATGCTCAAGCCAGATTCTTCAGTTCTGGATATCGCGCATAAATCCGACGCTGGTCTTCCCGGCTGAGCTGCCCCAACCGGACCGGCCTGTCCTGGGGTCGAATTCCCTTCTGGTTCAGCACGTTCATCAGGCTCCACTCTCGCTGCAGATCCTCGGGTTCATGAGCCGGTAAATCGTATCGAGTAAAGTCAATCACCATCGGAGCGCTGCCCGATGTCCAGTTTCCAAGCAGTCCCAGCCGAAACTGCTGGTTCATGAACCACTGAATTTCCAGTTCCCTTTCTGACCCTGGCGCCCCGGTACCTTTGGCATCAAACCGATAATCAACCTTCGAATTGTTGGGAATGTGCTTTCGCCATTCCAAACCAAACGATCCTTCCGTCATCACCTGGGTATCCGGCCATCTTTCCCTCACTGCCTGCAGCCACCATGCCAGGTCCTCATCGTGACCGACCGATACCTCCCAGATCCCCGTCACCCAACCAAATCCGTTCAGATCGTGACCCCGGTCGAAGTGCATTGCGGTGGTAGCCATCATCTCTCTGCGGCCTGCTTCTTTTCCCAGGTTGCCAACTGTCTCGATTGGACCCACACCCATGCGGCTGTTGAATCCGCCCTCGAAGCCATTGCGGCGTGCGGTCAGCAAATCGCAGGTCCAGCCATCGAGACAAACACAGTCGATGAAGTCGGACGCGCCCTGCGCAGGTTTCAGATAGTGTTCCCGGCTGGGATAGTAGGGATAGCAGATGCCACCGTCGCCATCCCCGTTGTCGATGCCGTGCTGACTCCAGATCTGCCCCTGGCAGACATGAATGCCCTCTTCACTGGCGAGCAACCGTTGGTTTTCCGCATCCATAAATCCCGCTACCAGGCACTGCGGTCGATACCCGTTCCCCACCATCGCGGAGATCGATTGAAGCGCTTCGTGAATTGTCCGGCGATTGTGCTCGCGAGTGTCGTACATAGGTGCAAAATAGCCGCCAGAGATGAACGTGATTTCGTCACCATATTCCTCGTGGTAAGACGCGAGCAGACGTCGCGCGTCCCTATATTCCTGGCGTGTATCATGCAGAGCGAGCCAGCTGACCGCCCAGGTCATGTTGCCGTTCGGACAGCCGCGCGCAAACGCCTCTCGCCGCGCCCGGATATGACCGGTGCTATTATCCGGTGCCTCGTCTTCGCCGATCGAACGAGTCGGGGTCACTTCGATTTGGTTCACGCGCACAACTGAAACATGAGTAAGAAACCTGCCCCGCAGAGCTGCAGAGTCCGCGGCCAGAGCGTATTCCCCTGGCCCAACAAACGGGAGAGCGGCGGCCGCCGTCGCCCCGCTCACAAACTGTCGCCTAGTCCAGGGATTGCTCATGCGCTTCATGCCCTATCCTTCTTCCGGAGCGGAATGCAAAGACAGGCAGTGATCGCCAGCAATGCTATCCCAGTGAAAAACTGCTTCGTTGCGTTGTGCTCGGAATTCGTGACTATCCATCGTATCCGTCCGAGCTTAAGCATGCCTTAAGCTTCGCGGATTAGTCTTTATCTTCGCTGCTGAACCGAAGACCCGAAAATTCCATGCAGGAAAAGGCGCTTCGCTTGCGCTCGCATCGGTTACTTGTGATTTGGTCGAGCTCGCCTTCGACCATTAAGATTGCTGTACATACTTCACAGCATCTCGCTGCGGATACTCTGAACGAAGGCTAGCTCATGCGTGTACTGGTTGTCGAAGACGAACTCAGGTTGGCGCAGAATATCGCGACCGCCTTCAGGGAGGGGCCGGGCTTTGCGGTGGATGTGTCCCACGACGGAGAAGATGCGCTCGACCTCATCAAGGCCGCTGATTACGACCTGATCGTCCTCGACTTGATGATTCCCAAGGTTCCTGGCAAAGAAGTGCTTCGCACGCTCCGCATCCGCGATGGCGTAACACCCGTGCTCATTCTGACTGCGGTTTCTGAAACCAGGAGCACGATCGATCTGTTGAACCTCGGCGCCGATGATTACATGACCAAACCATTCGACCTGGGAGAACTGATCGCCCGAGCGCGGGCATTAATTCGGCGAGGCAAGAACCTTAAGCAAACGTCCTTGACCATCGGTGATGTCACCTTGAGCCCGACGGAACAGACGGTCAGTGTTAAAGGCCAGATCGTGGATTTATCTCCCACCGAATACCGCGTTCTCGAATATATGATGCACCATCCCCGCAACATCATTTCGAAACGCGAGTTGCTCGAACATCTTTACGACTTTACATGGGAACATCATTCCAACGTGATCGAGGCACACGTCTCCAATCTTCGCCGCAAATTGCGAAACGCGACAGAATCCACGGTCATCGAAAACCTTCGTGGCCGCGGCTACAGGCTCAGTTCCTTTGATGAATCCGTCGCATGAAGACCAGATCACTTGTCCAGCGCGCCACTTTTTCCGTTCTTGGAATCGAGTTGTTGTGTGCGCTTTGCTTCGCTGGAACGGCAATCTGGCACGAGAGACGGGTACAGTTCAGAGCACTCGATGTGAGTCTCCAGGGACGCTCAGACTCGCTCATCGGGGCCGTACAGGATTCCGAGGACCCCGAAGATCGAGTCAAGATCGACCCCGAGGAGTTTTCCCCTCCTGGCAGCGATGTCTACGCCGTCTACAGCGCTGACAATCGACTGGTGGGCAGTTCCAGTGCGGCGCCTTCAGCCGTAATCGCTCAGGGCCGGGACGGCATTCGCACGGTAAATGCGGGAGGTCACTATTACCGCGTGCTCCAGCGGCCGGCCCTCCGCATCATCGATCGCGAGGAGAACGGCGGCATCGGTCTTCGCCGCCCAGTCACCGTGATCTATGCAATTCGTACGGATCACGTCTGGCATGAGGTCATGGAAGCCGCCCGCTTCAATGTCCTTCTGAGCCTCGCACTCCTTCTGGTTACTGCGATTGCGCTTGTCTTCCTCCTCCGGAGGCTGTTGAACCCGCTGAAAGAACTCGCGGCTGGAGCGAGTTCGATCAGTGCGGCGTCACTTCAGTTCTCGCCACCGGCTTCGGCGCTTCAGGTGCGTGAACTGCGGCCGCTGGCCGAGGCTTTGTTGCAAATGATCGCGCGCCTTCGGCACGCCTTTGAGATTGAGCGGCGATTCATCAACGATGCGGCTCACGAATTGAAGACGGCTGTCGCGGTTGTGCGTTCAACCGTCCAGGTGCTGTCGATGAGGCCCCGGACCGCCGACGAATATCGGAGTGGCCTGGACCAGGTGCTTTCCGATAACAGTCGTGTCGAGGATCTGGTTTCCCGCATGCTTACTCTCGCCCGGTTCGAGGAGCGCTCACAGGCCCCACCTCCTGCGATCGATCTCGGCGAGCAGGTCAGCGACACGCTGAGAAGCCTTTCAACCTATGCCGAATCGTGCGGTGTTTCTCTCAAGCCGCATCTCACTTCGGCGATCGATGTTCGCCTCACGCCGGATTCTGTCGAGGTCCTTACTTCAAATCTGATCATGAATGCCATTCAGCATAGCTCCCCGGGATCGGAGATCCTGGTGACGGCACGTCTTAACCAATCCGGGGAGACACGGGCAGAGCTTCAGATCCAGGACTTTGGCTCAGGGATTTCGCCCGAGAGCCTTCCCCATGTTTTCGAACGATTCTTCCGCGAAGATCAGTCGCGTTCCCGCGAAACGGGAGGCGCTGGTTTGGGCCTCGCTATTTGCAAAAGCATCGTTGAAAATGCCGGCGGCACGATCGAGATTCAAAGCGTTAAAGGGGAAGGAACGACGGTTACGGTTTTATTTCCGTCGGCTTGATGCCGCGCACGTTCCAAGTTTGGCAGAACCGGCCCGACTCCCGGGCACTCCCAACCAATCCCTGACTAACTCGAGACTGCGGGAGCCTCGTGGCGGGTGAGAAGAAAATACACTGCAGGCGTCACAATCAGACTCAGCACCATCGAAATCAGCAATCCGCCGATGACCGCGATAGCCAGGGGTTGGAGCATCTGCGACCCGGCGCCAAGAGCCAGTGCCAGCGGCAGCATTCCCGTAACTGCAGCCAGCGCTGTCATCAGGATGGGACGAAGACGGCGTTGTGCAGCATGCAGCATAGCGGTGCGCGCATCGCCTCCTTCGGCGCGATAGCGCTCGTCCGCATCGAGCAGGAGGATTCCGTTTTTGGCCACGATCCCGATGACCATGATGAGACCCATGAAGCTCGAAACGTTGAATGTCGTCCCAGTAATGAGCAGCGCTCCAACTACGCCGGCCATCGAAAGAACCGATGAGGAAAGAATGGCAAGGGGCGCGGCGAAATTGCGAAATTCAGTGAGCAAAACCCCGAAGACAAGCACCAATGCAAGGACCAGGACTCGCGCAAGTTCCGCGAAAGATTTCTGCTGTTCCTGGTAGGTGCCACCGTACTCCACGCGAACGCTCGACGGCAGGTGCATGGACTGCACGCGCTTCTGCACGCGTTTCACTGCCGTTCCGAGATCCGTGCCTTCAAGACGCGCAGTAACGACCACAAGGCGTTGCAGGTTTTCGCGGCGGATCTCATTTTGCGGAGGTAGCTGACTGATGGTGGTCATTGAGCCCAGCGACGCAGTGTGGCCGGAGCTGGAATTGAAAACCGTATCCTCGATGGTTTCGAGAGACCGGCGCGACTCGTCTCCCAGACGCACTCGAATCGTGTACGGCTTGCCGTTGCTGATAAGCGGATTGGGGGCCTCCACCCCATCGAGAATTGAAGTTGCGTCTTCGGCGACTTCCTGGGTGGTAAAACCAAGCCGCGTGGCTAACTGCGGATTGACCTCGAAGTTCGTAGCCGGTCCGCTGACGGTGTTGTCGATTCCGTTCTCGATGTCCACCACGCCTTCGACCTTGCCGATCTCAGTAGCCACTCGTGGGGCGATGTTCGAAAGAAGAACTGCGTCCGGCGAGAACAGCTTGATCTGAATCGGTTCGGGCGCGTTGGACAGGTCGCCGATATTGTCCTGAAGTACCTGCGTAAATTCAACGTCCAACTTCGGTTCCGTGGTCTTGATCTGGCGCCGGACGTCGGCGATCACATCGTCGATCCCGCGGTTGCGTTTCTGCTTCAGCTTGACAGTGATATCGCCCGTATTGGCTTCAGTCACCGCGGCAAAGCCCATCTGCAGCCCCGTGCGGCGGCTCGTGCTCTCCACTTCAGGAGTGTCGCGAAGGATCTTCTCCACATGATCGAGTACCTTTCCGGTGGATTCAAGCGAGCTGCCGGCTGGCATCACGTAATCGAGAATGAAGCCCCCTTCGTCCATCTCCGGCAGCAGATCCGTCCCCAGTCCATTGAATGCGAAGTAGCTGACCGCGCCGAGCAGAACACAGCACAGGCTGAGCCAGAGCGGCTTGCGGAGCGACCATCCAAGAGCCGCATGATGCCATTTCGTAAGGCGCGCCAGAAAGCGGCCCTGCGGATGTTCTCCAATGCGATTGGCCTCGGCGACAGGTTCGGAGCCCTCCGCTCGCGCAGTAAGCAGTATCATCGCCAGACCTGGCGTCCACGTCACAGCCAGTGCGAGGGAGGTGAGCAGCGAGACGGCCATGGTGATAGCCAGCGCACGGAAAAAGCTTCCGGTCACGCCGGTGACGGCAATCAAAGGCACAAAAACAACGACGGGCGTGATAGTGGACCCAATGAGAGGACGCGAGATCTCAAGCAGTGCCTTGCGCACCGCCTGGACTTGGCTCTCGCCTGCGTCGCGATGAAGCACGATGTTCTCTACGACAACGATGGCATCGTCGATCACCAACCCGATCGCCGCCGCAAGGCCGCCGAGTGTCATCAGGTTGAAGCTCTGCCCCATGAGCCAAAGCGCAAGGACGGTCACAGCCACGGTGACTGGAATGACTAAACCCGCGATGAGCGAAGAGCGCCAGTCCCGCAAAAATAGAAAGAGAATGACGCATGCGAGAAACAGGCCGATGAGGATAGCGTCACGAACGCTCGCGATGCTCTCGCGAACAATCTGGGATTGATCGTAGAAAGGCTCAAGCACGACTCGAGGCGGCAGGCTCGCACGCAAGCGGGTGATCTCGGCCGCCACGCCGTCCGCCACAGCGACCGTATTGCTCGATGGCTGGCGCGCGATGTTGAGAAGCACGGCCGGACTTCCATTCGCAGAAACGAAGGTGTAGACCGGTTCAGACGCCCGCACAACATCAGCGAGGTCGCTCACACGCACCGGGGCTCCACTGGTGGTCGTCTTCACAGTCAGTTGTCGCAGACCCTCGATATCGTGAGCCTGAGAACCCACCAAAGCCAGCACAAGCTGGTGGTTTTCAGCGTAAAGACCCGGAGAGTCGACGGTGTTGGCCGCACCAATCGCGTTTGCGAGATCGAGCACCGTGATTCCAGAAGCCTGCAGGCGCGCCAGGTTGGGAACAACGTGATACTCGGGAACCTGTCCGCCCTGGACAGTCACAGTTGCCACTCCGTCCACGCGATTGAGCGGTGGCTTCAGCGTGTAGGTGGCCAGCTCCCAAAGGTCGCTTTGCGACACCGAGCTGTTTGTAGTCGTGAGGCTGTAGCCAAGAATTGGAAAGGTTGCAAAAGTCAGCCGATTCGTCGTGATCTTCGTCGTCGCGGGCAGTTCTTGCTGGACGCGACTGATCGCGGAATTTACCAGTTCCAGCGTCCGGAACATGTCCACGGACCAATCGAAAAAGAGGCTCACTTCTGCGGAGCCGCGGCTCGTCGTCGAGCGCACCGTCTGGAGACCTGGGACAGAATTGACCGCATCTTCAATCGGCTTGGTGATAGTCACCTGCATCTGCTCTACAGGCATCACACCGTTGTCGACACCAATGACGACCCGTGGGAAATTGGTCTCTGGGAAAACGGCGATTGGTGTCTTGAAAAAACTGAAGATGCCGACTGCGGTCAGGACCAGTGCGACAAACAGTATGGTTCGCAACCAGCGAGCAAGCCAGAATTTCTCATCTGGCTCATGGAGACGAGACGCGGGAGTATCGGCAGACACTATTCCTTGCTCCCGCTCGCAGCGTCATCTTTGCCGCCTTTGTCGTCGTTTGCGACCTTAACCTTTGTACCCTCATCCAGGCCGTATCCGCCTTCCGTGATCACCAGGTCTGAAGTCGTAACGCCGCTGAGGATCTGGACCTTCTCGGATGTGCGCAAGCCGACCTTGACCGGGTGTTTGTGCACAGCACCATCGCTCCCCATCACCAGGACACTCGTCGAACCATCGTCGGTTGGCAGAATCGCCGCAACAGGCAGCTGGGTTGCATTCTGAATGGTGGTTCCATGAATCAGAACGTGCACGGGCGTGCCAACTTTGTATCGCCCACCAGGATTCGTCAGCTTGAGCCAGATCTCGACGGTGGTGGAACCGGGATCGAGCGCCGGGCTCACCAGCGAAATGGTAGCTGGCTGCGGATCCTCAACTCCTGGAATTTCAAGTTCCGCAGTGCCCCCAACCTTGAGCTTCTGAGCCGCTGCTTGCGAAATATGCAGTTTTGCCAGCAGTGATGTTGTGTCCATCACAGTGATCAAAGGCGTTCCGGCAGAGGCTGTCTCACCCGGAAAGAACGGCCTGTCGGTGACCACGCCGTCGATCGGACTGCGCAGGCTTGCGTAGCTCACCTGTGCGTCTGCGTTTTCAAACTTGCCTTGGGCCGATGCAAGCTGACCCTGTGCGGTGTCGGTGTTGGTCCTCTGGGTGGTCTTTTGCACTTTGGCCAGATGCTTGGCCGCCGTGTCGAACGCGGCCTGCGCTTGAACTGCGGCTGCGACCGCGGTGTCCACATCGCGTCGGGCAATCGCGCCCTGGTCCAGCAGGTGCTTCCGCTCCTCCGCTGTCCGATTGGCGACCTCCAAGTTGACCTGCGCCTGGGCCAGGTCGAGTTGCGCCTTCTGCAAATCTTCCGGAATAATGGCGAGCGTCGCGGCAGAATAGGCTGCCTGCGCCTGAGTAAGGTTTCCCTTGCTATCCAGTGCGGTGCCTCGAAGGTCGCGGTCTTCGAGCGTGATGAGCAATTGGCCTTTGTGGACCCGAGTTCCGCGCTGCACCAGCTCCGACACGATTGGTGCGCTGATCCGTGGTGCGATCGCAGCCTGCGCGAGAGGAGTAAGAATTGCGTCCGCTGCAATCTCTTCAGAGATGGGTCGGACGGCGGGATGTTCCGCCTGAACCGAGACAATGGGTTCGGGCGCTTCCTCTGCCGATCTTTTACATCCGCCGAACGCCATGCCGACCAGGAGCAGCGCGCATACATGTGCGGCTTGCGCGTAAATATTGCCACGAGGCATGTGGTTAAAGCCTTCCTGTAAGTGTTTCAAGCTGGGCCAGCGCCAGTTCGTAGCGGACCGATCCGTCCGCTTGAGCATTTTCTGCCGTGACCAACGTGTTCTGCGCGTCCACCACGTCGAGAACAGTGCTTTCCCCATTCACATAGCGCAGGCTCGTCAAGCGTAAGGATTCGCGCGCGTCGGTCGCGCTTGCGTCGAGCGAAGCAAGCTCCTGCCGCGCTACGTCTGCCTCGTTGTAGAACTCGGCAAGGTCGGCGAGAAGCCGGCGCTGCGCGGCTGTGAGCGCCACCCTCGTTGCCTCGGCACGAAGATGTGCCTCTTTTACTTTTCGCTCGGAAGTGAGCCAGTCCCAGATGGGAAGGTCAAAGGTTGCGCTTGCAGAATAGCCTCGATTGAGCGCGCCATCTGGACCATGGCTCGCAACCTCCGGCGCATCGATGCCGTAGGTGTAGTTCAGGGCGAGATCCGGCAGAAGACCCGCCCACGCGTTCAGGGATTCAGCCTGGCTGGCCTGTAACGCCGCAAGGGCGCTCCGCACGTCCGGATTGTTGGCACGTGCCGCTGCCTCAACCTCGCTTCGTTCCGGCAGCATCGGCGGGGCCGTCTCATCGGCAATCGAGAATCGAGTTCCAGGATCCGGGTAAAGGAGAACGTCCAGTTCAAGCTGCGCCTTCTCGTTTGCCAGGCCGGCATCGGCCAGGTCGCGCTGGCGTTGCTGCTGGCCCAGACGGGCCTTGATCACATCGGCATGCGCAGACTCGCCCGCAGCCTCGCGTTTCTGGGTGATATCGACGAATCGATTGGCCTCATCGACGGCGCGTTGTGCGATAGCCAGCCGTTGCGCGCCGTTTCTGACGTTGTAGTAGAGCCCCACAACAGTGGAAATGAGCCCCCGACGGGCGATTTCGAGTTCGGCTCGGGCCCGTGCATCATGCGCGTCGGCAAGTCGGACCGCGGCGACTCCGGCGAGACCGACGGTTTCGGTCACCATCCCCTGGCTTGTGTATTCGTGAACCGCATTGTTCGCGATGAAGACCGGGAGCGATTGACTAACTCCACCTTGCATGGTGGCCGCTTTCGTGTGATTGGACTCTGTGAAGAGATACTGATTATGGAAAGTAACGGCGGGTAGAAGTCCTGCCTTGGCGTCTTTGCTCTCCAGCGAAGTCGCGCGGCTTTCTGCAACGGCTGCGGCAAACGTGGGTTCGTTCGCCTCCGCAAGCTTGATTACGTCATCGAGGGTAAGGGGCGCGGTTGACGTAGGTGAAGGAGTCTGGCCTGTCCCCGCAGCGAGCGCGAATCCCGACAAAAGAACCGCAATCGATCCCAAACGAACGCAACGCATCTTTCTAACTATAGGCGACCATCCTTAAGAATTGCTGAAGGTTAACGCATAGCGCCAGGACATCGCATGAAGGATCTTCGTCGGTGGGACTGGATCTGCTTGCCGTCAAGAATGGAGAATCGATCTCCGTTCTCCCGGAGGGAGAACACGAGAATAGCCCAGGTGCAGCGCAGCGAAACCCTGGGACAGCATCCAGCATGAATTTGCGCACCCCAGAGGGTCGCGTTGAACAATGTCCTGTTCATGCGATTGCGTGGCCAGGTCACCCGAAATCGTGCATTTCCGGATACGGGACCTCACGAACATGTTCGGCGGTAAACTCGGACCCTGGGCTTAGGTCAGCGACTCTCAGTGTGCTTACGGGACGGGCATACGAACGATCTGCGCTTTGCGGAAAACCGGATTACGTCCCCGAAGAATGCAGAGGTCGGGCATTACCATCGTTCCCCCGGATTAACCCAGGGAAGTCACGCGAGCCCGGGAAGATGGCGGCCACGGATACGACCGCTAGTCGATGAAGTACCCGATATCCGTGAGGACACTGTCACTCAGATCCACTCCTAGCAACCGGGCGCTGAGTCGGGCGTGAAGCTCCGCTTCAAAACGCTGAAGGACATAGGCAGGTAAATCTGTTTGTTTTCGAAGCAACTGCAAGAGTGCAGCGCTATCAGTTGGGAACTCGTAGTCGCCGGGTAAGCCGCACGCGGGGCGGATCGTCAGCGAGAGGGGAATCGTGCCCGTTCCAGATTCAAAGCGATTGGACGGTTGGGTGATCAGATTGACTCGCATGCGGGAAAGCCTGACACGTGTCTGAAAAACTCTCAATGACACGAATGTGTGATCGGAGCCGGACGAGACGGGCAACGAACCGGGTTCAACGAGAATTGCAGGTGCAGCTATCCCGACAGAACCGGTAAAAGGAGAGCTGCTGTCCGAAGAGACTACCGGCCCCGCGGGAACCCCACCAAACCTTGCGTTGACTTTTGACTGGCCTATTCTTACAGTCTAGTTACCAGCGCATTCGATCCAAGAAACCACCTTAAACCGAATTATCGAAAGGGGTTTGTCGATGAACCGCATGACGGTTAGCGCGCAGTGTCCTAGATCGGTGGAAGGCCAGGCCGATACAAAACTCAGCAAAATCCTACTCCTCCCTGTCATCTGCTTTCTCGCCCTGATGATCTCCCCAGACATGCATGGCCAGGCCACTGGAAGTTTCTCGGGCAATGTCATTGACAAATCCGGATCGGCTGTTCCCGGAGCTACCGTGGTCGCCACGTCTGAGGGAACCGGCCTGGCTCGTGACGGTAAGACGGACAATACCGGGCATTATCTGATTCCTCTACTGCCTGTCGGGACCTACACCGTGCGCGTCGACGCGGCGGGATTTCAAAGCGCCGAAACCAAAGATCTGCGTCTCCAGGTGGATGAAGCCCGCGAACTCGATTTCTCGCTCGTGCCCGCCACCGTCGTCACTACGGTGGCAGTGAGCGGTGACGCCGTAGCTGTCGAGACCGCCAATCCATCTCTCGGCCAGGTGATCACCTCGCAACAGGTGACCCAGCTGCCGCTCAACGGCCGCGATTTCGTTCAACTCGCCACCCTGACCGCCGGCGCGACTTCCGAAACCAACCCCAACAGCTTCTTCACCCAGGGCAGCGACAGCGAGGTGGCCGCGCGCGGTTCGTTCTCGCTCTCAGTGGGCGGCTCGCGTCCCAATAGCACAGACTGGCTGCTGGATGGCGTCGACAATAACGAGCTGACCGCGGGCGGCATCGGCGTCTTCTCCTCAATCGAC
>Ga0181526_10002051_pt1 | contig 18115 bp, 17 predicted proteins | sample PEATcosm2014_Bin_35_FD_119750 | JGI IMG/M metagenome (GOLD analysis project Ga0181526, IMG submission 119750) | Peatland microbial communities from MTU Mesocosm Facility, Houghton, MI, USA - PEATcosm2014_Bin06_30_metaG | ecosystem: Environmental > Terrestrial > Soil > Wetlands > Peat | place...
AAAGCCTGCCCAAGCAGTCGACGGTGACGACAGCCTCGAAGCGGCGCGAGTCCAAGCCCTGTGTGATCTGATCAAGGTCGATGCTGAGCGTGATCTGACAACAGTGGAACAAACCTTGGATGCAGCCCAGGAGGACATCCGCAAGGAGCATGAGCGAGTGCTTGAGCTTGTTGCCAAGCTCGAGACTGAAGTCTCCAAACCCCATCACACTGCCGAACGATACTGCGCCGACGAAGCCACAAGCCTTCCTGACTCACAGCCTGCCCAGCCAGTCGATGGTGGCGACACCCTCGGACTGGCGCGAGTTGAAGCCCTGTGTGACCTGATCAAGGTCGATGCCGAGCGTATGAAGGTTGATCTGACAACATTCAAACAGACCTTGGACGCCGCCCGGGATGACATCTGCAAGGAGCGCGACCGAGTGCTCGAGCTTGTTGCCATCGAGCAAGAGTTTCTCGAGAACAGATCGAAGCTGATATTTGACCGAGGTGAGATGGCATTAGCACAAGCCGTGCTTGCTGCCCAGCAGCGAGCCAGCACTCAGGCCGACCGATCGCCGCTATTAAAACGGGTCCACGCTCTTCGCACATTTGACTGTCAAGCGGGGCAGGTTCGCGGCACGAGCGAGGCAACGGCACCGTTGCAAGTCGAAGACACTACCGTGACCGCCAAAATCATCGGTCGAGTTCGGCGCGCCTGAGCGGCTATGATCTATTTGCCGCTATCTAGAGATTTTCAGATACCGTTCAGTGCCTTGCTCGTTTGTTGGCCAATGCCAACGCCAAATCATAGCTCCGTCGGGTCGCAGAGTCAGCGCTCGAGCCATTAAACGAAAGTTGCAGATTTGCCGCCGCGTACGATTGCACAAACAGCCCGCCGTATCCTTGATTGGCTTTCGCTGCCCGCCTGATCCTCTAGACCACGGCGGGTGTGGCGTCTCAACTACCGCATTAACAACAGGCGCGCAGGGAGATTACGTTCTTTCTTGATGTAACGCTTCGCGCAGAATAAGTTAATTTGGCCAAGAAAGATCAATCCTTGAAAAGAACAACTCTTTTATTTCAGCGAGTTTTGGCAATCACTGCCATCGCATTTTGCTGCCATACCTGGCTTGATAGTGGAGTACAGGGATTGGTTGGAGGCGCGCAATTGGCTTCTGAGGATATTGCCCTCTCGGTGGTCGGGATAGTGGGGCCAAGAAATTCTTTTTGCACCGCGATCGCGATCGCGCCTACCTTGATATTGACCGCGGGCCATTGTTTGCAGTCGGGCGACACTTACAAAGTCCAATACAAAGATACAAATCGCTCGCGGAAATTTTGCGATGTCGTTGGTTGGGAGCGCCCACCGCAATTTGTTATGCGCACGACCGGACCCCCTATCGCCGACCTTGCTATTCTCAAACTAGCCGATCCATTGCCCGCCGATATTGCCGTTGCCGTACTTGGACTTGAGGAGCTTACGGTTTGGCCAGGAGATCGTTTCACCGTCATCGGCGGGGGTATCGCGCTCAAAGGTCTCCACGAAACGGGGTTCAATCGTGCTGCACACTTGGTCGCCACCGGCCCCTACACTAAGTGGCAAATCCGCCTCATCGATCCCTCCGGAAAACAGACTACCCTCGGCGCTTGTTTTGGGGATTCCGGTTCTCCGGTTTTCCAAACGCAAGCCGACGGCACCAAGGTAATCGGCATTGTCAGTTGGGCAGCGGGGCCCCACAAGACCAAAGGTTGCGGCGGTGTAACAGGAGTGACACCCTTGTCGCCCTATCGTTCATGGATCGAAGAAACGATTAGCAAGTTGCGTGGCGATCCGGCGCCGTAGGCGTATAAGCCGCATATTACTTATGGAAGCTGCGAATACCTGCTTGCACAATGAGGCTGTGGCGGCTCTTCGCGCCCAATTTCCGCAAAATTCGGTGGACATGAAGTTTAACGGTTCCGTCGCTCAATCCTAACTTACGGGCGACATCTTTATTAGAAAGTCCGCGAGCAATCATCTTTGCGATTTGCCGTTCGCGAGGGCTTAAGAGTTTCGGCCAGGCATCGCCTGTTACCTTATCGATGTTCGTTTCCTCGGCCATCTTAGCCAAATGACATATAGCTTGGCGACGCCCGTCAACTCTTTCACGCCCCGCGTAGTTCCCGCCAATATCGAGCCATTTTTTCCCGGAACACAGCAGACCCCGGCCGCTTAATGCGAGGCGTTGCACCAGCTCACAGGCGATGCCGGACCATTCGAACGTGTTGGGAAGACTCTTCCCGTCGGTCCAGCGCTTGTTCGCCCCCGGGGAGACGCGCCGGCGATCACTGTGGTGCTATCACGTGGTCGAGGTAAATGTGGGCGCCTAAACTTTGCGGCGCAGTCGACGACAAAGGCCAGCAAAAACGCGCCGCGATACCTCGTCAGCACTTAACTGGCCAGTACATCGGAATCATCCCAGCGAACGCGAGAGCCATGCCAATTTCAGATTCGATATTTGGTAAGAAGCTCGCTATCCACGCTGGACCAATTGCATGCCAATCAAAGATCGGTGGATTGCCCACCGAAATATATCCGTAACACCAAAGGCCGCTCCCTGCGGCCGACGCTAGGGCACTCCAACTAAAAGTGTGGAACGATCTCTACGGAATAAAAAGCAACGAGACGACCTGCCGCGATTTTGCGTTAAAACATACGAGCCTTCTCTTCGAGCAAGAAATTCCGGCCACAATTCAGCGCGCGATAGTCGCCGCTCGAGCTCTGCTTTGTGTTGGTTTAGACACTGCTTCGGGCAAAATTGCTTTAGCGCGTATCGATGCCGGATCAGCCCAAATCGGGCATTACATTGGTAGCAACGTTTCATGCCTGCCTCATCGTCGGCAGTAGGATTTTACTCGGCGGCACCGTGAAAAACGAGCCCATAACGGTTTTTTGCACCGAGTTTCTGAAAAACGTTGTGCAAATGAATTTTTACGGTTCCCTCACTCAACCCCAGTTCTCGAGCGACGTCCTTATTCGAAAGGCCGCGAGTGACCAGAAACGCAACTTGACGTTCCCGAGGGGTCAGCACCTTTGACCACTCGCCGCCCAGTACCAACTCGATAGATCCAGCCATTGGATGTGCTCACAAAAGCTCAATTCTCATACGACGTTGCAAATCTCGTGCCGGAATAGCTGACCCGCGATGGCACGGTGAATGTGTCTCGGTCTCCGTTCACGACCGAGTCGGTGTTATGGTAAACGGTGGAAAATGACGCTCACATGAACGGCATGTGGAACTTAATCGGCTTCAGCCACAGAACTTGCGCAACCAACCCCACCAGCGGGCTGGCGCGATGCGCACCACTGCCCGGCGGCAAGTTCGATCCGGCGACTTGGCCCAATACCGGCATCGGGCGCATCAATCCAGACGGCAGCGCCGGAAGCTGCAGCTCCTGTCATACGCGTCATCGCTTCTCCAAGGCACAGGCGCGCGAGCCGCAGACTTGCGGCAAGTGCCACCTCGGCCCTGATCACCCACAAATTGAGGTCTACCAGGAGTCCAAACACGGCATCCTATGGGAGGCCAACAAGCTGCGCCTCAACCTTGAGAAGGACCCCTGGCGGCCGGGCGTCGAATATTCCGCAGCACCGTCATGCGCAACCTGCCATATGAGCGCAACGCGCACCCAGGGCGTGACGCATGACGTCGGTGAGCGCATCAGTTGGACGCTGCGGCCTGCGGTTTCGACCAAGCTCAACATGGTCGTGTTCGATGATCTCAGCAAAGAGGATCGGCCGGATGGCGCCGCATTGCCGAAAGTCGGCGACGAGGTCAAAGGCCGTGACGGCGTCACGCGCAAAGTGCAGCAGATACTGACATGGCAGTAGCGGCGCGAGCGGATGCAGGACGTGTGCACCGGCTGTCATGCGAATGGCCAAGTTGCCGGTTTCTACCAGCAGTTCGACGGCCTTGTCGGACTCTACAACGAAAAGTTCGGCAAGCCGGCGGCCGCGATCATGGCCGAACTGTATAAAGCCAACAAACTCACGCCCGCACCGATGGATGAGAAGCTTGAATGGATCTATTACGAGCTCTGGCACCATGAAGGCCGACGGGCGCGCCATGGCGCCTCGATGTCCGGCCCCGACTATGCGTGGTGGCACGGTATCTACGAAGTGGCAAAATCGTTCTATATGGAATTCCTCCCCGAAATGAAACGAGTGGCCGGCGAGCCGTTGGCGAGCGAGCTGATGGAAAAGTATGTCTACACCCAACCCGGCCATCTCTGGCTCAAGGAGGGCATGACCAAGGAACAATTGCAGAAAATCGAGGAATTTCGTTAGGTTGGCATAAATTCATTTGCAATTAGTCAGCGATTTGAAAAATCCCCCCCGGCTACCGTTATCGCTGGTGTCGCCAGGTAGCACCGCGACTGGGTGCGTGTCTGTTGAAAGCGGAGAGGCTGGGCCATGGACAACTGTGATCGAAATACCTGCGGTACGAACATCGTGTCATTTCCACCGGACGCATCGAGCGCTCGGCAAAGATCTCCTTCAACGAAGGATCAGATGCTTCTCGACACCGTCCTCAACAACATGTGTCAGGGCGTGCTCATGTTCGATAATGATGCGCACATGGTCTTCTGCAATCAGCGTTACATCGAGATGTACGGTCTCTCACCCGAACTCGTAGTCCCAGGATGCGGTCTTCGCGAGTTACTCAATCACCAAAGGGCGGTTGGCACGTTTTGCGGAGATGAGGAAAGCTATATCGTTGAGCTCTTGGACGTCCTTGCTCAGGGCAAGGCTTCCAACGCTGTCGCCAAGGCGACCGACGGCCGCGTATTCTCGATCGTGAATAAGCCAATCGCAGGTGGCGGGTGGATCGCCACGCACGAAGATATCAGCGACCGCCAGCGTGCCGAAGAGCGCATCGTACACATGGCCCGTCATGATGCGCTGACGGATCTCCCCAATCGCACGATGTTTCGCGAGCGACTCGAATACGAACTCAAGCGCATAAAGCGCGGCGACGCGCTGGCGGTGCTCTGCCTCGACCTTGATCATTTCAAGAGCGTCAATGACACGCTGGGCCACCCGGTCGGCGACGAGCTGCTCAAAGTCGTCGCCGAGCGATTGCGCCGCTGCATCCGGGAGCCCGATACGATTGCGCGGCTTGGTGGTGACGAGTTCGCCATCATCATGACCGGCATGCACGCCCCCACCGATCCCGTCGTGCTCGCAAAACGCATCCGCCAGGCGGTCATCAAGCCCTACATTCTCGACGGGCATCAGATACTCGCCGATATTAGCATTGGCATCTCGCTGGCGCCAATCGACGCCACCGAACCCGACCTTTTGTTGAAGAACGCCGACATGGCCTTGTACGGAGCCAAGGCAGATGGCCGCGGTACTTATCGGTTCTTTGAACCAGAGATGGACGCGCGCATGAAGGCACGGCGCGAACTCGACATGGATTTGCGCAAAGCGCTGGCCAACGGCGAGTTCCGGCTCCACTACCAGCCACTGGTCAACATTCAAAACAATGAAATCACCGCGTTCGAGGCGTTGCTACGCTGGAACCATCCTATTCGCGGGCTCGTCCCGCCCGCTGAGTTCATCCCGATAGCTGAGGAGACGGGTCTAATTATTCCTCTCGGCGAATGGGTGCTGCGAGGAGCCTGCCAGGAGACGGCAAATTGGCCAACCAACATCAAGGTCGCTGTCAATTTGTCGCCGGCACAGCTGAACAGTCGCAACTTCACCGACGTAGTGGTCAACGCGCTCGCGGCGTCGGGCGTGTCGGCAAATCGTCTTCAACTCGAGATCACCGAGACGGTTCTCCTGCAGAACACGTTCAACACGCTCGCCACCTTACAGAAGCTACGCGCTCTCGGCGTTCAGATCGCCCTGGACGATTTCGGGACCGGCTATTCGTCTCTCAGCTATCTGCGCAGTTTCCCATTCGACAAAATCAAAATCGACCGCTCGTTTATCAAGGATCTCATGAGCGGCGCTGAGCCGCTTGCGATCGTGCACGCGATCGCCGGCCTTGCCAAGAGCCTCAACATGACCTCAACCGCGGAGGGTGTCGAAACGAAGCAGCAGCTTGAGGCGCTGCAAGCGCTTGGCTGCATAGAGATGCAGGGCTACCTGTTTAGCCACGCGCGTCCTCCCGCCGAAATCGCGCGGATGTTCCTCAACGGCGGCAGGCGGGCGACCGGCACCTGACAAAACTTTGCGGCGACCGCAGAAATGCAAACCGCACACCGCGGATCAATCACGTCGGTTTGCGCGCGGTCCGCCTACTTCCGTCTGTCCACAGCGATTGTAGACATATCGATGTGCCGCACTAAATGACTCTAAGGGCCCAATAAGCGAGGTCCTGCACGGCCAAGCGCGCCGGAAAAGCCGTGCGCACTCCTACAGGACCGACTTACCCTCACGGTAGCTGTCTTCCAGCAAGCGCATGTTGGCCTGTATATGGGAATTGCCGGGGTCCTTGGCTTGAGCGTCCTGGAGCTTCTTTTTCGCCCGCGCATAATCGCCGCGCAGCATATAAGAAAAGCCCTGGTTGTTGAGGATTTCCGGCGTCGGGCCGACGATGCGGATCGCCTCTTGGTACGCCCGGTCAGCGAGATCGAAGCGGTGGAGACGGTCGTAGGACGCCGCGAGCCCGACCCAGGCCTCGGCGTCGCGCGGATGGTGTTCCGCGGCGCTGCGGAAGCTTTTCTCCGCGAGGCCAAAATTGTTGCTGCGGAAATACTTCTTGCCGAGCTGCACGTCATCATTGAGGTCGCTGCCAAGAAGGCCTGGTTTGGCCAGCGGCGCGATCGTCTCGCCGCTCGGGCCCGACTCCGCCGGTGGCACGACGACGGAGCCGGTCGGCAGGTCGCCATTACTTGCGGCCCCATTTGAGGCCGCACCATCGTTCGGCTTGCCGAAATCACCGATCTTCATCGCGGACGAGCAGCCCATGAGGCCGGCCAGACATGCTGCGAGCAGGATCAGCACCCGGGCTCTTTTGATACTCATCAACGCGCTCCGGACCACGGACACACCCGGCACAATCCGTCCCGACACCAAGACCGCGCCGGGCCGCCGGCGAGCCAGACAGACCCACCGCAAAGCTAGGCGACGATGGTTAAAGAATTGCTCATCCGAACCCTGCTCGTCATTCCGCCGCTGCGGCAGGGTGACAGAGGCCCGCGGCCGCGGGGTCTATCCACACGTTGAGCACTTACCCTCTCCGATTTGCGGTGAGGGTTATCGGCGAGCCGCCCCGTCGTCTCGCCCCCGGCCAACGGGAAGGCAAATGGTTGTCACCAATTGTGCGTGACCAACCGCACGATAACTGGCGAGAGGATCACGATGAACAGCACCGGGAAGATACACACCATCATTGGCACCGTGAGCTTGGCCGGCAAGCTGTAGGCCTTCTCCTCGGCGCGCGACATGCGCTTGTGTCGCATATCTTCGCTGTAGACGCGCAACGCGCCGCTGACACTGGAGCCGAGTTCGTCGGACTGTTGGATGAGGGTGGCGAAGGAGCGCGCCTCTTCAAGGCCGAGGCGATCGCCGAGGTGATCAAGCGCCTCTGTGAGCGTACAACCGGCGCGGATTTCAAGATTGGCCATGTGGATGTTGGCGGCGAGCGAGGGATAGGAATCGCTGAGTTCGCGCCCGACCCGCTCCAGTGCGGCCTCCATGGCGAGTCCAGCGTCCGCGCACACGACTAGGAGATCCATGAAATCCGGAAAACCGGCCTGATGCTCGAGCCGCTTCGCTGCAACCCGGCGGTCGAGATAGACGCTCGGCGCAAGATATCCGCAGAGACCGCCAGCCATGACCAAAAGCCAGAACGGAGTTTTGCCGTGCATGCCGAGCATCTGGAGAACACAGAACGAGGCAAGTGCGACTCCGACCGCCATAGCCGTGCGGGCAATGAAGAAGTAGGCGGCAGCGTGGGAATCATAGATACCGGCCTGTACCAGCCGGCGGCGCAGCCTCTTCATGTCCTTGCCATCGAGCGACGAGTAATGCTTCGCGGTATAATCAACAAGCTTTTGTGCAGCCTTGAGTCCGGAATAGCGCAGCGAACGCCGGCCGGCGAAGGATTCTTCGCCGAGGCCGACGCGCGTGGCTCGCCGACGTACCGCCTCGCGCGCGCGAATTACGCTCATCAGCGCGAAGGCAAGCGTGGCGGCGGCGAGGAAGATAAGAAGGCCCGCCATCACCGCTGCGCTGTCGCCGAACAGGCCAAAGCTACTATTTGTGTCCATTGATCAGATCTTGAAGTTCACCATCTTGAGCATGATCAGGTTGCCGATCAACATCCAACCCGCGCCGGAGCCGAGGAGGACCTTGGTCAGGTGCTCGTGCCAGACGGCAGCGTAGAATTCCGGGGTCACCACCTGAACGACGATGAATAAGCCGATCGGTAGTGCCGAGAGGATCATCGCTGAGGCGCGGCCCTCGGCCGCCAGTGCCCGAATTTTCCGCCGCATCTTAAAACGCTGGCGGATGACGCCGGAAAGGTTCTCCAAAATTTCCCCGAGGTTGCCACCGGTCGACTGTTGGATCCCGACGGCGGTGACGAAAAGCGGCAGATCGTCCGAGCCGATGCGGCTGTAGAGGTTGCGCATTGCTGTCTCAAGATCTGCCCCGTAGGTGATTTCGTCGGCAACCATGCCAAATTCGCTGCCGATTGGATCGGGCATTTCGCGGCCGACCATGCTGATGGCGACCGGCACCGGATGTCCGGCGCGCAAGCTGCGCACGATAGTGTCGAGCGCATCGGGAAACTGGGCTGAAAACTTCTTCTGCCGCCTACGGCGCAGCATGCGCAGGACGAGATAGGGCAGTGCGGTCGCGCTAAGCAGCGCAGCCAGCGCTCCCTCGAGGAGGCTGCCGCGGAATAATACTGGGGCCACGAAGGCGACAACACTGGTAGTCGCGATAATGACAACGAGACGCGCGAATCCGATAGTGATCCCCGATTGCAAGATCAGCCGGTTGAGCCCGACAAGGTTGAGTCGAAAATTGCCGCCGCTGGTAAGCCCGCGTTCGCGCCGCAACGCCATGAGGACGTTTTCGCCATCCGCGCCTTCCTTCGACAGCATCAGCCGCCTATTGATCTGGCTGCGATACGACACCGTAGAAAAGCACAGAAGATAGATGGCCTCGACGACCAGCCCAGCCGAAATGGCGACGGACAACCAGATCAGATAAATCGGGTCGAAATCGAACGACATGATCACTTCACAGAGGTTGCGAGGGGTCAAAATATGAGCCGGGAATCTTGACCCCCTTGGCGATGAGATCGGAGAGAAAGCGCGGGCGCACTCCGGTCGCCTGGAAATGGCCCTGCACGGCGCCATCCGCCGCCGTGCCGGTGCGCACGAACTTGAAGATTTCCTGCATTTGAACGATGTCGCCTTCCAGCCCGGTAATCTCGGCGATGCTCATCACGCGGCGCTTGCCGTCGGAAAGTCGCGAAAGCTGCACGATCACCCGGATGGCGGCGGCAATCTGGCCGCGGATGCTGGCAACCGTCATCGGCAGACCGGCCATGCCGATCATCTGTTCAAGCCGCGAGATGGCGTCGCGCGGCGTGTTGGCGTGGATGGTCGCCATCGAGCCTTCGTGCCCGGTATTCATCGCTTGGAGCATGTCGAAGGCCTCTTCGCCGCGGCACTCACCGAGAATCACCCGGTCCGGACGCATACGCAGCGCGTTCTTGACCAAATCGCGTTGGCGGATCTCGCCTTTACCTTCGATATTTGGTGGGCGCGTCTCCAGGCGGCCGACATGGGGCTGCTGCAATTGTAGTTCGGCGGCGTCTTCGATAGTGAGCAGACGTTCCTTCTCCGAGATGAAAGCCGAGAGTGCATTGAGCATGGTCGTCTTACCCGAGCCGGTGCCGCCGGAAATGATCAAGGTCACACGCGCCTTCACCGCAGCCGCGAGCAACTCCGCCATCTGCGGCCGCAATGCGTCGATTTCGACCAGTCTGTGGAGGTCGAACGGCCGCTTGGAGAATTTGCGGATCGACATCAGCGGTCCATCAACGGCGACCGGCCGCACCGCCACGTTGACGCGGGAGCCATCGAGGAGTCGCGCGTCGCACATCGGATGCGCTTCGTCGACGCGGCGGCCCACCGCCGACACGATCTTATTGACAATGCGCAGAAGGTGCGCCTCGTCCTTGAAGCGCACGCCACTTGGTTCGAGAATCCCTTGCCGCTCGACATAGACACATTCGTGGCCGTTGATGAGGATGTCGTTGACCGTCTGATCCTTGAGCAGCGGTTCGAGCGGGCCTAACCCGGTCATTTCATCGAGAATTTCCGAGACGAAATTATTGAGCTCCTGTGTGTTAAGCGCCAGCCGCTCGGCCAGGACGTATTGCGATACGAGTCGCTGAACGTGGCTGCGGATTTCGTCTTCCGGCAGTTTTTCCAGCGCCGACAAATTGATCTCCTCGATCAAACGGCGATGCAGGCGAATCTTGGCGTCAAGGAGCTTGTCGGTCAGCAGGGGATTAGTGGCGGGGGCTGCGACGGGCTCAGGGGCGGCCTCGGGGAATAAGGTCCGCGGCACGTCCTCGAGCACGGTATTGTCAGCCACCGGAAAATTCGGAGCCGCGCTGCGGCGCGTTGAGAAACGACCTGCCATACTGATTTCCTAAGGCGCCGAGGTGGGTGCTCGAATGAGCTCCCACTCGCTGCCGCGCAAGCGGTGATAGTTCTTTGTTTTCGCCTGGAAGTGGATTCCTGTTTTCGCGGGAATTAGTGAGCAATGTCCGAAATTGTCCGCCATGATCGAACCTAGGATCGCGCCCACGAGAGCTTGAGCTTCTTACCATCACCGACGGCCTCTTCGGCTGCCTTGCCGCTGGCTTGCGGAAGGATGAGCTTCCTGAGCTGGGCCGTGATCTTGTTTCCCGGCTTGACCTCTTCCAGCGGGACGCCGCGGTCGATGGCCTCGCGCACAAGGCTGTAGTCGTTCGGCACGCAGGCGACAAATGCGTCGCCAATCGCCTGCTTAATGTCGGTGAGGCGTAAGCCGGAGGAAAAGAGCTTTTGCACGTAGCGATTTATGATGACCTGCGGCTGTGGGCCGCCGCCGAGCCGTTCACGGACGGCCTCCACTAACTGCTTGGCGTGGCGCAAACCCGGCACCGTGGTCTCGCTGACGATGAACAGGCTGTCGGAGCCGAGCAGCACGTCGTCAGTCCAGGAGAACCAGGTGCGCGGCATATCAAAAATAACGAAATCGAAGTGCGAAGAGACGAGATCTAGGAGCCGGGTCACCACGTTGGGATCGAACGAGCGCATCTCCGCTGGTCGGTTTGGCGCCGCAATCACTGCCAAGCCGGAGTTGTGATGCGAGAGCATGACTTCGAGCAATTGCCGATCGAGGCGTTCCGGGCTTGGCTCGATCTCGCTGAGGTTGAGGCGCGGTTCGATATCGAGATAATCGGCGCAGGCGCCATGTTGGAAGTCGAGATCGACGAGACAGGTCGTGGTTTTGCCGCGCGCGCCGCTGTTGAGAAGCAGCATGGCGGTCTGCACCGCGAGCGTGGTGGCGCCGGCGCCGCCGACGGCGGGCAGGAAGGTGAAAATCTGCGCTTCCATCTTCTCCGCATGGGCCGCAACCTTGGCGGCCCGTGCGCAGGTCCGCGCCAGCTCGACTGGCGGCACCGGCTTGACAAGGAAATCCGCCACCCGCATCTGCACGAGACGGCGCGCAGTGGTTGCCTCAAAGCTGCCGGTCACGGCGACGACCGGCGGCCAATTGCCGAGGCGCGTCATGAGGTTTTCCAGCGCCTGCAACTCGGCTTCATCGCCGGCATCGACATCAACGATGACGAGGGTGCTGCCGTCGACGTCGATTTGATCGCGGCTCGATAGCGTGCCTTCAACCATGTCGAGGCCGAGTTGGCCGCTGGCGTCGAATGCGGCACGAACAGCTTCCTCAAATGCCTTGTCGGCGGTCAAAACGACCACCTTGGCCTGGACCCCAGCCGTTATCGATCGACCGACGCGCATGAGTTTAAGTTCGCATTGGAATGTAGTCCCATCATTGGCTACTGATTTGCGTCGACGTAGTCGTTGTCGGCGGCACAGCCGCAGGCTGCGGGGTGGTCTGTGCCGCTTGCGTCGCTTGCTGCGGGTTCATGATATCTAGAGTGGTGGGGTTCACTGGCGGGGTGACCTTGTTGGTGCGGTAGCGCTCGATGGCGGACTGCATCCTTTGACCGTTGGTCGCGATGTGGGTATTGCCGCTTTGCGGCGGCCACGGATCGATCGTCTGCGCGATCTCGTTGGCGGCGACCGCGTCGCCGCTGGAGAGAGCGATCGTATCGCGCCGGTCGTAGTAGAGGTCCGAGCAGCCTGCGAGCACCGTGCCGAGCGTTACGGCGGCTGCTATCGTGCGCGCGACGCGTTCAATTGGCCGACACATAGATCGCCTCTTTCTTCGGCAGGTCGAGGATGTGGCCGACATAGGGTCGGTTCAGCGCGCCGATTGCGAGGCGCGCCAGTGCCGGGCTGACCTCGGCCTGGCCCATCAGGAAAAAGTCGATGTCGTTTGCCGGTAAGGTGTTGTCGAGCGGCGTATGGACCGCAACGTTCGGCGACAATGGCCGGACGATATGCGGCGTCACCAGGATCACCAGATCGGTCTCGTTCTTCTGGTACTGGCTGCTGCGGAACAGAGCACCCAGCACTGGCGCGTCGCCAACCCAGGGCAACTGGTCTTGGGTGGTGTTGCTGGTGTTCTCCAACAGGCCGCCGAGCATGAAGCTCTGGCCGTCACGCAATTCGAGCGTCGTTGACGCTTTGCGCACGATGAGTGCCGGTACTGTGGTGCCAGAGACTGTCACGCTATTATTGGGGTCGATTTGGCTGACCTCTGGCTTGATCACGAGGTTGATCAGGCCGTCCTTGAGCACGGTCGGGGTGAAGGAAAGGCCGACGCCGTATGACTGGGGGGCGAACGTGACGACGCCGAGCGCGCCGGGCACCGGGACGTAAAATTGCCCGCCGGCGAGGAAGCTGGCGGTGTCGCCTGACAGGGCCACCAGATTGGGTTCCGCCAGGCTACGGGCGAGGCCCTTTTGCTCGAGCGCGTTGACCGCCACGTTCAGAGGGTTTTTGCCGCCTACCAGTTGGCTGACCAGAAAACCGAATGGCGGCGCGCCCGAAAGCACACCCGCTGCCACCGCCGACCCCACCGCCGAGTTCGTCAACGGCAATTGCGAGGCGCTCACCTGGTTGCCAATATTGGCCACCGTCCCGCCCCCAAACAAGTTCCATTGAAAGCCGAGCTCGCGGCTCGCCTGCCGCGAGGCTTCGATGAACCGCACCTCCAGCATGATCTGCTGCGGCTGCATGACCTGGACGGTGTTGATGACATCCGGCACGAACTGGCGGGCAATGGTCACCACTTTGTCGAGTGTGACGGCGTCTTGAGCCGTGCCGCTCAGCAAGATGTGGCCATTGACCGAGGATACTCTGACACCGCCGCCCGTGAGGCGCGCGATCTCCACATTGAGTCGCGAAACATCATAGGACACCTCGACGTCAAAAATTCCCACGGTCTTTCTGCCCTCGCCGTAAACCGTGACCCGGGTCGTGCCGATCTTTTTGCCGAGGATCGACAGCGCATGGTCGGTGAGCGGATTGGCGTCAGCGACATCGGGGTTACCGACCGCGATATCGACTAGGCTTTGATCGGTATGCACGTCTTCCGATTTTCCGACGTTCACTGTCACCGTCACCGTGTGCGTGGAGTTCGCCAAAGCGATTCTCTGCTGCGCCTGCGCTTCGTTTGTCGCTAGCGCCAGCACCGTGGCGATCAGCATCGCCAGCGCTGACGCGGCTCGCCAGAGCGCTTTGGTTGTTACGCCACTGTCCGCGCCAGGCCGGCATGCGCCAGCGATGTTGCTTGTGTCCCCGTATTGGCTCTTCACTTCGACCCCCTGTTGTTGTCCCTAACCTGTTCCACGTCCAAAACTCGACAATAGGTCGCGTCTTCCTCAGTCGTGCGCCGGCTGCCGCTCCGACAGAGCGGCTGAAACGGCGTTGGCCGCCTCGACCGGCACGTTGTATTCTTGCCTCTTCAATACGCGCGTCACTCCGATGGTGATGAAGCGCGCGTCGCCCGATGGCGACATCGCCCTTCCCAAATCCGTCAGGGTGACCTGCCGCGGGTTCCCTGCTGCGGCCTCGCCCGCCTTGCGCAGCAGCAGGGAGAGCGTACCGACCGCCGCCGCGAGCGCCACTTTCTGTGCATCGGTCACGTCCATTTCGAGCGTCACCGCCTTGACGACGGACGGCTTTTCGGCGCGCGCGTCGGCCAACTGGTCGATAGCGAGGACGCGCGCGTTCTGAATCACGACGTCGTTCGTCGCTGCATCCTTGTCGTGCTGCCGTGTCAGCACGACATCGACGTGATCGCCGGGGAGCACAAACCCGGCGACGCCCTCGACGTCGTTGACGCGGATGCTGACCGCCTTCATGCCATCATGCAGCATCGCCGAGAGCGTCGCGCGCTGACCTGGGCCAGTGATCTTGGAAGCAAGTATCGCTTCGTTGGCATCGATCGGCATGAGCACGACGCGCTTGCCTGACGTAAGCTCCGCAATCTTCGCGAAGACGCCTTCCGGAAGCGCGTCTGCCGGCCACGGCACTTCGCGCAATGAGATCCCGTTAACTTCGTCGCCAAACCGCAGCGGTCGACTCGCTACAACGATCGTGCGCGCCGGCGGCGCTGGGGTCTTCTGTGCCTCGAGGCTCCGCATGCGCTGTTGGGCCTGGTTGTTGAGCCAGATCTGCGCCAGGAATACCGCGAGCAGCCCGAACAGGACTGCAAAGGCGCCCATCACGACGGTGCTCGTTCGCACGTGTGTCCCCTGATGACGTGTCCGTAGGAGTTCGTATGTCGCTAGAGTATTGGGGCGCCGTTGGTATTGAAATGGTGAAAGCATGGCGGGTTCTTCCGCCATGCTGAAGATCGCTTGAAGTTGTATTATTTACGAGGCGTGTATCGTTAGATCAAAACGAATAGATAACCTTTACGAAAAAGCGACCGGCGCGGGAATTGCGACCATGCCCCCAACCATGCCCGCGCCAATTTGCGCGACCGCACGGAGTGGCGCATCGATAGAAGGCTTTCGCCAAACAATCGCGTTTACCATCAGTTGACCGTTCCTGGCCTGAAGCTTCGTCAGCTCGGCGTCGCGGTTCTGTGCACGCCTCCTGCCCTTCTCATCGTACACCTGGGCCAGCTTCTCGCCTGGCCCGTGGCCTCCAGGCAGCAATTTGAGCCGGGTGCGGTTGCTGGTTAGTCGCAAGCGCTATGACCGTTTCGCTGGCCCTTGACCGCCGCACGCGCCACATTCGCTCTGAGCTCTGCCAAAAACCGACGTTGCGCCTCATGATGGTTCGTCCTCTGCATCGGCGAATTCGCGTTAACGGGCTGTGTCAGGACATGGCCAGCACCACTGATCAACAATCGACGCGCCCGGTTTAGCGAAATCGCGTTTGCTGTCGTTATAAGTCTCTGCTGCAGAGCTTTAAGCCATGGCTTTTCTCGCGCGACGAGGCCCCGCCGCATGACGGTCAACCTCGCGCAGTTGTTGCTGTTTAGGCCGCTGTTTCCGCGGTCCAAGTAACAATTTCCTAGCAATTTCAAAATAAGTACGCTGTTGGAACAGGCGTGCGATGATCAAAAGAGTGCGGGAAGTGCGGCTTAGCGATCAATTCGCGCTGCTGCGGACGCTGATCTCCAATTTCCGATCGAATAGCCGCGGAAATGTTTTGGTAATGACTGCACTTACCGTGATTCCGATGATAGGCGCTGTAGGCTGCGCCATCGATTATTCGAACGCGGTGATGATCCTGACCAAGCTGCAGGCGGTCGCCGACGCGGCGGCACTTGCAACCGTTTCCTTCAACTCGCCCGTCATTGCAACGGCCAAGAATATGACCGGCGACGGTGACGTTCCCGGCGGCTCAGCCTACGCCACCAGTTTTTTCACTACAAATTTGCCGGCAAGCTATTCCACCGTGACGCCAACTGTCGCTGTTACCAGGACCGGCACAACAGTCACTGCAGCCGTGTCGTTTTCGACTTCGGTTTCAACCTACTTCATGGGAGTCGTCGGTTACCCAAAGACGACGATAGCGAACTCATCTACAGCGAGCTTCACCCTGCCAACTTACATCGATTTCTACCTGATGCTTGACGTCTCCGGGTCCATGAGCTTCCCGTCGACGGCCGCCGAGCAAACAAGACTGCAGGCCGTCAACCCTGACAATCTCGGAGAGTATCCTAGCGGTTGCACGTTTGCTTGTCATTTCACCGCGCAGGGGGCTTGCACGCAAACAGAGCAAGGACCGATCCCTGCCGTGGGCACGCGTAGAAATCCCGGTACCAACCCATCCCCGGGCGGATATTGCCAAGGATTTATCATTTCGCGCCTGGGGACGTCGCCGGTGTCTTTTGCTAACGGTACCAACAATACAACCAACGGAAACAGCGTAAATTGGGGCAATACGCAGGTTAGCTCTTGCGCCACGGCCGGAACGACTTCTTGCATCCAATTGCGCGCCGACGCTGTTGGCTATGCCGTGAGCGCATTGCTGGCGCAAGCAGCCAGCACCGAGAGCAATACCGGGCTGTCCGATCAGTTCAGCGTAGGACTGTATCCGTTTATTGTAAACCTCGATACCTCCTACTCTCCTATGACCAACAACATCACGACGGGCAGCGCGATCAACACTGCAGCCACGCAACTCGCAACCCTGTTGGACACCGGCCAAAATGCAACTCTGGGATCCGGTGGAACGCATTTCGAGAATGCTCTAAACAGCATGAACGCGCTCATTACGTCGATCGGCACTGGAACGAGCTCGTCCAATGCCTTACCTTATGTATTCATTATCACCGACGGCTCTCAGGATTACCAAACGCAATCGGGCGGAAATTGGTCGTCAGAAAACTGGTCCGCAACATCGGCGGTCCCATATCAAAATTCCGCAACGGTGATACCACCGAACAGTGTAACTTTGACCGACTATTGCACGACGATGAAAAGCCGCGGCATAATCATTGCAATTCTTTACATTCCTTATGAAACAATTCAGAATGCGAACTCCGGCTTTGCCAACAACGAAGACGGCTATGCCAACAATAACATCCCGAATATTCCTCCAGCTCTTCAGACTTGCGCTTCGCCTAACTTCTTCTACACCGCGAACACACCGACCGACATCCAAAATGCACTGCTTACGATGTTCGAACAGGCCGTGAGCACGGCCCACATCACACAATAGGGTCTTTTCGCGCGTCGCTCGGGCGCCGTTTTTCTAACCAACGGCCATTGCCGCATCGGCTAACGTGTCGATAATCGAGCGTCGGGACTGCTGAGGGTTGCATGGCGGCCACGCCGCCTGGGCAGCGCGTCGCCGAACAAACTTTGCTGCCCATTTTTAGGCTCGCGAGTCGAGTGACAGTCCGAGAGTGAACGCCTTTTGCCGCGTTGCGCCATCGGTCCGCTTCAGGGTTTTGGCAATGCGTGCAGGGTGGATCTTCTTTTTTGCGAGCGTCTTCAAGGTGCGAACATGTTCTGTCGTCCAGGCGTGGCGTGTAGATACTTTCTTAGGCATCAAACAACTCCCGGTGTTAAGGAATGACGGCTTCGTGGCTGGAAGTTCCCACAAAGAAAAGCCCAAAATAATGCGGCTCATAGCTTGTTGATAAAAGATTTGGTCACAACAACATTCGCTAAACCATCAGCCAATTCACTATTTCTTTGCTCTGCTTCTTTCCTCATTTTCAGCGGCTATGGCGCATAACGGACGCGGGGCCACGAAATTGGGAAAGGCAAAAAATGCCACGGCGTCAAACAGAGACGACCTACCTGAGGGCAATTTTAGTCTGGCTTCAGGAATATTGGACGGAATAGAAAGCCTGTTCATCAGCAGCCGTTGAACGCACTGCTCCACTGAAATGCCGTCCGGTCTATGGGCAGTCGAAACGCGGGCGTCCAGGAGCGACGTTTTGATACATCTAGAATTCTCCGATTCCAAAGGGGCATGTGTTTCTAGCCAAAAGTTCTTGAAAGGAAAAGCGAGAAATG
>Ga0181526_10002052_pt1 | contig 18110 bp, 13 predicted proteins | sample PEATcosm2014_Bin_35_FD_119750 | JGI IMG/M metagenome (GOLD analysis project Ga0181526, IMG submission 119750) | Peatland microbial communities from MTU Mesocosm Facility, Houghton, MI, USA - PEATcosm2014_Bin06_30_metaG | ecosystem: Environmental > Terrestrial > Soil > Wetlands > Peat | place...
CATCGACAAGATCGCCGATGCCGGCGTCGGAGTCGTAAACCTGGCGGTTGACGCCTGGGACGATGTGGCGGGGCGAGGATTGCCCAAGGCTATGGTGCCCATCCGCAGCCACTTCGATTACCTGGTGAAGAAGCAGTACAAGTACGGCTACTCAGTGTTCCTCAACATCAATATTTGCGCCAACAACATGGACGATGTTCGGCAATTGACGGAACTGGCGCACGACAACGGCATCGCCACCGACTACCACATCTGCGAGTCGCCGATGACCGAGCAACCGCACTTCAAGCACCTGTACTCGAACCCGACGTTCATCCGCGAGGAGCACCATGCCGCTGCCGGCGACTTGATCGACTGGCTGATTGATAAGCAGAAGTCCGGCTATCACATGGTGAACTCCGTGCAGCGCCTGGCGCAGATGAAGAACTTCGTGCAGGGCGAGTTGCACGACTGGGGCTGCCGCGCGGGACACAACTCGCTGATCGTGCGCGTGGACGGTACCCTGGCGCCATGCTTCCCCATGTACTCGGCCGGATACGATTGGGGCACAATCGAGAACCACAAGTTTGAAACCAGGCAGCTCAAAGAGATGAAGAAGGAATGTCAGAAGAGCTGCTTCTCCACGCTGAATCACATTCTCGCCTTCTGCTACAACGACAAGCGCGTGATCGAGTGGTTGTTACGGCAGGCGAAGCATGGGTTCAGAAGGGTTGAAGGCAACTTCGGGGATTAGCGCTCAGCGCCGGAGGCGCGACACAGGTTAGCCCAGCGCTTCAGAGGCTGCTATGAAAGGCTGTTTGCGTTTGCAGCGGGGAACAAACGGTAACGAAAAGAGCGCCGTAGGCGCGAAACAGTCTAGCCCAGCACGCAGCCGAAGGCGGAGCGCTGGGTAACGCGATAAAGAAGACTGAGTCCCGTAGGGACGGTACACTGGATTTTGCGCAACCAATTGGGAGTTTGTACTGAATAATAGAAGGGGACTAAACCCCTCAGGTTTTCGGAGGTAAAGTGAGTCACTCGCACCAGCACGGATCATGTGAGCACGGCCCAGAGAAAGTTGACGTTCAACTCGACTCTCTGCTGAATCCCGCGCCGGTAGCGGAGTCGCTGCCCGCGCGGATCCTCGCCAGATCGCGTGAGGTTGCGGCCCAGTCCGGCCGCAAACCAGCTTACACGGTCGGCATGGACGTGGGTTCGACCACCGTAAAAGCCGTTGTGGTCGATACTCAAACCGACCAGATCATCTGGCAGGACTACCAGCGCCACGAGACCAAGCAGCCGGAGAAGCTGCTGGAATTCCTCAAGCGCATGCAGGACGAAGTCGGCATTGCTCCACATAACTGCCGCATCTTCATTACCGGCTCCGGCGGCGGTGCGCTCTCCAACCTGGTCGGCGCAAAATTTGTGCAGGAAGTCACGGCTGTCTCTCTCGCCGTCGAGAAACTCCATCCCGAAGTGAACTCGGTTATAGAGCTGGGCGGCCAGGACGCGAAGATCATCGTCTTCAAGGAAGACGAGAACACCGGCCGCAAGAAGAAGATTCCTTCGATGAACGACAAGTGCGCCGGCGGCACGGGCGCGGTCATCGATAAGATCAACGCCAAGCTGAAGATTCCCGCCGAAGAGCTCTGCGATCAGGGCTACATCGGCATCAAGCTGCATCCCGTCGCGGGTAAATGCGGCGTCTTCGCCGAGACTGACATCAACGGCCTGCAGAAGCAAGGCATACCGCCCGATCAGCTCATGGCGTCGCTCTTCGATGCCATCGTCCTTCAGAACCTGACCGTTCTGACGCGCGGCCACACGCTGCGGCCGCATGTACTGCTGCTCGGCGGTCCCAACAGTTTCATCCGCGGCATGAAGGAAGCCTGGCAGCAGAACATTCCTCGCACCTGGGAAGAGCGCAAGGTCCAGTTGCCGGAAGGCGCCAAGCCGGAAGATCTCATCAAAGTCCCGGACAACGCGCAGTACTTCGCCGCCCTCGGCGCGGTCGAATTCGGCAAGGATGAAGAAGACGAAGTTGGCGTGTACCTGGGCACCGAGTGCCTCGAGGACTACATCACCGTTGGCCGTCAAGCCGAGAAGGCGAAGTCTGGCGCCGCCGGTCTCAGCACTTCGGAAGAAGAGCTGGCGCAGTTCAAGGAGAAATATAAGGTTCCAAAGTTCATCGGCGCGAAGTTCGGAGTCGGCGAAACCGTTCGCGGCTTCGTCGGCCTTGACGGCGGCTCGACCTCGACCAAAGCCGTGCTGCTCTCCGAGGGCGGCGACGTGATGTGCAAGGCCTATCAGCTTTCCGGCGGCAACCCCATCCAAGACACCATCGACATGTTCGTTGCCCTCCGCCAGCAGGTGGAGTCGCAGGGCGCGACGCTGGAAGTCCTGGGCGTTGGCACGACTGGCTACGCGAAGGACGTCCTGAAAGATGTGCTGAAGGCCGACGTCGCGCTGGTGGAAACCGTTGCCCACACCGAGTCGGCGATGAAGTTCTACAAGAATCCGCACGTCATCGTCGACGTCGGCGGACAGGACATCAAGCTCATCGTCCTGAAAGACGGGCGCGTCAAAGACTTCAAGCTGAACACGCAGTGCTCGGCGGGCAATGGCTATTTCCTGCAAGGCACGGCGGAGTCGCTTGGCTACAAAGTTGAGGAATACGCCGACATCGCCTTCTCTGCGAATACCATGCCGATTTTCGGCTACGGCTGCGCGGTCTTCATGCAGTCCGACATTGTGAACTTCCAGCGCCAGGGCTGGCGTGGCGAAGAGATTCTCGCCGGACTCGCCAACGTTCTGCCCAAGAACATCTTCTTGTACGTTGCCGGAATTCCAAACCTCGCTAAGCTCGGTTCGCGCTTTATCCTGCAAGGTGGGACACAGAAGAACCTGGCAGCGGTTAAGTCCGAAGTCGACTTTATTCACGGGCACTTCCACGGCGCCGGCCACGAACCCGAGGTCATCGTCCACGAGCACTGCGGCGAGTCAGGCGCGATCGGCGCGGGCGTTGAAGCGATCCGCATTTACAAGAACGGCCATCGCACCAGCTTTATCGGCCTGGAGGCGGTCGAGAAGATCGGTTACAAGACCACGCGCAATGAAGACACGCGCTGCTACTTCTGCAAGAACAACTGCCTGCGCACCTTCATCGACGTCAACGTCGGCGACAGCAAGAGCGACCAGCTTGAGCCGGCTTCCCCGCTTCCGGTCTTCAAGTCAAAAGTTCCGCTGCAGGCCGGCGAGCGCCGCCTGATCATCTCCACCTGCGAAAAAGGTCAGGTCGAAGATGTGGGCGCGATGCGCGGTATCAAGGCGGGACTGGACGCCATCAAGAAGGAAAACCCGAACTTTGTCGACATCGCCGCCAACGAGGTCTGGCGCTCGCGCAACCCGCAGAAAGTTGCCGATCCGCTGCCCACACAGGGCCGCTGGGATTTTGGCAAGGCGAAGGCATCCGTCCAGCAGCGCATCGAGCTGATGAACAAGCGCAAGAATCTGCGCGTCGGAATGCCGCGCGTGCTGAACATGTATCTCTTCACCCCGTTGTTCAGCGCCTATCTCGAGAGCCTCGGCCTTGAACCCGAGAACCTGATTTACTCCGAATTCACCGGCCAGGAGATGTATCGCCAGGGCGCGGGCCGCGGCGCAATCGATCCGTGTTTCCCATCGAAGATCGGCATTCCGCATGTCTACAACCTCATCTTCCAGAAGCACCAGAAGAAGCCGCTGGATGCCATCTTCTTCCCCATGATCGACACCATGAATCAGCCGCTGAAGAATTGCAGCGGTGCTAACGCCTGTCCCACCGTGACGGCAACGCCCAACGCGGTGAAGGCCGCGTTCATCAAGGAAGGCGATGTCTTCAAGGAAAACGGCATTCAGTATCTCGATCCGATCCTGAATATCGACGACAGGAAGATGCTCACGCTGCAGATGTTCCAGACGTGGGCTCCGCTTCTCGGCCTCTCGGAAGAAGAGAATGAGCGCGCTATCGAGGCCGGCTTCAAGGCCTTCGAGGAACATGATCGCAACATGCGCAAGCGCTCCCGCGAAGTGCTCGACACGCTGGAGCGTGAGAACCGCCTGGGCATCGTCATGCTGGGCCGCGTCTATCATCACGATCCCGGCCTGAACCACGAGATCATGGAGGAGTTCCAGAAGCTCGGCTATCCGGTCTTCTCCCAGAGCTTCCTGCCCATGGACGAGGACATCCTCGACCGCCTTTTCGGTGAAGAGGTGCGCTCGGGCGCAATTACCCACGCGCTCGATATTCGCGACGTGTGGAAGAATGCCTATTCCGGCAGCACCAACATCAAAATCTGGGCGGCAAAGTTTACCGCGCGCCATCCCAACCTGGTGGCGCTGGAGATCAGTAACTTCAAGTGTGGACATGACGCGCCCATTTACAGCGTGATCGAAGACATCATTGAAAAATCGGGCACGCCGTACTTCTCCTTCAAAGATCTGGACGAGAACAAGCCGACCGGCTCGATTAAGATTCGCGTGGAGACCATTGACTACTTCCTGAAGCGCTATCGCGAGGACCTGCTGAAGAAAGCCGAGACCGCGAACAAGCTGGAAGAACAGCTCGCCGAGTACGAGCGCTCGCTGCGCATGTCGTTGACGCACAAATCCGTGGCGCGAGAAGGTATGCTGGTTCCCTTCCCGCAGACCGTGGACGAGCCGGAGACGGCGACGGCTTCAGGTGACGATTAGAGTTGGTAGAGCTGGCCTTTAGGCCAGCGTTTAAGCGATCATTGTTATCTTTGGCGGGCTTTAGCCCGCTGATTGAAACTGATGTCTGTCGCCGGCTGGAGCCGGCTTTACAAATTCAAAATATCGGCTTGACGCGGACCTGAAGGTCCGCTTTACCCGAACCCATCGAGACCAAGGCCCATGCCCCTCACCACCGACACGAAGAAGGTAATGTTCGAAATCTACCGCGACGCCGATTTTGGCGGCCGCTACAAAGTCGTCTACTTCACCGAGCTCGGCGAACACGACAAGGAAACCGAGATCGAGAACGCCATGCGCGGCCAGCACATCTTCGACGGCTTTCTGTTGCACCGCGAACGCAATCAAGCCAAGCAGGTGGTGGACGAAATCCTCGATCGCCTCAATGGCGGCGAACAGGTCGACGAAACCGATATCAAGCAGAGCCTGGAACCATTCCTCGCCTGATTTCGTGGCTGTGTGGGTTACTTGGGATGTGGAATGATGGAGAGTATTACATATTCTTCTCCCTCCACCTTAAAATAAAAACGCCAGCCCTTGGTCACTCTTCCCTGCCACACATCCATACTTTCGCTGTATTTCTTGGCGTGCAGGGATGGGTGCTGAAGATTCGTAAGCAGAAATCGCAGCTGTTTTCCAAACGCCTTGCGAACGGCCTTTGGCAGGCGGGCGTAGTCTTTGTCCGCCTTTGCGGTGAAGCGGAGCTTCATGGCATGCGCTTTTTCGCGCGGCGCTTGGCGCGGGTTTCCAGCGCCTTAATCGCGGCTCGTGCGTTTGCGTAAGGACCGTGAGTTCTGCCTTCTCGTAAGTCCTCCAAAGCCTCGGCCAAATGCCGGTCAACCAGGCTCTTCGGGGTGAAGATGATTTTCCCGTCTTCGACCTTTGCCTCCAGCAGGTCGCCGATTCCAATATGCACCTTATCCCGAACATGTTGAGGTATGACAATCTGAAATTTGTTCTTTACCGTCACAATATCCATGTGCCGCTCCGTTCAACAGTTAAACAATACAACTGTACGACACTGACCGTCAATGCTTTTCCCGCGTGAAATGTTGTGCCCATGATAGAGTCCCAAAGATAGAGATTTTAAGCTTGGTCCATCCAGAACCAATAGCTGTGCTGTTCTGCAGCCCATCAAGAGCGAGACTATGATCGTAGCGATGTGGGAGACGGCGAGCGAAGACCAGATCCAGGAGGTCACCAACCACCTCGTGAAGATGGGCTTCGCCGTTCATCGCACTACCGGCGCGCGACAGAGTGTTCTGGCTGCCGTCGGCAAGCGCATCGACTTCGACACTCGCGAACTCGAAGTGCTGCCCGGCGTGCAGACCGTTCACCGTATCAGCGCGCCCTACAAGCTTGTAGGACGGCCGTTTCGCCCTGAGGGAACGATCGTTCGCCTGCCGAACGGCGTCGAAGTCGGCGGCAAAGAAGTTGTGGTGATGGCCGGCCCCTGCTCGGTGGAATCGCGCGGACAGATTTTCACCAGCGCTGAATTGGTGAGCAAGGCAGGCGCGAAGGTCCTGCGCGGAGGAGCATTCAAGCCCAGAAGCTCGCCTTACACGTTTCAGGGGTTAGGTCTCGACGGGCTAAAACTGTTGCGCGAAGCCGGCGACCAATTCGGTCTGATGGTGATCAGCGAGGTGATGGACATCTCGCAGATCGAGCTGATGCTCCCGTTCGTCGACATCTTGCAGGTGGGTGCGCGCAACATGCAGAACTTTAACCTGCTGCGCGAACTGGGCAAGGTGCGCAAGCCGGTGCTCCTCAAGCGCGGCATTGCAGCAACCATCGAAGAGATGTTGCTGTCGGCCGAATACATCATGTCCGGCGGCAACTACAACATCATTCTGTGCGAGCGCGGCATCCGCACCTTCGAAACCTACACCCGCAACACGCTCGACATCTCGGCGATTCCGATCGTGCACAAACTCTCGCATCTGCCCATTACCTCCGACCCTTCGCACGGGACGGGTTTGCGCGACAAGGTAGCTCCCATGGCCTGCGCCTCGGTAGCAGCGGGAGCGGATGCCTTGCTCATCGAAGTGCATCCCTCCCCTGATGAGGCGTTGTCCGATGGAGCGCAGTCGCTGTTCCCGGAACAGTTCGCCGAGCTCATGGCGCAACTGCGCATGATCGCGCCGGCCGTCGGTCGCAGCATCTAGACTGCTCCGGTGAGCAGCCTCTCGCAGTTCGCACAGGGTGGAGCACCGCTTTAGCGGTGCATAGATCAAGGTGGATAAGAAAGCGGCTTCAGCCGCTGAGGTAACGGAGAGAACCTTACCTCAGGCGCTAAAGCGCAGTGCAGGGAGGACACACCCTGCACACCTGAAGGTGTGCTCCACCCTCGCAATTCAAGAAAGAGCCCAGCTATGCCAATCCGGCAAATCACGATCGTGGGAACCGGCTTGATTGGCGGCTCTCTCGGCCTTGCGCTGCGACAGGCAGGATTCAGCGGCACTATCGTCGGCTGCGACAGGCGCGCGGTGCTGGAGATCGCCGCGACGCGCAATGCCATCGATCGCGCGGAAGCCGACTTGGAGCGCGCGATCACCGGCAGCGACGTCATCGTGCTTGCCACTCCTGTAGGCTGCATTCTGGCGCAGATGGAAGCCATCGCTCCCCTGCTTGCGCAGGATCAGGATAAAGATACGCTGATCACCGACACCGGCAGCACCAAGGAAAAGTTTGTCGAACGAGCGCGCCTGGTGCTCGGCGACAGCGCCGTCGGCAGCGTCCTGCCGGGACATCCCATGGCCGGCAAGGAAGCCGGGGGAATCGAACACGCCGATCCGGATCTGTTCCGCGATGCCGTGTGGCTGATTACTCCCATCGACGCCGGCGTGCAATATACGTCGCGACAGCAGGAATATCTGGATTTGCTGACCTCGATCGGCGCTCGCGTGATCGCCATCGACGCCTGGCGTCACGACCGGCTGTGCGCCTGGGTCAGTCACCTGCCGCAGATGATGGCCACGGCGCTGGCGTCAGCGCTGCGGGATGAGTTCGGCGATGACGCAGTCGTGTCGCGGATCGGCGGCCGCGCTTTGCGCGAGATGACGCGAATCGCGCACAGCCCGTATTCGATGTGGCGCGACATCGCCATGACCAACACCCAGAACATCGAAGAGGCAATGCTGTACTTCGAGCAACAGATGGCGCACCTGCGCGAGAACCTGCGGGAGCCCGAGCTGCGCGAGATATTCGACAGCGCGAATCGGTTTGGAAAGCAGTAGCCGGTGGCTAGTGGTCAGGGGCTAGTAGTCGGTAATCTGTGGTAAGTGTGGCGGGCACCACGTGAACTCTTACGTTTTGTGTCAGGGCACGACCTTTAGTCGTGCCGAACAGCTTGCAGAGAAGATTGGGGCTTCAGCCCCTGCACGATCCGGAACAGGGGCTAAAGCCCAATGTTTCTTGTGGCCCGTCCGGCACGGCTGAAAGCCGTGCCCTGACACAAAACGAAGGCACGGACCTAGCGATCGGCGCCAAAACGAATGATGTTTTGCCCCGACCCGCCCCTACTCGGTACAATCGCCAGTCGGAATCAAAACGCTTATGCCAATGAACAAGGTAGTTGCGAACGCCGATGAGGCCGTCCACGACATTCAGGATGGCGCCACCATCATGGTCGGAGGCTTCGGCCTGTGCGGCATCCCGGAGAACCTCATCCGCGCGCTGGTCAAGAAGGGCGTCAAGAACCTGCACACCATCAGCAACAACGTCGGAATCGACGACTTCGGCCTCGGGCTGATGCTGGCTGCCGGGCAGATCACCTCGCATAAGGGCAGCTACGTCGGCGAGAACAAGCTACTGGAAGACATGGTGCTCACTGGCCGCATCGATCTGGAACTGATTCCGCAGGGCACACTCGCCGAACGCATTCGCGCCGGAGGTGCGGGGATTCCGGGATTCTATACGCCGACGGGATTCGGCACGGTTGTGGCCGAAGGCAAGGAAACGCGCGAGTTCGATGGGCGTCCTTACGTGCTGGAACTGGGCATGACCGCTGATTTCGCTCTGATCAAGGCATGGAAGGGCGACCGTTGGGGCAATCTGGTCTATCGCAAGACGGCGCAAAACTTCAATCCCATGATGGCGACGGCGGGGAAGATCACGATTGCCGAGGTGGAGCACCTGGTAGAGCCGGGCGAGATCGATCCCGACCAGGTACACACGCCCAGCGTGTACGTGCACAGGATTTTCCAGGGAACGGAGTACGAGAAGCGGATCGAGCGGCGGACGCTGCGGAAGACATAGCTGTGCGGCCGAGATGTGCCATGCCGAACTGCGCATTGTTGCTGCTCGTAATAGCGGCTCTCATGTTCGGCAATTTTGCGAGCGCCCAAAACGTCAGCGTGCAGTTTCTCCAGGGAAAGAACGGCAAGCCGGTTGGTCCGGGAAAAGGAATTTACGTAGCGTTCCAGAGCGGACCGATACGCAGCATCTTGAACTTGCATACGGACGATCAAGGAGCGGTGCACTTCGATGTCGAAGGCGCCAAGACGTTCCGCGTAGCTCCGTTCGGTTACGTTACGTGCGGAGAGCAGGCATTTGACGCTCCCTTGAAAGACTATTCGGTTGATGACGTTGTGAATGATGGACTGCTGACGAGGAATAATTGCGGAACTTTCGATAGCCAACCGCAACCGGGACGGCTGCTGTACTTCGTCAAGCGGGAGAGCTCGTCGGAGACGTTCAAGAATTTGAATTGAAGCTTTTCAACAAGGTTCACGAGAGAAGACATGGCGACATCTCCAAGCACGAAACAGAAGGACACCGAGAAGCGCGATCGCATTGTGCGCCGCGTAGCGCGCGAATTGCGCGATGGATTCTACGTCAATCTGGGCATTGGTATGCCGACGCTGGTGGCGAACTGTGTCCCGCCCGGCATCGAAGTCGTGTTGCAGAGCGAGAACGGCATGATGGGCGTGGGTCCGTATCCCATGGCCGGCGAAGAAGACGGCGACCTGATCAATGCCGGTAAAGAAACCGTCAGCGAACTTCCGGGTACTTCTTATTTCTCCAGCGCGGAGTCGTTCGCCATGATTCGGGGCGGACACATCGACCTGAGCGTGCTGGGCGCGATGGAAGTGGACGAGGAAGGCAACCTGGCCAACTGGATGATCCCCGGCAAAATGGTCAAAGGCATGGGCGGCGCGATGGACTTGGTCGCCAGCGCCCGGCGTGTGATCGTGGCCATGGAGCACACCACCCGCGACGGCGCAGCGAAAATCCTGAAACGTTGCACCCTGCCGATCACCGGCTTGCGCGTGGTGGACACCATTGTGACCGAGATGGCATATCTCCGGGTAACGCAAAGCGGGCTGGTGCTGGAGGAGATCGCGCCAGGCCTGACGGTGGAAGATGTTCAGCGGGCGACGGATGCGCCGCTGCTGGTCAGCCCGGAGCTGACCACCATGCTGTTCTGATGTTGGTTTCGCAACCCGCGGCGATGCGGCATCGGCTTCGAGTTTGCCGCGACTCATATCACAATCGCCAACGTGGCCCGCGGCCTGCCTCGCCTGACGATCGTTTCGCGGAGAATGAGTTGAGAAAAGCAGTTGCCTGGCTTAAGATTCGCCAGCCTGCGGAAAACCGTGGTCCAGCCTTGCTTTGGCCGGACACGGCGGAGGTAATGGAAGTGAATATGTCGCATGTCTTTCGCGGTATCTACGGATTTGCCTTACTGCTGCTCGCCACAATCGTCGCTGCGCAAGAGGCACCTCAAAATCAGCCGCCCGTATGGAACGCCAAACCTGACATCGCCGCGTTCGAGAAGATGGAAAATAGCCGGATCGCGGCAGCACAACAGTCGATCGACCAAATCGTTGCCGTCAAAGGTCCGAGGACCATCGAGAACACCCTGGTTCCTTACGACGAAGCGATCCGACAGCTGAATGCGGCCTCCTATTTTGCCGATTTGGTGCAGAAGGTAAACCCGGATGCGGCTTTCCGCGATCGGGGCACGGCGACGGCCGTCAAGGTTAGCGGAGTGGCTACTTCCCTGTCGCTGAATCGGGACGTCTACCAGGCGCTATCGACCCTGGATGTCTCCAAGTCCGATCCTGCAACCCGTTACTATGTTCAGCGGCAGCTCTTGGAGTTTCGTTTAGCCGGCGTGGACAAGGACGATGCTACGCGGGCGAAGCTCAAGAAGCTTCAAGACAAGCTGACTGAAGATCAGGCAATGTTCGATCGCAACATCTCCGACGACCAGAAGAGTGTGATGGTTTCCAGCGCATCCGAACTTGACGGCCTTCCGCAGGACTACATCGACAATCACAAGCCCGGGGCCGACGGCAAGATTACGATCACGACCAACTATCCCGACCTTTTTCCGGTACTGGAGTATGCCAAGAGTGACGGGCTCCGCCGCAGCATGTGGGGAGCATGGAATACGCGCGCTTATCCCAAGAACCGCGAGGTTCTCATCGACATGATGCAGACGCGCTACCAGATCGCAACCCTGATCGGTTACTCTTCGTGGGCCGATTACAACGCCGCCGACAAGATGATGCAGAACGGCAACAACATAGCGAAGTTCATCGCCGACCTGAATACCGCGGCGCGCCCGGTGGCAGAACGCGAGTTCGCAATGCTGCTGGCTGAAAAGCAGAAAAGCGATCCGAAAGCAACGGAGCTTTACAGCTACGAAGGTTTCCGCCTGGGCGAGTTGGTCCGCCGTTCGCAGTACGACTTCAACTCGGAGAGTGTTCGTCCTTACCTGCCTTATCCAGAGGTGAAAAAGGGAGTCCTGGACACGGCTGCGACTCTCTTCCACGTCACCTTCCGCCAGGAACCGAACGCACCGGCGTGGGACCCCGCAGTGGAAACGTGGGACGTGATCGATAGCGGCAAGATGATTGGCCGTTTCTATCTCGACATGCATCCCCGGCCCGGCAAGTACAGTCATGCGGAGATGTCGGCGGTACTGGATGGGATTCGCGGCAAACAACTGCCGGAAGCAATTCTGATTTGCAATTTTCCCCAGCCAACGGCGACCGATCCCGGCCTGATGAACTACGGCGATGCGGTGACCTTCTTCCATGAATTCGGCCATCTGATGCATCACATCCTGGGCGGACAGCAGCAATGGGCGGGGATTTCCGGTATCAGCATGGAGTCCGATTTCGTGGAAGCTCCTTCGCAGATGCTGGAGGAGTGGATGAAGAGTCCGCAGGTGCTGGCTTCGTTCGCGCGGAACTACAAGACCGGCGAGCCGATTCCCGCCGAACTGGTGGCGCGCATGAACCGGGCCTCGGCCTTTGGACGCGCCAACGGCGTGTCGTTGCAGAACGCGCTGTCCGCAATTTCCTACGACCTCTACAAAGACAATCCAGCCAAGATCGACGTGGACGCGGTTTGTCCGCACGATTTCCGGCAATACACGCTGTACGTTCCTATACCTTCTGATGCCCACATGTACGCGTCGTTCGGTCACCTTGCAGGTTACTCGTCCCAGTACTACACGTACATGTGGGACAAGGTCATCGCGGAAGACTTCTTCCAGCAGTTTGACCATAACAATCTGCTGGCCGGCGAAGCTCCCATGCGCTACCGCCGTACGGTGCTGGAGCCGGGTGGATCCATGTCCGCTAATGACCTGGTGAAGAACTTCCTGGGCCGTCCGCAGAACACCGCTGCCTTCCAGAAGTGGATGGAAGAAGAGTTCCAGCCCGCAACGCAAAGCAACGGGACGAGAGCGGTTGAACAGTAGGTGTATAGCAATGGGTGGAGCACGCCTTTCACAGGCGTGCAGAACGCCGCGCAGCTCCTAACCCCGCGCTTTAGCGCCTGAGGTAATGTGCTCCGTTACCGCAGCGGCTAAAGCCGGCTTATATCGTGAGCTAAACTGCACCGCTGAAGCGGTGCTCCACCCTATACAGCAACTGCAGAGTTGCCCTAGTTCTTGCTGAGAGGAATCCGCGAAATAAGAAATAAGAAAGGGCGCCATCGCGGCGCCCTTTTCCCATTTGCGTTTGAACTTGGGTTACACGGTCACGCTTACCGGCTGCTTCACCGGAACCGCCGTCAGCCATCCAAAGCGGTCTTCGGCAACACCGTTCACGATGCCGTAGAACTCCTTGCGAATGGACTTGGTGATAGGACCGGCGATGCCACGGCCGACGGTAATCTTGTCGACCGAACGAATAGGAGTGATCTCGGCAGCCGTACCGCTGAAGAACAGCTCGTCGCAGATGTAGAGCATCTCTCGCGGAATAATCTGCTCGACCACCGGAATGCCCAGCTCGTGCGCAATGTGCATTACAGAGTTGCGCGTGATCCCCGGCAGTACGCTGTTGCCCAGCGGCGGAGTGTAGATGCGCTCTTTGTGTACGACAAAGACGTTCTCGCCTGAGCCTTCGCTGACATAGCCATTCACGTCGAGCGCGATGCCCTCGCTGTAGCCGTTCACGATGGCTTCCATCTTGATGAGCTGCGAGTTCATGTAATTGGCGCCGGCCTTCGCCATCGTGGGCATGGTGTTGGGCGCAAGTCGCGTCCAGGAAGAGACGCAAACATCGACGCCGTCATCGCACTCGGGGCTGCCGAGATACTTGCCCCATTCGTAATTGGCGATGTAAACCTCAATGGGCGAGTTGAACGGGTTGACGCCGACTTGCCCGTATCCGCGCAGCACGATCGGACGGATGTAGCAGGGCGCAACCTTGTTGGCCGCCACCAGGTCCACTGTGCCCTGGACCAGTTCATCGAGCGTGTAGTCCAGATCGATGCGGTAGATCTTGCACGACTGCATCAAACGAAGAGAGTGATCGCGCAGGCGGAAGATCGCCGGACCTTTGGGTGTGTGGTAACAACGGATGCCCTCGAACACCGATGAGCCATAATTCACCACATGGGCCATCACGTGGATTTTGGCGTCGTCCCAGGGAACTAGCTGACCGTTGTGCCAAACGAATTCACTTGCTTTAATGGCCATCCAAGGCTCCTTCAAGGCGGAGTGAGTACAAAATTGTTTTGCTGCCGGGCAGAAAATTCTGCAAGCCAAGAGCTAGTTCCGTCAAGAGCATTCTGCGGCGATTGGGGAGTCGCAACATTCAGGACTCAGCTATCCGGAGATTATATCTGACGGTCAGTCCTCCAACGCCAGCGATTTTTGCCTTTTTCTCTGCGTCCGTGACGAAATCCACTCGAATGGATGCGCGGCGCCCCGGAATGGGTTCGAATATCCCACCGGAACTTGCAGACGGCGTAATTTGGGCCGATTCCGGCTGCCAATGGGTCACCAGCGGCTTGGTTTGCGCTAGTGGGTCGGTTAAGGTCGCGCGCCCGATGGTTTGGGGTGGAGCACGCCTTGAGGCGTGCAAGTTTCGGCCCCAATTTGATACGCGCTTTAGCGCCTGAGGTAGACCTACCCCTTACCTCAGCGGCTGAAGCCGAGACATTCAGAGGATCTCAATGCACGCCTGAAGGCGTGCTCCACCCACGATCACCCGAACCGAAATTCAAAGCTGCCCATTACAAAGTTCCCGGCTCACGTTCCATCGCCTGTACCGTCTGTTAGGGAGGCGGGAAGCCAACGGATTTCGCACCTTTCTTTTTGGCAACAGCATCCAAATAGCGGCTGACTTTGGGCGCTAGGGACGGCCGGAGCGCATGTTATACTTCGGTTAAGTCTCACACCGGTGCGCCAGTCCTATATCTGAAGATGCATTCCCGGCCGAGTTGAGGCCCCCTAAAAGCGGTCTCACGCTTGTCGGGGTAGTAGTCGAAGGAAACGCACAATGGCAAGTAGTTCGCGGCGCTCTGCTGTTCTCATTCTCTCCATCGTTCTCGCTTGCGGCTGTCTGGGTATGGTGTTTGGCCAGCGGCTGACCTCCAGCGCATCTTCCAGCAGCGGCGACAATGATGTTCGTGACAGCCTGAAAACTTTCAGTGACGTGTATCGCGTAGTCCAGGAAAACTACGCTGAGCCGGTCAGTCCTGACAAGTCCATATACAACGGCGCCATCCCGGGAATGCTGCGAGTGCTCGATCCGCACTCGAACTTCTTCGATCCCAAAGCCTACGCAGCCTTGCGCGAAGAGCAACGCGGCAAGTACTACGGCGTGGGAATGCAGGTTGGCCCACGCAATAATAAGGTCATCGTGATTGCGCCTTTTGCCGGCGCACCTGCCTACCGGGCCGGCATCCGGCCGGGCGATATCATCATCGCCGTCGATGGCAAACAAACTGACAATATGAGCACCAGCGACGTAGCCGAATTGCTGAAAGGGCCCAAGGGCACCAGCGTGAAGATTACCGTGCTGCGTGAGGGCTCCGACAAGCCGCTCGACTTCACGGTCATTCGCGACGAGATTCCTCGCTATAGCGTCGACGTGCATTTCATGATTCGGCCCGGCATTGGCTACATCCACGTCTCCGGCTTCCAGGAGACGACCGAAAAGGAAGTACGTGACGCGCTCGACGAATTCGGCGACATTCACGGCCTGATCCTCGACCTGCGGCAGAATCCCGGCGGCCTGCTGAGCGAGGGTGTCGGCGTGGCCGACCAGTTCCTGAAGAAGGGGCAGGTCATCGTTTCGCATCATGGCCGCGCGTCAGCCGAGAAGGTCTACAAAGCGACCCACGGCAACGGCGGCAAGGATTATCCCATCGTGGTGCTGGTGAATCGCGGTACCGCGTCGGCGGCTGAGATTGTTGCGGGCGCAATTCAGGACCATGATCGCGGCCTGATTGCCGGCGAAACCACGTTCGGCAAGGGACTGGTGCAGACGGTTTATCCGCTGTCGGAGAACACTGGACTGGCGCTGACCACCGCCAAGTATTACACCCCCAGCGGACGTCTGATTCAGCGCGAGTATACCGGCGTCTCGCTGTACGACTATTACTACAACGACCGCGAGAACGGCGACAGCAGCGTCGGCAATCATGAAGTCAAGATGACCGACAGCGGCCGCACAGTCTACGGCGGCGGCGGCATCACCCCGGACGTCAAGATCGCCAATCCAAAGACCAACAAGTTCGAGGACACGCTGCTGGAGAAGTACGCGTTCTTTAACTTCGCCAAGCATTACGTGATTAATCACACGGTCAATAAGCAATTCGAGGTTGATGATGCCGTGATGCAGGAGTTCCGCAAGTTCCTGGACGAACAGAAGATCACCTTCACCGAAGCTGATCTGGCGGAAAACAACGACTGGATCCGCTCCAACATCAAGGCCGAGTTGTTCATCAACGAATTCGGCCAGCAGGAAGGCATGAGGGTCCACGCGGAAACCGATCCTGAAGTCCAGAGGGGGCTCGATCTGCTGCCGCAGGCTAAGCAGTTGGCCGACAATGCCAAGAAGACGATTGCGCAGCGCAATAGTGCGCGACTGACCGCACAACAAAGCGAAGCCGCGGCAAACAGCAGCCGGTAAAAGCAGCAGTTAGCAATTAGCAATTAGCACTTGGCCAGCAGAAAGCCCGCGTAAAGCGGGCTTTGTCTTTTGGCGCGACTGAACCGGTTGCGGTCAGCGTGCAGGAAGCAGCACGGGGCGGCTAGAGTCCTAGTAGGCGTTCTTGTGGAACAGGCTGGACGCCGTCCGGCAAACGATCCGCAGGTCGAACCAGAAGCTCCAGTTCTGCAGATAGTAGAGGTCGTATTCGAAACGCTTGGCGATGGAGGTGTCGCCGCGCCAGCCGTTCACCTGGGCCCAGCCCGTGATGCCGACCTTCAGACGGTGCCGCGTGTCGTAATGCGAAATCTCTTCGAGAAATTTCTTTACGAAGTGCGGACGCTCGGGACGAGGCCCGACCACACTCATCTCACCTTTAAGAACGTTGAAGAATTGCGGCAATTCGTCGAGGCTGGTTTTTCGCAGGAACCGTCCCACCGGAGTGCGGCGGGGATCGTTGGCGGTCGTCCAGCGGGTTGAGCTCTCTGCCGATGCGTCGGTCTTCATGGTGCGAAACTTATACATTTTGAAGTGCTGCCCGTTCAGACCCACTCTCTCCTGACAGAAAAGCACCGGGCCTTTGGAAGTAATCTTGATGATCGCGGCGATCACCAGCATCAGCGGCCCTCCCAAAACAACAACCAGCAGGGAGAAGACGGCGTCGAACACCCGCTTCAAGACAAAATACATGGGCGATTCGGCCGGCGAATTGGCCAAATCCAGCATCTGCAGATCGCCGAACTGGAACAGTCTCTCGCGCAGCACGGGTATATCGCCGATATCCATAATGGCGCGCACTGGGGTGCACAGCGGCTGGAGAATTCGGAAGAGCTCGGACAGGGACGACAGGCGGTGAGCGGGCAGAGCAATCACGACGTCATCGAACGGAATGCCGATTCCGCGCCTGACATCGGAAAGCTCGAAAACAGGCACGTCCACCACGGCGACTTCTTCGTCTTCCGGGACCCGAATGTGGGCCACAACCTTGGAGGCGGCAAACGGTATGCGGACCAGCCTGGCCGCGACCCGCCGGGCATAGATGTCAGCGCCCACCACCAGAATCCGTAGCGGCCGTCGTTGCTGCCGCCAGCCTCGCAACGCCCAACGAAAGAGGCTGCGACTCAGTATCGTGCAGACCAACAGGATGATGGCGCTGACCGCAAAAAATACACGCGAGAAATTCTGCTGCCGATAGAAGAACAGGATGCAGGAGAGGACAACGTAGGTGGTCACACACGCCGATACCGACTTCTTCAGGCCCGTGTATTCCTGGAACAACTCCTCGATATCGCAAAGCCCGTAGTTTTCCGCCGCAATGGCCCACACCAGGGTGGTCACCAATAACACACCAAAGTAGAAGCGGGGCTCATACTCCGTTTGGGTGAGCACGGAGCGCAGCGGGACAAACCTGATATAGGCCGCGGCGGCGAACGCGACCAGCGGCATCAAGTAGCACGATAACCGTAGATAGAACCGCAGAGAGTGCAGACGCAAGGTCATGACGATCGTCTCCCGGGCACCTCAAACACAAATCTTCTGTAACGCCTGGCGCCCACCACATGCAAAAACACCGCACACGGTTCGCCAAACTGTAGTTATGCGTCTCTAACCTTGGGAGCGCGAAAGGTTGTTCTGCCAACCCGTTCGCCACTTTTCAAGCGAATTCCCGAGATACCTGACAAGGCTGTGCTCTGAGAAGGACAGGCCTGAGGGCCATTTGCTTGTTACATGCTTTGCTTTGGATGAGTTGTCACAAAGCTTAGGACATCAGAATCTGTCCGTCAAGCGAAAACTGACTCGATGTCAACGGACAATAGAAATGTCCCCTTGTTTAAGACAATAGAAATGTCCCCTTTCGTCGTGGTCGTGCATTTTTGTTTTCCAGTAGTAGTCGAGGCGGTGCGTAAAGTGGAAATCCGCGGTGTGTGCGGATTTCCAAGCGCAGTGGGAAAGTCCGTTTTGTGGACTTTTCCACGGAGC
>Ga0181526_10002054_pt1 | contig 18090 bp, 14 predicted proteins | sample PEATcosm2014_Bin_35_FD_119750 | JGI IMG/M metagenome (GOLD analysis project Ga0181526, IMG submission 119750) | Peatland microbial communities from MTU Mesocosm Facility, Houghton, MI, USA - PEATcosm2014_Bin06_30_metaG | ecosystem: Environmental > Terrestrial > Soil > Wetlands > Peat | place...
AAAGCCATGCGCAGCCTGGGGGTCTGCTACCTGGAAACCCAGGCCCGTGTTTGACACGGACCCACGGTCTCCAGTTTGGGGCCCACGTTCGGACGCGGTGCGATGACCAACGGTTATGTCGATATCAAGAATACCGACATGATGTTGATCATGGGCGGCAACCCCGCCGAGAATCATCCTTGCGGTTTCAAGTGGGCCATTGAGGCCAAGCGGAATCGGAACGCCAAGATGATCGTGGTGGATCCGCGCTTCACGCGCACGGCCGCCACGGCGGATCTTTTCCTGCAGATTCGCGCCGGCGCGGATATCGCGTTTCTGGGCGGCGTGATCCGGTACTTGATCGAAAACAACCGCATCGCCGCCGACTACCTCGCCAACTACACCAACGCGGCATTCATCGTGAAGGACGGGTTCAAGCTGCCGGACGACGGGCTGTATTCGGGCTTCGATGCGGCCACCCAGACTTACGATAAGTCAACGTGGAATTACGAAGCCGCGGGCGGCGGGGGCGGGGAAGCCAAGCCCGGGCTGCCTCCGAATGTGAATTCCGACATCACGCTGCAGCATCCGCGCTGTGTTTTTCAATTGTTGAAGACGCAGTATTCGCGATACACGCCGGAGATGGTGGAGCGCATCACCGGCATTCCTAAGGATCAGTTCCTGAAGGCCGCGGATTTGTTCACCTCCATCCGCAAGGACGGCGACATGCAGAAGGTCGCCACCATTATGTATGCGGTGGGTTGGACGCAGCACACCTTCGGCACGCAGATTATCCGGACCGCAGCGATGCTGCAGTTGCTGTTGGGCAACGTGGGACGCGTCGGCGGTGGCGTGAACGCGCTGCGCGGCCATTCCAACATTCAAGGCGCTACCGATATGGGCGGCGTGTTCGATATCTGGCCGGGCTATCTGAAAGTGCCTACGCCGGCCGATACGAGCTTGCAGGCCTACCTGGATCGCACCACGCCCACGGTGTCGAAACCGGCTGACTGGGAGTCTTTCAACTATTGGTCGAATACGCCGCGCTTCGCGGTTTCGTTGCTGAAGGCCATGTACGGAGACGCCGCCACCAAGGAAAACGATTTCGCCTTCAATTACATGCCGAAAGTGGATCGCAACTATTCGTGGACCCAGCTCTGGGACCAGATGTACCGCGGTTCGGTGAAGGGATTGTTCGCGTTCGGCATGAACGGCGTGGCCATCGGGCCGGATTCACAGAAGAATATCGAAGCGCTGAAGAAGGCCGATTGGCTGGTGGTGGGCGAGATCTACCCGGACGAGACCAGCGAGTTCTGGAACTCGCCGGGGATTACGAAAGAAGAGATGAAGGGCATCCAGACCACCGTCTACCGCCTGGCCTGCGCCGGATTCGCCGAAAAGGACGGGTCGATGACCAACTCGGCGCGCTGGCTGCAGTGGAAGAATATCGCTGTGCCGCCGCCGGGCCAGGCGCGCCTGGACCAGGACATTGTCGCTCAAATCTTCCTGAAAGTGCGCGAGCTTTACGCTAAAGAGGGGGGCAAGTTTCCCGATCCTATCTCGCATCTGACCTGGGCGTACACCGATCCCCAGCATCCGTCTCTCGCAGAGGTCGCCAAAGAAATCAACGGCAAGGCGCTGGGCGATGTGACCGATCCGAAGACGCAGCAGGCGATGAAGGCCGGCCAGCAACTGCCGGGCTTTGCCTGGCTGCGGGACGACGGCACCACATCGTGCGGCAATTGGATCTATTGCGGATCGTGGCCTGAGGCCGGCAACCTGCTCGCCCGCCGCGGCACCGACGATCCTTCGGGCCTGGGCGTTTATCCGAACTGGGCCTGGTCGTGGCCGGCGAACCGGCGCGTGCTATACAACCGCGCGTCGTGCGATCCGGCGGGCAAGCCTTGGGATCCCACGCGCAAACAGATCTGGTGGAACGAGAAGACCCAACTTTGGGCGGGCGTGGATGTGCCCGACTTCAAAGTCGATTCACCACCCAAAGACCACATGGGGCCGTTCATCATGACCGCGGAAGGCGTGGGCCGCATCTTCGCGCCGCTGGCGGCTTTCGCCGACGGGCCTTTCCCCGAGCATTACGAACCATTCGAAAGTCCTGTGCAAAATGCGTTGCATCCGGCGCAGTCGAACAACCCTGTGGTTAAGAAGCTGACCACGGCGGCCGATAAGTTGGGAACAACCGGCCAAGGCTTCAATATCGTCTGCACCACTTACAGGCTCACAGAACATTACCACTACTGGACCAAGAACAATCCGGTCAGCGTTCAGCTCATTCCGGAGGCGTTCATCGAGATGCCCGTCGAGCTGGCGGACGAGTTAGGCATACGCGGCGGCGAGTTGGTAAAGGTCACGAGCGCGCGCAGTTACTACGTCGCGAAGGCCTTCGTCACGAAGCGCATCAAGCCCATGACGATCGAAGGCAAGAGGGTGTACCAGATCGGCATACCCATCCACCAGGGCTTCCGCGGCATCCAGGAAGACCAGGACAAGAACGCACGCACCCTGGTGAACCGGCTCTCGCCTACGGTGGTGGACCCCAACGCATATACCCCCGAATTCAAGGGCTTTCTGGTGAAGGTGGAAAAGGTATGAGCCAGGCCACGCTGAACATTCGCCGGATCTCCGGGCATGCCGGGCCCGCTCCCGGCGCGGGCGTCGAGCGCGAAGAGCAGGTTTGCAAGCTGGTCGATACCACGACATGCATCGGTTGCAAAGCCTGCGAAGTGGCTTGTCTCGAATGGAACGGTTATAGCTTCCGCGACACGGTCTTTCAGAATAGCTATCAGACCATGCCGGAGACGGCCTGGAATTATTGGAATTTGATCAAGTTCAACGAGCACGAACGTGAAGACGGCAGCATGATGCTGCTGATGCGCAAGGACCAGTGCATGCACTGCGCCGAGCCTGGGTGCCTCGCCGCCTGCCCCGCCGACGGCGCGATCGTCCAATATACCAATGGGATCGTCGACTTCCAGCAGGACCACTGCATCGGCTGCGGCTATTGTGTCAGCGGATGTCCGTTCAATATTCCGAAGTTCAACCAGCACACCAAGAAGATGTTCAAGTGTACGCTGTGCGCGGACCGGGTGAACGAAGGATTGGAACCGGCCTGCATCAAATCCTGCCCCACCGGCTGTTTGCACTTTGGCACGAAGGAAGACATGAAGGAGTTGGCGGAAACGCGCGCGCGGCAGCTTCGCGAGCACAGCAACTTCGCCCATGCCGGCGTCTACGATCCCGCGGGCGTCGGCGGCACCGGTGTGATTTATGTGCTGCACGACGTGACCCATCCGGAAGCTTACGGCGGGTTGCCCAGCAATCCGCGCATTCCGTGGGTGGTGAAGTTCTGGAAGGGTCCGTTGAAGTGGATCGGCAATCTCGCCATGATCGGGGGCGTCATCGGCGTGACGCTGCACTATCTGCGGTTCGGCCCCAAGCAGGTGGGAGCGGAAAAGAACGGAGCGGAGCAGCCATGAGCGTTTCGCAGGTAACGCCAGCGCCCGTTGTGCATCGCCGGCGCGCAATCCTTCGTTACACGCTGAACGAGCGCGTCAACCATTGGATCGCCGGACTCACTTACCTTTATTGCCTTGCCACAGGGCTGGCGTTCTGGTCGCCTTACGTATTTTGGATGGCAGTGGTGTTGGGCGGCGGACCCGCTTCGCGGTTCTGGCATCCGTGGTTCGGGCTGGTCTTCACCGCATCCGTTTTCTGGATGTACAAGATCTGGCGGCGCGACATGCTGATGAGCGATGCCGACCGCGCGTGGTCGAAATCCATCCGGTTTTATATTCGCAACGAAGATGAAAATCTGCCGCCCATCGGCCGGTTCAATTACGGGCAAAAGTTGTTCTTTTGGGCCATGTTCTTTGGCGTGATGCTGCTGCTGGTTTCGGGAGTCGGCTTGTGGTTCGTGGAGTCCATTCCGTGGAGCCTGCGCTGGCTGCGGTACCTCGCTGTCGCGGTGCACGTAGGGGCGGCGCTGCTTACCATCGGCGCGTTCATCATCCATGTCTATATGGGCACCGCCATGGTGCGCGGCGGATTCACTTCCATCATCCGCGGCGAAGTCTCGCCCGAATGGGCGAAGGCGCATCACCGGCTGTGGTATGAACAGGTGACGCGAGACGGCTCCGGCGGGAAATGATTCGATCCAAGTGGGACCAACGCATCCGGCGCGCGGATGAGTTGGCGGCCCAGCATCCGTTCGCGGCCGAAGGGTTGCTTTTTTACAGCCATGTGACACGGTTCCAGAAGGACCTTTATGCGAACATGGCGGGCGTTGGCGCCGATTTGAGTTTGCTGGCGCCGCGGTTCCCCGATTTCCTAAAACACCTCGCCGCGGCTGCGCCCGAACCGCTGGCGCAATGCGCCCGCGATCTGCAAAAAAGCGAGCCGGCGGCCTGGCTGATGGCGCTTAATTCCTTCTGGCTCGGCGCGTCTGAATTCCAGCCGGCGCCGGGCCGCGCGCGGGAGCTGCTGGCATGCATCTTCCTGCAGCCGTACGCAGAGTACCAGGCCGATCACCACGAACCGATGCCGTACCGGGAAACCTCCGGCACGTGTCCCTTTTGTCGTGCACGGCCAATCGCCGGAGTCTTGCGGCCGGAAGGGGATGGCGGCAAGCGGTCGCTGATCTGTGCGCTCTGCGCGACGGAGTGGAATATCGGGCGTATGGTCTGTCCGGCGTGCGGAGAACAGACGGTTGAAAAGCTGGCCGTGTATACCGCCGACCAGTTCCCGCACGTGCGCGTGGAAGCCTGCGACACCTGCCGCTATTACATCAAGACCGTCGATCTTACGAAGAACGGCAATGCGGTGCCGGTGGTGGATGAACTCGCCACGATCCCGCTCGATCTCTGGGCGCTGCAGCATGATTACGTGAAGCTGCGCGCCAATCTGTTAGGGCTATAGAAATTGGCGCACATCGGTGATTTTGCGATTCGCCAATATTGACATCACCCCACCGGGTGGGGCAGGCGTTTACGCCTGCGGCGGGTCTCCAGACCCGCCCGAAGGCGAGTTACGCTCACCAGGAGCGGGTTCTGGAGAACCCGCGCAGGACTGGAGTCCTGCCCCACGACGGCGCACAGAATCTAGAAACTCAAGAGGCGAGCGTAGCTCGCTGGACCAGATTAATCCGGTGGTTCCGTCGTCGCTGAGTTCCGTTCCATAGGGAGTACGTAGCCGGGAACCCGAAGCTGATCCCAAGCGTCACTCTCTAATAGGGCCGTTTATCCGTGTGTATCCGTGTCCATCTGTGGTTCCATGGCTTTCCACGGTAGAATAGTAACCGTGCCGCGTTTCACACTTCCGGCGGTGTTCGCCCTGGCCGCCGCCTTGCATGCCCAAACCGCGTTCTTCCCGTTGAAGGACATCCGGCCCGGCCTGCGCGGCATCGGCAAAACGGTATTTTCCGGCAACCGCATCGACGAATTTCAGGTGGAAATACTGGGCGTGCTGGAGAACATCGGCCCCAAGCAGAACTTGATCCTGGCCCGGCTCTCCGGAGGTCCGCTGGCCGAAACCGGCGTGCTGCAAGGCATGAGCGGCAGCCCCGTCTACATCGACGGCAAGCTGGCGGGCGCCGTGGCCTTGGCCTGGCCGTTCTCCAAAGTGGCCATCACCGGCATCCGGCCTATCGAGGAGATGGTGCGCGTGACAGAAGCCGGGCGCACGCCGCCGCCCACGCAGGTCGCCCGCAATGAAGCTTCGTTGGCCGCCATGTTCGCCGCTAAGGATCTCACGCGCCTGTTGCCCGGCCGGCTGGAACCGGCGAGCCGCGATGGCGGCGACGCCAAATTGCTGGACATAGCTACCCCAGTCTCCTTTGGCGGATTCACCCACGCGACGCTCGATTCCTTTGCGCCCCAGCTTCGCGCATTGGGCCTGGAACCTACGCAGGGCCTTTCGGCGGGCGGTCCTTCGAACCCGCATATGGGCGATCCGTCCACGCTCAAGCCTGGCTCCATGATCAGCGTGCAGTTGATGACCGGCGACCTCAGCATCGGCGTCGACGGCACCGTCACCTACATCGACGGCAACAAGATCTACGCCTTCGGACATCGCTTTCTGGCGGTGGGATCCACCGCGCTGCCGTTCACCCGCTCCGAGGTTCTGGCGCTCCTGCCGGAGCTGTCGGCTTCCTTCAAGATCTCCGCGCCGAAAGAGACCATGGGCGCCATCCTGCAGGATCGCAACACGGCCATAGCCGGCGAACTCGGACGCACCGCCGCCATGGCGCCCGTTTCCATATCGGTCTCGCGCGGCGGCAAGCGCCTGGACACCTACCGGATGGAAATGGCCAACGACCGCTTCCTGTCGCCGCTGCTGGTGCAAATGGCTGTTTACAACACCATCGATGCCACCGAGCGCAGCGTAGGCGCATCCAGCTTCCGCGTTACCGGCGAGATCGAGTTTCATGGATCGGCAGCGCCGCTCAAGGTGAACAACATGTACGCCGCCGACACCGGCTCCGCACTGATCGCTTCGCTTTCCACCGCCATCCCGCTGGCGTATGTGCTGCAGAGCGGATTCGAGGCGTTGGAGGTAAAGAAGGTGGCGCTGGATATCGAATCCTTCGACGCCAAGAAGCAGTTTCAAATCGATAGCGTTTCCGTGGCGAGGCGCGAAGTCCGGGCCGGCGGGAAAGTGGAACTGACCACCATGCTGGTGGGCGAGAATGGCGCCGAAGTATCCCGCACCATTTCTTATCGCGTCCCGGAAGGCATCACCCCCGGACCGCTCTACTTCACCGTGGCCGACGGCACCACCACCAATCTGACGGAATTCCGCCAGCTCATCGGTGCCCAGCCGAAGTCCATCTCACAACTGATTTCGACCGTCAATAGCTTGCGCGCCAATACGAAAGCCTACGTCCGCGTGTGGCGTCCAGAGCCCGCCTTTCAGTTGGAAGGCGTGGACCTGCCCGATCCGCCGCCCTCGGTGGCCATGATCCTGGCTGGCTCCCAGACCGCCCAGGGCAGCATCAGCCAGACACGCAATTCCAAGGTGGCGGAATTGGAATTCGGCGCCGGCGACAATGTCATCAACGGATCGAAAACGATTCAAGTGGAAGTGAAAGAATGACGCGCCTTCGCCCGCTCAACCGCGCCTGCGCCGCCATGCTGCTGCTCGCCACAGCCGCGCTCGGGTCGGCTACCACAGCTTGGGAGATGACCAGCTACCAGGATTTCATCCGCGGCCAGTTTCAAGGCGTTTCGTTGAGCCGCGACGGCCGCCTGACGCTGGCTCCCAAGGTGGATACTCTGTTTTCTTCCGGCCAGGCCGTGGTTTGGAGCGTGGCTGAAGGCGCTAGCGGTGTCCTCTATGTGGCCACCGGCCACCGGGGCCGCGTCTATCAAGTAGACCCGTCGGGCGCGAGTTCGCTTCTTTGGACCGCCGATCAGCCTGAAGTCTTCGCCATCGCCACCGACCGCAACGGCGTCCTGTACGCGGGCACCTCTCCCGATGGCAAGATCTATCGCATAGAGAAGGGCAAAGCCACCGAGTACTTCAATCCAAAGGCCCGCTACATCTGGGCGCTGGCGGCCGGACTCGATGGCGCGCTGTATGTGGGCACCGGCGATCAAGGCAAGATCTACCGTGTGACATCCGCGGGCAAAGGCGAAGTGTATTACGATACGGGCCAATCGCACGTCACCGGTCTGGCGGTGGATGCGCAAGGCCGTCTGCTGGCGGGCACCGAGCCGAATGGCATTCTCTATCGCGTATCGGCGAAGGACAAGGCCTTCGTGCTGTACGACGCCAGCCTGCCCGAGATCCGCGCCATCATTCCGCAGCCGGATGGAACCGTTTATGCGGCGGCGCTGGGTGGATCGCTCGCTAAGCGCGCGCAGGCCGCCACGCAGGCTTCGCAATCCGGAGTGGGCGGCGGAGTCACGGTGCAAGGGACCACCCAGTCGGTCACCGTGCAGGCGCAGAACTTAGAGCCCGGCGCCGCCGAGATCAAAGCGCAGACGGATCCCTCGAAACAGACCCAGGCCGCTCCCACGCCGCAAGTGACCGCGCAGTTCACGCCCAACGCGGATCTTACCGGCGTCGAGCGCTCGGCCATTTACCGCATCAACCCCGACAATACCGTGGAAACCTTGTGGAGCTCCAAGGAAGAGAACGCCTACGACCTGCTGGCGCTCCCCAACCAACTCCTGTTTTCGACGGACACCAACGGCCGTATCTATGGCCTCTCGCGCGATCGGAAGATCACGCTGGTGTTGCAGACCAATGAGGGCGAGGCCACCCGTTTGCTGCCTTCGTCCGGTTCCGTGCTGGTGGCTACCGGCGACATGGGGCGCATATACCGCTTGGGCGAAGTTCCCGGCGCTTCCGGCTATTACGAGTCGCCCGTACACGATGCCGGCACGGCCGCGCGCTGGGGCAGCCTAAGCTGGCGCGCCGACACCGCGCCTTCCACCGCCGTGGCCTTCCGCACGCGCTCGGGTAACTCCGCGAAACCCGATAAGACCTGGAGCGATTGGTCCGACCCGCTGCATGACTCAGCCGCCTCCGCCATCGCCAGCCCCAATGCCAGATATATTCAATGGAAAGCGGAATTTTCCGGCGCGGGCGGTGTTACTCCCATTCTGGACAATGTGACTCTGGCCTATCTGCCGCAGAACTCGCCGCCCATCGTGCATAGCGTCAACGTGACGCTGCAGATGGCGCAGTCATCGTCCGCCCGAGCTATTCAGCAGCAGTCTGTTTCACCTTACACCGTGACCGTAACCGACACAGGCGACGCCAGCGCGTCGACACCGGCCGGCACGCCCACGCAGACTCTCTCGCGCGCCGCCGCGCAACAGATCACCATAAGCTGGCAGGCGGACGATCCGGATGGCGACCGCCTGGTTTACAACCTGTATTTCCGCGCCGACGACGAGCGCCGCTGGATGCTATTGAAGGGCGACCTGCACGACAACGCCTTCAGCTTCGATAGCGACGTGCTGGCCGACGGCAAATATTACTTCCGCGTGGTAGCGTCGGACCGCGAAGTGAATCCGCCCGCGACCGCGCGCGACGCGGACCTGACCAGCGCTCCGGTAATGATCGACAACACGCCGCCGGTAGTGACTATCGGACCGGTGCGGCGGACGGGCGCGACGGCCGAAGTTGAATTCGACGCGCGCGACGCCGCGTCGCCGCTGCGCCGCTGCGAATATTCGCTGGACGCCACGGGTTGGGTGCCGCTCGAGGCCGCCGACGGCGTGATCGACTCACAGCGGGAGAAGTTCGTGCTGTCACTCGATAAGTTGACGCCAGGCGAGCATTTGGTGGTGATACGGGTGCTGGATAGCGCGAATAATGCGGGGTTGGCGAAGGTTGTTCTGCGGTAGCGTTACGGCCTCGGCCCGATCCACCAAACGAGCATGCGCGTCCCGCGACTCTGCGAAATGCAGTCGCTATGCCGGTATCGAGTCTATCGGTTCTCGCGCAATGTCCAGCACAACGTCCGGCGTATAGCCCCGGCCGAGCTTCGGGTGCCAATGCCTTCCATGCGCCAGCCAATCGCGCAGCCTCAACGTTCCGCGAAAGGCGCCCACATCCACGCCTCTCTCTCTTAGCGCGGCCAGGATGTCTTCGTCTAAACGAATCTTCTGCCCGTGCTTCTTGTGAATTTCCCGGAACCGCCTTGAGAGATCATCTTCTTTCGCGCTTGGACCCGAGTCTTGAACTCATTCCTCAGGATCGCCTCTGCAGTAGAGAGGAGCTCGAACATGACTAGCAGTTCCAATTGGCCTGCCTGCTCATTGAAGAACTTCTCAACTTCTCCCCGTGTGAGACCGGTGAGCGGCAATTCGTATGAACGAAGAGACACGGCGTCGATGCCGCTGCCGAGAGTATCGATTCGCAGAATTCGTTCACGCTCTTCGCGGAGCACGCCTGCTTGGAACTCAAACCACCGCCAGACGGAATCGATATTCGGATCCTCGCGAGGCTCGAACGCATGCGTCATGGGAGCGGCAGCATGACCCGTTCCAGAGCGTCCTTCAGCGATTCGCGGTCAAGCGGCGCAGTTCTCAAATGCGGAACGCGCTGAAGGATCACGGTCCACTCGCTGTCCCCGGCTTGCGTACTCTTGATCAGCGTCACCGTGTCGCGTCCGCCGTTAATGTCGACTCGTCCCGCCCCTCCAATTATCAAGACGCCCTTCGGCCGGAATTCCACGCGTTCGCCGCCAACGCTCAGTTCGAGCGCTTGAATCGTGTACGTCCCGATGTAGTCCTCTGTAGCCTCCACATCGAAGGTGCGGACCGTGACAGCCCTGGATTCGATGGACTCTCTCAGCATGCTTTTGACCAGCGCATAAAGACCGTTGACGGACCGAATCCAATCATCCCTTTTCGCTTGCCAGTCAATCGGCGGCCCGGCCGCTTGCTCTTTTCTGCGAAGGAACTCCGTCAACTGATCGCCCATAGCCTCCATCATAACCCGTTCGTCAGTTCTTAATCCTCCCTAGCATTTGATACACTCTGATCAATGCCGTATCCATCACTACTTCCCCCGCACCCACCGCCGCCGGCGACACCGCATTATCCGCGCCGTAGCCGCCTTCCGCCACCGCTTCGATAGTCGGAAAATACTGGTGATATCCATTTGCGTAGCCGAAGAAGAATAACTGCTTCACACGCGCGCGCCGCTTCAGCCGGATGGCGTGGTTGCTGAAGAACTCGCCCGATACACCCACCAGCGCGATGTCGCCATTAAGCAGAGCCACCGTCAAGCGCGGGCGAATGCCGTCCACGTATTCGTCGATGTAATTCGGCACTAACTCGGGAAAGAATGCCTTCTGATACGCCGCCTTCACCATGGGATTCGCGAAGTCCGTGCGCGCGGCGAACCGCAGCCGCTCTTCACGGCAATCGAGCGATGGGTGCGCCACCTCCTGCGGAGTCAGAGACTGCGCCAGCTTCACCGCTTCGCGCGCCAGCGCCTGCCCGAAAGCCTGATAGTTCCTGTCGCCTCCGTTCGCCGACTGGTCGCCCGCGGCCCCTTGCATGAATATAGCGGCGGCGGCCGTCTCCTTGGTGACTTCCGCTTTCAGCGCGCCCACGTAGTCCGCGGAGAACTTCAGTGTGCTGGCCGGCAGCATGGTGGGATGCGCGGCGAAGTTCACCAGGATCGCCACAGGCTTGCCTGCGGCATCGTCGAAGCGCATCACCGCCAGTTCGGGGTCGCTGGGCTTCGGCTCGATCTTGGTGTGCCGGTTGCGACTGAACCCGTCAAGCTGCACGGAGCCGACGGCCATGCGGGCGGGCGCCAGCCGCGCATTCGCCTCCACGATGGCGGCCACGATGCCGTCTTCCATTTGCCCGTAGTAGCGCAGCGCGGCGTCGAAGCGGCCTCTCCCCTTGCCCTCCTGATCGGTCAGTTCCAGAACCGGTCCGTGGTGCGTGTGAGAGCCCGCGATGATGGAGTTCTCGATGCCGGCCTGGTCCTTGATGCGCTGCCGGATCCGCTGCAGCGACGCTTCGGCGGGCGCGCGGCCGAGGTCCAGCCCCACGATAGCGATTTTCTTGCCGGCGGCTTGGATGACCAGGGCGTCGGCGTATAGGGGATCGAGTATACCGACCGACAAGGCATCGTGGCGGTCGCCGTAGCCCCACATGGGCACGGGTTCGCGCGGGGTGATGTCGCGGCGGGCGGCGCCGGCCTGGAAATCCTGGGCGTGGGCGCAGAGCGCCAGGAGGAAGATGGCGAGATATCGCCGATTATGCATGAGTTGGATTCTAGCAGAAAAGGCGCCAAAGGCGAGCTACATTCGCGGCAGGTACGAGTGCGTGCGCCATGAAGCTCAGACCCCGTTTACCCGCAAAAGTGTTGAAAGTCGCTGTCTTCATCGCCATGCTTGCCACCAATGATGATGAAACCAATATGGCGGGCCTTACTTTGCCATTTCCGGCAAACTACGATGCCGAGTGGGGCAGGACTCCAGTCCTGCGCGGGTCCTCTAGGACCCGCTCTGCGCTTAACGAAATCAACCCTGACTGGACCCACACAGGCCGAAGTGGACGTCGGCAGCAGGACTGGAGTCCTGCCCCACGTGGCATCGCAGCTTGCCAAAGACTGGAAGACTAATTGGCATTAGGCAATTCTGCCTGCGGCCAGGATTGGCCACCCCACAAGTGCCCCACCAAGCCTACCGTACGATGCGGGTGAGTGGGCCGACGGAAATGGCAAGGTCTCCCGGCGCGGCGCGCGTGACGGTGAACTGCACGGTCTTCTTCTCTCCGGCGCGAAGCGGCACTCGCTCGAATCCTTGCAGCTCGCGCACCACCCCCGAATGCTTCGCGTACAATTGCACCACCTCTTCGCCGTCGCGCTTGCCGGAGTTCGTTACATCTACCGTAACCTTTACGGGACTAGCTACCAAGTTACTGTAATCGAAAGTTGTGTAACTTAGCCCATAACCGAACGGATAAAGCGGCTCGCCTTCGAAGTATCGATAAGTACGGCCCTTCATGCTGTAGTCGTCGAATACCGGCAACTGGCCTTCCGACTTATAGAATGTTACCGGCAGCCTGCCCGCTGGATTGTAGTCGCCAAATAATACATCGGCCAGCGCGGTTCCGCCGGCCTGTCCCGGATACCAGAGCTCGACAATCGCCGGCACGTGGTCTTTCGCCCAGTTCACGGCCACCGCGCTGCCATTCAACAGCACCAGCACCACCGGCTTGGCCAGCGCCGACACGCGCTGCAGCAACGCTTCCTGCACGCGTGGGATGCCCAGGCGGACGCGGTCGCCGCCGCTGAAACCTTCCACCTGCACCTTCATCTCCTCGCCTTCCAGCCGCGGCGACAGACCCAGGAACATCAGCACTACATCCGCCTGCCCCGCCACTTTTACGGCCTCGTCTTCGTAACTGGCGTGCGGCGGCGCCCATACCAGCCGGATATCCGCATCGCCGTGCACTTCGTGGAAATCCACCCGGATGGGGACTAGTTTGCCAGCCTCCAAGTCGACCGTTTCGTATTCGTAACCGCGCTCGTGAACGTTGTCGCGGGCGGCGATCCGCTTGCCGTCCAGGTACACTTCGAACGCATTCAGACCGGTGGCGCCCAGTTGATACTTGCCACTCACGGGCGGCTGCAGGTAGCCGGTCCAGCGCACGCCGAAGTTGTCGTCGTCCATGTCGGCGCGCGGCGCGCCATCCCGCCAGTCGAAGTCGATTTGCGGGTCGATCCGGCTGAAGAACGACTGCCGATTTGCGGGAACCACAGCGGCTTTGCGCATCGCTTGCGAGACGAACGCCTGGCTGAAATACGCGCGCCCGTCGAAGGCGGCCGTCTTAAAATACTCGCCGTGGAGGCCGTTGCTGGGATGCGCGCCGCCGGATGTAAACAAGGCGCTGGCGGGCACGGTTTCGAACACCGGCATGCCCTCCGCCAGATCGGAGCCGCGGGCATACAACACCTTCGTGCCCGGTCCCACTTTGCGCCGGATGCCCGCCAGGGGCGTGACTGGCTGCGACGGCTGGCCGTTGTAATTGCCCAGCAACACTTCCACCGAATCCGCATTCGGCCCGATCACCGCGATGGTCTTCGTCTGGCGGCTCAGCGGCAGCACGCCGCCCTCGTTTTTCAGCAGCACGATCGATTTGCGCGCCACTTCCAGCGCCAACTTCTGGTGCTCCGCGCTCTCGTTCACGCTATATGGGATGCGCGCCCAGTGCACCATTTCGGGCGGATCGAACATGCCCAGCTTGAAACGGGCCGTCAGCAGCCGCCGCAGGGCGGTGTCCACATCCTTTTCGGTCAGCAATCCCTGACGTACGGCGGGCACGACATTCTCATATTCCAGGCCGCAATCGAGATCCGTACCGGCTTTTACGGCCATGGCTACGCCTTCCGCCGCGGTCTTAGCCGCCTTGTGCCCCATGTAGATATCGCCCACCGCGCCGCAATCGGAAACCACGTAACCGGGGAAGTGCCACTCGCCGCGCAAGATATCGCCGAGCAGCCGCGTGTTGGCGCAGGCGGGCAGACCGTCCACGCTGTTGTAGGCGCACATCACGGAGTACGCGCCGCCCTCCTTGATGGCCGCTTCGAAATGCGGCAGATAGCTATCGCGCAGATCGGTTTCGGAAACCACTGCGTCGAAGACGTGCCGCGAGGATTCCGGTCCGCTGTGCACCGCGTAGTGTTTGGCGGTGGCCACCACTTTCAGATACTTGGGATCGTCGCCTTCCAGGCCGCGGATGAACTGCACGGCCATGCGCGAGGTCAGGTAGGGGTCCTCGCCGTAGGTTTCCATGCCGCGGCCCCAGCGCGGATCGCGGAAGAGGTTGATGTTCGGGGTCCAGAACGTCAGGCCCTGGTAGATGCCGCGTTTGCCGCGGCGCACGAATTCGTGGTGCTTGGCGCGGGCTTCGTCGGAGATCGCGGTGGCCATGCGCAGCACCAGATTCGTATCCCAAGTGGCGGCCACCCCGATGGTTTCCGGAAAGACGGTGGCGCGGCCGGCGCGGGCGACGCCGTGCAGGCACTCGTTCCACCAGTCGTAGGCCGGCACGTCCAGGCGGTCGATGGCGGGCGAGGCGCTCAGCAACTGCGAAGCTTTTTCTTCCAGCGTCATGCGAGACACCAGATCGTCCACGCGCTTTTCGAGCGGCTGGTGGGGGTCCCTGTAGGTTTGCCCGGCGGAGGGCAGGCACGCGGTCATGGCGGCAAGGAGCGGCGGCAGGAGAAAAGACAATCGGGCTGTGGTCATCGTTTCTATCTTCCCTCATGTGGCCGCATATCGGATACACTGGTGCTGAAATGAAACAAATCTTTTTGGTACCGGGCACATTCATGATGGCTGTGGCCTTGCAAGCCGCGCAGCCCTTCGCGGGCCGCTGGGACTTGACCGTCACCACGCCCAAGGACACCTATCCGTCCTGGCTGGAGTTCACCGGGAGCGGCGGCCAGCCGCAGGTCCGCGTGGTGGGACGCGTGGCCAGCGTGCACCCGGCCACGGATGTGAAACTGGATGGCGCGCGGCTCACCTTCACGACGATGGAGTGGTTCGACAGCGAAATCAAAGTTGCGTGGGAGTTGCAGGCGGCGGGCGGCAAGCTCACCGGGAGTGAGAAACGCGCCGACGGCGTGGAGGGAAAAATCGTGGGCGTGCCGGCGCCGGGTTTGAACCGCAGGGCTCCGGCGGCCTGGTCGAAGCCCGAACCGATCTTCGACGGCAAGGACCTGAACGGGTGGGAGCCGGACGATCCGCCCAATAACCATTGGGTGGCGCAGGGCGGCGAGTTGGTGAACCGGGCGGCGGGCGCCAATATTCGCACTGTGCGAAAGTTCGGCGATTTCAAACTGCATATCGAATACAACTGCCCCGACGACGGCAACAGCGGCGTGTACCTGCGAGGGCGCTACGAAGTCCAGGTGGAATATGAAAAGCCGGGCGAAAACGACCAGTTCCACGGCATGGGATCCATCTACGGATTCCTGGCGCCGGCGGTGGAAGTTTCCAAGCGGCCGGGGCAATGGGAGACCTACGATGTGACGCTGGTGGGGCGCACTGTCACCGTGGTGCGCGACGGCCAGACGACCATCGATCGCAAGGAAATTCCGGGGATCACTGGCGGCGCCATCGATAGCCACGAAGGCGAGCTCGGACCGTTGTACATCCAGGGCGATCATACGGGCGGCATGAAGTATCGCAACGTCACAATATCCGTACCGGAGCGCTGAGCTATGGCACTGCAATTCACGACCTCATATCTGGAAGACGCATTGACCTTGTTCCGCTATTACAAGAAGCTGGCCGAAGGCGCCATGGCGCAGGTGACCGACGAACAGCTTTTCGCGGCGATCGACCCGGAGGTAAACTCGATTGCCGTAACGGTGAAGCACATCGCCGGTAACATGCGGTCGCGCTGGACGGACTTTCTGACTACGGATGGCGAGAAGCCGGATCGGCATCGCGACACGGAGTTCGAGGATCCGCCGGACAAGCGCGAGGCGTTGATGGCGCTTTGGCAGGCGGGCTGGGATTGCCTGTTCGGCGCGCTGGAGCCGCTGTCGGACGCGGATGCCGGCCGGCGGGTGACGATCCGCGGCGAGGCGCACTCGGTGATGCAGGCGGTGAACCGGCAGGTGGCGCACTACTCATATCACGTGGGGCAGATCGTGCTGCTGGCGAAGCATTTTCAGCACGCGCAGTGGCGTTCGCTAAGCGTGCCGCGGGGGAAGTCGGGGGAGTTCAACCGGCGGGTGGGTGCGGGCGAGGCGAGTCAGCGGTAGGACGGGCTTCAGCCGGTCATCAGCCGGTCATGGCAAACGCCCGCACGGGGAAGGTTCCGAAGCGTTTCACCTTCACCGGCGCGGCGAAAAAGCGGAAGTTGCACGGCGGCAGCGCCTGCAGGTTGCATAGATGCTCGGCGATGGGAATGCCGGCACGCAGCAGGATGGAATGCGCGGGCCGCGACAGGTCCGCGGTATCGTCGATATTCAGTGAGTCGATGCCTGCCAGGGCGGCTCCCGATCCGGCGATGTGCCGGGCCGCCTCCGCGGTCAGGAACGGGTGACCGTCGAAGTATTGTTCGGTGGCCCAATGCCGGTCCCAGCCGGTGTGTACCAGCACAGCCTTGCCGCGCAGATCCATTTCGCCGAATGCGGCGCGGCCGATGGCGCGTCCGGCGTGGCGCACCACGATGGCGTCCAGGTTCACGAGCGACTCCAGCGGCAGTTCGGAGAGATCCTTACCATCGGCGTAGCGGTGAAATGGCGAGTCCACATAGGTGCCGGTGTTGGCCACCATTTCGATTTTGCCTATGTGAAACTCTGTGCCTGCCGCATAGATTTGCCGCGAGTCCTGGCGGGTCAGGTAGTCGCAGATAATCGGCGCGGGCAGGCCTTTGTAAGTGATCAAGCCATGCTCCACTGTATGGCTCAAGTCGATTAGCAACATTGGACTCAGCGTACCAGAAACATGGCAACTCCTGGGGCTGCCGCCCAGCATGGCTTTGGTTGAGCGCATGCGCTGCTGCTACATTGAAGGGGATGTCCGGAGCAGTGCTAGCCGCGCGCACACAGCAATCCTCCCCGGCGGACTGCCGGCGATTTGGCCAGGTTGCATGGGGCGTGCTGGCGTACAACATATTGGTGGTTCTGTGGGGCGCGTTCGTGCGCGCCACCGGATCGGGGGCGGGCTGCGGCGACCGTTGGCCGCTGTGCAATGGCGTGATGGTGCCGCGCGCGCCGCGCATCGAAACCATCATCGAGTTCACCCATCGCGCCACCAGCGGACTGTCGCTGCTGACCGTCGCGGTGCTGTGCCTCTGGGCGTTCCGCCTTTTTCCGCGCGGCCACCGGGCACGCGCCTGTGCGGCGCTCTCGGTTGTGTTTCTGTTTGTGGAGGCGCTGCTGGGAGCGGGCCTGGTTCTGTTTCAATACGTCGAGCACAACGCTTCCGCGGGGCGCGCCGCCTATCTCTCGGCGCACCTGGTGAACACCCAGATCCTGCTGGCCATGCTGACTCTGACGGCCTGGTTCGGGGCCGATCCGGACTCGCGCGCATGGCGCGGCGCGCCGAAAGTGGTGGTTGCCGCGCTGCCCGTTTCCATCGTGGTGGCGGTTAGCGGCGCGATCGCGGCGCTGGGCGATACTTTGTTTCCGGCCGCTTCGGTGGCGTCTGGGATGCGGCAGGAATTCTCCCAAACGGCCAGCGCGCTGCTGCGCCTGCGCGTGGTTCATCCGGTGCTGGCGGTGGTTGGCGGAGCCGTCCTGGTGGCCGCGGCGGTGGCGGCGATGCGCAGCGGGAGCGCGCCGGCAATCCGCATGGGCGGCATCCTGGTGGGGCTGGTATCGGTGCAACTCGGGGCGGGAATGGCGAACATCGCGCTACTGGCGCCGGTATGGATGCAGATTGTACACCTGCTGCTAGCCGACTTACTGTGGGTGGCGCTGGTGGTGACGACGCTGGAGATTGGGCGGCCTACGGGCCGGGAAGCCACGTCACCTAGTACCTAATTGCATAAATCGGCGTATTTCGGCTTGGGCCCAGTCTGGTGGACCACGGCCTTGGTCCATTCGAAGGGCGCGGCCTTTTTGTTGTAGGCTTTGACAAATTTGTCAATCGCC
>Ga0181526_10002055_pt1 | contig 18088 bp, 13 predicted proteins | sample PEATcosm2014_Bin_35_FD_119750 | JGI IMG/M metagenome (GOLD analysis project Ga0181526, IMG submission 119750) | Peatland microbial communities from MTU Mesocosm Facility, Houghton, MI, USA - PEATcosm2014_Bin06_30_metaG | ecosystem: Environmental > Terrestrial > Soil > Wetlands > Peat | place...
CGTTTGGGCGTCGATGGCCACGTTTTCCAGCACGGTTCCGAAGCGAATGGCGCTCCAGATCTGCGGCTCGTTCTCCTCGGAAAGGTGAATGCACTTGGCGTAGCAGCCGCCTTCGAAATTGAAGACGCCGTCGTCGCTCCAGCCATGCTCATCGTCGCCGATCAGGCGGCGTTCCGGATCGGCGGACAGCGTGGTCTTGCCGGTGCCCGATAAGCCGAAGAACAGGGCCACGCCGCCGCCGTTTCCCACGTTCGAGGAGCAGTGCATGGGCATGATGCCGCGCTCCGGCAGCAGGTAATTGAGAATGGTGAAGACGGACTTCTTCATCTCGCCCGCATAACTGGTGCCGCAGATCAACACCACTTTCTTGGTAAAGTTGACCACGATGCAGGCCTCCGAGTTGGTGCCGTCTTCGCCGGGAGTGGCCTGCAGCCGCGGCGCGAAGAAGACCGTAAACTCGGGGACGTGGTCCTGGGTACGTAGCGGGTCGGGCCGCACGAACAATTGGCGGGCGAACAGAGCGTGCCAGGCATACTGTGCGATCACGCGGATGGGCAGCGTGTAGCGCGGGTCGGCGCCGGCGAAGCAATCCTGCACGAACAGATCGTGACCCTGCCAGTAGGCCAGCATCTTCGAATACAAGCGATCGAAACTGGCCGGCGTCATAGGCTGATTGACGGGCCCCCATTGCACGGTGGATTCGGTAGCCTCGTCGCGCACGATGAACTTGTCTTTGGGGGAGCGGCCGGTAAACTGTCCAGTGCCCACCACGTAGGAGCCGCCCGTGGCGAACAGGCCCTCGTGGCGGCGGACCGCGTGCTCCAACAATTGCGCGGTGCCGAGATTCCAGTGAGCGATATTGACGTTGCGAATCCCGTGTTCGGCCAGGCCATAACGGCTGGGACGAATACCCGCGTTGGGGGTAGCGGACGATTGTTCGGTGTCCATAACCATCCTTATCGTAATATAGTTGCATGGAGCCGGTTCTGTCTCGCGCCGCGGCCTTGCTGCTGGGAGTGTGCCTGGCGATACCCGGCCAGGTGATCGAATTTGAATCGAACGGGCTGAAATATCAGACCATCACCAAGCGCGGTGTGACCCTGATGGTGGCGCGCCTGCCGGGCCATGTGCGGGAGCTCAGTATCCTGCAGGTAGCGGTTTCCAATGGCTCGCCGGGGCCTTACGTGATCCGGCCGGAGGATTTCTCTTTTAAGAAGGACGACGGCTCCGAGCTGCAAGCCTGGCCGGCGGCCGACGTGGTCCGGATGTTGCGGGACAAGGGCGGGCGGGGCGATGTGATCAAGCTGGTGTCCGCCTATGAGACGGCGCTCTATGGCATCCCGCACATGAAGGTGGCCAACGCCTACGAGGCGCGGCGGCAGGCGGCATTGGCGGAAGTAAACTCCACTAGACTGAAAGCCGCGGCCGCGGCCTCGGCGATTGCGCTGGTGCAGACCAAGGTGGCGCCGGGGGAATCCACGGATGGGGCGGTATTTTTTGAGGTGGAGGGCAAGGCGTTCGGGGCGGGGAAGCTGGTAGTGCGAACCAATACGGACGTGTTCGAGTTTGGCGCGGAGTAGGGCTAGTGGGGCGGCGCCATGCGCCGCCGGGGCGAGCTTCGCTCGCCGAAAACAGGCTGAAGCCTGTGCACACAGGCTGAAGCCTGTGCTACCAGCGGGCCTGCGAGGCCCGCGCAGGCTTCGAGCCTGGCTTCGAGCCTGGCTTCGAGCCTGCCCCACTGCGGAAGCCTATCCCACCTCTGGTACAATCGTCGAAAGGGGGTCGTCAGTTGACCAAAGCCACCTGGGATTTACCCCGCACGCTTGGCGCTCTTCGCAACAGCGCATTGTCCGAGGAACGCATCGGCAGGCGGTCCGTCAAGGACGAACTCCGCGGCAACCTGATGCGCAAGCTGCAATGTCCCACGCCTTTGTTTCCGGGCATTGTGGGCTATGAAGACAGCGTGGTGCCGCAAGTGGTGAACGCCATTCTGTCGCGGCACAATTTCATTCTGCTGGGATTGCGCGGGCAAGCCAAGACGCGCCTGATCCGCATGCTGACCACGCTGCTGGACGAAGTGCTGCCGTATGTGGAAGGCTGCGAGATCCACGACAATCCCTACCATCCGATTTGCCGGCGCTGCCGCAACCTGATTCAGGAAGAGGGCGACGACACCCCCATCGGGTATCTCGCGGCCGAGCACCGCTACGTGGAGAAGCTGGCCACGCCGGACGTGACCATCGCGGATATGATCGGCGACATCGATCCGATCAAGGCGGCGCGCCGCGGGCAGGACATTTCCGACGAGCTGACGGTGCATTACGGCCTGTTGCCGCGCGCCAATCGCGGCATCTTCGCCATCAACGAACTGCCTGACCTGGCCGGCAAGATCCAGGTAGGCTTGTTCAACATCATGCAGGAAGGCGACGTACAGATCAAAGGCTACCCGATACGGTTGCCGCTCGACCTGATGCTGGTGTTCACGGCCAATCCGGAAGACTACACCGCGCGCGGCAAGATCATCACGCCGCTGAAGGACCGTATCGGCAGCGAGATTCGCACGCACTATCCGGTGACGCTCGACCAGGGCATGGCCATCACCGAGCAGGAAGCCTGGCTGCGTCGTCCGTCATCCGCCGATGCGCCGATCGACGTCCGCGTGCCGGTGTACGTCAAGGAAATCGTGGAGCAATTGGTGTTCCTGGCGCGCGAGGATAAGCGCGTGGACAAGCGCTCCGGCGTCTCGCAGCGCCTGCCCATCTCGGTGCTGGAAAACGTGGTCTCGAACGCGGAGCGGCGGGCGCTGAAGAGCAAGGAGCAGGTGGCGGTGCCGCGCGTGCTGGATATCTACTCGGCGCTGCCGTCGATCACCGGCAAGATGGAGCTGGAGTACGAGGGCGAGCTGAAAGGCGGCGACGCGGTGGCGCGCGAGCTGATTCGCGTGGCGGTGGGTAAGGTTTACGACAAGTATTTCGAAGGCGCGAATGTATCGCAGATCGTGCAGTGGTTCGATTTGGGCGGCTCGTTGAAACTGGACGAGAGCCAGGATGCGGCGGCCATGGTGCAGGCGTTGGGATCCATTCAAGGTTTGATGGAGAAGCTGAAAGCGCTGAAGCTTTCGGCCAACGAGCCGGATGCGGTGCGCGCGTCGGCCGCGGAGTTCGTGCTGGAGGGCCTGTACGCGCACCGGCGCATCAGCCGCAACGAGGAGCGCGAATTCGGGGCGGGAGAGCGCAAGCGCGAAGGGCCGCGGGAAGAGGGGCCCGGGCCGCAACGGCCGAACATGCGGCGGCAGTATAACTAATGGAGGGCGGGCTTTAGCCGGCGCGGGGCTTCAGCCCCGCACTGCTTCTATGAAAATCAAGTACTCCAAATACACTGAAGAAGATTTCGGCATCAACGCCGAAGACCTCCTGCAGGCGCTCTCCGACTTTCTCCTGCAAAGCGGCTTCAACACGCAGTACATGCCCTTCAGCGAATGGAACGAGCACACTCTGGAAGATCTTAAAAAGGCAATCCAGCAGGCGCTCGAACAGGGCGATCTTTTCGACCACGAAAACCTGCGCGAGGCGATGGAGCGCCTGCAAAATCTCACGCCCGAACAAATGCAGAAGCTGCTCGAAAACCTGGTGCAGAAGATGATCGACGAAGGGCAGATCGCCATCGAGCAGCCGGGCGCGGAGCCGCAGGGTGGACGGGGCGCGGCCAGCGGCCCGGACAGCAAGGTGCGCTTCGAAGTCACCGATAAGTCGCTCGACTTTCTGGGATTCAAGACGCTGAAGGACCTGCTCGGTTCGCTGGGCAAATCCAGCTTCGGGCGGCACGACACGCGCGACCTGGCCACGGGCATCGAAGCGTCGGGATCGTCGAAGCAGTATGAATTCGGCGACACGCTCAACCTGGATATCAGCGAAACGCTGTTTTCAGCGATCCGGCGCGAGGGCGCCAAAGTGCCGCTCGACATGGAGTATGGCGACCTGCACGTGCACCAGTGCGAATACCAGAGTTCCTGCGCCACGGTGCTGATGCTGGATTGCAGCCATAGCATGATCCTGTACGGCGAAGACCGCTTCACGCCCGCCAAGAAGGTGGCGCTGGCGCTGGCGCACCTGATCCGCACACAGTATCCGGGCGACAGCCTGCGCTGCGTGTTGTTCCACGATTCGGCCGAGGAGTTGGCCATCAGCCAGCTTGCGCGCGTGCAGGTGGGGCCGTATTATACGAACACGCGCGACGGCCTGATCCTGGCGCAGCGGCTGCTGGCGCAGGAGCGCAAGGACATGCGCCAGATCGTGATGATTACCGACGGCAAGCCAAGCTGTCTTACGCTCGAAGACGGGCGCGTGTATAAGAATGCGTTCGGCCTCGACCCGCTGGTCATCAGCCGCACCCTGGAGGAAGTCAATCGCTGCAAGAAGCAGGGGATACTGATCAACACGTTCATGCTGGCCAGCGACTACGGGTTAGTCAACTTCGTCCAAAAGGTGACCGAAATCTGCCGCGGCAAAGCCTATTTCACGACACCTTATACGCTGGGGCAGTATCTGCTGATGGATTACATGAACCGGAAGACGCGCACGATCCATTAACTGTGAAACCTTGTGGAGCGGCGCCATGCGCCGCTACGGGCGAGCTTTCGCTCGCCGAAGAGCGGGCCTGCGAGCCTGCCCCACGGCGGACCCACAAATCACCGCGCCGTGCCGACATCTTCTAGTTCTAGTTTTACGCTGTCAATCCACACCGTGCCGCTAATCCGGTTGTCGAATTTCATGGACCGCTGCCGGCTCACTTCAATCGCCAGCAACCTGGTCTCTCTTGGAACTACCAACACCCGGCCGATCTTGGTCCAGCCCCGCGTACCCGTCAGTTCCTCCGTCCTGACATCTAACCGCGCGCCGGATTCGCGATCGTAGATATGGAAGGCTATTCCCCGATCGCTCGAGATCCCCTCGGTGCGCACGTAGGCCTCGAACCGGTAGCGCCCCGGCTTCACGAAAGCCGTCTGCCCCACATCGTTATAGTCCAGGTTCTCTTTACCTTCAAACCGGATGCGCAGGGAATGCGATCCCGTGTGCGCCACCTGCGCATCTATGGAGGCCTCCACTCCCTCCCGCGCATTGATGCGCCAGTCGAACGCCGAATCCGACGGCTCGCTTTCGAAGTCTCCATTGAAGATCCACGTGGATTCCAGATAACCATTCCCATGCGGGCCCAAATACTGTGCCCAGGCGCGGGCGGCAGCTTCATAATCGCGCTTATTGAACAGGTACCCTACATACTCACGCGCCAGCCGGTTGTCGCCGAACCCGCGCGCCGCGATCCAGTTCCAGACTTCCTTGGCCGCCGGCCGGCCGCTCGCGATTAGATCGCGCATATAGGCGGTGGCCGCGCGGGGGCCCGGCGGCAGGCCCTGTGCCAGGATCTCAGTAACCGGCAGCTTCTTCTCCGCGTACCAAGCGAAAATAAGGTCGTCGTAAGTGTCCGTGTCCGCCAGCACGCGCGCCATTTGCCGCATCGCCAAGCCTGTCTGGTGCGTCTCGTAGTAGAAATCCGCGGCCTGCATCAGAACGGGGGGAATGTGCGGACCGAGCGCGAGCGCCTGCGAAAAGCAATACTGGGCATCCGCGTCGCGGCCGGCGCGCTGCATCGCTTCACCGGTAGCGCACCAGCGCGCCGGAGCGTTGGGATCCCGGCGCAGCGCTTGGAACAATTCAGGCGCCGGTACGGCTCCCGCCTGCCCGCCGTGCGCCAGCGTCTGTGCGGCGATCACCGCATCGGTGTCGCAAATCCCGAATCGGCAGAATACTCTCTCGGCCCGCGAGTCGCTGCGAAATTGGGAGTCGAATAGCATCCGCACCGGCGCATAGACGATCAGCAGACAGGCCCACCCGATCGCGAATCTCCTGAAGAACGTAGCGTGGCGATCGGCGGCGGGTTTCTCCGCCGCCAAAGGGAGACTCGCGGCGATGCCGCAAATCCAAGCCAGCGTAAAGGCGTTGGCCGGCACATACATATTGAAGTCGGTCACGCTGTGCAGGCCGATTGCCGCGATGGCGCCCGCGCAACCCAGCCCCAGATAGCGCGTAGAGCGGTCCGGCCCTTGGAATGCCGCGCGAAATGCCCTGGCGAAGACCGGCAGCAGCAATGCCGCGGCAATCAGAAAGCCGGCCACCCCGAGTTCCGCGGCAATCTGCAAATAGTCGTTGTGGGCATAGGTAAAGACACGGTCGACCACGCTGGCCTGGTATCTCAGGAAGGCCGTTTCATAGTTACCAAAGCCGCATCCGAATACCGGATAGGCGGCTATTAAACTCAGTGTCTCGCGCCAGATCGGGCCGCGGCCCTCCAGTGCGGCCGGCCCTTTGGATGTCACACCTCCATAATTCGCGATGAACGCATCGGAGGGCAGAAAGACAAAAATGAATAGCACCAGGGCGGCGAGCCCCGCGATCACCAGCCATTTCCTGCCGCCTTGCACTTTGCCGGCGATCGCCAGCGCGCCCATGACAAACAGCCCCGCGAGGCCCGCCACGAAACCCATTTTCGAGAGTGAACAGACCAGTCCCGCCACCATCGCCAGGGCCATCGCCAATATACCCACCGCCTTAGTATTATTAGAGCGCCGCGAGAATAGCGCCAGCGCGTAGGCGGCCGTGAGGGGCAAGGCCATCTCCAGCAGCCCGGCAAAGTGATTCTTGTTTATGTAAGTGCCCTGTACCTCTTCCGCCCGCGCATTCTGCAGCAAACCTAGAACCGCTTCGGCGGCGGCAATCGCGACCACTGGGATCGCCATGCACCAACGTCGGCGTCCCGCCAGCCGGCGGGTCACATCGCGCACCAGCACAAACATGAGCACGTACGCCACGATCCGCGGCGACTGCGCGACGGTGATCGCCGGAGCCGTGGCCAGCGGCGCGAAACTGGCGGGCGGCATGAGCCGGGCGAGGCTATCGAGAATGCTCGCGCGGGTGGGAGAGAGAAGCCGAAGCAGGAACAGCGGGAGGGGAAGCAACTGCAGAACTAAGTAGCAGGGGAAGAGCAGCAGCCACGGTGCGCCCGTTCCGCCGGGTTCCGTGGGCGTGCGCAGCCAATAAACGGCCGCGATAAGGCCGAGCGCCAGCAGGCAGGGATTCCAGCCACCGTATGGTTCGCCCGCCTGATAAACGGCGAAAGCGAGTACGGCGGCGAGAAAGGCGAGGGAGAGTCGCTGAGGGATGAAACAATTATACGACGAATCCGGCGCGCACTTACGCGCAGTCCGCGCCGGCTGAATCGAGACGCCGCTGCCGGATCGCTAAGCGGCGGCTTTGGTTGCCGAACACCGCCCATCCACGCAGGTCTGGCCCGGGGCGCAGCAAACACCACTGCAGCAGACGGTCTTCGGCAGACACGCGGTGTTGGCGCAACATGTGTCATTCTGATTGGGAACGCAGAAGGCTCCTCTGGTTTTGGTGATGCAGCATTTTCCAGTGCTCTTACAGCATAGGCCGCTGTTGCCGCAAGCCGTGAATCCGGGCTCGCACCTGGCGGGCTGTGCATCCTGGCCGGATGCCGTCTTCAGTCCCAACGCGCCCAGAACGCCGCCGGCGAAAACACCCGCCGCGAGCTTGAGCGCCTGCCGCCGGGGCGCGGGCTTTGCCAGGATCCGGGCGACGTCGTCAAATAGAGATGGCACTTTTCTTTCGTCCTTTCGTCCGCCCAGGCCTGCCCGGATGGAAGCGGCGCAATCCCGCCGCTGAGGAGTATCAGTTGATGTTACTGTGTCTCACTCCAGGAATCAAGTAGGTTAGCCTACTTATTTGACGCAGAGTAAGTCAGACGAATGTGATACCGCGATTACGTGAATCGCAAGTAAGCCGCTTCCGTTTCGCTCAAACGCGCCGGCTTAGAATCCGGATGCAGCGTCCAAACGGAAGGAGCGATAGGCGGTGTCCGCGAACTCAATCGAGTAAACCGAAGTGCCGGTGGTGCCAGACGGCAGATATTCCATCCCACGGGTGGGATCCGGACCATTCTGCCCGCCCGCGGCGCCCGCCTGCCACCAATAGTTGCCGTTATCCAAGATCTCCGAGGTGCCGTAGCCGGCCGCGAAGAAAGTGAAATCCACGTTGGCTCGTATATCCGTGGTCAAGGCCGTCTCGTTGATCGAGAGCACCTGCCCGCGGCTGTCCGCGCCGGGATCGGTAGAGCGGCGCGTGTTGCCGTTGTCGAACAGCGTGAGGAGCTTCGGAGAGTAACTATCCCAGACTTCGACGTCGTGCTGGTGGCTGAACCAGGGCGATGGAATTTGGGGCGTGTTGTACATTTGGAAGTCTCCGTCAAGGCCCAAATTCCAAAGGATATGTCCGTCGCCGGTGCCATTCTCGTAGTCGATTTTGATCACCCAATCCTGGTCGCGCAGAGACATGATGAGATTGCCGTCGTCGGCGTCGTAAGCCAGAGAGTTGCCGTGCAGCCAGTCGTTGGCGGTGGGGGCCAGGGTGACGGGACAGCAGGCGCCCGTCTGCGTGTTGGAGCAAGGGTGGCACTTCTCGTCCAGGGGAGCTTGGCGGCTGACGGGCAGCTTGGTGGCGCAATTCGGGCAGGTGAAAGCGTTCCACGTCCACACCACGTTCCAGTCAGTATCGACCACCAAGACTTCGTCGCCCATGATATCCACGGGTTTCTGCGTGGTCCCGCCCTGCACATTGGTATACAGGGCTTCGTTATGCGCGATGATAGCGGTATCGCCGCTGGGCAGCCGCATGGCCTCGTGGTTGAAGTCGATGATGGACTGCTGGCCCAGTTTGGCGAGCTGCGCGTTGGCCGAGGCTTCCGTAATGGAATTGAGCGTAGTGCCCGCCAGGTTGATCTCGCTAACGGTATAGTCGGTGAAGCCGGAGTTGCTGATCAACAACACGGTGCCGCCGGTAACGGCGCGGGTCATAAACATGTGCCCGCCGGACTTGCAGTAGGACCAGGACGGAACACCTTGCAGGTTGGTGAGCGCGGCGCAGCCCTTGGCCTGGCTGGTGGTGAAGAAACTGGTCATGATGAGGCCATCGCCGGTATCCGCATACTGATTGGGCTGCTGGGTCACGGTGGCGGCGGGCACCGTACATCTTACCTGCGTGCTGGCAGGTCCGGCGGCCATAGCGATCAATGCTAATAGGGCAACGAATGTCTTCACGTCGTTCATTTCTCTCCTCCATCCGGGATTCAGGTTGACGGTGGCCGGCCTTGAGCCGGCGCGGCGCGGGATACACACGACAGCGGTTATCCTTAATGGACGCGGTCGGCGAGAATCGCCATCGGCCAACCAGACAGCACCTCGTTGCGGCTCCCGAGCCGTTTCTCAGCACAGTATACCAGCCCGGCGGCGTGGCGTCACCTGGTTACGGTTCTAGTCCTATGCGCGGACGGGCGGCGGCCCTCATATCCAGCCCCGCAAGCGGTAAATGGCAATGCCCAGCCACTCGTGCAACGCCGCCTCGGAGCAGACCAGATTGTCGGCCCTGGGCAGCCATTCGGTCAGGACACCCGGTTCCCCCCACCCGCTGTGGAAATCGGCGGGCACCGCGACCACCTGGAAGCCCGCTCTACGAAAGGCGCCCGCCGCCCGGGGCATATGCATGGCCGAGGTCACCAGCAGAATCCGCCGGACGCCGCCCGGAGCGAGTGCCTGGTAGCTCCCGACGGCGTTTTCGTGGGTATTGATGGATCCCCTTTCGATCCGGACCGCGGCCGCTGGAACATTCCATTCCTCGAGCAAGCCGGCCATCCGGGTGGACTCCGGAATGTCGCCGGTTGCGCCAATAGGGTTGTTTCCGCCGCTGCAGAGGATGAGCGGCGCCTTCCCGGCGCGATATAACCGGAACGCCACCAACAGGCGGTCGCTCGAGTCGATTAACCCGCTGAAATGGTGGATGCCGGAGGGCATCCGGATCGCGCCGCCTAACACTACGATGGCCTGCGCTGGCGGGACATCCAAGCCGGAGTCCGGAAACTGGTTTTCCAGCGAACGAACCAGCGCCCTTTCCACAACCTTGGAAGAAAAAGCCAGCAGCAGCGCGACCGACACTATTAGGAGCCGAACCGCCAGCCGCTTTCGCTTCCAAGCCAGCAGGGCGCAGACGGCCAGCAGAATCGCCAAAGCGAGAGGGTCGAAGAGAGGCGCAAGCAGCTTGCCGGCCAGGTTGTACATCCGGTTGCTAAGGCCTATCCTGCTCCACTATGGCCACGCCCCAAGGCTCCAGGCTAAGGGCCGCGCCGTGCGCCAGCGTACGATTCGAAAGCAACTCGCGGCCCGCCGCGTCCGGATACACGATACGCTGCGGCGCCGCAGAGAAGTTGAAATAGTAATGGATTGGTTGGCCGGTGCGGCCAGCGCCGTGTTTCACCTTCACCGCTTCGGGCACCGCGGCGGGCAACTTCTGGCCGGGACCTGTTAATTGCGCCTGCTCCAAGACCCGCACCAGTACTTTGCGCTGCAGTGTATCGCTCAGCACAGTGCCTTCGTAAGTCACCATGCCCTTGCCGAAATGGTTCTCCGAAATGGCTGGATACTTTCCGAAAAACGGATGATCGTAGTAAGCCAGCGCCTTGGCCTGGTCGAGCAGCAGCATATCCGCCCAGTCGCTCACGCGGTTTTCCGCGCCCGCCTGAAAGGGATCGCCCTTAAGCGCCAGCGGCTTCGCGAGATTGGAAAACTCCTGGTAGTGGAAGCCGGCGGCTTCGCGCAGCGGACCCGGAGCCATCTCGTGACGCACGGAGGAGTACTCGTCGCAGAAGCCGCTTTTCAAAGTCAGCACCAAATGGCCGCCCGCGCGCACGTAGTCGACGAGGCGCCCGAGCAGCGCGTCGCTGGCGATATACAGCGGCGGGACCACCACTACTTTGTAAGCGCTCAAATCTTCGGTTTCGGGGAACACGAAATCCACGCCCACGTTCAACCGGTAAAGGGCCCGGTAGAGGCTGCGCATTTCCACTTCGTAGCCGCCCGGATGGTGCCAGGGCATGTCGCCGGCCGGATGCGACAGGAGAAACGGCATGTAATCGGTCGCGCGGCGCGAATCGTTGCTGTAGAGCAGCGCCACGGGGTGGGACGGCTTGAAATCCACGATGCGCGATCCGATGCGCTGCAATTCGTGCGCCGTGCGCGCCACCTCGGCATAGGCGCGGCCGGGCTCGAGGTCGTGCGAGAGCACACCCTTCCAGTAGGTCTCCTGGCCGTAATGCAGCGAGTGCCAGTGCCAATACTCGACCATGTTGGCGCCGGTGGCCGCCATCAGGTAGACATCCTGGCGCAGTTGGCCGTCGTAGGGCGGATATTGCGACCGCGAATCCCAGCCGATGGTCTGGGCGTTGATTTCAGTCACCAGGTAGTTGGCGCCCTTCAGCGACCGCGCGAAATCTCCGCCGTAACTGGAGCCTTCGCCGTCGTAAAGGTCCTGGGTCGTATGGTAGGGGTTCATGCCCACGATATCCAGGCTCTGCGCGATAGCGTATTCGTTAATGTCGGACCGGGTAGCGCCGCCGAAATCCTGCATCACGAACTGATCGGGGCGGAGGTATTCGCGCACCAGGGCGGCCTGCCAGGCCAGGTAGCGGGTGGTCAGCGAATCCTGGTAGCGATCCCATTCCAGTTTCCATCCGGGATTCAGAATCCCGTTGCGCGGCGGAACCTCGGACCAGTCATACAGGCTCTGGCCCCAATACACCAGTCCCCAGATCCGGTTCAAGCGGTCTACCGTGGCGAACTTCTCCTGCAAGTAGCGCACAAATCCGGCTTGCACGTTGGGGCCAGCGGTGCCGTAGGAAGTCGTCTCGTTGTCGATCTGGTATCCGACGATGGCGCGATTGTCCCGATAGTGTTCGGCAATCCGGCGGATCACCCGCTCGGCGTAGCGCAGAAAGTCCGGGTTGGTAATGTCCATGTTCTGGCGGATACCATAGGTGGCTCTTTGGCCGTCCAGGCGGGTCGCCAGAATCTCAGGATGGGCCTTGAACATCCACGGCGGAATCGAGTAGGTGGGCGTGCCCATGATGACGCGGATATGCGCGCGCGCCAGACGCTCGACGATGCGATCCATCCAGGCAAACTCGAACCGGCCATCCTGGGGCTCCCAAAGGCTCCAGGTGGATTCGCCGACGCGCACCACGCCGATGCCGGCCTGCTGCATCAACTGGACGTCCCGGTCCAGGCGGTCCTCCGGCATGTATTCCTCGTAGAATGCGGCGCCGTAGAGGAACGTGTCCATCTTGCCGGGGGAGAAGCGCTCGGGCGGCTGCGCGTGAGCCGCGTTTCCGGCAATCGCCAGAAGAAGTCCAGCGGGCACGGCCAGGAATGAGAGACGCCGAAGGAGGGAGGCTTTCACAGAGCGTCTATGATATCAGGCTGCGCCATTTGCGCAACCGGTCAAAGTCCGCTCGAGGTGGGGAGGGTGTGGGCGGCGCAGGGCGCCGCCCCTTGAGATTGGCCTTTTGCCCGGCTTGGTGGCATAGGCTTCAGCCTGTGGAGGGCGGGCAATTCTGCCCGCAGCCGGCTTTCAGCCGGCTCGCGCGGGGCTTTAGCCCCGCGCCGGAGCGGCGCATGGCGCCGCCCCACGTTTATTGGGTGCCGCCTTGCAGCGTAGCGGTCAAGGTACCGGAGGCGATGGCCAGCACCGTGGTGGCAGTGCCGTCCGCATAGCTCATCGTGGCATTGGCGGGAGCCAGGGTGATGGGCGTCGGAAACGGATGCAGGAGGGGATTGGGGAACGTCCCAAACGGCATGATGATGACCGCATCGATGTCCAGGCTGATTCCGACTACTTTAATGGGAGCCTCCATGGTGAAGGAGTCATACACCTCGGGATCGAAGGCCTGGATAATGGTCGCCTGGGTGCTGGTGATCGTTACGGGCGTCGCGCCGAGCAATCCGGAGTGGACCGTGCCGTTCAGTTTCAGTTTGTTGAACGCCGCCCAGTTCGGACCGTGTTCATACGGCTGCGAAACCGCGGGGGCCGGGATGGTCACACTGAATGGCTCTCCAGCCAGTTTCAAGGTGTCCGCCCCGCTGGTAGCAGGCGACGCGAACGTCCCGGTAGCGGTGTAGATGATAAGGGAACCCGTGGCTTCGGGAGCCGGTTTATCCGAGGCTGCAAAACTAAAAACCGCGGTGAGTGCGATGGCGAAGGGCAAGGTCGTTCGTAATGTCATGATTTCGTCTCCGTGAGTGGGAAGATCGACTCGGATCGTCTCTGCCAGGATTTCCGTCGATTGATCCTGGACAAGGATCGATTATACCCCGGAACAGATGAGATATACCGTAGTTCGGTCAGGTACGGTACCGGTACCACAATTAGACAACGCTCCGCACGAAAGTGACATGGAACACAGAAACGGGAGCGAGGGCGCCGGCGCGTGATGCTACAGGCCGAGGCCGTACTTGCCCGCTACACGAACGGCGTGCAGCGGATAATAAAGCGGGGAAAGTATGCGGGGCAGGGGGAGAAACGCATAATCCTCCTCGTTAGGCGTGAGGGCCAGACGCGCGCAGGAGGCGAGCTTGTCGCGGAGACGCTCGCGGGCTTGGAGAAAGAATCGGGGATTCTCCGGGTCTCGGAACGGGATGCGGCCAGCGAGGTGGACGACTGCTTTATCGTGCTGCGCGTGGCACAGGATTTCGGCGGGGACGGGCGCGTGGTGTTGGGCGGCCAGGTAGACGCCGAGCAGGAGCAGGCGCCGTGCGCCGATGGCCGCGGCGTCGCGCAGCAGATCGGGCCAACGAATCAGGCCCGCCGACACTTCCAGGAGGCGAGCCACATCGCGGATGAGAGCCGGCTCCGACCAGGCGTGTTTGGCTCCATGGGCGCACAGCAACAGGAGCAGATCCGCGGGATGCAGCGCGGGGATCTCGCGGCCGAAGAAAAGCCGGCGCTCGAAGCGTGGCGCCAGGGAGAAGCCATACGCGGGCGGCAAAAACGACTGATGGATCTCGATGGGAATCGCTCCACCGGGCGATGTGAAATGGATTTCGTAGCGCGCGCGGAGATAAGCTTTCCGTTGCCGGGGATTGGAAGGTAGATCGGTGGTGTAGCCCGCGGCCAACAGCGCGGCGATGGCCTTTGCGATATCCCGCTTCGGCAGCAGGATGTCGAGATCGCGGTAGTCCCGCGCGGCGATATCGCCGTATAGCATGTCGGCCAACACCGGGCCTTTGAAGGGCAGGGCGGCGATGGAGTGGCGATCGAAGAGGTCTAGCAGGCGCAGGAGCTCGGCGGTGAACAGGAGGGCGCTGCGGATTTGGGGCGCGGCCTGCGAGGCCGCCGCAGGCAGAGTGCCTGCCCCACTTTGCTTGCCTAGCATGCGATCTGGATCAGGTGGGCCGGATGCTCAACTGGGTGCCCGTCCGTCGCGGTGAAGCGCAGCTTCATGTTAGCCGAAGGGATGCCGGTGCGCGCGTAGGATTTCTCGCAGTCCTGCACGGAGGGTCCGCGCATGTCGCCTTGCATGTAGGCCAGGCCGGGGCAGCGCGTGCAGGTCCCGATGTGGGAACAGGTGGAGCAGACCGGCAACTCGCGCGGGCGAATGGAACGCACGTCGTTCATCTGCGGCGAGTAGCGCCAGATATCCAGGAACTTCTGCTGGCGAACGTTGCCGGTGGGCAACGGGAACTGCACGCACGGGAACACGTCGCCATAAGGCGAGATGTAGCAATACGTATGACTCGCACTGCAGGGGACCGTATCGAGATCTTCATCGCTCACGGGCGGCGGGGTAGCGCAGAATTCGTCCACGTTGCCCACCAGGTCGGCGTTGCGCATCACGTCGCGCAGTTCTTTGCCGCCGATGCCCATGTCCAGGAGGGAGCGGTCGCCATCCATTTTTGGAGTGATCGTCGGGTCGATGGTGGACTCGACGCCGAGAGACTTGGCCAACTGCCGGACGCCTTCGTAATCGGCGATATTCTGGCGCATCAGCACGTTGGCGATGATGACTTTCACGCCGCGCTGCTGCAGCAGCCGAATGCCTTTGATAGAGCGCTCGAGCGACCGCGGGAGCAAAGTGATGGCGTCGTGTATCTCGGGGCGGTGGGAATAGATGCTGACCTGCACGGAGCTCACGTCCATGTCGCGCAGGAGGTCGGCTTCCTTTTCGCGGATCATGAAGGCGTTGGTCTTGATCTTGATGCAAAACGAAAGCTCGCGCGCGTATCGCAGGATCTCGAAGAAATCCATGCGCATGAAGACTTCGCCGCCGCTCAAAGTGAGGAAGAGCGTGCCGGAATCGGCCAGTTGGTCGAGCACGTTTTTCATCTCGGCGGTGGTCATCTCGCCGTGATCGTCGTGGTCGAGATAGCAGTGTACGCAGCGTTCGTTGCACCGGTAGGTGACGTCCAACTGTGCGCCCAGAGGGATGCCCAACGCGAGCGCCCGGCGGTTCATCTCTTCCATTAAGACGTTCATGTGGGCTCCTGACGGGGTGGTTCGGCGGTGATGGGCCGATCGGATACGTGCATGATGCCGTGCTCGGCCAGTTCCTGGATAAAGGTTTCGGCATCCTGCCGGGCGACGTCCGGCGTTACGTCGAATTCGGCGCAGAGGCGTGCAATAATTTCGTCGAGCGGCGTTTTGCCGTCGGCGGATTCCCAGATGACCGAGCCCACGTCGTTGAGGTTGAACAGTGTGGTATCGCGGGGCGACATGATCATCATCTCGCCGCCCAACATGCGGGCCGCGACTTGCTTGCTGCGGGCTAAGTAAGTGGTCATAAGACAACTTTCAGGCGATCAGTTCCCACACGCGCGCATCGGGCGTGAATATGAGCCGGTGGACCGGCACTTGGGCGACGAAATCGAAGACGGACTGGAATACCAGGCCGACCAGTTCTTCGTCGTGCGCGAAGAACAGGATATTGCGCAGCACGGCGCGGACGGCTGCGGTGGGATCGACCGGCTCGATACGATTTTCGGGGCCTTGCACCAGCAGGTAGAGGGCGGCCAGGGGAGCGCGCAGGTTGGCGCCGATGCGGGCCAGTTCGCCGGCGAAGGGGGTGCCGAAGGCGACGTAACCGCTCCCTGACGGTCGCGGCTCAGTATGTCGCGGCTCGGTAGGTCGCGGCTCGGTAGGTCGCGGCTCGGTAGCGGGGCGCACGTAGGAGATCTCGTCGGTGAGCACTTCGCAATCCGGGGGAGCCAGGCGCGAAAGGGTAGTCTTCCCCGCCCCGGAGACGCCGGCGAAAAGGAACGCGCGGCCGTTGCGGACGGCGCTGGCGGCATGTACCAGAAACCCGCCTTCGCTCGCCAGAAACAACGAATGCAGAATACGCAGCACGCCGTCGATCGAATAAGGATTGGGGCTTTGGCGGACCCAACCATGGCCGGTGCGCGGATCGAATTCGGCGCGGAAATCGCCGCGCGTGATGATCCAACAGCCGGATTCCATGCGCACGCGGACGTCTTCGTCTTCCTCGATTGTGCGCGGCGGGATCAGGTCGATGTCCAGTGAGAAGATGCGATCGCCGGATGGGGCGTGGATAAAGCTGCCGTAGCGGTCTTCGAGCAGCGCGGCGAATTCGGCGCTATCGGTGCGCACGAGGATAGGCATCCCTCCGATATCGATTGCCAACTCGCGGGTTGCCGTAAGGGTCAAGTTCGTACCATCCTAGCAGAGTAGAGCGCCACGCGCGTGCCGAATTCGGTGTAGCGGAGTACCGCCGAGGCTATGCGGCACAGCAGCGTAAGGCGCGGGGAGATACGCCGGCGGCCTCGTTCGATGGCGGCGACGCGGCCCAGGATTTCAGCGGCGGGCACGGGCGCATCGGGATGGCGGAGCCGGTCGCCGCGGGTGATGTAGAGATCGCCGGCGCGGTCGACGACGCGATGGACGACCAGCCGCTCGTTGCGCTGGAAAACCACCACGTCGCCCGGCCGGATAGACCCGGTGGGGCGTCGGATTTCGAGCAGGTCGCCGGGCTGCATGCAGGGAAACATACTGGAGCCGGTGACCGGAAGACGGACCTGGCCGAACGAAGTGAGGACTTCGGCGGCCAGGTCGAGTTTGAGATGGGCTTCTATCATTGCGAGAGCGGGGCGCGAGCGGGTCCTGGAGGACCCGCGCAGGCTGCGAGCCAGGCTGCGAGCCTGCCCCACTTACCAATTGGTGTTCATGACCAGGTTATAGGCGTTGACGCTGCCGATGCCGGTGGCGAAGTCCCAGCCCGGAGTCGTACCGTAAGCCGGCTGATAAGCTGGCGCGAGAGTCGTGGCGCCGATCACCGGAACGCACGTGGCGCCCGAGCCACCGCCGCCCGACAGCGTGCAGCCACTGCCTCCAGAGTAGCCTTGGCCGCCATTGTTGAGGGTGATGCTGCCGACGGTGCTGCCGGAGAGGACCGCCGTGCACGTGGCTTGCGTGCCGCCACCCCATATAGTTCCGCCAGCAGGAGTCAAGTAAGTGTTCAAGTTACTCGGCGCGGCGATGGTGCAAGTGGGTGCGCTGGTGTAGCCCGACCCGGCCGTGAGAACCGTGACTCCCGTGAGCGTCTGCGTGCTGGATACGCCGTCCGTGCCACCGGGATTGTAGCAATTCACGTGCGTGCCGGTGCAGTTCACGTCGATGTCGCCCTGGGTGATGTCGTAGAAGACACAGTCGGTGGCGAGGCCGCGGCGGTCGGGCTGATTGATGGAGTAGCAGGAGCTGTTGCCGGTGGCGCCGAACTCAGCGTTGGCGATGGCGTAGTAGGTGGGATTGGGATTGCCCGCGCGGATGCCCCACTTCTGATTCACGAGCGCTTGGATACCGGCCATCATGGGCGAGGAGGCGGAGGTGCCGCCGAGACCTTCCCAACTGGAGCCGCTGGGAGCGCCGGTACAACTGCCGGTGCCGCAGATGATGATGTAGTGATTCCAGATGCCGTTGGAGGCGAACAGGGAGACGTCCGGGATGTCGCGGACGCCATCGGCGGGGTTGCCGAAAATGCCCGACTGCCACGAAGGCTTAGGCCATCCGGCGCACGTTCCGCTGACAATGTCAGATGTGGATGGCGAACCGGTGGCGCAGCCGCTGGGGCCGCCGCTGCCGGAGGCGGTGCTGCGGTCGCCGGTGCCTCCGGAATTGCAGAAGCC
>Ga0181526_10002057_pt1 | contig 18085 bp, 15 predicted proteins | sample PEATcosm2014_Bin_35_FD_119750 | JGI IMG/M metagenome (GOLD analysis project Ga0181526, IMG submission 119750) | Peatland microbial communities from MTU Mesocosm Facility, Houghton, MI, USA - PEATcosm2014_Bin06_30_metaG | ecosystem: Environmental > Terrestrial > Soil > Wetlands > Peat | place...
GGCCAAAGGCCGGCCGGGCGTGCAATTGAAGTGACTCCACTTCATATTCCACACCATCCCAAGAGTCCGCAAATTTACACTCCAGCTACCTGGGGGCAAGTCACATTATTTATCGAACCTCAATCAGCTGTTGGATTGGCAGCTTGCTCGAATCGATGGAGGCTTGGCTAAACAAATAGGAGAGTAGGGTAAACTCCGTTTGGTTCGCCATAGACGGAATTATGTCGGATTTGAGGTCATCCTTGTCGAAATCACCAACAACATAGTCTGCCGTCTTTCCGAAAAGAGGATGAGATAAACCCGGGAGGTGGTAGGTGGGCTTGTATCCTGAGAGTCTAAGGGTAGCCCTGGCCCTAAACTGCTCTACTACCTTCGCGCCATCATTTAGGGCCAACTCAACAAGAGCTCCGTGAGTGGGATCAGGGGAAATGCTTACATCGAGGCAATAATTAGGAGGTAGTATATCGTCTGGAATGTTGCTAGGGAGCTCTTTTTTCACACCTTCAGCCGAACCCTTCTCAATGATCTTGGTTAATGTCACGTGCAAGAAGGGAGGTTCCTCTACCGTGGGGAAGCGGAGCCTGGCATTATAGTGGTATTTGATTTCGGCGGGTGATTTCTCTGGTATCTGGATATTGTCAAAGATTTTGGTAAATTCGCCGATGCACTGGTCCTCTTTCGCGACGAAATACAGTAGGGTGTCAAAGCTGCGTAGAGACAGTTCTATGTGTTCGCCTCGCTGTTGTATCCAATGAAGCAACGGCTGCTCCTTGAGGGCATCGGAGTTGGGCAACGACAACACGGATGTATTGTCAGGCGCGGGAGGGTTCTTATAAGCCTTGTACGCATGATCCGCCGGCCGGACGGAATCCTCCACCGTATAATTGTTCGCGTCATTCTGAGCTGCTATCACGTCGGCAAGCTTGATGTCGTGAAGTGTAATGGCTTTGGCTTCGGCCGCGCCTTCCGCTTTCTTTTGGGCTTTTTTCTCGAGGTCGCTTGGAAATGGCGAGGGAATCAGATGTTTTTGCTGCGCCTTGAGAATTTCATAGGTCATCGCGAGAAAGAGCGCGTAGGTGGGGTGTTTTGGGTTGTTATACAGCACAATAGGTAGCGATTCTTTCTCTGTGACTGTGCATCTGTATCGGTTAAGATTCATTTTCTGGGTTGCGCCGGCTATGCTGAGCTGTTGCGTGGTGGCTCCGGAATAGATCGCAAAATGATGTGGGTCGTCTGAGGTCTCTTTGTCGGGACCATTTGAGACTTCATCCCATGTTTTCCCGGAATCAGAGCTGACTTCCCATTGATAGGTTACGGATTGAAGGTTTGTCGTGGCGGTGAATTCAGCGCTACCGCCAAGCGGGCAGTTAGCGTCACTAGGTTCTTCGGTGAATGAAATTGGTGGAGGTGTGTCCGGATCAGTGATCGTGATGTTCAGGGTGTTGATAATAGCGTTGGAGTTACCGACTGCGACAGTCCAGCTGCCCGCTTCCGTTGGCGTGCCGCTAATAATGCCGCTAGTGTTGTCCAGATTCAGCCCCGACGGAATGCCTGTGGCGTAGTAGCCTGGACTCAGATGCTCCCAGTGAGGGATCGGGTATTGGAAGCTAATGTTTGTGGTTCCGTAAATGGTTGTGATTGGAGATGAGGTCGCTGGCTTGGTTGGTGCAGGCGTGGCCGCAGAAATGGCGGGCTCGGCTGTGATTTTGTAGATGGAATCGATTCTGACTGTTCCAGTCCCCGCAGCAGTTGGTGTTCCGCTGATTTCGCCTGTGGTCGCGTCGAGAACAAGCCCAGCTGGAAGAGCTGCGGCGGTGTAGCTCGGGGGGTTGCCAACGGGGGGCTTAGGGATGTAGATGAAGCTAACACCCACGGTGCCCGATGTCTTATCAGTGCAGACGGATGCGGGCGTGGCCGCCGCAGGCGCAATTACGATATTGGTAACGGTCCCAATCGTGACATTCCAAGTGCCCTTCGCCTTTGGCTTGCCTCTAACAACGCCACTCGAAGTGTCCAAATCTAACCCCGGCGGGAGGCCCGTAGCGAAGTAACCCGTCGTCGGATTGTTTGTGCGAGGGATGGTATATTCGAAATCGGCGCCGGTGGTCCCCGATATAGTGGCGATTGGAGACGAGGCCGCGCCGTTCGTAGGCGCAGGCGCGATCGTTGACCCCTTATCCGTGATTGTTATGGTCAGGATGGAGCTGATTTTGACGGTTCCAGTACCCGTTTCCGTTGGCGTTCCGCTGACCCTGCCAGTGGCTGCGTCGAATTCGAGTCCGAGGGGGAGCCCAGTGGCAGAATAGCTCGGAGTATTGCCAACGGGACAGGGGGGACTTGGGATGTAGGTAAAACTAGCACCCACAGTGCCAGACGTCCTGTGCGTGTTGCCAGGCGCCAATACGGCCGGTGCGGGTGCAATGGTGATTTTGAAAAGTGCGCCGGTCTTAACAATCCAGGAGCCCGAAATAGTTAAAGCCCCGCTGATTTTGCCAGTGGCCGGGTCGAGCACGAGTCCTGGCGGGAGCCCCGTGGCGGTGTAGGTGATTATAGGATCGTCCGAAATAAGTGGCCTTGGAATCTGATAGGCGCCATTCCAGGAACCGCCATTAACTGAAGGTATAAACAATACTGCTTGGTTGGAATTCTTGCTTCGAAGATCAGGAGGTGTTATTTTCATTGAATCTACCACGGTCCTGATGGCGCCGTCCGGGGTCCAAGTGGAAAATATCAGCGAGAAAACGTTCTTGGGCACAGGGGTAAACAGCACCTTCGTGATGGCGTCTCCGGCCAAGGGCGTAAAACTGAAAGTGGGCGCCTCCGAATAATTGAAACCGAAGCTAGGGGCCAAAGACCAACTCGAGTTTGCCACTGTAGCGGCAGCCATGCTGGGAACCGACTCCGTCGCCCCGCCATAGCTATGAGTGTAGGTACTCCCAGCGCCCGGTAAGCTTCCGCTGTATGCGTATGTGTATACAGCGCTGAAGGCGCCGAGTTGAATATAGGTCGCCGGTTCATCATTCGCCAAGCGCGCGATGTTGAGCAACATTTGTCGGTTGGCAATCGCTGCAAATTGGTTTGCATATTGGTCATTGACTCTGTCAAACGTGGGGGTCTTGCAGCCCGGAATTAGCAGAGGTGCTGAGAGTATAATCCCACGGTAGATCATGGTGCGGTTGAAGTGGAACATCGGCGGATTGGGCTTATTCTGGTAGTATGAAATGCGCGGCGAAACCTACCTTGGTGCAAGATATTGACGTCGCTCAAAGCGGAAAATAACGCGTTTTCGCGTAGGCATCCTTCTGCTGAACCTCAGCTATGGGTTTCGGGTAAGAGCGACACGCCATATTTAGTGAAGCAGGACGAGCTTACATCGATCGGCATTTGCGAACGACGGCCAAGTTCAGTGTCGATCAGGTGACAGATAGTTCTGATTATATCCGTTGGCTTTTTGATCTTACGACTCTCTCAAAGGCCTAGTGGTCGATGGCGATTGCAGGTAATCCCGCGGTTCGCATCAGATGACAATATTGCATGCTGGATCGCATAGGTTCGGCGTTTCGAAAGGCACGTTCTAAATCAGATAGGGGCGCCGACTCCAATGGGTCCAATGAGATTTTCGTGTGAATTGCGATGCTATCGCTCTTGGGACTCATCCGCTCGGTCTCGCGATTCCAACACGATACCTCACTTTACCGCGCGTACGGAGAGTTAAGACTGGCTACCCCGCCTCGTCTGTGATGATAATATCATTCGTGAAGAGCAGACGGTCCAGCCGCACCACTTCCAAGAATTCGAATCGCGAATTGATAGCGTATCAAATTAGCCGAAAAGAAACAGCACCATTGGTACCCGCACCATGCCGGCGAAAATGGATGGATGATGTGGCGGTCAATTTTTCATATCGGTGTCTACCTTTAACGATGGCGAACCAGTACGGTTGGGAGATTCTCTCAACACGTCGCGTTCGAGCGACCTGGAATGGCCGTTCCTGTCCGGAGGGCATACGGGTCAAGACCTTGTGCGGAGGCGGCGGAATCCATTGCCTTTCTCATTTCGGCGCGGGTGTATTGACCTTCACCCTTCCATTCGTGTTCAGGACGCCCCCTGGCTGGAACCTGATGGTTCGTGGACCCGCAAACAGCCCAAAGGACGGATTGATAGCCCTGGACGGCATCGTCGAGACGGATTGGGCGCACGCAACGTTCACGATGAACTGGCGATTCACGCGAGCCTGCACCGTTGAATTCGCCGTCGGGGAACCTATTTGCCAGTTATTCCCGATTGAACGCGACACAATCGGCACTTTTAAGCCTCAAGTTCGCATGCTAAGATCGAATCGAAAATTGCACAGGAGATACCTCGCATGGGCGGCTAGTCGAAAAGAGTTCATTCGGCGTCTCAAGAAAAACGACAGGGACGCAGTGAAGCAGGGTTGGCAGAAGCACTACATGAGAGCTGCAATTGAAAAGAAACCGTCTGTGCAGCCACTATGAATCTGGGGCAGGGAGACGGCGAAAGAATAAATACAATCATCGAGGCTGCCTGGTAGCACTCATGTCCTTCAATTCGCAAGTTATGCGCACCTACAAACATATCAACTATTCTTGGACCTCTTCGCGTTTTAGATCGAGGCGCTATCTTTTTGTCAAAGGCTTCCTTCCGCAACCCATCATCGAATACCTTAAGACCTACTACGCAATTCTTTTGGCCAACCACCGATTCCACAAGGATAGGCTGTGCCCAAGGTCGTTGGCGCTTGGCGGAGATGCCGCGTTCGATGCCATCCTCGAGTGGATTAGGCCGGAGGTAGCCCGCCTCGTCGGATTCGACCTGACACCGACTTATTCCTACACCCGGCGATACGCGAAAGGAGCGTTCTTGAAACGGCACTTGGACCGCGCCGCGTGCGAGGTCTCTGTTACGATATCAATTGCAATTCCGGAAGGTTCCGGACCCTCTGTAATTCACCTAAAGGCTCCTAAACTCAAGAAATCCAAGGTCGAGATGTTAGAGGGAGACGGGTGTGTTTATGCAGGAACCGAGGTCGAGCACTGGAGGGAGCCTTTTCTCACCGAAGGTTATACCCAACTTTTTTTGCACTATATCGCCACCCACGGGCCATACTATCCGATGCATGCGTTCGATGGACGGCCCTGCCTGGGCGCGGGATAATGGTGATACGCAAATCGGGGTGGGTGTTCAAAGAGAGTCGGCGGCTGGGGCCGCCGCGTCAGGCCGCAAGACGCGGAGGATGACGTGCGCGTGAAGCAAGGCAATCTCCCGCTCATTGTTGATGGGAGCCCACTCCTCGACCAAGAGCGCTCCGCCAGCGCCATTCCAGCATTGGCAGGCTGCGGTCCGACTCGCCGGCGATTGGGCGACACAACGCATAATCTGTCTAGCTCGTCCCACGCAGCGGGACTCTCGGATATATTACACGGGTTGGCCGGCCGGGTGACCGTCGGGCGATCCATGGTGACTGCTCCCCATGGATGGTGTCTCCCGGGCTCTTCTATTGCCTACCGGCACCGCCGGCGGCAGAACCAGCATCCACCCAGCCAGGCCTATTTCGTGCTTTTCTAGATGGGAGGAACGTTAGGTGGAATGTGGGCAGCCCCCATGGGAGTTTTTCTCGGCCTGGGTTTGCCCTTCTTCGGCCTCTTCCCAATGGCTGTTTTCTTGGCGGCCTTGTGCTGGTTCGAGCTTTTAGAAAGGGGAGGAACATTAGGTGGAACGTGGGCAGGCCCCACGGGAGTTTTTCTCGGCCTGGTTTTGCCCTTCTTCGACCTCTTCCCAACGGCTGTTTTCTTGGCAGTCATGCGCTGGTCTCCTTATTTTGGTTGTGGCTCAGGATTCCTGGCGGCGGCGGGTCTGCCCTGGTCAGGCCAGGGGTCGGGCGGGACGTAGCCAAAGGAATTGAGCTTGTCAATCGTCGCGCGCGCCTCATCGGAACGGCCCAACCACGCCGCCGCGCGCGCGGCGGGATCTAAGAGCCGCCAATCGCGGCTGTTGCGTATCCAAGGAGCCAGCAAATTATCTGCGCGCGTCCAGTAGCTACGGGCGTTGCTGGCATCGCCGGATCTGGCGGCAATCTCTCCGGAAACGATGTAGACCTTGGCGCACTCACCAACCTCGTAATTGATGGCACCGTCTGCGCCGGCAAGCCTTTCAACGATTCCGACCGCATGAGCCGCTGAACCCGCCGCGTCTGTCCTCCCGGCGACGAATTGGAGCCGGGCCTTGAACCTCCAAGCCGCAAGCAGCTCTATGGCAAGGTCGCGACTCGTGGGCTCACTAGCAGAAAGGGCTTCAAGCTGGGGCAGGGCTTCATCCACGATGCGATTGGCGCCGATAACGTCGCCCCGCTGGTTTGCAAGAGCCGCCTCCCTCAGGCGGCCCATCAGAGAAACGCTCTTCCAGTCGACGTTTGCTGGATCGTGGGCCACAAGTGCGTCAAGCAGTTTCTGTGCCTGCCCGAGCAGCTCGTTGGCGGTCGCGTATTGCCCGGTGATAATGTCGAGGGTCACCTCAAACAATAGGGCGTTCGCTTGCTGAAGCCGCACGTCCACCCTCTTTGGATCGGTTTGGGCAATGTATTCCAGCTGAGTTGCCTGAATTGAGTACTGTTTCAGCGCCTCGGCGAATTCGCCCTCTTGCTCGGCAATAGTTCCAAGACGTGAGTGGGTGTCCGCTTCCCTATAGCGCAGGTCGAGGTTTCCGGGATCGGAGGCAATCATCTTTTCCGTGGTTGCCAGCTCCGCAAGGAAACTGGACCGGGCCGCAGCCAATTCACCGCGCCCTTCGCCCAGGACCGCGAGGTCGTGCAGTCCGTCGGCGAGTTCGAGCTGCCAATCCGACCGCGAGGCATCCAACGCCACGAGTGCCGCGCACGTGTCGCGGTAGCGGGCAAACCACTCGCCGGCTGCAGCGTATTCCGCGCGGTACCAGTGAACGATGCCGACCTCGTCCTCGTCCCGGCCGCGCTCAAGGAGCATGTCACCATTCTTCGGGTTGCGCGCGGCCAGATCGGCCGCGCGGCCGTAAGCCTCTGAAAATGCCGCTGCGGCATCGGCATAGCGAGCCTGCGACATCCGCACTCCGCCAACGAGCCTCAGGGCCTTCGCTCGGGACAGCTGGTTGGCGTCGCTAAGGTCGCCCGGGCTTAAGGAAGCAAAATACGCCTTCGCCTTGTCGGCGACGGCCTCGAGCACGTCGAGCCTGCCAAGCTTGTCAAGCTGTGTGTAAAGGTCGCCGAGCATGAACGTTAGCAAATCCTCCGCCCTGTGTCGCTCCAGTGCCGCAGTTCGCTCGGCACGCATTGCCCGCACCGCCTCCCACGTGCTCGCGACAATGCCCAGGACCAACACGGTCGCGATTGTGCCGACGGCAAGGAAGGCCCATTTGTTCCGGCGGATGAGCTTCTGGAGGACGTAGGCCTTGCTCGGCGGCCGAGCCGCAACCGGCTCGTTTTCAAGATGCCGGAGAATATCACGGGCCAGGCCGTTCGCGGTCTCGTAGCGGCGCGTGCGGTCCTTTTCAAGACAGCGCATTACAATCCAATCAAGGTCGCCGTGCAGCAGTAGTGAAAGCTTGGTCGCCTCGGTGCTCCGCTGCTGCGCCACCGAAATGCGCGCCTCCCTGGTCAGCGTGGTCAGTAGATGCGAAGGCCGCGGCGGATCGACCTCGCGGATCGTGCGCCGCATCGCTTCGAGGCCGGACTTGACCAGTTCCCCGGCATCAAACGGAGGCCGGCCCGCGAGCAACTCGTAGAGCAGTACGCCCAGGCTGTAGATATCGCTGCGCGTGTCGACGTCGAGCCCGCTCATCTCCATCTGCTCCGGACTCGTGTAGGCCGGCGTGCCAATGAAGGCGTGGAACTGTGTGAAGAGCGTCTTCTCCGTCAGTTGCGACATTGTCGCCTTCGCGATTCCGAAGTCGATAACCTTGGGCACCGGCACGCCGTCGTGCAGGGTGACAAGGATGTTCGACGGCTTTAAGTCGCGGTGGATTACGCCCTTCTGATGCGCGTGCTGCACCGCCTGGCAAACTGTCATGAACAGCCGCAGGCGCGCCCCGACTGACAGTCGGTTCTCGTCGCAATAACGCGTGATTACCACACCGCGCACGAGTTCCATCACGAAGAATGGCCGGCCCGTATCCGTCGCACCGGCGTCAAACACGCGCGCGATGTTGGGATGATCCATCATCGCCAGCGCCTGCCGCTCTGCCTCGAAGCGCGCGATCACTTCCTTTGTATCCATGCCCGCCTTGATGATCTTCAACGCCACCCGCCGCCTGATCGGTCCCTCCTGTTCCGCCATCCAGACCACGCCGAATCCGCCCCGGCCAATTTCCTGGAGCAGCCTGTAGGGCCCGATCCGCGTTCCGGCGGCCTCACTCGGCGCGGCTTCCAGCGCCAAATTAAGGGCCTGTACCAAAGAATCAGGCGAAGGGCGCCCGCCGGATGGCGGCTGTTGGGAATCCGTTGCAGCAGCGAGTGCGGCCATGATTTCCGGCAGCCGGTCGTGCAGGGCCGAATCCTCGACGCACGCTCTCTCTAGTGCGGACATCCGCTCTGCTGGCGGAAGGGCGAGCAGCCGAGCGATCAACAATTCGTCGGAGCCGGGGGGAGTCACGAGTTGTGCTGTCTGGGCTGTGCTAGTGGAAGGGGTGCGGGGCAACAAGAGTCAATTGGCACAACGGCGCAGGGAGCCGCGGCCCCTTGGCTATGGCTCCCTGCAGTGGGAACACCAGCTTCCGGCAGTCGCGTGCCGCGCGATGGCCGGCCGGCCGGCCTCCTATCTGCTGGCGATGTTCTTCGCCGGCGAACCGAGCTTCAGGTTCGTGGCAATTGCAGCGATGGCGGGCCTGTTCACAAGCTGCAGGTCGACCACCTTGTCGTCGGCGAATGTGATGACCAGGGTTTCGCACCCCTGATCATTGACCAGGTCCAGATTCGCCTGGTAGCCAGAGACCACCCAGACGTTGGGCGCCAACTCTTCATGAGACTTGTACCTCAAGGCCCAGGAGACATCGCCCCGGTACATGCCGCGTACGATCTTCACGTCGCCGTTTGATGTGACGGTGACGGTGTTCACGGAGTAGGCGATCGGGGTTTCGTTCTTGGACGAGGCATATGACGGACTTGACGTGGAGACGCTGAGGACAGCGGCGAGGATGAGTGCGGAGGCAGTGGGCGTATTCATTTTGATGGGAGTTGAGTCTTGCTGTTTGAACGGCCCCGGTCGTCCGCCCCGCCCCGTTGCTTGCGGAGCCTGGCTGGAACCGATGCCGTTACCGCTTACTACCGTTTCCCTGGGGCGATATCACAGGCTGGCCGCGATTTGTCCCCAGGCCCTGCATTGCCGGGCGGAAAAAACGCTGCTGTAGACGGCCCGCGCTCGCGCCGTCCAATCCCGATCCGCCAGGCAAAGGCGTCTCAGGGGTCGTGTGCTCGCCTCCGACGCCGCCGAGCGCCGGGCGCGGGCGATGGCAGGCTTGCCCGCCTGCGGAACGAAAAACTACCCCGCAGACGCGGCGGCGCCTGACGCAGCGATCAGATGACGGAGCTCGGCGTCCACTTCGGCCTCATCCGGCACCGTTTGAGCTACTTCGTCCCGCAGTCGCTCGCCCAGCCGCCGGCGCAGGCGCTGCAACGCGACAGTAAAGGCGTGCGCGTTCATGCCGAGGCGCTCGGCCGGCAAGGTATGCGATTCCGGGCTGGCGTTGCCAAACAGGTATGGTCGGAGCGCTGCGAATAGCGCGCCCCGGTCGGTTTTCTCATAATCGATGTGGAGCGCGTCGATAGCACGGCCGATCATTTCCAGCGCGTAATTGCGGTCGAACGCCTGCTCGGGGGTCAGACCGGGGTCCGCCGGTCCGTGGGCAAAGCGTTTCTCAGCCGTGTCGAATTCGAGCGGGAGCAAGGCCAGGCCGCCGCCGCGCTTGGCCGCCTGCCCGCGCTGCCATTCTTTGTTCAGGAAGTTGCGCATCGAGGTCAGCAGAAACGTGCGGAACCGCCCGCGTTGCGGACTGGCACGCGCCACCCCGTCGGAAGCGAGCATCCGGGCGAGAAACTCCTGCGTGCAATCCTCGGCCTCGTGGTGCGTCTTCCCCTGCCTGCGGACAAATGTGTAAAGCGGGTACCAATACTGGCGGCAAAGGGACTCCAGGGCGGAGCGCGCCTGGGACTCCGAGCCCTTGCCGGCGTTCAGCACCATCGACCATTGCGTCGACGGAAACGCGCCGCGCGGGGGTGGCGGCGGGAACGTGCCGGATGATGGGTCCGAAGACATGGTTTCAGCCTGCGACAGGGTAGGTTAAATCGAAAGGGGACTCGATACACAATCCTGTTTGCTTATCTGGGCCCTCCCGGCGCCGATCTGGGGAAGAGTCAATCAATCCGGCGATGCAAAGAGCCACAGCCTTGCGACTGTGGCTCCCTGTATCGGAGTGGTTGGTGTCGTTCAAATACGAGGCGATCAAGGTTGATGCGATGACCACCCAGCCGACTTGCTACTTGCTTGCGATATTCCTCGCTGACGAACCGAGCCGCAGGTTTGCGGCGATTTCGTCGGCGGCAAGCCTGTTCACGAGCTGCAGGTCGACCACCTTGTCGTTTGCGAATGTTACGATCAGGGTTCGGCATCCTTGATCGTTGACCTTGTCAACATTCGCAACGTATCCGGTGAAGACCCAGACGTCGTGCGACAGCTCGTCGTGCGACTTGTACTTCATCGCAAACGACACATCGCCCCGGTCCATGCCGCGGGTGACTTTGATGTCGCCGTTGGATGTTGAGGTGACGGTGTTCACAGAGTAGGCGATCGGGGTGTCATCCTTTGACGCGGCGAACATTGGAACAGAAGCGGACGCGACGAGCGCGGCTGCGACGATGAGTACGTAGACATTACGGGTATTCATTTTGGGTTGTGTTGAGTTTTTCTGGTTGAACGGCCCCGGTCGTTCCCCTCGCTCCGCTGCTTGCGAAGTCTAGCGAGAACCGATGCCGTCACTGGCTACTACCGGTTCCCGCGGGCGATATCACAGGCCAGCGCAGATTCCCTAAAGGGATCGATTTCCGGTTCTGTCATACAAAAGCGCTCACGCGGCAGCCTTCATGCACGAGGCTACGAAGGTTGCTGCAACGCGGAAGGAAGGGCCCCTGGCACGAGAAAGGATCCTCTTTCGTCGCTTTCCTCGGCCGCGCAGTGAAAAAGTTACACCCGGCGTTACACAATGCGTGATTGTATTGGGATGTTTGCCGTCGTTCTCCCCGAACAAAGAGCTCGTTCCCCGAGGATACAGATGGGGACGCGAGTCACCTTCGGCACATCGTATCAGCCCGAGATCTTGGGATCTGTAGGATCATTGCGAGCGCCATGTGATATCGACTGGAAAGATCGGTACTAACAATCTAACTATGGACTCGGATTCCCAACCGCCACCGATCCTCTCATGGCAGTTCGTCATGTTGATTGCCGCGACCCTTGGAATCATCATGAGCCGGCCCGGAACGCTTCCGCTTTCTCCGGCGGATGACGAGAAGGCCGAGGCAGGAAAAGCGACGGGGAACGAGGGCAATCCTGCTCTCTCCGACTCGCGGCTCTGGGGGGATCCCTATGGTGCTCCCCGAGGCGCCGGCCTTGATCTTGATGGAGCCAATCCGATCATCGGCACTCCGGGGGTCAACGAGAGTCGCCTTGAACGAATCAGGTCCGGCCAGATCTGTGTGATGCCCGTCATTTTGCGCGGGGATACAAAGTCCGAGGAGGCGCACGAAATGAGAACGCAGTTTCGGATCGCCACGGAGAATGGGCTGGGAGCGGACGGTTTCACGCCCGACGACCCTAACCACCTCATGTGGGTCAGGATCAGTCTTTGCGGCGGCCAACCGGAGAGCGTTCCCGTTGAATGGTTCCTTCCCGGAACCCTGCCCCGGCTGCGGAGATCACCATATGAAGCCGTACTCGTGGTTTGGCTCCGCGACGGCGCCCTTTTCGACCGTCCGCTCGAGCAGTTGAGGTGGATTCGATCGCAGCTTGACCACCAGTTGAGTGCGCGTTGCTTGATTGGGACCGCACCGCCTGCGTTTAGGGTGATTGGACCCTATTGGTCAGGAACCCTCGCAGACATCCTGAATGAGGATCTAAGAATGGGCCAGGGGATCACCTTCTACTCGTCGTCTGCGACGATGGCCGACGGGGTGTTAGAAATTCTCGCCCCGCAAAGCGATTCGAACCGCCCATTCGGCAGGCAGCGCCTCACCAATCCAGATTCGGGCCCGGTGCTGGTGAACTTGACCTGCACAGATGAACAACTTTCGGAATCGCTGATAAACGAGCTTGAGCTGCGCGGCGTCAAACCAGGCGCCAAGGATTCCCGGATTGCTATTATTTCAGACTGGGACACCGACTTTGGAAGGGCCCTGCCGCTGACCTTTGCGGCAAAATACCGGCAATGGAAAAATGCCTCGGAAACGGACCGCAAGAATCTGGGCACACTCGATCCCGCTTCGTACCGGGCGCTAAACGCCGACGATGCGTCGAGCTGGCCCGCACAAATCCTGCGCGTATGCTACCTGTCGGGAGTCGAGGGGAGCCTCCGTGCGGACGATAGTCGCGACAAGAAGCCAAAGGACGAGTCCAAGACGGCCCCCGGCAGCAACTCCTCCGCAATCTCGCTGCAGCGCGCGGAGGGTGAGCACCAGATCGACTACATTGCCCGCCTCGGGAGGATCTTTTCCGAGCGGATTGACGAACGAAATGTGGGATCGGCCGATCGCGGAAAGCTGGTCGCGATAGGCGTCCTGGGCGCGGATGTCTACGATAAGCTTCTTCTCATCCAAGCCCTTCGGCCGATCTTTAAGGAAGCAGTTTTCTTCACGGACACGCTCGATGCTCGCTTTATGGATCCAATAAAGGCTATTCCATTTACCAGGAATCTGGTGATATCGGCTTCGTATGGCTTCGACCTATTTCGAAATTTCCAGGTCGGCGTGCCGCCATTTAGAAGCACTGGCCAGACAGGGGTCTTCCTGGCCGTCCAGATAGCGGCAGCTGGGGACAGGATCAATATGGCGAGGATAGCCCCGCAGCTAAGGCCACTGCGCTTTGAAATCGGCCGGATCTATCCCAACGCCTTGAATATCCCGGATAAGCCTCGACCCCATGATTACAAGGACGACCTGAATGGAGCGGTCGACAAGTTCTACGGGCTGCTTCACCCACCTGAGGCAGAATTTTTCCCAAGTCTCGAAAGACTGCTTACATTGTATCTAAGGCCGATCATTTACGCTATTATCTGTATGGTCATGCTTTATCTTACAGTGATGTTCGTCGACGGTGGGCGCATCCAAATATCGATCTGGAAGAAACGCCGGCCGCTGCTGATCACAGCATCCATCGTCGGCCTCGCAGCTGTCTTAAGCACAGTTGGTCATTTTTACGATGGCATCGAGCCGGCAACGTGGATCCAGGGCATCAGTATCTGGCCGACCGAATTCATCAGGATTCTCGCATTCGCCTTCGGACTGGTAAGCCTGCTGGTCTGCCACTCCAAGGTCCGAAAATCGCGTATTCAGCTCGCCCAACTGTTCGGGACCTTGGCGCCTGAAGAAATACTATCTCCCAAGGGAAGCCTCTGGAAGAGGTTTCGAATGGCGATCAGCCGGCAGCACCAACCCGTGGAGGAATACATTTGTACGTTTGCAGAGGCCGCCAAGAGGCACAACTGGCTGGCGCGGGCCGCCCGCAGCGCCTCGGCGGAAAATCCGGCTGCGACGGCTTCGGAAACAAAAAGCTATCCGAAGCCCGAGGAATTTGTGGTAGCGGAGGAGCTCTGGAGGGATGCGTGCGAACGGTCAACCGTGTTCGGCCGCAACGCCCGAACAACGGCGATGACCCTATTCTTCTTCCTAGCGATGCTTTGTCTTGGATTAGCAACGCACTTTCCAAGCGTCCCTTACCGGGGACAATTCAGCATGGTATGCGACTCCGTAACTGTATTCGTCGCATCCCTAATGCTTATTTATCTCATGTTCTGGGTTGTTGATGAAACCCATATCTGTCTCCGCTTTATAAAAAAGCTTGGAGCGCCGGAGCTGACTATTTGGCCGCCGGAGGTTTTTGACAGCATCCCATCGCTCAGGCCGGCGATTTCCTCTGAAGGTATTAGCAATAATGAGGCGAGTTCATACATCGACGTCTGCTTCATCGGCAAACTTAGCCGCGAGGCAGTTCCTCTGATCATCCTTCCCTTCGTTGTCCTTACCCTGATGATCATCGCCCGGTGGGACTACTTCGCCAACTGGCGTTGGGATCCCCTAATTCTCGCAGTTTTCGGCATAGATAGCACTATATGCGTCTGCTGCGCCGTAAAGCTGAGGAATGCCGCGGTCTCGGCAAAGGAACGTGCCATTCGGCAAATTTCCCGGGCCGCCTCTGCGGTGCGGGCCGGAGGGAAGCCGGATAGGGCCGATGCGCTCGATTCCCTGAGGGAGCTGATGGAGCAGAATAGGGACGGCGCCTTCGTACCCTGGCACCAGCAGCCATTTGTCAGCGCCCTTCTCTTGCCGTTTGGAGGCACGGGGGGCCTGAACTTGATCGAGTACCTTCTCTCGAGACCGTGAAACGTGCCTTCGCATAATAGGAGCTTTGGCGCAGGCCTTTGGTATTCGAGCGAAACTCGGACTATCGAACTCAAAGCCACGCGCCGGGAAATATATACGCTTTGTTCTACACTGACGGTCGTTTTTTGGTCCGACTTGACCGGTCTTGGGCGGTGTCAGATTCTCGCCAGGAAGCGTTTTTCGCTCTGAAACGGCGTCTGGCGTAAGTGAACGGTGAATACGTAATCGACCTCAGAAGCCTGTGCCTTATCAGCATGGGAGTTCGAGTCTCCCCCTGGGCACCAACAAGCTAGGGGAAATCGATTAAGTGGGTTCTACACTGCTTTTCCACAGTGCTCTAAGGCGCTGACGAAATCCGCAATTATCGGCCAGAGCTAAACGTTCCAGAACGGGATTAGTCTCAGAGGGATCCAGGGATCGTGCCGCGGTCAGCAACAGATCGCAGGCTCTCTCGAGCGTGGGTTGTAGGTCGGCATCGCCGCTCTGACTGACGATCGGCTCTTCACTCTCGAGCACCTCTACAAGCAGATCGAATGCCGCGCGCGGATGGTCACGCAGGACTGCAAGTTCGATTGCGTCGAGAACATGGTCCACTCGTCGGATAAACAGATCCCCTCGGCGGTGCCGATAATCGTATTCCCGCTCTCCGGATTTGATGAACGCTATTTCCGTCTTCAGGGCTTCCACGGCCTCCAGCGGATCATCTGCTGCGATGAATGCTCTCACATACGCTCCGACGCCTTTTTCATCGTATGCCAGGGTGAGGATGAATTCTGCCAGCTTTTCAGCGCCCCGCTGGGCAAGTCTTGATGCTTCGGGTCTCATTCTTGTCGATTGGGTAGATTGGCGAATTCGAGAAGGCGACAAAGACGCGCGTCAAGTGGGATTGGCTACCACTGATTGAGCTCGCGCTAGCTGAGTCAAGTGCCGTCAAGCGCAATGATTAAAGCTACTTGCTCTGCGCTTTCATCAGATGTTTTTTGCGTCTGTGAAGCTCCCCAAAGGATACCGCCAATGCCCTGCGCTCGCGGGTCCTATCAGTTCCGCCGACTGCGGCGCTCGGCGCAACAGCGCGCTCACCTGTCCCCCGACCTGCGCCTTTAATCCCTTCGCGCCTCCCGGATATGACTTCTGGCTGCGGCTGGACGGCACCTGGATGCCGAAGGCTGTTGCCTGGGTTGTTAGCTGCGTGGGCGAGGAGGAACTCCGCGAGACGGTCGAGGATTTCCGCCCGGAAGGGGACATGGAGGACATGCCCGACGTGGACCTGGCGTTCCCAGCAGCGGTACACTGGCTCCTTGCCGGGTTCCGGGACGACGATGGACAGACGTTGGGTGAACGCTGGGAGAAGGCGGGTTGGCCGGGGTTAAACAACGACGAGCGTGTCATGAGCGGGTATCGTTGTCGGTCATTTGCGACCCTGCTTGAAGTCCAACGAGTGGTTGACGCCCAGAGCGTTTCGGTGATCGACCTTTGGGCTGGGAAAGAAGCAAAGCCGTTCCTGATGGTGGATCGGATGGCGGCCGGAAGATTCCGACCCTTCGAACTGGTCTTGAGCTGGGTTACCCCCTATCCCCATTTCGTCCGCTTCGTCGGGACGGCCGTTGCTGTGCCGCGCAATTTAAAGGAGGCTTTCGAAAGGGAATGGAGGGCATTTACGAAGGAGGAATTGACCTTGAAGCGAAAGCCCACGCCCAGCCAGATGAAGGAGATGCTAGCTATGGATTTTGGCTACGCCGTTGACCTGGTGCGTGACGTTGGGCGGAAGTCGATGCAGCATATGCTGCGCGGCTCAGACATCGAGGTTTGCCGCACTTACTTCAGCATTGTCGGCGCGCGACTCCAGGTTCTCGGGGCGCTGCGGAGCCTGCCCGAATTCGAACCCGATGATAATCCTTCGGAGGACAATTTGCCTGAATCCGACTCGTTTGTATGGCTTCGGCGCGGCGAGTCCAAGCGGATCGAAGCGTCCATGCCCGAGGCTTTTCGCCATTCCGATGATGAGTCAGCAGGCGTCGGCGTCCTCGGACGGATCTCGGTGGGACGTGCGGAAGTCATGGTGCAGACCATGGGCAGGCTGAAGAGCGATTTCGCGCGTGCTCGCCTAGCCGAGATCTTCGGCCCTCAGCTTCGTTTCGAGCGGGACAGTCGGATCGATTTGGCGTTGCAGATGGCCGAGAGGCTTGAACGGGAGGGCAACGCAGGGGAAGATGGCGACCTCGCGGGTACTCCCTCCAAGCGACAGAGCAAACCTGGCTCCGAAATCCCTCCCGAAACCAGAGCCCAGCTGATCCGGACAGCCATGGAGAGGCACTTTCAGGGTCTGGCTGACGCGAAATTGCCAATCTTTGGCGGCCGCTCGGCGCGCGAGGCTGCGCATGACCCTGCTTCCCGTGCCGCAGTGGTTTCATGGGTCAAGGACCAGTGGAACAACACGATCGGGCTCGGCCGGCGCGACGGGATCATACTGGACGACTTCCCGCGACAGCTTGCGAGGGAACTGGGCCTCCATGAGTTGCTGGACCTCTGAAGGCCTTGCTGCGGGTGTAGGAGCCCGCATGCTGGATGTTTTCCATGAAGCTACCGGCCAGCTCCATCATCGCCCGCGAAAAGGTCACTGAGTACTTGCTCGTCAGGCAGAGCCGGAATGACAAGTCCGCCTTCTTGGAGAAGGGCGGCTACTCGTCGGGAAACCCGGATGCTCTGATTGTCGGCCTCAAAGCACTGCAGGAACAAGGCGACGCAACGCCGATTGATAGCAACCAGTTTGGCGTCTATTTCGAAATAGTCGGTATTCTACGAGGGCCCGTGGGAATTGGGCTGCGCGTCAGGACCATCTGGATGACTGAGCACTTGTCAGGCGTCACAAAATTCATAACGTTGATACCCATCGAGACGCTCGACCTATGACCTTCAGACTCTACACCGATTTTGCACTAGCGCACGACCTACCGAAATACCGGCTATGTCGCGGCGATCTCGTGCGTTTGGTTGAGCGTCATATCTCGCCATCAGGTGAAGAGGGCTATTCAGCCGAGGTGCTGGGGGCAAAGGGACAGACATTGGCTGTCATCGCAGTTGCGGCGACATCGCTCGAGTCACTCCGGGATGATGAGGTTCTGAGCGTCCGGGCGATGGCGGTCTAGCATTCGAGGCGTAAGATCTGACGGGTAGCGCTCTAGGATTGGTGGCGCAATCGGCCTCTGGTACCCGACTCATGTTTCAGCTTTCTCTCCGGATCAGTTCTACACTTTTCTACACTGCCTTGGCACAGGGAATCGCATCAACATTAAGAGTGGATTTCACCGAAGCCTGTGATGTTACGCCCCAAAAACGATCTACACTCTGTTCTACACTGACGCTCTGGTTTTGGGCCGAATTGGCCGGTTTTGGGCGGTTTTGAATTCACGCCGAAGGGCGATTTCCCCTCTGAAACGGCGTCAGGCGTATTTA